>Ga0214172_1000014_pt1 | contig 108253 bp, 95 predicted proteins | sample TroBogEpilimnion_29_FD_153010 | JGI IMG/M metagenome (GOLD analysis project Ga0214172, IMG submission 153010) | Freshwater microbial communities from Trout Bog Lake, WI - 12JUL2007 epilimnion | ecosystem: Environmental > Aquatic > Freshwater > Lake > Epilimnion/Euphotic zone | place: Trout Bog...
GAACCACCATTTGGTGTATTTGCACTATACGGCGACGAAAACTAATTTCGCCAAAACCCCCATAATCCCCGGACATTTTTTGTTCGGGGATTATCTTTTGTGTTAAATATCTGTATGGAAAATACAAATCAAACCCCAAACATTTCAATACAAGATCTTGCTACAATTCATAGCTTGCTGGATGTAGCATGTACTCGAGGTGCATTTCGAGCAGAAGAAGCAAGTAAAGTAGGTGCTGTATACGACAAACTTACTGCATTTTTAAATGTAGTAATCGAGCAAGCTAAGGCCGCTGAAGAGCAGGCTAATGCTGCCGGCCAAGGAGAATAAAATGATTAAGCATATTGGAAAACACGGCGACCGTAAAGTTGCTATTATATTCCGCGAAGTACCGGGCGAATCGCACATGGCATTGGTAATTTATCCACAGACATTGCCTATCTCTTTTCATGATGCAATTATGAAAGTGATCGAAAGCCCAGTAGGTCAGCAAGCAGAGAATTTAGGCGATGCACTTTTCCGTAGTTTACTTCCGGACGGACGTGCCATCTTACAGACCTTGCACACCGAAGGAATGATTAAAAAAGTCCAAACTAACCAGATTGTTGTTACTCCAAACGCCAACAGTCATGTTCGTTTAGATGAGTTAAACGAAATTGTTAACAAAATGAAGTTAGGCGAACAAGCTATTAAAGAAATGGCCGACTTGGATGCTAATCGCGGCATGACAGGTAAAGCTAAACGCCGCGACGACTTTGGTCGAGAAGTTGGTGCTCCTCCGAGATTTAATCCTACTGAGGTAGCAGGATCGGATGCGGCATTAGCACTTAATGACCAACAGATTGCACAGGATCGTTTGCGTCAAGCAAAACGTATGGAAGCAGAGGCACGTGGCTTACTTGCAGAAAGTCAGCGTTTGTTGGCAGAAGCCGAAAGTCTAGGAGCAACTGTTCCAGGCACCACTCCAATGGTTGATACTTTGGCCGAATCGGCAGCACCTAAAAAGCGCGGTCGCAAAGCGAAGGTTGTTGCCGCAAATGCAGCTTGATCATGACTTCTTAAGACAATGGGAAAGTATTGTCAATGATGTCGACAAAGATCATTGCCCTATTTCCTGTGTTAAAAAGGTAGTCTTTAAGACTACCGATCGCAAACAAAAAACTATCAATCTTAGAACCCTTCGTCGACAAGGGTTCGACGACGACAGTATCGAAAATGCAGTAGGACAATTTATTAGTGACAACGAAGGATCAATTGCTTCTATGGAACTGGTACTAGATGTCGAAGCCGTAGCAGAAATTATTCAACCCGAAACAGACAAACTACTCAAAGGAATTTAATGGACGTTCGTTTAGTATCCTATTCAAAACCGTCTGATGAATTCGTTAATTTGGGGCTAACCGATGCGCAAGAGCTTATTGCTTTATGTGCTCGTGTTAGTAACCCGTCAAATCAATTCAACACAGATACATCAGAAAAACTTATACGCTATCTTATCAAACATCAACATTGGTCACCACTTGAAATGGTATCGGCCTGCGTAGAAATTACAACTACTCGAGATATTGCAAGACAAATACTCAGACACAGAAGTTTTAGCTTCCAAGAGTTTAGTCAACGTTATGCAGACCCAACAAAAGATCTAGACTTTGTACTTCGTGAAGCTCGGTGGCAAGATGAAAAGAATCGTCAAAACTCTACAGCTATCGATGTTACTGTTGCAGAGAACCGTGAATTGATTCGTATATGGAATGAAAAACAACATGCTGTAATTAAATCGGCTAAGGATGCTTACTCTTGGGCAGTTAATAATGGTATTGCCAAGGAACAGGCTCGTGCTGTTTTACCAGAGGGTAACACAGTAAGTCGGTTATACATGAACGGTACATTGCGTAGTTGGATACACTTTATTGAATTACGTAGTGCTAACGGTACACAAAAAGAGCATCAAGATGTAGCTCGTGCCTGTGCTGGTGTCATTGCTAGTGTATTCCCAATGGCAAATGAATTTGTTCCAGAGTAATGGCTATATCATCGACGCTCTACAATAAAGACGGGACTGAACATTATCAGGCTCCAATGTGGCATTTCCAGCCAGATGGTAGCGTAGTTAAACACCAAGATGTTTGTGTATTTAGATTCTCCGTCGGTGATATTGATGACCCAGATCTGCATGCTGGCTTAATAATATACGAATGGCAAAAAACAGATTGCGGTCGATGGGTAATGGAACATGCAGTAGAAAAACCCTATTGGGTTAGAATGATGGATCCATTGTATTACGGCTATGTTTTTCGTATAATGGCTCGGTTAACCGAATCCGATAACACTTTTTTTGAGTTAAAATTCAAATGAAAATACTAGTAACTGGCGGACTTGGCTTTATTGGACATAAAGTTTCTAGTATTTTGTCCGGTAAAGGACATACAGTTAGAATCATTGATAATCTAACCAACTACGGTATTATATCCGCTGACGAACTTAACTATGTTATAACAGAGCGTAAGAAGTTTGTCAAGGGCATAAAGATACACGAAGTCAGCATTGAAAATCCTGCTGTTAAGTATGTGTTTGAAGAATTCAAACCCGAAGTTGTTGTACACTTGGCTAGTTTTCCAAGACAAAAAATAGTCAATCTTAATCCACAAGCAGGCAGTCGTGTTATGATCGAAGGATTGCTTAATATGCTAGAGCTTTCGATTAAACACGGTGTCGGAAAATTCGTTTATGCAAGTTCGAGTATGGTCTACGGTAGCTTTGAAAAAGCCAATGAATTAGCGGAATGCTATCCCTTGGGTCAATATGCTATTATGAAGTATATGGGAGAAAAACTAGTTCAAGATTATTCACAAAGAACAGGATTATCGCATGCTATACTAAGACCAAGTGCTGTGTACGGACCTCTCGATATTGAAAATCGTGTAGTTAGTAAGTTCATACTGAGTGCCATGCGAGGAGAACAGTTACAGGTTCGAGGTCCTTGGGAAACACTAGACTTTACACATGTCAATGATGCTGCTGTAGGTATTGTAAATGCAACATTGGAACAATCAATTACCTGGGGTACATATAATATAAGTCGAGGACATGTACGTACACTTCAAGAAGCTGCTACCTTGGCTGTAAAGATAGCAGGGTCAGGGTCAATAGAAGTGTGCAGCAGCGATCCAGAATTTCCAAGTCGAGGTATATTAGATATCAAAGCTGCTGCTCGAGACTTTGATTTTAACCCCACTATCGATATCGAAGATGGCTTTGTTGACTACTACAATTGGTTACAGGCATCGCCTTATTTTAATCCTCGGGCCCAAGCCCATGCTTAATAAAAGCATAACTGGCTAACCAATCCCACTCATAGCTTTTCATAAGCTCATTGAAGTCACCATCGACCGAGTCGTAGTATTCAACGGCATCTCTTGCACCTTTGATACTCCAAACGCCGTAATTACTGTCAGTAATTACAGTTGATGATAACCACTGACGCAATCTATATTCCGCTTCAAAGTCAGGTAATGCTGCCTTGAGTTTGATACACTCTCTAAATGCAGTGCGCCAGCACATACTAGCACTATCTGCATAGCAAGCAGTGCCAGAACGTATAGGAACTACTTCGTGCGGTTGTTCCGTTGTAAAGTCTAGACCCCGACCGGCAGTGGCTAGTACTAACTTTTTATTATATGCAACTGTTGCCATATGCCCGTACTCTAAATCAGTGAGAGGATTTCTGGCATGAAATATGTAGTGTTTAGGTTCTTGCATGCGATCCGGTTGCCAATCCCAAGGAAAGCTAAAGTCTATCGTGAGTTTCGCTGGTACAACAAAATACCAATCTGTATTGCTAGCTGCGGCACAGGCATGTTGACTTGCTACTCTTCCTTTGACGCGATCTATGCGAACAAGCCGATTTTCTTCAAGATTCATAATCTTGTTTTCTAAGTATTCCCAATTAGCATCTGCATTAGGTTCACCATTACTCATAAAAACAATGTCGAGAGGTTGACTACATCTGTGCTCTTGGATTGATTTATCTATATAAGGGTAATCGTATATCTGTGTCTTTAGATAGTTCTTACACTCTCTAGGCACTACTACATTTTCTGCACCCTTATTCAAAGGTACAACAGTTTTAGTCGACTCTTGCCATAGTGATATAGCAGGTTCAAACAATATATCGTTTTTATAAAATTGCACCAGCGGAGATTTGAACTCGTGATCCCATACCGCAGGTACTACGCTGTCAGTATCATACTTAACTGTAGGGATTGGATATCTAGGTACTGCTATATCTTCGACAAAATGCAGCGTTTCAAACCAACCTAAAGTTGCTAGACATTCTGTCTTGGCAAGAAAACTAGGTACATGTACATAAAATGTATCGCCAAATCTTTCGCGCGATCCACTTACATCGCTAGGAAATACATGCAGCATATCTAACTGATATTCGTCGGGATGCCAGGTAAAATCAAAGTTACTATAGTCACATACATCCGCTGTGACCCAGCAGTATTCAGCATCGATTCTAGATAATGCACGACGCATAGTACCTAGATAGCTGTCAACATAACGTACATTTATGTCGCCTTGATCTGTGGTTCCATGTACATGCTTAATATGTACTCTAGGCGCTGACTTACTTCTAATTACTGTTTCGTGTTCGTAATTTACATCTGTATAATTTTTAGGTACTAGCATAGTACCTGAGTTCGGTTGATGCTGACTTGGCCAAACATGTGCTTGATTTCTTTGATGTATATACGGTAGCCAAAGGAAATCGAAGTCGCTATAATCACATAAGTAATCAATAATCCAGCAGTATTCAGTTCTGCTTTTTTCTCGAGCATCGTCGATTGAATTAGCTTTGCGTTCATGAGGAAATAATCCGGTAGGACTATCTAAGTAAAATACATCAAACATGATTAGAATAGACGAGATTTACAATCATACATTTTGGCCTTATATTAAATGTCATATACCTTCTACTAGAATGTTCTTTTGCTATCCTTTTGGTGGCAGCCGACCAGAACATCTTTGCAATTATGATGTTAACAAGAATCAAGTTAATTATACATTCTTTTACGACCAAGAACCAATACATCTGGACATACATACTCCATTATTTGAATCATTGATTAGACGAAACGGAGATATAACAGTCAACCGCGGTGCTATTATTACCAGTGAAAGAGATAGTGAGTTTGTTGAACAAGTATGTAGTCAATTTAATTTAGATGCTTACTATTATTTCTTTCATGGTTGGGCAGCATTAGATTGGTTTCGTGGATACAACCGTAGCTATCTTATGCCAAAACCCTGTGATAGGACTATAACAAAAAGTTTTATCAGTCCCAATCGCATTATAGGAGGCAAACGTCAACATCGCGTCGAACTAATGTATTATTTACTCAAGCGTGAGATAAGCAATGCCCGGGTCAGCTTTCCAGATATATGTCCAGTTGAGTTCGTACATATACAAAACTTAGCGTTGGAATATCCTCAGTATCCAGATATGGTCAGTACATTTCAAAAGGCCGACTTGCCTTGGAACTTTCCCGACGAGGAAGGACATCCGATGCATAGTTGTTGGCTAAGTTTATTTGATGAATCGGCAGAATCTTTAGCTTATGTAGTAACTGAAACGGTATTTACTGGCCGTAGACATCATTTGACAGAGAAAACGTTTAAACCTATATGTTTAGGTATGCCCTTTGTATTGGCATCGACTGCAGGTAGCCTTGAGTACTTACGTAGCTACGGATTTAAAACATTTGATGGTATATGGGACGAAGGCTACGACAAAGAAACTGATGATAGTAAAAGGTTGGTTATGATTGCCGACTTACTAAAGCAGTTTGATTCAATGAATGATCGAGCAAGACAGGAAATATTTGATCTTGCTACACCTATTATTAAGCATAACTACAATCATTTCTACGACGGGGGATTTGAACGTATGTTGTGGAAAGAACTAAACAATATGTTGGCTACGATCGAAAGAGATTTTAATGATTAATTTTTGTTACGACTCATTTTCTAACGGACAAGGACATCCTAATTTAGCTCGTTGGTCAGCACTACCCTTTACTAAAGAATGGCGTGAATTTGATCTACATTGGCCAAGAACCGTTCCTTTACGTTTAACTATGTACTTAGATGATGCCGATATTGAGTATGGTATACATTCTATACATACTGCACCTAAAGGATCCTGGTATCCTGTAGCATTCAGTTGGTTTGATTTTGATTGCGATTATATATCGCTAATGTCTGAAATAGTTAAAGAAAAAATACGTAATGGTATTATCAAAATTTTATTCTATTATCACGAAGGTGATAATCCTGTAGATATTAAAAAACATATCGATACCCTGTGTACATTACACAATTTACCCAACGACTCGTATGTGTTTGTTAGTGCTAATACCGCAGCTAAAGATTTAGAAAATTTTATTTACTTTCAAGACCATGAATCTTTTTTTCGACATGTTAATCGAGAACAAGAATATCTAATATCTAACGAATCGAACCGTATTTTTGATTTTACTATGCTTAATCGAGCACACAAGTGGTGGCGTGCCAGTTGTACTACCGATCTATTGCATCACGGTATACTAGATAACAGCCTTTGGAGTTATCATACTTACTGTGATGTAGGTGACGACATAGGTAATAATCCATTGGAAATATTTAGAGTAAGGGGATGGCGAGCTCGTCTATTAGAATTTGTTGAGAAAGGTCCTTATTACTGTGATCAGTTAGATCTCAAAGAAAAAAACGATCACAGAATTATCAATCAAGATCTTTATTCACGTAGTTTTTTTAATATTGTACCCGAAACTTTTTTAACGATACATCAAAGTACCGGAACATTTATTACAGAAAAAACATTTAAATGTATTAAGTACGGGCAACCGTTTATCATTGTAGGATTACCGAATACACTATCTGCACTAAGAGATTCAGGATATAGAACATTTGACTCAGTATTGGATAATACTTACGATTCTATTGTAGATCCTACACAACGTTGGTTCGCTATATTAAATCTGTTGACCGATATGAAGAAACAAGGTGTTAAAGAATTGTTTTTGAAATGTCTGGATGATATCAAACACAATCAACAAGTTTTTGCTGAACGAAAGTCGGCACCATTAAATATCCTACTAGAGGAACTTGCATGTCAAAATTAGTACAGAGCTATACCAGTTGGCAACCACTTGAAGAAGTAATTGTAGGTCGGGTATATACTGCTGACTACTTTGAACATATCGAAGATACCACTATTAGAAATCATTTGACACAGATTTTAGATGAAAGTAACGAGGATTTAGATAATCTCGAGCGTGTTATAAAAGAATACGGAGCAATAGTTCGCAGACCGGATCTGCCAGAAATAAACAAATGGCGACTAATGTTAGAACGATTTAACGAAGTTCCTGTGCCACCATTGACGCCTAGAGATTGGCAAATTACCATGGGCAACAAACTACTACGGTTGCTTAGTACACCAGAAACAGATAATATCTGCGCTGTCTATGAAGCAACCGACCCTGGATGTGTAATTGAACCACATAAAGAGAGATTTGATCCTAATTTAATTGCTTGGGACTATAATCCTAACCATGTGTTAGTTGACGCCGTTGCCAGTTGTATTGTGCGTGTAGGCACTGACGTATTCTTTGACCGCAGCGAATGGATGAAGCAGGAACAGATGGAATGGATTCGCGATAATGTGTTAGATTCACGATACCGCGTACACTATTGTCAAACTAACGGGCATGGAGATGCTGTTTTTGCTATTCTTAAACCTGGTGTAATACTGTCCAGTATGCACGATGCAGATATTAACTATAAAGAATCTTTTCCAGGATGGGAAGTATGCAGAGTTGAAGAATCTACCATTTCGGCATCTATGAAAGTAAAAGATTTCAAGACGGAAAGTTTTAACGAACGTTGGTATGTTCAGGGTGTAGAGCCTACTGGTCAGTTTGCTAATTATGTTGACACTTATCTATCTAAGTGGACAGGATTTGTAAAGGAAACTGTATTTGATGTCAATTGTTTAGTGTTAGATGAAAGCAATGTTATATTCAGCAGTTATAATAAACATGTGTTTGATTTTTGTGAAAAGAATCAGATTAATCCTATTATTGTTCCGTTAAGACACAAATATTTCTTTGACGGTGGCATCAGTTGCTGTACACAAGATATTCGCCGACGGGGCGGGCTCGAGACTTACCTCTGACCCCATTTAATCTTAAGCCATATACGCTCGTGAATATAATAGTCGATGCTTAGAAGAACATGCAATAATGTGGCAAACCCTGTTGCTTCTCCTAAGTTTCCAAAGAATAAGTAAGTCCAAAAAATTGTAAATATCCATGCTGTTAGTCTATATGTAATCATCCTGACTACAGTTCGTTTATGTGTTTCTGACATTTTCTACTTTCCTTAATTGACTGGTATTAATCAAATCTGCTTTATCTTTAGGCACACATAACATATTTTGGTAGTCAGCAATGTAGCAATCGTAATCGTCGCTGAGGTCTATGCTGTCTAAAAAATCAACAATAGCCTGCTCACCAACCAGCATGTACTCTACCCAGATCCACGGCAGATACCGGTGTATAGATTCTATTGCACCGTCCAGTGCTTCACATTCAAAACCTTCAACATCAAGTTTTAAAAAATCTAGGCGATCTAGTTCTAAATCATCAATTTGAACTATCATTGCTACTCTAGGATCAGTCCATTGGTTATACGGGTAATTAACTCGTTTATCTAGTCTGACCATACCAAAGTCCTGAGGTTTACCGTAGTCAACATCAGGTATGGTAACCCAACGATCCTCGCAACCCAGTGCTGCATAGTGTAAAATAACATTGTCAATGTCGTTAAGTGCCAATGAACCTGCTAGTGCATTGTGTATCATTCTTTGAGGTTCGAAGCTCAAGATACTTATGTCTTTCCTACGCTGTGCAACTGGAATAGTAAAGAATCCAATATTAGCACCACCGTCAACAACAACCGCACCTGGAGGAAGACGGTCAATAATAACAAAAATGTTAGCTAGTTCTTGTTCAATATGTGTCCGGCCTGTCTTAATAAGAGCATCTGCTTGAAAATCGCAATGACGATTTACTATAAACTTTCCGTATACGGATTCTATTACTACAAAATTGTTAACTGACAACTCGAACTCCATATAATTTTTCAAATCGATCTGCATCAGCACGATCGTTTACCATGGGCTCACCTCTTATGTTTAAACTAGTGTTGAGTAGCATAGGACAACCTGTTTCTGCATGCCAAGCTTCTAACAGTTGTCTAATTCCCGAGTCAGAGTTTTTTGCCACTGTCTGTACTCGACTAGTGCCGTCCACATGACAGATAGCAGGAAATAAGTCAGGATCTAAACACCGGGCAACAGTTTGCATATAAGGGCTACCATTGAAACCAGCAGGAAGATCAAAGTATTGATCAACATATTCTTCCAGGATAACAGGAGCAAAAGGTCTAAATCTCTGTCGTTGTTTAATGTCATTTACTAGATCCTTTATGTCTGGTCCTCGTGGGTCTGCGAGGAGACTACGATTGCCGAGTGCTCTGGGTCCAAACTCCGCTCGACCCGAAGCAACACCCACGATCCTAGAACGCCGCAAACAGTCAAGAGCGGCATCCACAGGATAAGGCCCAGGAATGTCAGTTCCCAAGTAAGGGCCGGTCCAGGAAAGACGACGGCCAAAAGCCAAAGCAGCGGCCCCAAGACTAGAACCAGCATCGCCAGGATTAGGCATAATCCAAATATTATCAAAGTATTCTCCAAGGTATCGATTGGCCAAACAGTTTAATGCTACACCGCCCATATACACTAAATTATTACTGCCAGTTAATTCGGCAGCTTTTTGTACTATGTGCTGTATTAACTTTTCTGCTACTATTTGTCCGGCTGTCGCTATATTATTATTTTGTGTTCCTGCAAACTCGCGAGGATCAAATCCTATGTGAAAGTTTTCTTTAAAAATCGCATTGTGGTAATCTACTACTGCATAATATGACATTTGTCCGATGGCAGAATAATCACCATAAGCAGACATACCCATGGTAATATATTCTTCTTCATTGGGCTTTAATCCTACTTGTTTAGTTAATGCGCTGTAGAATAGTCCGATACTATGAGGATATTTCTGTCCCCATACTTTTGTATATTCAGCACGACCAAAACTGTTGTAACGTGCCCAATATATAGATATAGTGTCTAACTCACCGATAGCATCAATAACAACGACAGCGGCTTCCATAAAAGCACTTGTTTGGAATCCTGCCGCAGCATGACTAAGGTGATGAGGAAATGACTTAAGAGTTCTACCTTTTATACGATTAGTTCCAATATGCTTATCTAGAACTCCGCGAGTTGTCCAAGGACCAAAGTTATGTTCTCTGCTGATAATCTGTTGAATGTTATGCATCCAAGGACGTTCATAATATGCTATAGTATCGATATCGTAGTTATAGGCCGCATCGATTAATTCAATACTTAATTTGGGATCATTCTTAATTTTGCTGTAACGTTCGCTATGTCCAGCAAAGACGATTTGACCGTACTCATCGATCACTGTTAATGCAGCATCGTGGTAACCTGCACTTACACCTAATATATGTTTCATTTGTAAATAAAAGGGTCTCTGCGACGTAATTCTTTAAGTTTTTTTCTGTATCTTAGTTCTAATTTGATCTTGTTAATCAAGTTTTTAATCCAACGCATATTATCCTTCAGTCCTTTTTAAATTATCAATCTGCTTACTTTCATGGTCTGGATCACTCCAAGCATAATCAAACGTAGCTGAAATGTCATCGACTTTTATAGAGTATATATCTAAGTGCGACCCTAGTTGTTTCCAAATGTCGTTGGCATTATCAGTACCAAAACTACCTAATAAATCTACTTGTCCGATCTTAAGATAACCTAAACTTAGATTGGGATTCTTAGGATCTAATCCGTTGCTTACTAACCAAGCTTCAAAACGATCGTGTTCTTCGTCGTGCCAAGGTTGGTTGCTGTTACGTACACTATCACGTCCCCATTCGATATCAAACTCGCCGGAATAAAACTTTAGTGCAGTTATAGCTTCACAAGTTGTGCCAGCACCTACAGTTATATCAGTAGGATCGTTACCAATGTTAAGTGCAGGAGCAGACTCATCCCTAAACACTTCATATAAGGTTTTTCCAATTTGAGTCCAATGCATATAGACTCCACCAAGTACTCGATCATACCCATTTTCTGCGAATCCTTTACGATGTTCATCTAATAAATGATACCTAGGTGCATGTACAAAAGTAGTAATTTGACTTGGACGTACCCAGTGCCTATCTAAAATCCATTTCCGCTGACTTAGTATAAGCGATTCTAACTCGTGACACAAGAGATTCAATTGTCTAATTGCATATCGTGTTGCCCAATCAGCATGCGTATAGTAGGGACTTAGATTCCAAACAGTACCTTGTAATACTTCAAAATGATTATGTAATCTGTTTAGTATATCATGCTTAATACGCAGTTGTTTCTCACCGAGTGCAGGATCATCGGGAAATCTTACAGTATCTTCTAAAAAGATTTCTTCGATCCAATAGGTATCTAATCCGTTTTGTTGCCAAATACCAGTGCCGTTATAGTAATTGATCCAGGTTATATATCGATTAAGATTATCACAGAGATACTCGATAGTTCTTGGAGAATGTGGGAAGCCCAAGAAACAAAAATTCTTTTCTAAATGAAAACGAGAATTTAGTAAATGTTTTAGAGCTATGATCCAATCTCGTGCTAATTGATTGTCTTCTGGGACAATTGTGTAGCTAAGTTGGTCAGCATGATTGAGAGGATCACGTAACGTTACCTTAATCGGAGATAGATTTATACCACTCATAAATTTCTGGATCCTGTTTTAATATATCTGCAAGCGTATAGTCATCTTGTCGAATACTTTCTAATTTTAACACACGACGCTTACCTTTTACAAGTCCTTCTTGCCATGTATCTGGCCATTGTTCTTCGAATGTAGGACGCTGTTTTAATTGTAATAGTACATCTTGGATTGCACCTTTTGAGTTGGCTGTTAATTGATCAACACGATTATTCAGTATTTCTCTTGGTAATGCTAGCGGACTTAGTAGTATATCAGGGGTAAAACTGAATACAACCTTAGCTAATATGTCTACATCAAGTTCCTGGGCGAGTCTCTGGATGTTACCGACTTCAAATAATCCTGGGAGGGTGAGTGTGAAATCAATTCGCATTTGTCTGCGGTGACGCTGTATTTCAAGTCCTCTGCGGAAGTTATCATACCATTGGCTATAGTTGAGACCTGTTCTAATGTATTCTCCAATCGCTCCAGTTCCGTCGAGACTTGCGCAAATTTGCCAATCGCGTAACTTAGAAAGAATATCGCTATACAAATTAATATTGCGATACTCAATGCGACTGAGATTAGTATTATATCTAGCATAGACATTCGGTCCATCTCCTAATTCGATAATGCGTTTCATATAACGCCAATGTTGTTCGTACATAAGAGGTTCGCCGCCAACCCAATAAACTTCTTCTATACGATGTTCTTCTACAGCTTGAGAAAATTCCTGTTCGGCTTGATCAGCTTGAAACGACTGCATCATTGCACGATTCTCTGGTTTCATCCAGGCATTCTTTGGATTACTATAATCGATCATATTATGCTGTCGTTGTTCGCTTTCCCACGAGCTACTTAACATATCTCCGCATGTACGGCATTTGAAATTACATAAGTTAGTAAAACGATAATCCCAACTAATAGGCTTAGTTGTTGTATAACCTGTTGCATCTGTTTGCTGCATTGCATCTTTGTATTTGTGTCCGAACATTTGATTGAAATAACTGCGATATACACTGGTATTCAATAGTTTATCATTGCATACTTCGCATTCAGGCAATACTTCGCCTGCCATCATACGACGACGCACTGATTTCATATGTTCGCTATTCCAATGCTGTTCTAATGTAATAGGAATATATTGTCCTGTGCCTGCGCCGGTATCGATGTACTGTTGAAAATTTTGTGCAGGCTCTCTCGATGCACAACACATGCGGCGTTCAGTTTGTGGACTTAAATACGTATGAGTCCACGGTGCCATACATAGTGTGTCGGGTTTACTTTGCATAGCCAATCGCTGTTGCTAATTCTAAATGATGCTGTGTGATATCTTGCTTACGTCTAGCATCAGTTAATTCTATATTTTTAAACAGCAATGTTGGATCTATCGCAGTACCTTTCATCATAAAATCGATGATACGACCGAATTCTATTCTATTTTTAGCTGATATGTTTGCTGCATTTAATCGCTCGGCCGCTATTGACTTGGCATGATCTGGCAATGTGTTAATACAATGATAGTATGCTTCATGCAGCATATTCCAATAGATAAAATCAAATCCTTGTTTATCTGCCCAATTGGCAACATCTTCTAAATACATGATATTAAATACGCTAACAGTAATGCATACTTGCAATTGTATATTTGGATTACGGTCCCGCATGGCCATAAAGCGAGCAATGTTATATTCTACTTCTGACCATACGGCATTACTACGTTGATATTCAAATCTGTTATCAACATCGTCGATACTAAACGCAATCTCTACTAGTTTGAAGTGTTGCCAAATATCCTCAGCATATTCAGGAAATTGTGTGCCGTTTGTATTATAGTGTATTTCAACTTGTCCTGCAATACCCATATCAACAATGCGTTCAAGAAAATGGAAGTGCTCTTTAATCATAAAGGGTTCGCCGCCAGTAAACTCGATGTAGCGTATATGATCAGACATGCCGTTTATTTCATCCCAAAAATCTTGATTATCCCTAGCCCAAGCACCTTGCTTGAGCATTTGATAATGCATACCTTTTTTCTTTTCTGTTAAGGGAGAAAACTCAATCTCTTCTACTGCATAGCTACTGCTACTCCAACTACCACATATACGACATTTAAGATTACAAATGTTACCTAGTTTTAAATCTAAGAACATAAGTGATTTGGCGTCCTGCGTCCAATCTGTGTCTGGAATCATATGCTTTAATCTTTCCAATGTGTGCATACGCTTGCTGGTGCGACCAGAATCTTCTTCTGCCCAACACTTTTTGCAAGTGGCAGATTGCTTGCCCTGCAAGAACTCGTTGCGTAATTGTCGCATATAATTACTATCTTGTATGTCTGCCAGTTCCGCTGAATGCCCAAGATCAAATTTATTACCATTGATATCTTTGATTTCTTCTTCAGCTAAACAACAAGGACGTACAGTCCCAATTGGGCTAGTTTCTAAACTGACCCACGGTAGTACACAAAATTTATCGTGTGGTATTTTCATTTCAAATCTGCCAGTTCTGGTATAATTTTTAAAATATTTTCGTTACGTATTTCATCTAACTGTTTTGTTTTAAGCCAAAATTGATCAATCAATTGAGTGTTATCGGTTGCATACATAAACTTTATTGCACTTTCGAAACCAACTGTAGCACGATGTAGTCGATCCATTGGACGTAACCATTCAAGGTGTTGTTCAAATTTTTCTTTAATACGATCTTTATAATCAACAGTGGCAATATCAATTCTATAATGAGAAGGATCCATTAATATATTAACATTAAAATCTTGTGGGAGTATGAAACCTCGATCAACCCAATTCTTATGGAAATCGGGCAAACGGAGTGCATTCATTATACTCAGTGTAGAACTAACATAAAAGTCTACGTTGGGACATACACGTAACATTTCTATACGATTTGATTCAACCTGATTCCAGTCTGTGCCTTTGCGAATATATTCTGCATAATCTTCTGCACCATCTAAGCTGGCACCTACACTAACACTATCAAACTTCTTCCAGTAATCAAATACTGATCGATCTTTAAGCTGTGTATGTGTAAAGTTAGTATTGTAAATTAATCTAACATCGTACCGTCCTCGTCGATCTAACTCATCTAAAATGTTATAATGCTCGTCCATTAATAATGGTTCGCCGCCAGCAAAGTAAATTTGTTCTACATGGTCAATATGTTCAATTAACTGTGCCCACATATCTTTTTTGTCTCGACCGGCAAAATTTAAAACTCGATTTTGACTAGCCCATTCCGGTCCGGCTAATTTAGCCTGATCTTGATACCATTGGCTACTATAAATATGTCCGCAACTACGGCATTTTAAATTACATAGATTACTAAATCTAATATCCCAATAGGCCATTTCAAAACGATCTAAATGTCCGTCGGCTTTTGTTTCAGCAACACGTTTTATATGATGTCCGTGATGTTTGTTAGCACTTTGTCTGCCAGAAAAGAATCCAGATTCTTCTTGTTCGTAACATCTTCTGCATCCTTCTAAAGGTTTTTCTGTCAGCATATCGGTACGAACACGTTTCATAGTATCACTATTCCAGATCTCACTCAAGGTATTAGTCTTACAGTTTCCTACTGAATAGTAATGATCTGTCATACAGCAGGGATATGCTTTACCATCTGGATTAGCATTTAAGTGTATCCATGGGTAGATACAAAAAACTTTACTAGTGGATAATAATTCTTGCTCGCGAATAGATAGTTCATTTAATGATACCTTTAATGGATTTACAGATCCATACTCGTAAATCTCATTGATATCAGAAGGAAATTTATCTAATATTGTACGTGCCCAATCACTATTCTCGATGTATATTCCAGTTATGCGGTTCGCTTCGAGGTTATTGTTACGAGCAACTTCGTCTAGCTCATTAAACAAATTAGGATTACCCGATTTTAGTATTACAAAATTGCTACTAATATCTACCTTATTCAAAGTTAACTGTAAATTACGTAAGATTATTCCTAATGTTTGAGTTTGAACATATAAATCACCAACAGTCTGTGTGAATACAATTCGTTGATTATCGGCGTAACAATCTTTATGTATCAACTGGCATTGTTCTAATAACCATTGGCGTGCTTGCCCGTATGGCAACGTATGCCAATGGTCAAGATCTATTTCGGCAACGATTTCATAGTCTATCATAGTGTATTATACCAATCTGCCAATGCAGGAAACGTGGCACAGAAATCTTTGTTTCTACGCTGATCGTATTGTGAATAAAATTGTTTAAAGTCGTGCAACAATCTAATCCTATCGTGTGTGTTGCTATGTGGAGTCTTAACTACATCCAAGTAATCAATTAGCCGTTGTAAATGATTGATTTCGTGTTCTTGTAACAGCGGATGCGATTTGTAAATTCCTAGCCATTCTATTAGACTAATTTTAAATCTAGTACGTAGATCGTCTGGTAGTGTCAAGGTGCTTTGAAAACTAGGAAATCTTAAAATATTTAATGTAAAATTAACACGTTGTTTGCCGTATATTTGTTTAAGTCCTATTAGCTGTGATAAAAAGTTAGGCAGAGTATCTAAGCACAGTGCATTTATTGTACACATAAAATGTAGTGCTCGAACATGTTTGTTCGCCAATAGCTCTTGCACATTTTCCATCCACAAAGAATAATCAAGCCCGTCTCTGATGTATTCTGCGTGAATGCCAACAGCTTCATTGCTAGTATATATGTCAAGACTTGGTATATCTCGTACACGATCAATGAAGTCAAGTAATTTTTCTCTAGGCATACCTAAGTTACTATTGATAGCTAATTTAGTAGAGCTCCGTCCCTGATTGTCTTTGAACCAATCAATTAATTTCCAGGTGTGGCCAGACATAAGTGGTTCACCGCCGGTTATTCTGAGTTCTTGTAGCGTTTTATGAAGATCAGTCTCCCACCATTGGAAAAAAGCATCTACATATGGATTATTTTCTCCAAAACTATAAAGTTGACTACTAGCATGGTCATGGGTAAAATGATTACGTCCGTCGGATCTAAGATTATTAAATGGCCCGTTGCGTCGAATGTCATTGACCCAAGTACTACTAAATGCAGGATTACAATAACTACATGCAAAATTACAAGTTCGATCAAATGCAATTTCTAATGTTTTAAGATTGACATCAGAGGCAGAAGGCGTTACAGCAGCTTCATGTAATGCCTTTATAGGATAAATTTTGCTCTTATAAACACGATCGCTGATAGAATCTCGGCCCATATCTTCAATTTTCCAGCAGTACTCACAGCCAGCAGGACGCCTTCCTGCTTGCATATCAGCACGGTCCTGTTTCTTCTGTGGGGTATTATGTATAGCAGATGGATTAGTTAAGATTTCTTCTCTGCTGATAGCATGTGCCGGCGGATGATGACAACTTGTGGTTTGACCAGAGCCTAACCAAATTGTAGCATTATACCATTTAGCAGCGCAGAAACTGTCGCTTATAGGATCAAGTACCTGTTGTTTAAATTCTAAATCATTCATTGAAATATTTTTTTGTGAATTGTTTAAATCGATCTGGGAATTCAGCACGCACTCGATGCCGCATTATTTGATAGTGTTGATAGTTGTATTTACTTGTATCCTCAGCCGCTGCTAAGAAAGCAGGCAAGTTGCTGCTGCTTAGATCTTCTACTACTCGAGCAATTTGTTCTAACCGATCTTGATTATTGTCTATAGTGTCAAAACTTTCGTCTATTAGATGTCCAAATGTTTTAAATCCTAAATTATGCATGTCTCTGTAGTATCCTCGATTGGCTACAGCTATCCACGGATGTTGCATGACAACAGGTTTCCAGATCTTTTCTGTACGGAAACTATAAGGATACTCAAATACTGTTTCGCTAACTAAACTAAAGTATGTGTCAACATATGGTGCCGGAGTTAGATAAATTTCTCCCCACTCATTGCTAAACAAATCAAATTTAGCGTAATGCGTTTGGGATTCAATTCCTACTTGTTCCTGATATCTATTAACTTCATACTTGGCAGGCAAATAATGTATTGGTGCTATGTTAGAATCTAAGTTAGTCCATAGTGCCTTTTCTAATAGATTGTTTTCTGTAAATCGATTGATTAGATAACGTCGATGTTTTCGACCACGCCCATTCAAGAATAAAAATTTATAAGGTTTATTGGTATTTGAATATACGTCTACGGCACTTTTAGCAGCAGATCTATTTTCTGTATAATCAAGAAGTTTAGGCAAAAAACTTTCGTATTGTAGACATGGCCATTCTGCGGACATATCACCACCACCTACAATAATAATCTTGCCTGCCAGTGCTAATTCTGCAATACCATACTGTATGATATGACTACGTATAGTATCTGACCCTTCGTGCGGATTGCTGAAGACAACCTTAATAACATTGTTATTAACTAATTCCATAATTTGTTCTGTATTATCAATCATCTGCTGACGACCGATAACATAAATGGCACCTGGAACTATTGTTTCCTTAGAAAAATCCCAAAACTCGCGATCTGTTATAGGTTCAATTAAATCATGTATTTCTGAAAAAGTATCAACTATTAGCAAGACGCTTACACTCCAGCCAAAACGATTTCATCTCAGGAAACGTACGAAGAAATTCTGTGCCGCGTCTACGATCATGTTCGCTGAAGAAACGATAAAAGTCTGCACATTTCTGTTCTATATCATCAGTTCCTTCTCGCATCCAGGCAATGTCTCGACGCATACGTTGTACTTCATAGTCTTTAAATCCACGAAATGGTCGATCCGGGGTTTCTAAATATTCTTCCATCCAGTCGGTAATTTGCTCAAGTTTATCTGCATACCCAGTCGGTAGTATCTGTAGGCTTTGCCAGACTGGAGTACGCAATAAAGGAGTATCAAACCAAACACGTTGATAAGTTGAGCTATGCTGCTCGCGTAGATTTAATATGTATGTTAATAGTGATTGGAGTCCCGGGATAGTTAAATTGTTCATTGTAATAATGAATGTCAGACTATTACGATATGGTACTTCTTTTAAGTAACGATGTACATATTCAGTTAATCGACTCATGTCCAGGCCGTGTCGAATGTATTGTGCTTGATTAATATTACCAGTATCTACGCTGACATACTGCATAAAATGTTCGATATTGGTATTGCATAACTGTTTTACATAATCAAGATACTTTTCAAATAATGGTTCTTCCACAGAAAAATTGCTGGTAACATTTAAATGCAAATCAGGTTTAGGCAATGCCAATACATAGTCAAATACTTTATAGGTATTTTTATCCATCAGTGGCTCGCCGCCAGTCATTCGAAAGTGACGTAGTTTGGGGTATAGTACCGGCCACCATTCCCAGAATGCGGCAACATATGGATTATCTTCTCTAGCAGGTATTGGTCTACGACTGCCAACAAAATGGCCAGGGTCATTATGAATAGTGCTAGTAGGATAACCTCCTTCACGCTCAACTTCTTGTTGCCAGCTCGAGCTGAACTGTGGACTACAATAACTACATTTGAGATTACAAGCGTGATTAAAATTAACTTCAACATAACTAGGTACAACATCTTCATCCCCTTTGCTATTTTTAATCTCGTCGTAAGAATCTGCTGCCCAGGGCTCACCCGATCTGTAATGTCTATCACTTAGTTGCCCATGCTTTTCAATATTCCAACAATAGCTACACTCCGAAGGTTTACCTCCTTTAAGCATTAAGATACGCTGTTGTTTTTTGTGTCCAGTGTTGTGCAATGCGCCTGGATTATCTTTAAGAGCAGCAGGATCAATTGCATGTAATGGTGGATGGTAGCAACTGTTGTTAAGTCCTGTTGGCAAATGTAGACTCACTTGTTTCCATTTGGCCAAACAGAGTGCTGGGCCTAATTTTTCCCGCATTTCTTCTGCTGCACCCATAAAATCTGATTTATTCTTCCCAGACATAGGGTCCTTTCTTAGGTACAGCAAAACTCAAATAAGTTTGTAATTTTGCAAGATCATCTCTAGATTTTAAACTACATAATTCATTAGCAAAATGCAATTCGACACCACGCTCGAGTGCTAACTCTAACAACTCATTACGACGATCCTCGTCGTCTGGCAAGCTAAACAGACTACACAATACAATGCCATCTGGACCTTGTAAGATATCATCCTCAAGTCCTGGTAACCAATCTAAATGTTCGTTTTCAAAATGGTAATCGCTGTAGCTGATTTTATGTTTGGCACAGTAAGGTTCGATGGTGCCACGCTGCATAGGCAATGGAATATATTTGCTAAATGTTGTGTTCCATCCAGCATAGGTAACAAACTTTTTACCAGTATAATCCATTTTAGTATCTACTTCGTAGTCTCCGGGTAAACGGAAAAAGCCGCCCGGTAGTCTGCGTCCCCATTCTTCACCTTCAATAAGAATACGCATATCTAAACTGACACGAGTATATCCTTCATCGTTGTTAACGTTACCGTGTATATGTTCTTGGAAGAACAAATGGCTTTGACCTGGTACTAGTGTAACTGGCCAGGCATGTTTTAGACTTTCATCTTCAAACTTTTGCATAGACCATTTTTCTGCCAACACACGACGAGTAATATCTCTGCTGATATCTAAATCTAACATCCACATTGTGTTGGTTTTTTCTGCACGAGTAAACGGAGTCCAAATAGTCCTACAACCGCGACCATTGCCCACAAATATACCTTGATGGAAAGCAAGTCTGCGGCCTACTTTGGCCTGATTAGGAATAACAACTCTAAGTGTGCCTTGTCGTTGAATTAGATATCGTCTTCCGTCGATACGCCCGCCGGTAATCTCTGCTGCAAATTCATCAAACTTTTGCATAAAGTCTAAACGACTGCAGGCATTCTGTACATGTTGTTGTACACGAACTAACTTAGTAGGTTCTAATACTAAGTGCATAGTTTCTAATTCTTTAACCTCTGGTGCTACTTCTTGTATTACACTCAATGCCCAGTCCGGCCAGTTATATTTTTCAAGATCATATTCGGCTGTTTTATTATCCCAATGTTGTTCTGTTGCTGATAGCATTGCTATTTCCTTAATCATTTACTAATGTAAAATCAGTTGAATAACTTTTATTTTTTATCAACTGATAATTGTGTTCAAGTATAGGCTGCATTGCCCGATACATCTCTTGCAGTTCGTCCAGTGTTTTTGTTGCTAACAAATCAATTAGATTTAATAACATATTAAATCTGTCAGAACCTTCGTACCCGTCATAATCTTCGTCCCAAAATTCATAAAATGTTTTGAATCCCATCTGACGAAGATATAACAGATAATTTTTACTGGCAAATACAACAAAAGGTTTCTTTAGCCACATAGGTCTTGCTACTTTTTCTGTAGGATAAAATGTCTGACCTATAACGTGTGTTTCTCCTATAACTTCAATTAAGAAGTCGGGATATAAAATTGGAACGCCATCATCATCATCGTACTCATATCCCATTGCTACTCTAAGATTGTGTAGATTAATGTTATTATATACTTTAATAGGCATACAGGGCAACATCTCCCCTACTTCTAATATTGATTCTTTTCGATATGATGCTAATTTATCAAATTCAAAAAATTGAAATGTGTCTGGGTTATCTGTTTCGTACGAGAAATGTATAAGAGATTGCTCTTTATGATGCTTTAACAAATAAGATGCCAGACCCAATCTACAGGCTGTAGGGCGATGATAAAAGACTAAAAAGGTTTTGTTACCATTCCATGTATGATATGGTGTTACATCAAATTTTGGAACTTTAGAAAAAGAAAAATTAGACCAAACGTAATTAATATTATATCTATCGTGTGTTTGTAATGGATTGTCTGTATAAATGTCAACTGATTTGAATTTAAACAAATCTACTAATTTAAAAATACCTAAATTTTCTAAGCATATTGCTTCGGATCTAATTCGTAGCTTTATATCTTGTCCTTGATTTTGAACAAGATAGTCGATTAATTCTGTTGTGTTCCACAACTTGTCATCATTACCGGCGATGATAAAAGGTCGATCTACCACCCTTCTTGACTCCTAATTACCGACATCTCAGAGACCATAATACCGCGATTATGCCAGTTACTGCGATAGTGGTGCTTAAAGAATTTGCTTAGTTCAGCGCCATGTATACACATAGGCAGGTCTAATTGTGTACGCAATGGTTCTTGACAAGATATTATAATGTCAGCAGGATCGCGTCCTTCATTTTTTTCCCATATTTCAGAAAGAGCGTCAAAAGATTGCACTTCCCGATAATCCCAGTCTGTTAACATAGTCATGTGTGTACCTTGTCTAGCCCCTGCTATTGCCCAAAGGCCATTATCTACATCGGCGCCTATGTTGTGCCAAATGGTCAAGTGATCCAGGTTACGACTATGCACACGCTGCTGAAATTCAGCAATGCTAGGTTTTGTGCCTTGATTCAGGCACATTTTAACACCTTCACGGAATCCTGCTCTCCATGCTTGAAAAGCCGATCCATTGGGATATGTTGTGCTAAAACAATCGTGCATGGGAATGTATTTGGGATCAAAGCAAAACTCTACGTTTGTTTCATCACGGCCGTCGGTATTCTCGTGTGTACGCATATTGTTGGCAAAGTCTTTTGTCCATATACTTAGACCCCCGTTGCCATACATTAATCCGTTGATATGATTCTTTGCGCGATAGCGGAATACACAATCGATATTACTATGGTCAATAACAAGCTGTTGGTTGAAGAAAGCAGGATCAGGGAGATTATCACCATCGATAAGTACAAAACGGTCAGTATCGCTAGCAGCAGCAGCCGCTTTGTGCGCGGCGTCAGAGCCTTTAACACCGTCGACTCTTTTAGCCCACGGCACCATGTTTTTAATTTTCGTCCAGAATTCTTCTTTTTGTGGTTCATCATATGTCAAATAAATTGTATCTAAGTCTGCAATATCAATCAAGCTCATTGGTTGATAAACTCCATTTTATGTGTGGCTGATTTCTGTCAACCACTATAGCAATATCTGCAGGATGACACGGTGTGCCGTCCTCTTGATTAGGTTTTAGTTTTGATGCTAAAACAGTTTTGATAAACTTTATCTTCCCATCAACTACTCTGACATTAGTAGGAGAGTTGGAATAAGTTATTGGGTCTATGTCTATATAATTACCAGGCAAATCTTCTGTGCTATAAAATAAAGGATTGCCGTGCTGGTCATAATACAATCGATAGATTGGTATACGAGTGTCGACGACTGGCTGCAATGCTGCCCAAAATTCTTCTTCGGTCATTTGATAAAATCTTTAATGTGATAGTGTACTAGCCCAGACTGTGCTACAGTATTGATTCGTAATCCTGGATTGGTATATTCCCATACTAATTCCTTGGTCCAATCTTCGGACACAATGTGATTAATGTGTTTTTTCATATGCACGATTGTGGGACCAAGTCCTGCGGGTAGTGTAACTTTTTCCGGACCGATGATTTGTGCTGCTACTGCATATACAACATCTGTGGTGGGTTCGTCGTCAGGAAACTTCAGTATAGTTTTATACTGATCCCAATGATCAAATATATTGCGGACTAGCTGGAAAAAATCTCGAGCTTCATTACTTAAACGCCAATAAGTTATAGCATTGTAAACATCTGGCAAACTATTTGCATCAAACAGTTTACGATAGAATCTTGATGTGCTAGGCCGGCCATAAAAGTCTCTGCAGCCTGTACTGATAAAAACATTTCTTTTCTCAAATAAATTCCACCAATGATCTATTGGACCTGCTGCAATCATATCAGCTTCAAGTTTAATAGTTTCTCGGTATGGACTAGCAGCGAATGCCTGCCAATCATTATTTAGTCGCCACTCAGTATTTCTACTAACATCGCCGTAGGGCAAAGGTCGAACATGCGTAAACACAGAATCATACGAATCTGTTACGGCGTCAGTTACCAAACAGATATTGGCAACAGGATGATGCTGTCTAATAGATTTGGCTAACCTAGTAGCACAAGCGACATAATCGGTTGTATCTGTGTTAACAGCTATAATAAGATAACCGCGTTCAGCTAATACTTGCAATTATGTCTCCTAACTGTCCTTTACCCATGGCATGGAAATCTTGTTTTAACGAAATCCAACGTGGTTTTTGATCTGCTGTAATATAATCAACTCGATAATAATCTGTATCTAATTTTTTTAATTGATGATCATGCGTTACTGTGGCTAGGTTCCAGGGGATATCAAGGTGATCAAGTGTATGTCCATTGACTATCCCCAATGCTATGCTCAATGCAAAATCGTTACGATATGTTGGTCTGTGTATACTGTAGAGATTCCTATAATGCTGCCAATTTTCTTTGATCATATTCATCGAATCAAAAATCATTTCAGCTTCTTGACTACGTCTAATCATCATTACAGTAGCCCACCACATGGGCATTTGATGTTGCCCAAAATTATTCAACTCATCGAAATTAGCTTTACCGGTAACATCGTATGCAGTTTTATGTGCCGCAAAGTTAGCAGGAATATCTAATACCGTCTTTAGTTGATCGCTAGCTACTACATAATCAGCATCCAATACCAGTGTTTGATCCCAAGGACTTAAACGATAAGCGTCTACCCGATTACCATTGTACCAAGTTACTGTTTCTTCGATATCGCTAAACTTTCTTTGATGCTTGCCTTCAGGTTCTGCAGGTATACAGACTTCGTAATCGGTATTGTCAAACAGTCTATCAGTTACTACAGCAGTAGGTATTCCTAAATGCCGCCGAATATTCTTTGCCGACCATCGAGCCATAGCAAGATAATCAATATGTTCGTTATTAAATGCAAATATCAATGCACCAGTAGTCATCGGTTTTTGTTTAATTCGGTATACTCAACTAACCAGGCATTCATCTGCTCATACCATTTTTTCTGCATAAGGTCTTTGAGTGCTGCTGCATTGACTTCGACGGGATTTTCATACAGGTCTGCCACTACAATATGCTGATTATCGTATAAGCTAAGGAAAGTTATCATTTCTGGGGTACTTTTAAACATACCGCCATTATATCCAAAAACTAACTTTCCTTGATATTTTTCTTTAAGAGTCCGACGAGCAGACTCATGGTCAAACCGGGCTCGTGCATATGCGACTAATTGATCAGTATCCATACTGTATTATACAAAGAAAATTGATAAAAGTAAAGGGCCGAAGGCCCTTTAGGTAAAATAACTACTTAATTATTAAGCAGTATATGTGCCGGTGTTTGCTGTCCAAGAAACAACAGTATTGCTACCATTAACAGCAGTTCCGTAAGTACCAGTAACAGTACCAGTATAGTTGGCTGTTGGTATCGACATAATTACAATACCCGATCCACCGTTACCACCATTATTACTAACACCGTTGTAACCACCGCCACCGCCACCGCCGCCTGTGTTAGGTGTTCCGTTAGATCCTACACCTGTGCTGCCTGCGCCGCCGCCACCTGTGCCGCCTGTGCCTGGGGTAGATGAGATGTTGTATGCACCACCGCCGCCGCCACCACCGTATGTTACTGCAGATCCAGTAATTGAGGATGATACGCCGTTGCCGCCGTTACCAACAAATGGACCGCTTGGTTGAGATACAGTGCCGCCAACAGCTCCTGCACCACCACCACCACCGCCGGCTGCACCAGTTCCGTTACCGCCGCCACCACCATTATTACCTTGTCCTGCTGTTCCAGTACCGCCTGCAGGAAAGGATACGCTAGCAGCACCACCGCCGCCAGATCCGCCATTGCCGCCTAAACCGCTATTGTACGAACCTGTACCGCCTGCACCTCCACCAACTGATACCACCAGTGAAGAAATAGAACTGTTATTGCCAGCTGTTGCAGGCAGCCCTGCTACACCTCCTGCACCAACTGTAATGTTATAAACTGTGCCAGGGTACAATGTTATTGTGCCAGACTGCACACCACCTGCACCACCGCCACCACCGTATGTGCCACCTGCACCACCACCTGCTACTACTAAGTAAGAAGCGGTGTACGTTGCGGCAATAGACGATACAATGTTAATTGATCCCCAGGTATTGGCCAGGTATGTAGTTTCTGGAGGAAAAGCTGTAACAACTGTAGTTGGTGCTGTACCAAAAGAAATACCAGAAGAAGTAGCAGTACCACCAGAAATCTGCGCAGTTGATCCTGTGTCGGCATCACCGTTATCATACCATGTTGTTGAATAGGTTACGGATGTAGGTGCTGTATTATTGTTGATGCTTGCATTAATTTGCAAATAGTTACTGGAATATGCAGTACCTGTGTCAAACTGTTTGTATATTGTAGTAGGCGTTGTAGTTAATGCAAAAATACCAGTTGACGTTGCTGCGGTAGTTGGAGTTCCGGTACCTCCACGGACTGTAGTTCCAGTCAATGTTAAACCAGCAATAGTTTTGGAAGCTGCTGCACCTGTCTGTATAATAGCATTAGCTACTACTCCACCTGCGCCAGCTGCACCAATAAATGCATTCCATTCTGTATCTGCTACAGTACCGGTGCTCGATTTACCAAATTGTATTTTAGTATATCCCCCTGCATTAAAGAAACTATAAAATGCCGCTGTATTAGCAAAGGATACTGTAGTCGAAAAAGGAATTGTCCAAGCAGCAGATCCAGAACCTGTTGAAGTTGTTTTACTAACATTTCCAGTCCATGCTGTAAATTGTGTGCCTACCGAAGCAGCATTAAAACGATTAGTATAGCAACTGGTAAGATCAGTATTGACGTTTGACAATGCAGTGATAGTGTTACCTGCTACTGGTGCAGTTCTTGATGTAATCGAAGTGCCTTGGTGGTTAGCTACTAATGCAATATCGTTTACTAAGGTTGCCCATTGAGTAGCAGTAATAGTACCTCCGGTTGAAGCCGTAGCTACGTTGGCATATCCATAACCGCCAGTGCTTGTTGGAGTTCCAAGAATAGCATTAAGGTTAGCTCCGCTAGTGGTACTTACAAATCCATTGTAGTCTGTTGCTTGTATTAAACTACCGCTTGAGTATGTCATTTATTCTTCCAAAAAATTAATTGATGGTAACGATAGCTTCGATCGAACCTTCGCCTGCATCAAGTTTATCTTCTAATGCACGACCGATTACATTGAAAGCAGTAGCTTCGCCAGTTTTCGCTGCGCGAGCTAGACCGTTACCAGCTGCAACTAAACGATCACCTTTCTTAATTGTTCCTAATGTACGAACTGGTACACGACCTGTCATTGCAATTGGGGGGTGAGTTGAATCGGAACCTGCTCCCGAGTTCATAAGATATGCAGCTCTTGTACTTATGACTCCAAATACGTTTTCGCTTAATTCATTGACGCAATTGGTAATTTCTGCTGTACCACCTAGTTCAACTACTGTACCTGGAAGCATTTCGACGTCTGCAGCAAATCTTTCTGCAACGTCAGCGTATAATGCTGTGGTTGCTGTAGCAAATATTGTGTTAAAATAGCTACCTGAGCTACCAATGTTACCGATTGCATTACCGTTTAGGTTAGTAATACCTTTAACACCAACTGTAGCAGCAGTACCACTAACAACTATAGCTGTAGTAGGTGTACCGCCTACATTGACTGATAGAGCTAGGTTGGCATTTGATGTTTGATTTGACAATGTTACGTCAGCAGTTGAGTTGTTAACCGAAATCTTACCGTCTTGGTTAGCACCGACTGTAAGACCAGTATTGTTCAATACAGCCAAGGTACCAGTTGTGCTGGTGTTAGTGTCCGAACGCATAAACTGGCTGCTGGTTAATCCCGACAAAGCACTTGCACTTGAAGCAGTTCCATTGAATATTGCACCACTTACTGTTGAGCTTAATTGCATACCAGGAGTGATAGTTGTAAATCCTGAAATTGGAACCTGTGGCGTAAATGTAGCATCTTTGGAAATGATAGCAACAACAACATTATTGACATACATTTTAATAACAACGTGCTGAACAGCAACGTTATCTGCAACTGTCTCAACGATTGCACCAGATGTTCCTTGACCTGAGCTCGAAGCTGGGCCAACCAATACAAAAGCAGAACCATTCCATGCTTTTAGCTGTTGATTAGTAGTATCCCACCATAGATCGCCTGTTACATTACTTGTTGGAGCAGATGAAGCAGCAGTAGCAGAACTAATAGTCTTGAATGTTGTACCATTATAGACTTTCATTACAGTATTAGTAGTATCCCACCATAACTGACCTGTTAGTGGAGCTCCTGGGGCTGAACTATTTGCACCATTTTCTAATAGATGAATAAAGTTATCGTCTAAAAATTGACCGTATCCAGCGTAGTTTTTACCTACTAAAACCATGCTTGAACTGGTATTGATGGTACCATCTGCTATAGTAGCAAATATAGTTCCATTAGTTAAGTTAATTGTATATGCCATTTTCCTTTCACTCCATCCTGTCAATATTTAGTAGGATATTATATTCATATTTATGCCGCACTCAGATTGGTTAAAGTCTGAATACGCACAGTATAATCGATTTGAATCTGTCGATTTAACGCTTTTTGTACCGGGTGAAAAATCACATGAGTAAGCAGCATTAAATCATTAGCTGATCCTTCCCAGGCTTTTAAGCCCAACTCATCAAAAACAAACTCTCCGTTAAAGTTTGTGCTGTTATCAAATGCCTGTTGACCAGCAGGCTCACCGTAATCAAGTAAACATGTTACTAATATATCTGTGTAAACCTGACCTGAAGTATGTAATACAGTTAAATTATTACTGGTTGGATCTGTATCTGCTGGACTATTAGCATCAACTACTTTAAGATAAGTTTGATTATACAAGTCTGCATTTTGCCCAGTTACATTAGGCGGCAAATATGTAATAACTCCTGTAGGATCAATAGAACTGCCGCCATTGCCAAATCCCATTGCATAGATATAACCAATATTCTTATTGGCAATACTTTGTGCTAATGCAATACTCATATTTTCATAATGTATAGCATTATGTTTATCAACAAAAACTTCTTGGCTATTTGGATCGTGGATTTTTAAAAATCCTTCTACCGAAACTGGTCCTAACATAATCATGCTCTTTTCTCCACTAATACTTCTCGAGTATTAGGATCAAATATTTTAACGTGCGCTTCAACAGAAAATGCCCCAGCTTCGTTGGGGTTTCTTTTGGGTTTTTGTTCCGCAGTTGTTGGCTTTTCTGGTTTTTCGTTCATGTTATTATTTACCATGTTAATTGCCACGGATAAATCTTGCTGCTACAGTTTCTTGTTCTTGTAAAGGTACACCGTTGCTAGGTGTTCCGAACCCAGGCTCATACCAATTTAAAGCTCTGGTAACCAAGATTGTCACTTGATAATTTTCAGTAGGAGCAGTAGTAAATGTCACTGTAACAGGACTGATTGCACTTATACTATAACCACTGGTTTGTAATATACCGCCAACATATACCTGAACTTCTTCTTGATCCCCACTTGCAACTGTTATATCTGCAGCAGTAAAGGCAGTTTGTGTTCCATTTGCTAAAAAGTTTTTGCTGACAACATAATTTTGATATTCTGCTGGCAATAGGTTACCAGATCCAATATCGTATACACTTGTACCAATTGCATGATCAGCAGCAGCAGTACCAGCAGTTCCACGACGCAAATCACTGACTGTATTAGCTACAGTATCTCTGTTACGATAAGCAATACGCTCGCCGTTGATGGTGATTAATCCAAAAATACCTTGCGGTAAGTTTGGCTCACTCAAGGCGCTGGCATTATCAACGTAAATGACATTGTCTGTGGCTGATAAATCTGCTACTAAAGTAGCTGTAGTAGCTGGTGTAATACGGTAAGTGCTTTGCAATCCACGCATATCTTGGAATATACGGAAAGCAATTGCACCCGGAACTACACTTTGTGTAAAGCTGGCAATAGTTACTACCTGTGCTGAATTAATTGCTGGCCCTGCAATAGTTACTACTGAACCATTGGTAGTAAATCCCGAATCATTGAATAAGAAATAACCATCCAGTGTTACTACCAATCTTGAAGGATCAATAATTTCAATACCTGTGTCAAAGTTGTTGGTCAGAATTGATGATCCTACACTGTAGTCAAATGACCCTGATGTATCGGGAGTAGTAGCAGCATCAAAATCAGTTGAATCATATCCTTCGTAAATGGTAATACCTTGTGTTGTAGGTCCTACAAATACTTGTGTAACAATGTTTTGTTGTGCTGTATCGTTGAAACTGGTAACAGAAACTATATCACCTACCCCCGGAATCAACGAACCAGTGTTCTTCCAATATAATGTGTTGCCGATTATATAATATTGAGAAGCTGTATGCACAGAAATTAATATTTTGGCACCAGTAGCAGGAGCATTAGTTAATGTGACTGAACGACTTGCACTGACTCCATTCCATGTATTGAGTGTAAAATCAGTACCGTATACCAATGCTTGATTATCAACATAAACTGCCACATCATTATTGGCCACTAAAGTTGGACTATAGTTGCCTTTGCTTGGCAAGTAATATTGTGTAGTCGAATTATCACCAAAGTATTCAATACCCTCTGGTGGATATGCTCGTACTCCATTCTTCTCGACGATAGCGTTAGCAGCATTAGTTCCACTCATATCATTGGCTAATGTGAATGTTAATGCACCGGTGGCTATAAAATATTGTGTCTGCGGAGTGCTCCAAGCATAAGTGTTTCCGCTTGGATCAGCCGCCATTGCTGTAACTGTAATATAATCAGTGCTGGAGTATGTATTACCAAACGAGATGTTTGTTGCATATTCTCCTGCGGCTGAATAAGAGTAGTTGTTGATTACAGATCCATTAACAAATATTACTAATTCTGTAACTAATGCATATTCAACAGGAATAGTTAAACTGTTGCCAACTCGTGCACCGTTGTAGGAATTGATAAAGATTTGATTTCCGCCACCAAGACCATACGCAGTGATGACAATGATATCGCCAGAATTTACTCCACCGATGATAGCGATTGTTTGATCTGCCCAATTTGTTGTGTAATTGACTGTTGGCAACATCTGTATACGCTGTGTTTGATTCCAAACTTCAATTACAACAGGATAAGTTATTACATCGGCAAAACTATAGTTAGCTACCGAATTGCTATAGATATACTTGATGCTGGATAATGGGAATCCGTGTCCTAATCCTAACCAATCTGCTCCCGGTGTGGTAAACACACGCATGTCCAGTGTGTCAAATACAGCGCCTGGAACTAATTCTTCCGGTGCATGGCTTGAGTATTCATCAACAAATGCTCCGCCATCAATGTTAATAGCAGCAGTACCTATACCTAAATATGGATCGGTAAAGCTACTTTCAAAAATAGTATCTAAGATAGCAGGATCGTATGTGGGTTTACCTTCGGGGCCGTATGTAATATTATCAAAAGGATTGATATCAAAGTTGCCTACATCATATCCAGTATCCTGATCAAAATTAGGACCAGTTACTTGCACTCCAGGATAATCAATTCCAGAAATTAATTGCGCAAGATCTAAACCTGGCATGTTAACTTCAGGAACATAATAACCCATTGTACGATTAACACCGCTTAATTGATCAGCAGGAACTATAGTCCAGTAATCAGGATCAAATGTTGATCCAGTAACAGTTTGATTAGCACTCCAAACACGATCAGCATAGCGTACTTGTGTTCCAGTTGTATAAACCACATTGGCTGTCCACTCGACGATATTGCTGGTATATTCGTAACGATCGTATCGTATGCGAGTTGCAATACTACGCACTACTGTATTGCCCATTGCTGCTACTGCTTGTGCACCAGTTCCATTGCCGCCGGCAAAGGTAATTAATGCAGTAGATGAATACCCTGCACCAGGATCAACAACATTGACAGCAACAACTTGTCCTGCACTATTAACTATGGCTGTCATTATAGCAGGAGTAACAGCAGTACCTTCGACTACTACAGTAGGTGGTACAGTATAACCAGTACCTCCGTTAACTACAGTAACCGAAATGATTTCTAATAGATAGTTTTGATACCATTGGTTCCACGGCAGAGTTTGCCAGACAGTGCTTGTACTCGGCACGCTGCTGGTTGTGCTCAATTTTCCTGTATCATCAAGTATTGGACTGATGTAGAGATTTTCTGCAGTATCATAATAAGCAGGTAAGTCAAAGTCAGTCATTGTACCTAAATATGTGTCGTTACCATCATATATCAAATTGAACTGTTTAATTTGTGTACGGTAAGGTTTAACTTCTTGAATATAATTCAACACAAAGTCTTGATTATCCTCTACATAATTAGGATAAGGCAATAATTGACGTATTGTATGATCGACGTCGATTAAGCTGGTCTTAGTTAGCCATGTAGGTGCACCTTGTTCGCTTAGGATATAGTTAAATGCCAATACCAAGCTAAGATTTCTTTCAATTAATAGATCGTCAACAAACAATTCTTCGTTAATGGCTCGAATAATTTGACGTGTTTCAATTTGAGGAGTATCATCAAAAAATTGTGCATCAAAAACTTCGCTATCAAATCCAAAACGTCCAATTGAATAATTCCATAGATCGGGACTAAAGGCAATAGTACCATCTTGTAGGCCTACGCGAATCCATTTGGTACCATCAAATTGATATATTTCCCACTTGCCTGCACTGTTGGCTGCAACCTTGACACTTGTACCGGCTACTACAGTTAATGTTGCTAGTGCTGAATAAACAGGTACCGTTAAACTAATTCTGGTTGCACTATTGTATCCGGGCAGATACCAATCAATATAATTCCAGTACAGTTTTGTATCGTAATTTTGTACACGAATTAATTCTAAGATTTTAGATCCAGAAGTATAACCAGAAACAACTTGATAAATGGTCCAGAAACCATTGTAGTTGCTGTCGCTATCGACCAAATATGTATATCCTAACGGTACTGTGGCAAGATTCTGATAACTTAATTGTTCAATGTTAGCTAACTGCATATCCCATGCACCAGACGCTGCCGATGGAATCGGTTCGTTACTGTTAAGCAAGTTGAAACTCTTGGTTTCAGATATAGGAAATTGAGCTAATACAGTATTAGCATGTCCGAGATAATTTTGCAATGCCAAGAATCGGTTGGCAAACATACTCTGGCGAGGACGTACTTGTACACCGTATTGTTGACTAATTGGCAATAATGGATCTGGAACACTTTGTCCTCCGGCATTAATTCCAGCAAAACTGTCAATCATCTTTTGATATAATGCTGGTGTTAAGAATCCATCGGAACGCCCTTCTGGTATCAGCTGATATTCTACATGTATTGCATCGTCATTCAACTTTTGATCGTATTCAATTTGCAATATTGTATCGGCAGCAGAAATATATTCAAGACCGTTATAGATAGCAATAGTACTGGCATTAATAGGAGCAATATAACTAATACCGCTGCTATTAGGTGATTCAATATACTGTGCAATTACTGTGGTTGCGAGAGTTTTATTATTTTCGACAGCTACAGTATTAATTCCAGATACCCAAAAGAAATAATTTACACCAACGATACCTTGTAAGTTTAATGTAGTCGAAGTTACAAAACGAGTGGTATCGTACGGAGTTCCGGGACCAGTATATTGTGCTGGCGGTACTGAACTCATTACCCATTGATAGACATCAATAGTGCTACCAGGGAATAACTGTCCCCAACGAGCACTTGCATAAACTATGTCATTCTGATTAGGGTCAATGAATCTTGCATTTGTTGTATCCCACCAGATCTGACCAACATGACTATTTCTCCATGAATCACCGTAGTTGTTTACTATGCCATTATTATAAGCAGCAGGATCAATGGCACCAATGAAATCTATGTTTTGTTCTACTGCACCTAATAGGCGTCCTTGTAATGGATTAAAGTAATCAAAGTACTGTTTAGTATTGCCAGCAACACGGTCGTACATGTAAACAGTATTCAATAGATTAATATCTACAGTAGGACTTTGTATTCTTATAGTTTGCCACGCTGGTAACAAGTTTTCATTGAGATATGTTACTGCACGACCATTTTTAATATCTTGGGATTCTGTTATATAAGCAGGTTCGCCTACTAATAGTGTTCCTGTTGTATAATCAACTGCTTGTCCAAACAGGCTATTAGACTGCGGTTCGTCATCGAATATCTGTTGCCCAAATACAAAATGCGCCGGATTAGTTACAGATTCGTTAACAGAATGTAACATGTCATATGTGTAAACTACACCTGCATTAACAGTAGTATCAAAGAATGTGGTACTGCCAGCATCAAAGTAGGTGGTGTTATTGTCAAATGTGTCAGGCTCAACTGGGCTACCATTGGGTGCACCGACGATTAAAGTTGTTACATCTTCGCTAATGAATAACCCTGTACCAAAATGTGCATATTCCTGTACCAACGGGCTTGTAATAACCTGTAGATGTGCGTATAAATTCAAACCAAGGTCATTGAATACAGTACCAGTACCCGGCAATACTTGTAATCGATTAGCAGGAACAGAAGCATCAAAATTAACTACAGAAATAGTAATACGCCCAGACACTACTCTAATTGTGTAACCGTATACTGGTGCTACATTAAATGTAATCTGCTGTGTAGTATTGTTATAGGTGTAGTTAACACTATATGTCTGTAATACATTGTTAACATAAACAACTGGTGTATATGAAGTAGCTGCTGAGTATACCGAACCAACATCATATACTGTACTTGTACCGTCGGCTACTAATTCAACATCTGCAGTCGGAGTAGCAACAACATTGGCAATACCTGCTGCATTAATATCAGCAGCAAGATTTGCTACACTTGTTCCTGTTGCTTCAACAAAGAATCCATTGATACTGATATAGTCACCAGCGGTTAAAGTTGGGTTTGCAATACCACTGGTAATAATACCAAATACTCTGGCTTGGTTTTGGCTGAACTCAACTTGTCCAGCTTCATCTAAACCGTCGACTACAGCATTAGGAGCACCGATGTATAAACTACAGTTCTTGACACATTGATCAACATATTCGCCGAATTTTACTTCGTAGCCTGGATCAGCAGACTGTATTGTTTGAATTAATTTAAACTGGTTAGTTGCTATCCCGATTGTATCACCTACTGCAATAGGTGCAGTTATAGTAACAGTGTCACCGGACACAGAATAAGTGCCGCCAATTGTTCCCAAAGTATTGGTTAGATAGCTGCCGTTAACAGTTACAAATGTAGGTTCAACAATTGATTCTATTGTTGTGTAACTGGTTGTTGCTGTGTTAGTGACTTGGAAACTTTGAACAGATCTATTGAACACATAAACTTCACCTGCATTGGTATAACCAGATACTGTTATTCCAGGTGCGCCAACTATGATTTGTCTACCGTCTGTAGAAGTCTTTATGCTTTCCCCAAAACGGGCGTTGCTGTCTAATCCATCAACAGTTATTGTAGCAATACGCTTATAATAAGTTTCTGCACGAACTATAATTTCAGTACCGTTACCTGGAGCAGTTGTAAAGATTAAGTTCTGTGATCCATCCACAGTGTAGTCGATTACAGGACGTTGTAGTGCTCCGTTAATATAAACTGTAACAGCTTCGGTGCTGGTTGCTGAATAGATATTAGCAAGACTAAATGTATCAGTAGAATCGTCACCAAAGAATATATCTCCGCTGCGACGTGCAATTGTAATTAATTCATTAGCCAATGGCGGCTGTGCAAAAATTACATATCCGCCGCTGACATTATAATCAACACCGTAAGTTAAAATATTATCTTCTACTGCTACCGATAATTGAATTCCTGAGTCAACAACAATACTGTCAGAATAATTAAACAAGTATGTTGTACCATCACCATAATACTCAACATTCTGAGGCTGGTAGTCAATTCGAGCATAGGCATATACTCGGTTAGCACCTGGTGCTCCAACATATAACCAAGTTTCGTCTTGGCTGAAAGTTACACTATAGCCAAACTCGTCAGTAGATGTTGCTATGTCATCTGGTCCAATTACCAATAATTGCCATTGTTCGAATACAATGCTTGCAGGGTTACGATAGATAACTGCTGCATAACCGTAATTACTTGAACTCTGGCTGGCACCAACAATAGCCCAAGATTGTGAACCAATATCAATTGAGCTACCATAGCCAGCTGCACCAGTTGTACCTAATTGTAATAAACTATTTTCTTGATAAATGTTAGCAGGAGTTTTTACATAGGTGTAAACTGCTCCAGGTGCAGAACCTAAATTATCAGGGTTATAGCCAGGTGCACCAATCAAGGCACTTAGGTTCTGTAATCCTTGTGCAATTGCATAACCAAAAAGTGAGTTAGGTGCTTGCTCTATCGGTTCTATTTCGGCATTTTCTTCCGATTCTTCAACTGCCTCTCCGGTATCTGGATTATAGCCTGCTTCGCCAAACGGCGAAGCCTTTTGTAATACTTCCCATAAGCCTGTGCCATTGTTATCGACCCAAACTTTAGCACCAGGACGAATGTTGCTTGAATAGTTTAAATGATATAGATCGCTCGGTTGTGCAACACGAGCAGTATCAAGAGTAAATGCAACTCCTGTGCCTGTTATAGTAGTCTGTGTACCGGTAAATGTATATTCAATCAATATAGTCGAAACTCCAGTAACTGATTGTACTGTGTAAATTCCATTAATTAATGAATTAAAGTATTTGATTGCTATTACATCGCCTACGGCTAATCCATGAGGTGCAGAAAACTGTACAACACTTAGGCCGTTTAGATTATATGATACTTGTGTTATAGAACCTGGTACTAGACTGGTACGATATACTCCCCAATCGTGATCATTGATCTTAGCTATCCACGTTGTTGTTCCAAGGTTAATTTGATCCAAAGCTACGGAACCACTGGATGCATCTACGTAATTAAACAAGGTTAAATCTACGTCATTGAAATTGACATATCCAGCACTGGGCAATCCTACACCAATTGATGGTGCAATTGTAGTTGGAAATACATCAGGCGATGTGACAATAGTGCTTGATTTCCAGATGTTTTGTACCAATACCGTCTGATCAGCTGCGCTTGTGTCACCTGGATTAATAATCTGTACTAAAGACGGATTACTGTTTAATAAACCCTGTTGTAGTTGTAGATTAATATAGCTTTGGTTAGCAGTTGCACCATAAGCACTACGCTGAATCGCCCAGTATTCATAAATGTTATATTGAGCGGTTTCTTCGCCGAAGTTAGCCAAGCTGAATATTTCGGCTGCTTGTATTGTACCTTTAGTTCCTAAGAACTGTTGATATAAGTTAACCTGACTGGTATCGTCAAGATTCAATGCCTGCATATACTGTCTTGGTCTAAATCCAATTAATCCATAACTGAATAAATCTACTTCAAGATTTAAGTTAGCATCATATACACTATATGCCTGTGCCAATTGTGTAGAATCGTTGGCAGCGTTAGGTAATAGACCTGTTTGAATTTCATTATAATTACTCTTCATCCATAGACTATAATCAAAAGTAGTCGATGGTTGAATAATATCTATTGCTGACCAATACTCATTCTTGAACAGTACGATCTGACCTTTGGTATACTTTTGATTAGGAACCCATTCAATGATATTATTCTGATTTAGAATAAATCCAGGAGCATTGACCAGTCCAGTCCATTCGTTAGTGATCCATCCTGATACTAGGATACGATCTTGTCTAGCACCAGTAGTTGGATCATAGATTAAGTCTGCAAAGATGCTGACATTGTCGACAATCACTATGTGTTCATATGCAGTAAATTGCAAGTCTAAGAAGTTAATAGTATTAGAAGTCAAACTGGTAACACGGAAGTTATTGCCAATTCGATCAACAACCAAATCGCGAGTCGGCAATGCTTCTTTGTTTTGATTTTGAATAACATTGTCTGGAGAATAGACAAAAATGTTATCGACAACAGCCTGTGGTTGTTCAACACTGATAGTTTGTGCACCTGGGTTTAAATTAATAATCGACCCAACTGCAAATCCCTGCTGACTCCAGTATACAAATTCTTCGGCCATTTGTAACCACGACAGAACATATCCATTTTCAACAGTATCAAAAACTAAACCTTGCGATTCTAAGAAGGCACCGTAGCTGGCAATAAAGTCGCACATGCTAGATAAGTTAGCAAATACATAACCATAAGGCACACGTACAACATTGTTAGTATAAGTTGTATTAACTTTTACATTAATACCACCATAGGATACTGTTGTTGATGCTCCGCTTGACTTAGAAACTAATATTTCAAAGTAAGGACTTTGTGTGCTGTATCCAAATACTGCCCAGCCCTGTTCAACTTGTTGTACAATAATACTGCTATAAACGATTTCGTCAAACGGCTGATTTTTATACAGTAATACGTTGTAACTTTCTTGTGGTAGCAACAGACTGTCATTGGTACTTCCTGGAGTACTGCGTTCGGTGTATAACTTTAGATAATTCTTATCAGTATACCCGGCAACACGCCAGCATAAACGAAGATCTAAATTGTTTAATGTCGTAGTTAGTGTGTCTGTTGAATTAATACCTAATTGACGATTGTAATCGATTATCCAATCTAAGTAACTGGCCTTGCTTGTGCCATTGCCGTACAAAGGAGTTAGCTCAGTTGCATTTAAACGATAGCGACCATCCCATAGATATTGTAATAATGCATTGTTATAAACATAACGGTCACGATCTACAAACAGACTAAAGAACTTGGCAGGTTTAGTTAACGCCAATAAACGCATAACAGAGAATGGATAGCTACTGCTGGTTCTCCAAGTATTTTCAACTGGACCATCATCGCCGAACGTCCAACTACGTTGGAAACTGGTTGTGTCGTAGTTACCGATTACACTGATTAAAGGATTTACCAAATTACCTTCTGAGTCAACTGGCAATACTGATTGCAGACCTGTGCGTATATAGTGTGGATTTACGTAGGCTCCGGCTGGGTCACGAACTAACCCATTGGCAAGGTCGTCCCATAAAACTAAGTTACCACTGGTATAAGGTGCAGGACCATATTCATTTTCCCACCAGCTTGGTTCTTGAGTCAACCCTAACATTTCCCAAGGAGTTGTATTAGGAGTATAAGTGTCATAGAAATAATTATAGATACCACGCCAGGCTCCTGCTTCAACAGGACCTTTGGTTAGTTTATTGCTGCTTTGACTATAGTTGTAGGTAAATGGATTGCCAGCAACATAATCTTGTGTTGTGTAATCTAACTTATTCCAACCTACCCAGCTTAGGAAATCCTCAGACAAGATCTGATTAATCTGAGAAAGAGTGTACTCAGTGGTACGGAACTGTCCTGGTACTACATCTGCCGCAGTTAAAGGTATTGGTGACTTGATCTTTAAGTTATTGAAAATACGTGTTTCAAATTCTAATAGCACTTGGTCACGATAATCGCCGTAGGCTAAGGTTATCGATCCATCGTGTCCTTGGATTACTGTACGTGGTTGTATGTAACTTGTATCTACATAAATCTCAGGACGGAAAGACGGATACAGTCCTAATTTAGTAGGAGTATTAGGTATATAGTTTCCGTATGTTTCTGGGTATTCGCGAATGGTAACGACGTCGCCTACCGACAATGGAACTGTAACAGTTACAGTCGGCGCATCCACACTAACTGTATAATCATAATTGATAGTTAATAATCTATTATTAAGATAAACTAATAGTCCTTGATAGTTACTGGTAGTAAAACTGTAAGTCTGTACAGTATCAAATACGTCAGTACTGATATTGGTATAGGTATAGCTGTTCTCGATATAGGTTGCACTGGTTGGCAACATATCACTCCAGTAAAATGGACTGATATCGCTTCGACCTAATGCAATTTCTTGTACAACTTCATCTAGTATTTCAGAAGGAGTATAATTTATAAAGTTGCCGTTTGTGGCCAAATTAATCAGCAAGGCCTTGTACTTGACGTATTCTTGACTGTTAAAATTCAAAGATTTAAACAGTTCAAATTGTTGTTCACGTAAAAATACGCCAGTCAATACAGCAGGACTTGAATTTTGTACCAGTATCTGTCCATAGACTAATATATCACCAAGATCACGTGTGTTGTTTACACCAATAATTGGACCTTGAATATCTTTAAGATTCTGTCCAATGCTTTGATAATGTGTGCGAATTGTGCCTAAAGATAGTGTAGGAGAATTGTTGTTTAATCCGTTATTTGACAAGTTTAACGGAACTTGATAGAATCCTACTTGACTTGTTTGATTGCTAATAGCTAATACTTCAATTATGGTACCAGTTAAGATAGTAGTATCTACAATGGTAATAACAGTTGTGTTACTGGTAACAGTATAACTGTATCGAGAAGGATCAACAAATATACCTTCGATAAACAATTGAACCGGAGCATAAACAGAAGTTGTATCAACTGCTACATCTAATTGAAGTGGAGATGATCCATCATAGTTAAATTGGAATTCTTGGCGACTGCGATTTTCCATTGCTGCCGCTTGCCAACCAATTAAATTACTAAATTCAGTACGGTCGATATACTGTCTTGCAAAACCTGTACTGATATTGGTTGTGTAGCTAACTCCGCTAGAAACATAGATAAAAGAATCTGTGTATAGGTAATTCTGGAATACTATATCACCGAGATTATTAATATTTAGATACTGTAATGCAAATCCTAATACAGTATCTACAGTCGATCCACTGCCTAATGCATAACCAAACAGTTGACTGCCAGTGAATGTACTGCTAGGATATACTATTGGATCACTAAAACTGATGCCTTTACTGTCGAATACATCAAATAATGGAGGCTGGTTAACACTGGTTTTTTGTTGTGCCAGAATCCAAATAACACCATTGAACCAAAAACTCTTTCCTTGTTGTGTATTACCGCTTAGTGTAACTACAGTCTGATTAACTGTTGATAGACCGCCTACTGCCGGAACTAGATCAATGATTAAATTGCCCGAGTTATCTGGATCTATAAAATTAACAACATAAATGTGATTACGCACATTAGGATCAAGATCTGCTGCAAAAATAACACGGGTACCGTTGATAAATGTATATCCGTCGATGCTGTATCCTGGTTGACCATTGATATTGCTAAATGCGTCGGCTTGACTAAAGTCAACAATATTAACTGGATCTTTACCCTGTGTACCAAAATCGTACAGATACATATCTGCACGGAATTCAATAATAGGACGTTTAGCACGTAGAGCATTGTCTAGACTCAATACCTGATTATTGTAAGTAGCGGTTGCTGCAATAACATCTTTGTGGAACCAGCGATTGCTACGGCTCCAAGCATTTCGATCTTGACTTGCACGATTAATTGTAATATAGTCAGGTACTTCTGGTGCATTTAAACTTGCATCATACGGCTGGCTATCATAACTGGTGCTGTCATAAGGAACACTTGCGCTTATTGTATATGTTTCTGGTGTAACTAATTCACTGGTAGGAATTAATCGAATACCATTACCAACTGTTGCACCAGCAACACCTGTGTTAGGCAGAGGAGCACCTGTTGGTCCACCTGCTCCGTAATTTAATAAGCTATCTGCTACAGTAGAATAAATGTATTGTTGGTATGTGCCATCTACACCAGTACCGGCGATCATTTGTCCGTTTGAAATATAAAACGGACCAAAGTAAGCTTCACCATCGATAAAACCAATGCGTGACGATGTACCAGGACCTGTACCTACTCCTTCAACATAATAAGTTAAATTTTCATATTGTGCCGGATATGTTGGACCACGGAATTGAACTTTAAGCCCATTAGTAAGCACCACACCATTTGGACTGGTATAATTTTGTGCACCAATAATTTCATCTAAATTAATAGTAATTTCTTGGCCTTGATCAACTAACTGGATCTGTCCAAATAATTCTGGATTACTAGCATCTTGATACCAGAGTGTGTCTAGTACTGCTGTCAATAAAGGTACTTCATCAAAATATCCAGATGCATCTTTATACCAAGTTGTGCTTGCCCATTGTGTACCAAACTTAATAGTAAACTTACTTAGATTAGGAACCGATGTTATGCTGTTTAGTCGCATAAAAGGATTGCCGTCTACGTCATTTACATATTGAATTTGCCAGATACTATATTGTTGAGCCGGATCAGTAATGTAAGTGGTTTGATCAAATAAGATCGAGTCGAAACTTCCGGGCTGACCGTTGTTAGAATCCAAACGCAACAGTGGATCAAATTGTGTATCAACTAACCAACCGCCTGACTCAGGATCTGTAAAATTATTTGCAAAAACAATAGTTCTACCATTTAAAGATGTAATTCCATCAATTCCGCTTGGATTAGCAGCTAAAAATTGACTTACATAAACATTATTAAGTTGATCAAATAACAATGTTTCAGTCAATAGATCAACTGATCCCAATGAATTCAGCGTGTAATAAAAATCTTGTGCTGTTTTTAATGGAACATTAAATGTAACTTGACCTTGAGATTCGCCATTGTTTTCTACGCCCAAAACCGCACGGCTTGATATATTAGGTGTAGAAGGCATTGTGCCAGATACACCCGGTGCAGCTTGGATATAAAAGCCCGAACCAGGTTGATTAACTGTAAATGTATAGTTGCCACCACGAGCTAAAGTAATAATAGGATTGTTACCAGAAGTATCACTAAAGGTGTATGCATTAGCACCACGAGTAACGTCCCAGTTATTAGTTAGAGGAACAGGGTTTCCGTATACATTAACTGGATCAGGGCCATTGGACAACCAATAATATTGACTATAGTTAGTAAACTTATCTAAATCGCAAAATGGATCCCATGAATAAAATTCACTTTGCCATAACGCATCTTGGCGAGTAGTTTGTGCGCCTTTAAGATTGAGTGCATCAATCATACCAGGATATGTTATTGCATCATTAGGATTACTTGTATCTGGATCTAAAAATACTACACCAGGTTCAAGTTGATAATCGGCACGTACTGCACTTGGTTCTGTTAGATAATTGTCAGCAGGGTTAACACCGGGTCCAACCTTACGGCCTATATATCCTTGTACACGTTTAAAATTACTGTCTTGAGTTAATTGGTCAAGGGTAGCTGCTAAAAACTGTGTATTGGTACTGGTACGGAATATTTCCGGTAATAGATCTACTGAACGTGGTGTTGCCATTAATACTCACCTGTTTGACTTAAACTACTTCCAAGACTTGGTACAGGATATAATCCTGATACTGAGGTCTGGCTGCGTATGTTGCTTTGTGTTAATGCTGTAATTACCTCAACATCATTAACGGTAGCTGCACTTACAAATATCTGATTTGGTGCCGAACGAATTTCATATAGATCACCAAAACTCTTCAATGGGTTTATTGGAACCAATACTACTGAACTAATAATTGTTCCTAAGTTCTGATGTAGATAAGCTGCAAGCTCACTAAAATAAAAAGTATCGCCGAAATTCCATTTATCAATAGAAAAATATTGATTGATATATGTAATAACCTGGCTCTTTATTTCGCTTGTGCTTGCCACAGTATTGGCAGCCTGAACTACTTTAATAGTTGCTTGCAATGCCGGTTCTGCTTTGGCACCAAATAGCGGCTGGAATGATACAGAATTTAGAACCATTGTGTCCGATAGCATTTTATAATTATTTAATTCGCCATATGCAGTTGTCAATTCGTCAATGGTAGGCGGAGTTGGCTCTGCAACAGTGCCAGTTGTATCTTTGATATAATTTTGATAAGCAGTATAATAGCTTTGGGTGACCAAGTACATATCAATGATATTAGTTGATCCAGGATCAATCACATTGGTCAACGGACTATTATGACGATATTGATAATACAGACTTTGACGACCTACACGACTGATGTAATCAGTTTGCGGAACTAAAGTATATTGTATCTGTCCATAAGAAGTGGTTATTACCAATTGATAAAATGCATTTTCGCTATAGGCAAAGAATATCTGACCGTTAACAAATTCGCTCTTGACTAATTCAATAGAATCTAATGTAGGATAAGCAAAGTTCACTACATCTGCTGCAACAGGCAAATAAGTTTCTGTATTATCAAAGTTTTGTGACAATACTAAAAATACATATTTGGTATTAGAATTTACACCAGGTGCAACAATCTCATCAAAGAAATCTGGATCATCTGGGACACCGTCGCTGTTAGTATCAGTATAGCTGACATAAACTTCGTAGTCGTTCACATAACCATCGCTCTCAACAGGTTGTCCAATAATCTCCATTTGAATGTCGCTTGGCAAAGGAGTATTAACATCGGGTTGACTGTTCGACTTCAATGCTTTGATAAAGTCAGAAATAACTTTACCTGTTCGACTATCATAAACTTTCTGACTACCGTCGTAATAGAAACGTGTTTCGACTACACTGGCAAATAGATAATCTAATCCGCGATAAGTTACTGTATATGTTACACCATTGGTTACAAACTGCATTAACCAGGATGCATCTAAATTCAAACCTTGTGTATTTTGTGCATATTGTAAACTGAAGGCACTATCTTGTGCCAGATTAGAAGTAGTAATTAGATACCAAGTACTGGTTAAATTATTATAGCCGATACCAAAATTACGTGCCAGCTCGACTTGTTGTAACATTTGAGTTTGTAGTGAATCTGGCAATGTATCAACAAATACAGGAATAACCAACTGTGCAATTGCTCCTGATGGAACGAAATTATTAATTGCTACCGGTCCTGAACCATTGGTTAAATTGCCTAATCCAGAATTAGTTCCATCAAGTACCACAGCAGATACAGTAGCCCAGATCACTAATTTCTCATCACTTCGCGTAGGTGTACCTAACTTTAATTGATTATTAGCGTCAAAGAAATAACCATTGGGCGGAACAAACTTAACCAACGAACCTTGTGCAATATATTTGGCATTGTTGCTGGCATAACTGCCAATTGACTGCGGAGCCAAATTGGTTGTATTATAAAAATACCCAGTTGTTTCGTTAACAACAGTGGTGCTTTGATTCCATGCTAAATCTAATACTGTTAGTGTAGGACGAGGATAGTTAGCATAATAAAACTGTGTTAGACTACGGTTGCTTAGTAATGGCTCAACAGTATTAGTAATGACATCGACGATATCGTTAATATTGACCCAATCAAATTGGAATGTCGGCAGAGTATTTTCTCTGTACAACATGCCATCGTCGCCGAAGATGTTGGTCGAACTGTACTTGCCTGTAATATCATTAACATCCAGATAACGACTGGTACCCACAGCTGAACGAACAATTGCATTGCTCTTGATAATGCTGTTGTACTGTGTAAATGGGAAGTTATCGTAATCTTCGCCGTTGACCATACGGTTCTGTGTATAGTAACGAGCAGGAGCACGTTGTTTAATTTGATCAATTGTTTCACGCACGGCTGCATTGCTGACAGGAGTAGTGATACCGCAGGTAAATGTAATTGTTTCTAATCGTCCGGCACGGCTAACATAGGTAATTGGAATTATTACGTTTTGCATTTCTGCAGGATTGATAATGTATTGCAATCCGTTGCTGGCACGAACGTATGTGCGGAATGTACCTACTGGAATTGTAGCAAAAACACCATCACCAAATGTCAAAGTAATCTGATCGTTGGCACGACTGGTGATCGAATAGAATGTACGTTGATCTGGCGACAATTGCTCAGTGGCTGCTGCATATATGCTCGGAGCATAAGTCCACTCTGAGCTAATGTTACCTGTGTTATCAAGTTGATATAACCAATAATCTTGATTATTAATTCCGTCGATATTAATGTCTACTGTACGATTAGGAACAGCTTCAGCTAAATTAAAATCCTGATTTTGTAATACGCCTTGCTTGAATAAGAAGAAGAATCCGGTGTTAGCTGAGCCAAAACCCATTTGGTCATTTTGATATAGCATATTAAATGCACCACTGGGTTGAGGAGCAGGTTCATAAATGTAATCTTCGCCCTGTGTAGTCCCACTCACAGCTTCGAATGGCATATTAATGCTGTCAATATTTGCTGAATAAGGAATTACAGGCAAATAACCTGGGATCAAATTGATTGTATATTCGTCTGTACGTATGCCTAATAATGTTTGGCTATTGCCGGGACGACCGAATTTCTGACTATCAATTAGAGCAGCATTAACAATATATGTAAACTGATCTAACCAGTTAGCATTAGTTGGATCATTCCAATTGACAGTAACATTGCTGAGATTTACACCGTTGAAATCTGTGATGTTTTCTGTAGTCTGTACAGAAAATACTTTTAATAGTCCTTGCGCAGAAGTATTACGCTTGGGAGTATAGCTAACAAGATTTGCCAGTCGAACAACTGAATCGCGTCGTTCAGCTGTGTCAATAAAGTTTTCTCGAGCATTTAAATCGTTACGGAAAGCTAAACTTTGACCCATAAAGGCCATAACGTCGAGCAATGCAATAAATTCGCTTGACTCAATGTAGTCGTTAAATGTTTCTGGATAATAAAGACGTAGATAGTCTACAAAGCTCTTGCGTAGAGTTTCAAAATCGTAGCTTTGGAAATCAGCTTCTCTGTATGCCTGATACAGGGCTTTCCAATCTTCTACACCAAATAAGGCAGCTTGTCTTGCAGTTTGTACAGTTTGGGCCATAGCATCTCTTTATTAGAGTATTTATGCTGGTTATAAACTGAGTATTTTTAGACGTAGGTTGCTGTACGTGTGTCTTGATCAAAGAAAATAGCCAACTGCTGTGCTGTACTACTGTTTACTACACTGACTAATAATTGTATTAACATGCCGTTTTCTTGTTGGAAGACCTGTGTATCGTTAAGGAAAATTCTTGGATCACCAGCAGCCACACGTTGTATCTCTGCTGTTATTGAGTTAACTAATGTGGGAGTTTGATTTTCAAATATATAACTCCAAATTACGGTACCGTAGTCGGGTCGTCCTGGTACTTCTCCTTGCTGTATATTAAGAGCATTAATCAAGTCGCGCTTGACCAAATCAAAGTCTACAAGAGTAAACTTTTTATATTGATTAATTGAGTTGTAACCGATGAAAGTAGCCATACACTATTTACCCATTTAACTGTAACCCGGATTCACATTAGGAGCCGGGTTTAGATTCGCTAATGCATTTGCACCTGCTAAATTACCGGCTGCACTGGCAATATTTTCAGCTTCCTGAGGACTCTTGCCTTGTGCAATTGCCTGCGCATAGGCATCGGCTTTGGCATTTTCTTGTATTGATCTTATATCAACTGTTGTAGTAGTCCCGCCTGCTGTGCTGGTATTACCAGATTCGCTTGCTGTACTTGTCGAACCTGTTGATGCTGCTGCAACTGGATTATTATAATTAGGTACTGGTACTTTTTGATTGCCAATAACTGCGGCTAATGCTGCGTTGACTGCTGTGCGATTAACTGTATTTGTAGCAACTGATCCAGATCCGCCACCTACACTACCAAAACCGCCGATGCTCAGTCCTCCAAACGCATTTTGTACCAGGTTAACAGAGAATTGTGCATTTTTTGTAAAGGCATTAATTTGTGCAGTTAATGTAGGACCTGCGATACCTTGTGCCCATTGCCCAACACTTGCGGGACCGAATTTAGCGGCCGAAGATACAAGTCCTGCTAATTGTAATGTACTTTCTTTACCGGTTATAACGCCAGATACACGCAGTTGATTCAGACCTGTAGTCATTAGACCCTGTTGTACTTGAGATTGCAGTGGTGTATTACTTAAAAACGCATTTAAGTTTAGAGTATTGCTTTTGCCTGTCCAAACACTTGGATTGTTTAATACTGCACTCAGGCCGCCAGAGATACTACCAAATTGTGCATTAGTGCCGGGTTTAACGTATCCGGCTTGTTCAAGTTGTGTGATCGATAACCCAAACTGTCCTACACCTTTGGCATTACTAATAACTCCGCTTGCTTGTCCTACCATTAAAGATGTTGAACTCATTAGACCAGTTACCTGAGTTGTATTCAATGCCCCAACATTAGTGATAGCAGGTGCTTGAGTTAATACATTAGCAGGTGTAACAGGCTGAGTGACCGGAACTGTGTTTAATTGATCCATTGCCGGTGCCGACGGAGTCACTGGATTAGCTGTAGGCAATACACCAGCTGGCGTACCTGGAATAGAATCTACTGTGCTGCTACCATCGCCTGATGTTTCGTTTGCAGGCTGTGCAAGATCAACTTTAGTTGATATACCTTTGTTGTGATTAGGATAAGGTTCGTGGGTGGGAGCTCTTGTTACAATAGTAGTAATTGCACCATCTTGCACTTGCCAACCTGTGCCTTGCACAAAAGAAACTCCGGGTAACTGACTGTCTGCAATAACAGTAGGTTTGCTAATTGATACTGATCCACCGCCGCTATTGAGATTAATACGACCGGCTTTGAAGCTGAGATCACCTTCTGATTGTACGTTAGTTGATTGTCCTTTGAATCCCAATGATCCGTCAGCTAAAAATCCCAAGTCAGACTGACTATACGCTGTTAGTTTACCAACTGCTGCAATGTTTAATACATCGCTACTGTTGATATTAACTTTTTTGCCTTTAATATTAAAGTTGCCGCCGGCATACATGTTGATATCTTGGTCAGCATGTAAGTTTAATGTGCCTTCTGTGCGAACGTTAACTGAGTTGGTAGCATATACATCCACTGTACCTTCGGCACCTAACTCAATCCAAGTTTGTCCATTAGCATGTATAATGTAAAAGAAATCACCCGAATCACTCATTGTAATCTGGTGACCTTTGCTGGTGCGAATACGTACTAAATTGTCCTGGCCTGTTAAATCACCATCATCCATAACAAGACTATGCCCGCCGCGACGTGCTACAATTTTAACATCAGTGGGTTTGAGATTCCCAGAATCTACTTGTGATTTAATATCTTCGTCGGTTAGTCCACCGGCATAAACAGGACGTCCTGGAGTGGCAATACCGTATGCATTGCTGGGGCTTTCTCTCTGTGCATTACTGGTTATAGGACCTCGATCGACATCATTGATGATACCTTGTTGTAGCATAATACCTGCTACTACGGAATGTACTGGTTTATTTTGATCAAAGAATTTAGGATTTTCACTTACTGTATCATTATCATCGTTGATTTCAGTAACAGGCAGTTGTGTACTATCAGCAAAATAAGTTTTTTGGTCAGAGTTTTGTAGATCAAAATTCTTGCTGGCACCAATGCCCGGAATCATATGATTAAGTCCTGTATCAGGAACGCAACCCATATAGTATCCTTGGTTTGGATCGCCTGCTACAAAGAAACAGATTACCAGTGTTCCCAAGTCCGGAGGAGTAAACCACATGCCATAACTTTGCGGATTACCTACAAAAGTACCGGCACCTGTATCTGTTCCAGTCTGAACTACCGATCCATAAAATGGTGGCACATAGCTGACTGTTCTCCAGAGACTTTCGTCTGTTTTGTCATCGCCGGCAAATTGTTCAATATAAACTTGTAGACGGCCAGAGCGTACGGTGTCGATATTGTTCATAACTTCGCCGATAAACGGACCAAATTCAGTGGGATTCCCACCACGATCGAATTTATATCCCTGGCCACGTCCACGACTTCGTTGTATATTCTCTGCCATTATGGATCCTTATTAACTATTTGTGGTGCAGTATTTGTTGCGTCTGGTACTGGACTATTAGCACCGGATGCTTGAATTTGTGGTGCAAATTGCGTTAGACCTGCATTGAAGGCCTGAGAACTTGCTTGTAACTGTGATGTTGTAAATATGCGACTCGGAGTCCAATCGGGATGAGCCGCTTCAAGTTGTGCTTGTATCTGTGGTTGTAAAACTCTTTCCTGTTGGTTTACATAAACTCCGAACTCTTCGGCACTCTTGGGATCGTTTTGAGTGAACACAGCAAGATCAGTTGTTTGTGTTGGAGTAGTTATTCTTATGTTGTTAGTACCAGATGTCGGTGCTTCTGCGGCAGATGCGGACTGGGGGTTCTCCCAAGACGCTACATATGGAGTCGGCACACTCACTGTGGAGTCTGTTGAATTAGGTACAGCTTTGGTGGCTCTTGCTTTGACTCCGAGACTTTGCGTTCCGCCAGGACCACTGTGTGCTGTTGCATTTCTATAACCAATAAATGCGTTTCCAGTTGTGTCGTTGCCCAGGAATACTTTAGAATTATAAGCAGCAGTAGATTGTCTTACATTACCGACGTTACCTGTTTGATCTATAACTGGGAATGTGATTAAATTACCTTCTAAATCTTGAGTGAAGCGTCCTTTACTAAAAGTACTAACAACCTGTTTAGTTCTATAAACATAGCTCTGTGTTGGACCACCTGTTTGATTAGGATCTCTGCCGATTACTTGGTTACCGCCAAGTGCTGTTTGTGCAGGATCTATAACTCCAGTTAATAAATTGTAGTCTGCTGGTTTGTTAAACAATACTTCGAATGCCACTTCCTGTGCTTCTGGATTAATAGTACCATCTGCTAAAAAAGGATCGTAGCTAAAATTCTGCGCTCCTGATACTCCTGCCCAGACTTCTCCTTGAATAATCCAAGCAGGATCTCCGACAATACTCAATTTGACTTCGCTCAAATCTCCTACACTGTATAATCTATCAGCTGCACTGGCAGCTCCTTCCAGTGTTTTGCCATCGGCACCTTGATCGCTTTCGTTACTGCGTGTTTGATAGTTAACTTTATATACGTCTCTATAATTTGCTGTTTCGGCCACTTGGGGTGTGTTGGCAGGAATCATATAGATTGCATTAAATGTCTGTTCGTAATTTAATATCTGTGTGTTCTGTCCGGTGAACCAATAGTAATATTGTTTTTGTACACCGCGGAATACTCCGTCTGGAAACCAAGGACTTTTTAAATTGCTTACTAAGTAGGGATTAATCTGATAAGTGATCTTATAAGCATAATCATTTCTTTTATGATCGTATCCAATAGGATCGGCTTTCATACCAACACGGTACCAACCAAATGCTTTAGCACTACTTGTGGTATTTTTTGTTAACTGTTGAGTAACTGGATCAATGACGTACAATTGCTGATCTGAAATATAAGTACTGCCTTTAATTGATTGGTCAATAAATTGTAATAAGCTGGTACCAGCAGTGGCACTGAGATTCTTTCCATTGGTGCTCATTGCCTGCACATTAGGACTTACCTGTTGGGCTGCTGTTGCATTGCTACCCATTGGTGTTTTACTTTTATCAGTTTTGCCAGGCTGCACTATACTGGCATTAGAAATAACAGGATCAGTAAAAATTACTTGGTATTGATTGGCTATTTCAAAAATTCCGTCAGCTACGTGTTGTTGTTCAAATTGATTAATAGCATCAATAATTCCCGATGCTACTGTTTTAGTAGGTGCTGCATTGGCTTTTGGTGGTGCAGCACCCGACGCAGCCGAATTCGGCTGCGACTTACTCGATGTTTCTCGTCCATTGGTAGTAGTAGATGTTTTTACTGTAGTATTGCCCGAAAAAGATGCAGTACTATTAAATAACGCTCCTAACGTGGTTGACGTTAATTCTATGTTATATGGTATTGTTCCGGCAGATTGTCCTGATGCAACATTGTTTTGTACAACGATTCCCTGACATTCATATTCAGTTAACTTATTGGCAATATGAAACTTGATGTTAGTAAACTGAAAAGGAATATATTTTTCTACTATTGCAGTTCGGTCCGTTAGCCCTGTTTGAGTATTTTGATTGGCATTTGATACAGGTACTAATTTACCATTTTGATCATATCCGTAAAATCTTATTACCATAAGATAATTCTGAGCCAGATAATTTTGTACGTTACCGAGATATTGTTTAACAGCACGATATAGATTATCTAATAGAGTAATTCCATTTGGCTCGGTAATTCTAATACTTACTTCATAGCTGGCGTGAGCACTTCTTGTTCCTTTACCCGGCATCAAAGTAGTTAATTTAACTTCGTCAATATAGTAATCAAGTGGGAAAAATTGATTACGACCAGTAGCAGGACCCCATTCAGATGATGTTGGTATTTCTGTCGGTGCGCCGCCGGACTGCATCAATAATTGTGCTCCAGATATTAAATGTTGGCTATTATTAACCATATTTGAATAGTCTGTTTGATTCAAAAGATATAAACTGATGTTGTAGGTATACGAAGCATATTTGTCAAGCACATTGGCCTGAGGTTGAACTAAGGCATTCTGTCCTGACGACGCAAGTTGATTAATACGAGAAATAGTTGCCGCAGAACTATCATCGCTGGAAATAGCATTAACAGCTTGAGCAGCGATAGATGATGCAGAGGTAATAGGGCTGGTATTTAATGTCGGCTGTGCAGTCGGCGGAGGTACTGCTTGTGTGGTTGTTAAGGAACGTGTAGGGTCGGATGTTCCAGTGGTAGTATTATTTGCCGCGCTATAACCGGTTGCATTAGTGGGAACAGTATTGGCAGCAGGTACTACTCTACCTGTATTTGGATCAGTTTTTAAAGCGGATGCAGCAGGGCTCTGTGTTGTTGCTCCGTCATCGCGAGCTGCTTGAGATTCAGCAACAGAAGTTCCTGCGTTTTGTGAACCAACTGTGGTATTTCCTACTTGATCATAATACTGTTGAAGAACCCACGACGGTACCGATATTGGATCTACATCAATTTGTAGACTAAGATACTCAATTTGATTAGGCGTTAACTGTGTACCTTGAGTATAACCCGAGTTACCGATATAATAAATTAATGCCATTTAGAATCCCAATGCTGTTTGTAAGGTAGTGATTTTTGGTAAAAATATTGATACACCAGGTGCGAAATCCCAAGGCGGTGCAGTTAGAGTATTTGGATTACGTTGATAAAATACCCACCAAAGTTCAGGATGATTATATAGATCATACGCTAACAAATCAGGTCTGTATTGATAAGTTTGATTGATTGTAAAATATTGATCGTCTTGCTCTCTGGGTATAGGTCTATTGACCATAACATCCAGGTAAAATTGTGTATATTGCGTCAGAAAGTACGGACTTGTTGAACCGTAAGTTGCAGTCATTACCAGAAGCCTCCTTTGATTAAGTCACCGTTGGCAAACTTAGACAAGCTAAATTGCTGACTAACCTGCTGTCGAGTTTGCACTGGTAATAAGGTAATGCCAATTTCCATTTTAGTAGGGACATAAGTAGGCAAATCTACCTGTAGCGTTGCTGCCGGAGGTGGACCACTAATAGCACCTTTAGTTAGATTGTTATTGGCTAATCTTACTTGGCTCGAACTCGCTGTATTAGAAGGCAAGTTTTGTTGATCTCTACGGTTATTTAAATTATTACCTTGATTACTTACGCTGGTTGCACGTATATAATCAACATCGGCAGGCAAGTTATAATCAAACTGTGCAATTACGCAGGGTTGCAGATTAAACTGATAAGTTCCTAATCCTTGCAGGAACACCAACGGTGGCGGCGATCCTCGATAGTTAGTATCTTGTCCATAAAACATTTTTGTTGCTGAACGGAAAAAATGTATTACTGCTAATAGATAGTTAGCTTCGTTAGTATCTTGTGCAGTAAAAACTGCTTGTATACGTACTTCGCCCACAGAACTATTTTGATAAAAATATCCTTTGTAGTTGCTATGTGTTAAATCGTAACTGCTATAGTTTGCCTTATAGCTTGTATTAATAGTAGGTGTATACGGAAATATAACTCCGTCTGTTATGTATAATGGTTGTAGTATTCCTGCACCATCTGGATTATTATAAAGATATTGACTGCCGCCTGCTAATCTCAGCTTAACACGCCAATCGCCGTCGTTGGCCTGTTTACGCTGTGCCTGTATCTGTGCTGTTTGCTGTGCTAATTGTTTTTGTGCAGCAGCTTGATCAGCAGCCGACTGATCGACCGCTGGATAATTTGTAACATTGTTAGTTGGGGATACTGGCGGTTGCGGCTGTGGATTTTCAGACAACCAAACTGCAAGTACCGAAGGATCTCCTTGATGTGCAATATATTGTTCTTGCCAGGCAGCAAGTGCAGCATTATAAGCATCTACCTGAGAATTGTAACTTGAACTGTAAGGGCTAGCGGTATTTGTTGTAACGGCAGGTGTGACTACTGTGGCCATAATGATTATCCTATCACTTATTTATTGTCTATAAAAACGGCTAACTTTATAAAAATCAGTTGTTTTTTTACAACGAACCTGTTATAATAAGTAATCGACATTGGAGAACTATATTGTCTGAGGCCACTCCCAAAACAAAAGCATTTAAAACACCTGCTAAAGTAAATTATCTCAACAACAGAGATTTACTAAAACAAATACATCTAAGTAAAAATACATATTGTTCGTTTTTAGATCCAAAAACTGATCATCAATACGACATTATTCTTGGATCGTTAAGCAAGATCAATCAACGTACTATTGTAGAAGCAAGACGCAATCGTGCAGATCGCATCAAAAGAGAAACTGGTGAGATCGTTGATCAAAAGAAGATTCCCAATACTGATCTAGTGTTTAGAATTAACACTTGGGAACATATACCGATTGCACCAAAAAAAGTACCCAAAACTGCTACTAAAAAGAAAAATCTCAAAGAGATTCTAGTACTAGATGATGAAGAATCTGTTGAGGATCCACTAGCAGATATCGTAGATGAAGTTATTTTAGATCCCACTCATGTACGTGTTAACTTCCCTCCGTTTTATCATTATCGTATAACCGAAGATAAAGAACCTTATCTAGTGGGCAAAAGCCACTGGAAAGGCGATTTAGAAACCGGAGAATATTCAAGGGATCACGGTACTATGACTGCCGAATTAGCACGTATGTTTTTAAAGTTATGTGAACGTTATGCTACACGTAGTAACTGGCGTGGTTATACTTACAACGAAGAAATGCGCGGCCAGGCATTGCTACAGTTGAGCCAAATTGGTCTACAGTTTGATGAAGCCAAAAGCCAAAACCCATTTGCCTACTATACTGCTGCTATTACCAACAGTTTTACTCGAATCTTAAACATCGAAAAGAAAAATCAAAACATTCGCGATGATATATTAGAAATGAATGGGCTGAATCCTTCCTGGACTAGACTGAACTCAAATAAAAGTTACCAAAAACCCGGGCCGGTTACTATCGTTGATCCTAGTACATATACATTGCCGGATGACTTGACTGAGCTGGAATAGAATCTGTATAATAAGTGTTACTTGCGGTATTTTCAAAGGATATAATGAGTAACTTATTTAAAAAGGTCGCAGTCTGCACTGATATACATTGGGGTTTGAAATCTAATAGCCTAACACACAATCAAGACTGCGAAGCATTTATCGATTGGTTTATTGCTACTGCTCAGGAGCAAGGCTGCGAAACTGGAATGTTCTTGGGTGACTGGCATAATCATCGTGCCAGTATTAACCTACAGACTCTCCAGTTTAGCCTGCGTGCATTAGAAAAACTGTCAGCTGCATTTGATCAGTTCTATTTCATTCCTGGCAATCACGACCTATACTACAGGGACAAGAGAGATATTCACGGAGTTGAGTGGGCGCGGCATTTGCCTAATATACATATCATCAATGATTGGTTTAAGGAAGGCGATGTTGTTATTGCTCCTTGGCTAGTCGGCGATGACTATAAAAAGATTCCTAAACTGTCTGGGCAATATTGTTTTGGACATTTTGAGTTGCCGCACTTTAAGATGAATGCCATGGTAGAAATGCCTGATCACGGCGACCTTAAAGTAGACAACTTTGGCGGATTTGAATCTGTTTATTCCGGGCACTTTCATCTGCGACAACAAAAACGCAACATCACCTATATTGGCAACTGTTTCCCTCACAATTTTGCCGATGCCGGCGACGATCAAAGAGGTATGATGATCAAGGAGTGGGGCAAACAAGATCAATACTTTGCGTGGCCCAATCAGCCTCAGTATCGAGTTTATAACCTGTCTGATGTGATTGATCGACCCGACGAACTACTTGCACCGCGAATGCATGTACGTGTGCAATTAGACATTGGTATCAGCTATGAAGAAGCTAACTTTATCAAAGAAACATTTATAAAAACTCATAATCTTAGAGAAATGGCCTTGATTCCTGCTAAGAATGCCGACATTGATACCGATATGGCACCGGGCGATATTAAGTTTGAATCTGTAGATCAAATTGTAACAGATCAAATTACAGCCATCGACAGCGAGTTTTATGATTCGAAGCTATTATTAAAAATTTATCAGAATCTATGATCCAGTTTAGGAATACTAAATTTTGGCAAAACTATTCTGAGTACGATAAGATTGTTGATCAATCGTCAATGCGTTCTACTGTGGACGCAGTAATATATTGGCGATTGCTAAATGCTTACAAGTTTAAAAACTTTTTAGAAATTGGAATTTATCAGGGACTAACCACAGGATTGTTTTTTGAATCATCCCCAAATGCTTCAGTAACTGGAATAGATCCTGTCGGTCGACTAGAGTTATTTTATAAAAATTATCCAGAACATCAAGATAGATTTACGTTTGTTAATCAACCCAGTCAGGCAGTTACTTTAACTGATACATATGATTTTATTTTAGTCGACGGCGATCACGATTATGATCCGGCTATTTCGGATATCACTAAATGCTTGCCTCATTTAGATACAAATGGAATTCTAGCACTAGACGACTATAAGTCCATAGGTGTTGCTAAAGCTATCAAAGACCTGTATAATTTAACGACAGACTGGGTTCCGTTTTTACGAGCCGAGCAAACAGAATTTTGGCATCATCGTAGTAATGATCAGGGAAAGTTCTTGGATTCTCTATTAACCGATCCTATCAGCAAGTTTATTTTTATACAAAACGAGTTTGATTCTTACAATAACTGTATTTGCACAGCAAAGACATTGGGTATTTTTACCGATCAAACAGAATATTTTGACCTGGCACTAAAACATTATAACATATGATACATATCAAAAATCTCACTGTACGTAATTTCATGAGCGTAGGTAATGCTACACAGGGAATCGATTTTGATCGCAGAGACTTAACATTGGTCTTGGGCGAAAACTTAGATCTGGGTGGTGATGGTTCACGTAACGGCACGGGTAAGACAACTATTATCAATGCACTTAGCTATGCACTTTATGGTAATGCGTTAAGTAACATTCGCAAAGACAACTTGGTTAACAAGACTAACGGCAAAAACATGTTGGTTAGTTTAGATTTTAATGTTAACGGACAAGAGTATCGTATTGAACGAGGACGCAAGCCTAACGTATTAAAGTTTTACGTTAACAATCAAGCTCAAGAGGCAACAGACGATAGTCAAGGCGATAGCAGAGAAACACAAGAGGCGATTGAACACACACTAGGACTCAGTCACGATATGTTCAAACATATTCTTGCACTGAATACCTATACAGAGCCGTTCTTAAGCCTTAAAGCCAACGATCAACGTACCATTATAGAACAACTTTTGGGCATTACTTTATTAAGTGAGCGAGCTGACAAGATCAAAGAACTTAACAAGTCTACCAAAGATGCTATCAGCCAAGAAGAATTCCGTATTCGTGCTGTACAGGAAGCTAACAAACGTATCGAAGGACAGATTGAAAGTTTACGTAAGCGTCAAAAAATGTGGACCACTAAGCAAGCAGAAGATGTTGCCGGGCTTGAATCAGCAATTGCCAGCCTTGAACATATCGACATCGATTCCGAAGTTGCTGCTCACAAGGCATTAACAGAATATAATAACCTAGTTAAAGAACGTGCCGATATAGAAAAAAGTTTAGCCAGAGCTCGATTAGATCAAGCACGGGAAAAGAAAACAGCAGATAAACTAAAACAAGAACTTGATGCGTTGATCAATCACAAATGCCATTCATGTGGGCAAGACATTCACGATGATAAACACGACGAATCGGTTGCTGCTAAAGATCTTGAATTTGATGCAGCCTGTGTCGAAGTTGACTTGCTAGGTGTCGGCATAATGGAGTTGGAAAACGAACTAGACGACTTGGGCGGACTAGGGTTGCAGCCTAAGGTGTTTTACGATACCTTAGAGGATGCGCTTAATCATCGCAATAGCTTAGAAGCACTACGCAAAGAACTTTCTACACGTTCTGCAGAAACTGATCCCTACGGTGAACAGATTGAGGATATGCAAAATCAAGCACTACAGGAAGTTACATACGATCAAATGAACGAGTTAACAAGATTACAAGAGCACCAAGAATTCTTACTAAAGTTGTTAACCAACAAAGACAGTTTTATACGCAAGAAGATTATTGAACAGAATCTCAGCTACTTAAATGCCAGACTTACGTACTACTTAGATCGTATTGGTTTGCCGCATACCGTTGTATTTCAAAACGATTTAAATGTCAGTATTGAAGAACTAGGTCGAGAATTAGATTTTGATAATCTATCACGTGGTGAACGTAACAGACTTATCCTTAGCATGAGCTGGGCATTCCGCGATGTATTTGAAAGTTTATATCAACCTATTAATGTTTTGTTTATCGATGAAATGATTGACAACGGTCTTGATACACAAGGCGTAGAAAATGCATTGAGTTTATTGAAACAACTTAGCAGAGAACGACACAAATCAGTTTGGTTAGTAAGTCACAGAGATGAACTAGCAGGACGAGTGGAAAACATCCTGCGTGTCATTAAATCTAACGGGTTCACTGAATATAGTACCGATACCGACGTCGATATTGCATAATTTTAGGCCTGACTGGATCTGTCATAACTATGCAGTATGACATGGTATTATAATGGCGAACCGGTAAACGAACTACCCGAAGATGCAGTTGGGTTTGTCTACTTGATCACGTGTGTTACAACTGGCAAAATGTATGTGGGCAAGAAGCTTGCAAAATTTGCTAAGACCTCGTATAAAGTAGTAAAATTAAAGAATGGCACTAAAAAACGTAAGAAAATCAAATCTAAAATATCATCAGACTGGCAAGATTATTTTGGATCATCGGAAGAACTTAACAAAGATGTGATACTATTAGGACAGGATTCTTTTAAGAAAGAAATACTAAGATATTGTAAAAGCAAATCCGAGATGTCTTATTACGAGGCAAAATATCAATTTGATAATGATGTATTATTAAACGAGGATAAATGGTATAACGGATGGATATCAGTCAAGGTAAGAAAATTCAAACTGTGATAAAAAAAGATGCGATCAACTAAAAGCAAACTGGAATAAGCCCGGACATCAAGAAAATATATCTAAAATAATGTCTTCATTAAAATGGTGTAACGACGGTATTAGGAACTATCGAAAATCTTTTATTCCAGACGGAATGGTTCCTGGTAAATTACGCATTCATAAATCAGCAATACAGACAACTTTATAGGCAACTTCAGCAGTAAGACTAGCATCGGTTTATTTCGGATGCCCTAAACCTGGACGAAAGTCGCAGGGATGGAAGCCTTGTCGCTGCAACAAGCACTCAACTACTATCCTTAACAGGACGAAGATCGCTTTTAAGACCCGCGGTTTAGTTGTTTGAAAAGATTAAAAAAGGCAAAATGAGGGACAGTGAATTCCCAGGTTATTACATAAGATAACGTTTATTGTAATAGCTACCGTTGTATATTAAGACTGAACGAGCAGGTACCGGACAACCGCCTGCGCTGTGTAGAAGTTTACATTATAGTTCTAACGTTATGTGGTTTGTGCGAGCTCAGATGAAGCCCAATCTTTTCTTAACCCTGTAGTGGGTTAAGTGTGGCTGTTGAGTCTAGATGAAGTATCTTAGTCGCTTCGCTCTACTTTCTACTGTCAAGATAAAAAATAATGTTGTGAGCGATAGCGAAACAACAGATGTTCGCAGAACATCTTACAAGTCATCTGGAAAATCCCTGAAGAGCGCATGTTGGATCGTCGAACAATCAACAAATTGATTGAATGATTTGTGTTTAGTTTCTAGCTCACCTTCAAGTGGAGCAACACGTTTAAACGCATCATCCATTTGTGCCATGCCAGTAAACTCCATTAAAATCATAAATTCAGGCATGTCAGCAATACTACGGAATCCCATTTTACAACGAGTAATCCTATATGACTCCATCTTTCCTTCGCTGATTAAATGATCAAAAAAACTCTTCATTCCGTTAACCCATTGCAAATCAGAAATGTCGCCTTGTTTATTTGCCCAGATAGTGTAAATGTCCATTATTGCATAGGTCCTAGTAGTTCAAAGCCTTGTATGCCTTGTTTATATAAATGTGCTTGATCTAAGTAGAGATATTGAAATCCACGTTCTCTATAGATAGCACATTCTGTTTTTAAACTTTCTATGCCCAACCGTAGCTTAGGATCGTGATAAGTCCAAGCAAATTGAGCACACAAAGCATTAACTGTATCGTAGCGTTTAATTAAAGAGAACGCTACTAACTTGCTGTTATTGTAGTAGCCTATGACATCCGTATCGGGATCAGTGTATTGGCTATCAAATATAGGCATAACGCTGCCAAAGTGTTTGTAGATACAGTAAGTTCTGTATATGCCGTTCAGTTGTGAGATGTCGGGCTTTGCTATGTAACACCATTCTACCGTAGGAATGTAGGTAGTTTTGGCAAGATCTATTCTAGCATACTCGTAAGTCATAATCTAGGATCCTTGCGTCCTGCAAATAATTCTGTCAGATATTCTTCAGGCCAGTCTTTGTAATAGCCTTGTCGAGCTAACAGTTGTGCAAAGTGATTGAGTTTAGATAAGTCTTGTAAGAATACAACGGCGTAAGTACCTTGGTTCATAACAACACCGTTTACAGTTTCTACTGATTCGGGATGATCCGCTAAGGCAAATAATCCCCTGGCAGTTAAAAAATCACTGTTAAGTTTCTGTACTAGATTTTCAAATTCGTCAGCAGTGAAACTGCTAGCATCGTAAGCATAAGCAATAACTTCAAAATTGTCCATGGTCACTGATTTTAAATCGGTAACAGGATCAACTGTGCCTAATCGTATATCAACTGTGCCGGCAAATCTAGCTCGTCTTGCATACGGGCAAGGTGGCCAGCCGGCTAGATTTGCATTGGGCTGCTCAACAAACTCAATGAGCCATTTGGTTATATCTGACTTTACTTGATCAATGTCCATGCTAAAAAAATGGTAAGCCGCTTTTCTTAGTGGTCTCTAAGTTTTCTTTGATAATACGACCAATCAGTTCTCTTTCCGTATAACTAAGATTCATTATTTCATTGTAGGTAATCCCGCCACGCATGTACCAACAGAGTTTAAGTTGTTCGCTGCGAATCTGTTCGGCCTCCTTATCCATTTTGTCTACCAGTGCTTCAATCTGGTGGTAATTAGAGATTAGGAGGCGGGATCGAAAAAATTAGCCATATCCAATGTAAAGACCTGTGTATATTGATGCTGACATGCTGGGCATGTAACATTTAATGGTTTAAGTTCACTATCTTCTCGTAATTTAATAACATAATCTCTAACAGCGGTGAATAAATTTCGATCGCAGTTGTGTAAAAATTCTTCAATGTGAGCTTGCTCGACAACAATACTGTTAGGAGTTCTTATTTCTGTAATACTTTGACTCATTGCAGTTACAGTGACTTCAACAAGACTTTTCATCATTGAGTTAAGACGTGTTATTTTATCTGTTTCGGGCATTTCGGTATTATCGTTGACTGCTTGCAACATTTTTTGTTGTTCAAACTGTTTCAAACTATTGTTGGTCATTTCGCGATATGACAACGGACGGAAATGTAATTGCAAGTCACCCTTGACTAAAGGCTGATCGAAATCAGCGGATTTTAAGTTATCAATAACTGTGCGTAAATCTAAACCAAAATCATGTTCTTCGCCGCAGCTGGGACAAGTTGATGAAATATCCATACTATGCCCATAACTGGCAATACGTATAGCAACTAACAGCACATCTAAGTCGATACTGGGAGTTGCCCAAGCATTAATAACATTTGGACAGCAGCTTTGTATAACTCCGGTCACTGCTTCGCCATTGAACAAGGCGTCCGGAGTACGATAAGTGATTTCGTCAATTGCAGTCATTGGTAACACAGGCAATTCGCCGTTTTCGGGATAGTTCAAAGAACCAGCAGGCCAGTTCTTGCCGTTACTGGGTAAACGTGTGTAAATGGCCGGTTGACGGAAAAACTTCATTAGCGGATTGGAATTCATGGAAAATCCTTAGGTAAATATAGTTGTATACTTATCTGGATTTAACGGTACCAAGAAAATATGACAGAAGCCGAATTACAAGATCTATTAGAAAAGATTGCCCGCCAGACCGAATCCCTGGAGGAACTTACTTCTACCTTAAAAAACAATAATAAAGCCAATAAAGCAGGTGCATCCTCTAGCGGAAGCGATTATTCAGAATCTTATTCAAAACTTGCAAAAACCCTTGGCGAATCTGTTAGTAGTGCGATTTCAAAATCATTTATTACAAAATCTCGTACAGAAAAAGTAGCAAGCAAAGCAACCGGTGCGGCGTATAAAGCCGGAGCAACTGCAACAGATTCAATGAAAGCAGGCGACATTGCTGTTAAAAACTTTACTAAAGCAGTTAACAAAGCAGCAGGAGATCTAACAAGTTCTTTTGCATCGTTAGGTTCGTCTTTTACGAAAGGTACTGCTGGTGCTGCTTCATTTGCTGACGCAGCAGCATCGGGTGGGAAATTCTTATTAGCAACATTTGGAGCATCTGGTCCTTGGGCTGTAGCAGCAGAACTGGCCTTGGATGCAATGGTCGCATCTGCTAAACAAGCAGATAAGCTGCATGCAAAAAACGAAGAATTACAAAAATCCGGTGCTAATGCCACTGATGGGTTAAACAGCGTCAACAAGATGCTGGGCAATTTTGGACTTAGCGTCGATGAAGCCAATAAAATGCTCAGCCTGTTGTCAGGTAATACACAAGCATTACTCATGTTTCGCACAACAGTTGCAGACGGCGCCGATGCTTTGTCAAAAGTATTCGCCGATATGGGCGAGTCAGGTCTAAGAAAAGAATTAAAATTATTAGGCGTAAGCTACGAAGAACAAAGAGAAAGTTTAGCAAGTAATCTATCACTTCAATCAAGACTTGGTCGATCTCAACAGATGTCAGTTAAAGACATGGCAAAAAGTACTGCTGATTATCTAAGAGAACAAGATGCCCTGACACGATTAACCGGTGCTACACGCAAGGAGCAGGAAAACGCTCGCGAACGTTTTATGGCCCAAGAACAAGCTCGTTTAAAAATTGAAAAATTAAAGCGAGAAGGTAAAACTGATGAAGCTGCTAATTTAGAGCAGACTAATAAACAAGTAACAGCTATTTTTGGCGAAGACATTGCTAAACAATTTGCTACAATGTCTGATGGTATTATCACTGAACAAAACAAAGGTCTGCAGATTTTAACCAATGGTATGGCAAGAGAAATTGCCATGCGTAAAGACTTAACACCGTCACAAAAAGCTGATGAACTACGTAAAGCATTAAAAGCAGCACAAGGTGGAGGTGTTGAGCAACAGGCAGCAGTAGGAAACTTTGAAAAATTAACCGGCATCAATTACGGCAAGTATATGGATGCAATGGAAAAATCCACTGATCTTGAAAAACGTCGCAATGATGTTATGCAGCAACAGTTAAAACTGTCAGAAGGCAAAGGCAACGTTAAAGAAATGGCTGATATTGACGAAGCCAATTTAAAAATAAAAAAAGCCTGGATGGATTTCTTGCAATTAGTTCAAGGTCCGTTAATGAAAGGTTTTTCTATAGTGGCCAAAGTTGTCGGTGCGCTTGCTTCTGCATTCAGCGCACTGTTTAAAGCAGTAGAATTTATCGGTGATGTTATTGATAAACTATCAGAGGCGGTTGATACTATATTGACACCTTTTACCAGGCTCGGTGATGCAATTTCAAGTTTGATCGAAACTATAACAAATTGGATAGCGCATCCGATTGACTCAATTGGTAACTTATTCAGTTCAGGTGGATACACCGGCGATGGTGGCAAATACGAACCTGCTGGTGTAGTACACAAAGGCGAATATGTTTTAAATGCAGAAACAACTCGAGCACTGGGTTTAAATCAATTGCCTGGCTATGCCAGCGGCGGCCTTGTAGGAAATGCAGGCATTAAAAACATAACAGGTGGCGGTGGTGATCTCACTGATACCAACAAGACTGTACATTCTTTTGATGAAGGTCTGAAAAAGATAATGCAAAACCCAGCCTTATTTGGCACCGGCGATAATAGTTTGCTTGGGTCAAGAGGTGTATTATCTCAATTGACAGATACATTTAAAAATCTATTAGATTCAATTGATGGTACTGGCGGCAGTCTTATTGATACAATTACTGGTTGGTTTTCCAAAAGTTCGGCACCGACAGCTACTGGAGTAAACTGGTCAGGCGGAAGTTATTCTGGCGGAACTGGCGGAACTGGTGGTGGTTATGTTATAGGTGGAGGAACAACTGGTGGCGGTGCTGCTACCGGAAACATACCTGCTACGCAACGAGGAATGAAAGGTGGAGCTACACAAGCTGGTCCTGCAGCTCCTGCATACGAAGGCCTTGGCAGTATGTCTGCCAAGTACGAATCTGGATCCAGAGGTAGTGAAGCAATAGGATACGATAAAACCGGGGGTACCAGCTACGGCAAATATCAAATAGCCTCAAAAACTGGTACTATGGATAAGTTCATGAGTTATCTTCAGGAAACTAATCCAGCAGCCGCAGCAAAACTACAAGCAGCAGGTCCGGCAGATTCTGGTAAAGATGGCAAGTTTGCTCAAACTTGGCAGGATATGGCCAAATCTGGAGAATTAGGAACTTCCGAACACGATTTTATAAAGAAAACACACTACGATCCTGCAATGGCTGGCATTAAGGACAAAGGCCTATCTGACATGATCGGAGGTAACAAAGCCCTCCAAGACATGATGTGGAGTACTTCTGTACAGCACGGTGGTGCAGGTGCATCTGGCATAATGAACAAAGTTTATAAGCCGGGTATGAGTGCAGAAGATCTTACTAAAGCTGTATATGCAGAACGCGGTACAAGATTTGGCAGCAGTGACGAAAAAACTCGTGCTAGTGTTCAAAGTCGTTTTGGAAAAGAACAAGAAGAAACTTTAGCAAGATTAAAAGACCCTAACTCAAACGTAGCAATGGCTGCTCCCGGAATGCCTGTTGCGGCTGCTCCTGGAATGCCCGGAGCTGTTGATGCGAACGGACAGCCTATAGCTGGACCGACAATGCCTGTTGCAACAACAGCACCTACATCTACTCAAGTTTCAGACATGATGGCCGGTGCTCAGGCACAAAACCAAGCTGTAGTTGCTGGGGGAGTTGGAGCTGCAACTGCAGGAGCAGGAGCTACCGGCGCAAATCAAGAAACAGCACAAGCTGATCCGCATCAAACACAATTATTAGAAAATCTAGTGTCATTGACTCGAGATCAAAACGCTACTATGAACAAAATACTACAGAGTAGTACAGCTTAGTGATAAGTAAACTACTACAATCGGAATAGATTAATGGCAGATCAAGACAAAAAAGGGTGGAAAAAGTATTTTAAAGTCGCTAACGTAGCCGGCGACATAAGTCCATTGTCTGGCAGAGGTGCCGATGGATTGCCCGGATACGGACGTAACGATGGACGTGATCCTTTACGTGGACATGCAGATATTGTATATCGTAATTATGCAAGTCGTTTGCCCGAAGTTTATACAGGACATCCTAATCGCGTTGAGCGTTATAATCAGTACGAAAACATGGATAGCGATACAGAAATCAATGCCTGTTTGGATATCTTAGCTGAATTTTGTACACAAACTACAGGTGACAATGTAGTACCTTTCCAAGCCAAATATAATGATAAACCAACTGATAACGAAGTTGAAATTATTAAAAAACAACTGTTACAGTGGGTTAAACTTAACAAGTTAGATCAACGTATCTTCCGTATTTTCCGTAATGTACTCAAATACGGCGATCAAGTATTCATTCGTGACCCTGAAACATTTGAGTTAATGTGGACTGACATGACTAAAGTTGCTCGTGTTATTGTTAACGAGTCAGAAGGTAAGCGTCCAGAACAGTATGTTATTCGCGATATCAATCCTAACTTCCAGAATATGACTGTAGCAGTTAAAACTACTACAGACTATAATAGTAATCCGCCATCAACAGGATATGTTGCACCCTATAACTATTCAGTTCCTAACGGAACACAAGGTGGCGGCACAAGCCGTTTCCAAGCAGCTATGAACGAATCAGTTATTGATGCTAAACACGTTGTTCACTTAGGACTTAGCGAAGGTTTAGACTTTTACTGGCCGTTCTCAATGAGCGTGTTAGAAACAATTTTCCGTGTATTCAAACAGAAAGAATTGTTAGAAGATGCTGTGCTTATCTATCGTACAGCTCGTGCTCCAGAACGCCGTGTGTTTAAGATTGACGTAGGTAATATGCCAAGTCATATGGCTATGGCCTTTGTTGAGCGTGTTAAAAATGAAATACACCAACGTCGTATCCCAAGCCATACAGGCGGTGGACAGAATATTATGGATAGTAGCTATAATCCTCTGAGTATTAACGAAGATTACTTCTTTCCACAGACAGCAGACGGCCGCGGATCGAGTGTAGAAACATTGCCAGGCGGTGCTAACTTAGGTGAAATTGACGACTTAAAATACTTTAACAATAAAATGTGCCGTGGTTTACGTGTACCAAGTAGCTATTTGCCAACTGGTCCTGACGACAGTGATCGTCCAATGAACGATGGTCGTGTAGGTACAGCACTTATACAAGAATACCGTTTTAACCAGTATTGCGAACGTTTACAGCGTCTTGTTATACAGAAGTTAGATGACGAATTTAAGATGTTTATGCGTTGGAGAGGCTTTAATATTGACAGTAGTCTGTTTAATATTGCGTTTAATCCACCGCAAAACTTTGCTAGCTACAGAGAAGCAGAGTTAGATACAACTCGTGTCAGCACATTCCAAGCATTAGAACAAGTTCCTTACATGAGTAAACGTTTCTTACTTAAACGCTACTTAGGATTAACTGAAGAAGAGATTCAGGAAAACGAAGATCTTTGGCACGAAGAACGTGTTGATGTCGAAGCACCTACTGCACAAGGACAAGACTTGCGTGGTGTCGGTATTAGTCCAGCTGATTTTGAAGGCGATATTAATACTGGTGAAGAAATGTCTACATTAGGCGAACCTGGCACTTCTGAAAGTCCTGCAGGTGCTCCTGCTGGCGGTCAAGCTGCTGCTGGCGCTGGAGCTCCTGGTCCCGGAGGGCCTGGAGCTGTTCCTGGAATCGGCTAAATACTGTTATGATACTAACAGAATTATATCAACGCAGCCCAAGTCAATACCAGGATTTAAGCCAAGACAACAGTCAGCCTAAACTGGGTGATCTACGTAAAACCAAATTGACATTACGTCAAATCAACAAGCTACGTCGAATGTCAGATGTGCGGGCATACGAGTTTAAAGAAAAACTCAAAAAAGTAAAAACTATGTATGCTCCACCGGCTCAACCAGTAGTCTAATAATTTTTTAATAAAAACACCAAAAAACCACCGTTATCTAGTAAGATTATTCAGTCTATCGTAAATATCTTACAGAGCCATTACAACGGAGGTCCTCAATGAATAAGTTTGCACAACTAATTGAATACGTCATTAATGACGAAAATGAAAAGGCCCGTGAACTTTTCCACGACATTGTCGTAGAGAAAAGCCGCGGCATTTATGAACAGATGATGGAAGCTGAAGAACAGGAAGAATCTGTCGAAGAAGCTGAAGAAATGGAAGAAGAATCTGTTGAAGAAGGTATGGATGGTCACTTAGGTGGCGATCAATCAGACGACTTAATCGACGATATCGAAGTCGAAGAGGAAGGCGTTAACATGGAAGGCGAAGAAGACGGCGAAGATATGGATTTCGGCGACGACGAAGCTGGCGAAGAAGGTTTAGAAGATCGTGTAGTTGATTTAGAAGATAAACTAGACGAACTAATGGCTGAATTTGAAAACCTAATGGGCGGCGAAGCACAAGAAGAAGAACATGATGACATGGATTTCGGTGATGAGGCTGGCGAAGAAGAGTTTGGTATGGACGACGGAATGAGCGACGAAGAAGTTGCTGATGACGAATACGAAACAGAAGGCATGATGGAAGCTGTTACATTAAAAGCTGCTCCTGCTGCACAACGTCATGAAGGCGAAGGCATTAACAAGAAAGCTGTATACGCTGCTAATAGCGGACAAGCTGGAATGGCTGCTAAGCCTGTTAAAACTGGCGAAGCCAGCATGAACGACGGTGGAAGCCACGACACTTCTGCTTACAAAAATAGTACAAAAGATTTGATCGGCAAGGTGCAAAACACACCTGCACAGTCAACTGTTAAAATGTCTCCTGCTACAAAGCCACATTTGGCCCAGGCAACAGGCGTTAACAACAAGTCTGTGATCAAATAAGGAAACCTGGTAAATGGCTCTTTACCTAAGAGAAAATCTTACTTTCGACGCTGCTCGCATTATTGTGGAAGGCAGTGACGAAGGTAAGAATCTCTATATGAAAGGCATTTGCATTCAAGGCGGTGTTAAAAATGCTAACGAGCGTGTATATCCTGTTAATGAAATTGAACGTGCAGTTAAAACACTGAACGAACAGATTTCCGGCGGATATTCAGTTTTAGGTGAAGTTGATCACCCAGATGATCTAAAAGTAAATCTTGACCGTGTTAGCCATATGATCACAGAAATGTGGATGGATGGTCCTAACGGTTTTGGTAAGCTAAAAATTCTCCCCACACCAATGGGCCAGCTGGTTAAAACCATGCTTGAAAGTGGTGTAAAATTAGGAGTTTCGAGCCGAGGTAGCGGAAACGTTAACGAAGCAAACGGACATGTCAGTGACTTTGAAATAGTCACTGTTGATGTAGTTGCCCAACCCAGTGCGCCAAACGCATATCCCAAAGCAATTTATGAAGGCTTGATGAACATGAGACATGGACATCGAGTTTTCGAAATGGCCAAAGAAGCTGGGCAGGACAATAAAGTACAGAGATATTTGAAAGAGGAAGTAAAACGCCTTATCAAAGATCTCAAAATCTAGGAGAAATAGATGTTTGATGCTATTAAACCACTGCTAGATAGCGGACTAATTAACGAAGATGTTGGTCAAGAACTCAACGAAGCTTGGGAATCAAAACTAACAGAAGCTCGCGAACAGTTACGTGCAGAACTCCGCGAAGAGTTTGCACAACGCTATGAGCACGACAAGACAGTTATGGTTGAAGCCCTAGATCGTATGGTAACAGAAGGTCTAACCGCAGAAGTTGAAAGCATTGCTGCTGAGAAGCGTCAATTAGCCGAAGACCGCGTTCAGTTCCGTCGTAAGATGACTGAATCATCAGTAAAGTTTAACGACTTTATGGTGACTAAGTTGGCTGAAGAAATTGGCGAACTGCGTAAAGACCGCAAGATGCACAACGAAGGTCTAGAAAAACTAGAGCAATTTGTTGTAGAAGCACTTGCACAAGAAATCATGGAATTTGCACAAGACAAGCGTGAGCTTGTTGAAACTAAGGTTCGCCTAGTTCGTGAAGCCCGTGGTAAACTTGAAGCTCTAAAAGGCAAGTTTGTAAAAGAATCTGCCGATAAATTGAGCCGTGCTGTTTCCGCACATCTTAAGGCTGAAATGAATCAGCTACACGAAGACATTAAAGTTGCTCGCGAGAATAACTTTGGTCGCAAGATTTTTGAAGCATACGCTGCAGAGTTTGGTTCGACATATCTCAATGAGAATGAAGAAATACGTAAACTAAGTGCTGCTGTTGCTGCAAAAGAAAAGCAGTTAGCTGAAGCAAAGAAAATCGTCGAATCTAAAAACAAGATCGTCGAAAACAAGGAAAAAGAGATTCGCATAATCAAAGAATCCAATTTGCGTCAAAGCACAATGGAAGAATTGCTAAGTCCTTTAAATGAGGAAAAGCGTGAAGTTATGCAAAATCTATTAGAAAGCGTTCAAACAAGTCGTTTGAAAAACGCTTTTGAAAAGTATCTACCAGCAGTACTAAACGATGCACAACCCAAGGCTCGCAAGAACCTAAGCGAAAGCGTTCGTGAAGTAACTGGTGATAAAACCGTCAAGGCCGCAGAAGAAGACCGTTCCAACGTGATCGATATCAAGCGCCTGGCAGGTCTTTAAATAAAGGAGACTTAAATGTCACAAGCACTATTAGAAGGCCGTTGGGACGAAACCAAAGAAGCCCTTATGGAAGGTCTGAAAGGCACCCGTCGCAACACAATGAGCGTTATCTTAGAAAACACTCGTAAGTATTTGAAAGAAAACGGAAGTAATGGCGCAACTGTATCGGGTAACATCGCTACATTGAATCGTGTAATTCTGCCAGTAATTCGACGTGTAATGCCAACAGTTATTGCTAACGAGTTGGTAGGTGTTCAGCCAATGACAGGTCCTGTTGGTCAGATCCATACACTACGTGTTCGCTATGCAAGCACAATGACAGACCAAACTGCTGCTGCTACAAGCACAGTAGCTGGTGAAGAAGCATTGTCACCATTCAAGATCGCTGTAGCATACTCAGCTGGTCCAGAAGGTACAAACAACGCTGCTACAACACAGACAGCCTCTCAAGGTTACGCTGGTAGCCCAACAGCAACTCTAGAAGGTAACGGTGGTCGTCAGATTTCCGTACAGATCTTGAAGCAAGCTGTTGAAGCTAAGACACGTAAGCTACAAGCTCGTTGGACATTTGAAGCTGCTCAAGATGCACAAGCTATGCACGGCATCGACGTAGAAGCTGAAATTATGGCTGCTCTAGCACAAGAAATTACAGCTGAAATTGACCAGGAAATCCTATTGAGCCTACGCTCATTGGCAACTACTGAGTTCACATACAACCAAGCTACTGTATCAGGTACTGCTACATTCGTTGGTGACGAACACGCTGCTCTAGCTGTTCTAATCAACCGTACAGCAAACTTGATCGCCCAACGTACACGTCGTGGCGCAGGTAACTGGGCTGTTGTTAGTTCGGCTGCATTGACTGTTCTACAGTCAGCAACAACAAGTGCATTTGCACGTACAACAGAAGGTACTTTCGAAGCTCCTACAAACACCAAGTTTGTTGGTACATTGAACGGTGCTATGCGTGTTTTCGTTGATAGCTATGCTAGCGACACAACACCAGTTCTAGTTGGTTACAAAGGTGCATCAGAAGCTGATGCTGCTGCGTTCTACTGCCCATACATTCCTCTAATGTCAAGCGGTGTTGTTTTAGATCCAACAACATTTGAACCAGTTGTTAGCTTTATGACAAGGTACGGATACATCGAGCTCACTAACACTGCATCATCTTTCGGTAATGCCGGAGATTATGTGGGGGAAATCGCTGTCCAAAATCTCAGCTTTTCATAGGAATTTTGGTACAGTTTTTCTGTACATATCACAAGCAACAAACAAAAGCTCACTTCGGTGGGCTTTTTGTTGTCTAAAATATACGATTTTTTAGTAAAAGAAAAATACCTTTAAATATTGGGTAAATAAAGCATGCCTACATTTATTACACCACCTGGATATTCTGGTTCAGCAGAACTGAATGCAAGTAGCGGACTCACAGTTATCGATCAAGGACGCTGGTTTTTTAGCCGTCAAGGATACAACGATGGCGCAACGTTTGGGTTAGGTCTGAACTGGCCTACCTTTCCAGGCGGCGATTACTTCTACGATGAAGCACCCTACAACCCCCCTCCGCATCCGCAGTCAGGTGGTGTATTATACCTAACCGCTGAAAACTGGACCATTCCTGTAATTGGTAATACACTACAAAGTTATACCGATCCCAAAACTTCAATTACATACGGTCCAGATCGTTGCAGAATTACTCTATTAGGAAATTGGCAAGTCATAAGACAAGTTAATGCAAACAGTTATAATAGCTTCAATGTTCAGTTTATTGGAACAACAGATACAGATCAAGGTGGCCGTGCAATGGACCCAGATTTGTTAAGTTACACTAGCCCAAATAATTTATACGTAATACAAGGTAGCTCAGTTGACGGCGGCGCAAGAGATTCCTTTTCAGATCATTTGTTCTATGTTAGAGTGACCGAAGAAGCTAGCACTACTAATTCAAACAACGAATTCCAAAGCAATACTGTTACTCGTCCGTCTTGGAATTATCAATACGCAATGAGTTGGCAAATAGATTAAATCTTAAAAAGATCTAAGTGTCGTTCAACTTGCTTAATAACACTAGTCCAATCATCTAAATCAGGTTGTCTAAATAATCTAGCAGTGGGATACCACGGACTGTCGTTTCGGTTAAGCAACCATCGCCAATCAGTAGCATAATGATTAAGCATTACCCAAGTTGGCCGACCCATTGCTGCTGCTAAATGACTAACTGCTGTATCTACACTTATTACAACATCTAAGCAAGCGTACAATGCAGCTGAATCTGCCATAGTAGAGATCGTACCCGGATACGTAGCACATCCTAACTCACTTAATTTTTTTGATTCGACATCGTTAGCATCGACTTGCAGATTGATCCATTCGTAATTGGGATTACGTTCGATCATTTCTGCTATTAATTTAAACGGAACTGATTTATGCTCATTGATCCAAGTATCTCGTCTACCAGACCAGGAAAATCCAACTCTTAATTTTTTCTTAATACCAAGTCTCTCATTCCACTTTGATACTAAATTTCGATCGTGATCTATATAACTCAATGGGCTATTGAGATTTTCGAGTGTAATTCCTGCGTAACCAGGTATACTCATTATAGGAGTCCAACAATCAAATTCTGGCAATTGTGTGTTTGCTGGAATTACTTGAAAATTGGAGTTGTTACTAAACAAAGAAACCATTGTTTCAGCAACAACCATAATAACTCGATCTGCACCGCATAATCTTAAAGTAGTACAAAATCTTGAAAACTGTATAGTATCGCCAATACCTTGTTCACCGATGACTAAAATAGTTTTACCAGATAAATCTCCACCGGTCCAGCGAGGCTGAGGCAAATTAGGCAGTAATCCTTTAAGGTGTTCAAAATTCCATCGATCCTCGTAAGCTGCCCAACCTTGCCGATAGTTACCCATTAGTAGTAGGCATACAGCTAAATTAAATCGTGCAGTTTCGTGCCTGGGATCAAGTCTTATAGCATGTTCTAAGAAAGGTTGGGCACGATCTGGGTGTCCCATCTCTCGTAAAACATTTCCATAGTTATTAAATGCTGACACAGATTCGGGATCTTGTACAAATGCCTGTGCATAACAGGCTAATGCTAAATCTGGTCTGTGTTGACTGCGATGATTGTTGCCGTGAGCTATAAGAAGTTCTGTTTCCATGGAGATATTTACTGCGTACTGAGTATATTAGAAAATTTACTAAATACATATTCAAATGACGCAATCGGCGTCTTATGCGGTATTAACCCACCGCGTAGCTGCTAGAACCAGCATGGGACTTCTTTAAAGGAGAAATCAAATGGGACGCCCTCTTAAAATTCAAAAATATTCAACAGGTTCAGGTGAAGGCCAATACCAGGAAGGTACTGGAGTAGCTATTGACCAAGGTTTTCCTTCGTGGAATACATTAGAAGCACAAAACTATCCAGCTGATATGACCGGATCACAATTCTTAGGTGTTGTTGGTGGTGCTGAATCAGTTTCGTCTGCTGCATACCCAGTGGTTGCTATTCAAGCTAACGTTAACGGCGTTAACGGTAATGCTTACATCATTAGACAAAAAGGTCAAACCAAGTACTTGGTAGCAGCCGAAGACACAGTTAACGATGGTAGCTTTACTAAAGGCTTTGCATATATTATTACTAACGTAGGTAATACAGTTTGGAATGCTATTGGTGGTCCAGCAAATCCAGCAGTAGGCGACATTTTTACAGCAACAAATTCAGGCCGCGCCGGCCATACTGGTACCGGAAGCGATGTTGCAATTTGTACATTAGTAACTAGTAATACACTTAGCAGCGGTCAGATGAGCATGACTCTTAATACTGGTAACGGAAACGTTTATGCAAGTCGTCTAACCAACAAGTATATTTGGGATGCTTCAAATACACGTTATGCGGTTAACTTCTTTGCTCCTGAGTATGCTGGTACTATTGCTAACGTTGCTATTACAGGCAACGCAGGTACATTTACAAGCAATGCTTACACTAGCTTTAACGTTGGTGATACTGTTACTGTTACTGGTAATCTAACTGGTAGCGGTAGTATTTCTGGTTATGCTAACACAGCAACAACTTACTACGTTATTACTACTAACGGTAGTACAACATTTACACTAAGTGCTAGCTTAGGTGGCGCAAACGTTGTAACTACGGCAGGTAACACACGTGGCCTAACATTCACAGCAGAAGGTGGTACAACAACTGTAGCTAAATCTGGTGCTGAAGGTCAAACTTGGTCTAACGGCAACGGCAATATTACTATTGCACAGGTTTCAAACTATACAAGCTAATAGTTTAAAACACAAAAATCCTCCTCCGGGAGGATTTTTTATGGCTGTTTATTTGAATAAATAACACAAAGGATCTATCAATGACCACTTATAAACGTATAGATGGTGATTACAATATCACATCGGTAAACAGCGGAGATAACGTAAATGTAACAACAAATACATTAAATGTATTTGGTAACCTGGACGTCCAAGGTAATATAACTTATATTAATTCTACTGCGGTAGATATTGTCGATCCGTTTATTACTCTTGCTGCTAACAATACAGGAATCTATTCAAACATAGGTATAATTGCCCAAAAGACTTCAAATACTTTTGCCAGTTTAAGATATAATACAACAGTAGGTTCATGGCAAATCTCTAGTGATAACAGTTCTTTTGCTAATATTGCTGCTGGTAATACCTCAACCCCAGCAGGAGGTTCAAACACCTATGTACAGTTTAATGACAGTGGTAGTTTTGGTGGATCCGCAAACTTAACTTTTGATAAGAGTTTAAACAAGTTTGATATACAAGGATACCAAGTTCTTGGCAATATTGGTTCTGCACCCGCTAACGTAGCAAATGCAGTGGCATTATATAATAATGCAGTAGGTTCGGGCGGTACAGGTTTGTACGTACAAAGTACAAGTGTTAGCGACGAACTAGTAAGCAAGAGCAAAGCCATTGTCTTTGCAATCATATTTTAAGGAATCGTAATGACAATTTCAACAGGAAACGTTGGATCATCGGTTGGTAATGCTTATGTAAGTTCTGGCAATACTGCTATTACATGGTTAAGTTTTTGTAATCATACTGCTGGTAATGTAATTGCTAACGTGTATGTAGTACCCAGCGGTGCATCAGCAGGAGTTAGCAATCAAATTTTAGCTAACCTATTAATAACAGCAGGCGATACCTATCAAATATATAGTGCCGCAGAAAAAATTCTATTAGGCAACGGCGATAGCGTACAGGCTAATGCTAATATTGCTAACGCAATTAATTCAGTAACAAGCTATACATCAGTTTAATGGGATATTTTGTAAAGAACCGTCGATTGCAGTCTGGATCTGTTGGTGTAGTATTACCTGCAGGCGGTTCTGCTACACGCCCACTTGCACCTCAATTTGGTCTTATACGTTTTAATATTGATACAGGGTATGTAGAATTTTTTAACGGAACACAGTATGTAAACTTGGCTAATAGCGGTGCTATTGCCTACACTATCGACAGCTTCACTGGCGATGGTTCTACAACAGTTTTTACAATGAGCCAGCAGGTAAGCACAGCAAGTCAAATTATGGTTTTCGTTGGTTCAATTTATCAAGATTCTACTTCAGCTTATACAGTTAATGGTGGATACGATATTACATTTACAAGTGCTCCACCGTACGGCGAGCCAATTTCTGTTATCCATAGTAGTCTTTAACGCCATAAATATACAGTAAGGGATAAACAATGGCCGTCAACCGCATAACCGGTAATATTCTTGCAGATAACCTTCAGCGTGGTGCAAACCTCACTATACAGGGTAATCTTGCTTATTTTGATGTATTACATAATCGTGTAGGTATACTAAACAGTACACCTCAATCTACTTTGGACGTAGGCGGTAACCTACAGGTTGGTAATGTAATTATTGCTCTTAACGGCAATATCAGTGCCGGTAATGTTAATATTAATAACTTAGCTGATCCAGTGGTTAGCTCAGATGCAGCTACTAAATTTTATGTAGACAATGTTGCTGCCAACAGCAACATTGGTAATTTTAGTTTTACAAACGATACAATATCATTAACTACTAGTCCTGCAAACATAACAATTACTCCAACAAGTAATAGCCTGGCTATTATTAACACAAATTCTGGATTTGTAGTTCCAGTAGGTAATACCGCACAGCGTCCTGGTACAGCTACAGCTGGAACCATAAGATACAATAACAGTGATAGTTCTTTAGAATTCTATAACGGTATAGGTTGGTCAACCTTAGGAACTAGCGGCGGTATTTCCATTACTAATCAAACTATCAATCCAGATGGAACCAATGCTTCATACACACTAAATCAAACTGCTACATCGGCTAGTATACTTGTTAGTATCAATGGTGTAGCACAGACTCCGGATGTAGATTATACAGTATCTAGCAGTACTATTACTTTTACTACTACACCGATTATAACTGATACTATACAGATACGTTTCTTAGCAGGTGTGACTAGTACCAACTTCCTTACCAATGCTAGTGGCAATGCCGAAGTATTAGTAGATAGTACTGGTAATGTTATACTAATTGCTAGCTCAGGAAAATCAGTTAACATTACCGGAGCTTTATCAGCAACTGGTAATGTGTCCGGAAGTTATATTTTAGGTAATGGTAGTCAGTTAACTGGTATTGTATCTAGCTATGGTAACAGCAATGTAGCTTCTTATCTAACAACTTATTTGGGTAATATCTCAGCTGGTAATGTATCTGCTACTGGTAATATTACTGCCGGCAATGTAGTTACTACAGGTGCATTACAAGGCGGTTCGGGAACGCAGGGTATTGCACTACAGCCTTGGACTGGTGGCGGAAGTTATGCTGCATTGTATTCAACTGCAATTACTCCAGGTAATGGTAACTATAGTATTTTAGTGAATGGCACAAGCACTTGGTTAAATGCCGCAAGTAATGGTTCCTTGTTTTTTAGAATTAATAACAACTCAAGTCCAACTGCATTTACTATTAGTTCTGCACAAGCTACAGTAGGATCAATTGGTACAGCAAATGCATCAGCTGTTAGTACACAGACATTAGTAGTTGCTGGTGGCGGCCTAGGTGTAACTGGTAACAGTTATTTTAGTTCTAGTTTAGGTATTGGCGGTAATTTATCAGTAGGAACTGGTACAGTATCATTAGGAAATATTGTTAATAATAATGGTAACGGTGTTGGTAATATTGGTAGTTCGAGCGGATATTTTAATACAGTATTTGCCACAGCAACTACGGCACTTTATGCTGACTTAGCAGAAAACTTTTTAAGCGACAGTAATTATCCGGCAGGTACAGTATTAATATTTGGTGGTGATTATCAAGTTACTGCTTGTGTAAGCTATGCTGATTCGCGAGCAGCAGGAATTGTATCAACTGATCCGGCATATCTAATGAATGCCGGGGTCGAAGGAACAAGTGTTCCATTAGCATTAGCTGGACAAGTGCCATGTTTAGTTATTGGTCCAATATCAAAAGGCGATATTTTAACCACAAGCGACACTGAAGGTTATGCCTGTAGATTAAATTCCAAAGACTGGCAACCTGGTGTCACTATTGGAAAAGCATTGGAAAATTGTGGTCCAGGACCGCACAAAATCAACGTTTTAGCCATCAGCAATTAGTATTTCTTTGTCCGAACCTAAAAATTTTCAATCCCCATAAATAACATCATAAGCCTTGATAGACAACTTTATGGAGATTGGCGATGGCAATTACACGAATTAATAACAACCAGATTTCAGCAGCAGTAGCAGGAAATGCCTATTTAGGTATTAATGCTGCTAGCAGAGTTCAGTCTTATTCAATTACATCAGGGCTTTTAGCTAATAGTTTAACATATGGTTCCGACCTTACAGTTACAGGTAACTTAACTGTTTCAGGAACTACAACACAAGTTAACACAATCAACGTTACAATCGAAGATCCCCTGCTTTTACTAGCTAGTACAGCAACAGGTTCTCCAACTGTTGACATTGGTTTTATTGGCGATCGAGGCTCAAGCACAAACGTAGCGTTTGTTTGGAAAGAATCAGCAGGTCAATTTGAAGCGGTTTATACAAGCAGTAACGTAACTAACACTACAGTAACAGTTAGCAGTTTTGCAGGTATGCAGGTTGGCAATTTAATAGCAGCCAACGCTAGCGTAACAGGAACTACAACTCTTGGCAACGTATCAATTGGTAATATTACTGGTGCCTTAGTAGTTACAGGTAATATCACAGGCGGTAATTTAAACACAGGCGGTGTAGTTTCTGCTACTGGTAACGTAACTGGTGGTAACGTAAACACAGGCGGTGTAGTTTCTGCTACTGGTAACGTAACTGGCGGTAACGTCTTAACTGGCGGTATTATGAGTTCTGCTGGTAATGCTACACACGGTAATGTAAACACAGCAGGTGTAGTATCGGCTACAGGTAACGTAATAGGTGGTAACGTAACTACAGGTGGTGTTGTATCAGCAACTGGTACAGTAACCAGCGGCAACTTAGCTACCAGCGGTACAGTAAGTGCAGGCGGTAACATAACTGGTGCTAACGTATTAACTGGCGGTCTGATATCAGCTACTGGCAACTTAACTAGCGGCAATATATTAACTAGCGGCCAAGTATCGGCAACCGGTAATATTACAACAGCAGGATATTTTGTTGGTACATTCATAGGTAATATTAGTGGCAACGTAACTGCTGCAGGTTCAAATACTCAAGTTCAATTTAACAATAACGGTAGTTTAGCAGCTACAGCAGGTTTAACATTTAATACTGTTGGTAATATACTAAGCGTAACAGGTAATGTAGTTGGCGCAAACGTAAACACAGGTGGTGTTGTATCGGCAACTGGTAACGTAACTGGTGGTAACGTAACTACAGGTGGTTTAATTTCGGCATCAGGTAACGTAACTGGTGGTAACGTAACTACAGGTGGTGCTGTATCAGCAACAGGTAATATCACAGGCGGTAACTTATTATCATCTGGAGCTATTTCTACTTCTGGAACTGTAACTGCTGCTAGCGTAGTTGGCGGTGTAATGACTGGCAGCTCGGTTAGCGTAACTGGTAACGTAAACGGCGGTAACTTAATTGCTGCAACATTATTACAAGCTGCTACAGTAAGTGCAACTGGTAACCTAGTAGGTGGTAATGCAAACATCACATCAGCGGTTAACTCTGCTACAGTTAGCGCAAGTGGTAACGTAACCGGCGGTAACGTAAACACAGGCGGTCTTGTTAGCGCAACCGGAAACGTTACAGGTGGTAACGTAACTACAGCCGGCGTGGTATCTGCCACAGGTACAATCACAGGCGGTAACTTAGCTACAGGTGGTACTGCTAGTGCAACTGGTAACGTAACTGGTGGCAACTTAGTCACAGGTGGTGTCGTAACTGCAACTGGTAATGTAAACGGCGGAAACGTAAACACAGCTGGTGCTGTATCAGCAACTGGTACAATCACAGGTGGTAATTTAACAACAGGCGGTGCACTTTCTGTTGCTGGTAACGTAAACGCAGGTGGCAGTTCAACAGTCTTAATTACAAATACTACTAATGCTACAGGTGCAACCACTGGTGCATTACAAGTTTATGGCGGTGCAAGTATTGGCAAAGACTTATGGGTTGTTGGTAACATTTATGCCGGTAACATTCAGGGTGTAACAGCTAATATTCTTACAGTTGAAGATCCACTACTGTACTTGTATTCGGCTAACACATATCCATACAATTACGATATTGGTTTTTATAGCCACTTTTCGACAACTGGTCCTTATCCTGGAAACGGTTATCAGCACACTGGTGTTGTGAGAGATTTCAACGATAATGTTTGGAAGTTTTTCAGTAACGTTGCAGAACCTACACTTGGTGTTGTAACGTTTGACGCTAACACAGTATATGATGCTGTTAAAATGGGTGCAATTACTTCGTTAGGTTTAATTACTGCAACAGGTAACATAACTGGTGCTAACGTAAACACAGGTGGTTTAGTAACTGCAACCGGTAACGTAACTGGTGGTAACGTAAACACAGCCGGTGTTGTAACAGCTACAGGTAACATAACTGGTGGTAACGTAAACACAGCCGGTGTTGTAACAGCTACAGGTAACATAACTGGTGGTAACGTCTTAACTGGCGGTATTGTATCAAGCACTGGTAATGCCACACACGGTAACGTCTTAACTGGCGGTGTTGTAAGCGCAGGCGGCAATATTACAGGTAATAGCATTATCGCAACTGGAACTGCAACAACAGGCGCATATTCAGCAGTATTTGGTAACGTTAGCAACGTAAATGCACACGGTCTAGCAGTTGCTGTACTAGGCGGATATGCTAATAGTTCTGTACAGTTTGCCTTCCAAAACTATAACGGTTTAAGTAACGCTTCCACAGATTTAGCCTTATACAATAATAACGGTACAGATACTACGTTTTTTATTGATATGGGTATCACAAGTTCCACATTTAACGGAACTGCATATGGTGCTAACATTTACGGTGCAAACGATGGTTACTTGTATGTTGTTGGTAACTCAGCAACTGGACCATCATATAATGCTGCTAACGTAGGTAACTTAATTTTAGGTTCAACAAACGGACAAGTTATTGTATTCATTGGTAACGCATCAACAAGTAATGCTATATTAACAACAAGCGCAACTGGTATTTCGGTATTAGGTGTTGTTTCTGCAAACGGTAACGTTACAGGTGGAAACTTAACTACTGGCGGTGCTGTTAGTGCAACAGGTAATATCACAGGCGGTAACATAGCAACAGCTGGAGCAATCAGTGCTGCAGGTAATATCACAGCAAACCCAAGTAGCTACTTCATTGGTAACGGTAGCCAATTAACTGGTGTTGCAGCTACTACAGCTACAGCACTTACAAATGGTACAACTAACGTTACTACAACCGTAAACGGTAATGCAAACATTACAATTGGTGGCACAAGTAACGTAGTAGTTTTTGCAACCACAGGACAATATGTAACTGGACTTATTTCGGCGAACGGTAACGTAACCGGCGGCAACCTAAACACTAGCGGTGTCGTATCAGCTACAGGTAACGTAACTGGTGGTAACGTAACTACAGGTGGTTTAGTATCAGCAACTGGTAACGTAACTGGTGGTAACGTAACTACAGGTGGTTTAGTATCAGCAACTGGTAACGTAAACGGTGGTAACGTAATTAGTTCTGCATTAGTACAGGGTGTTACTGTTAGTGCAAGCGGAAACTTAGTCGGCGGTAATGCTAACATTACAAGTGCAGTTAATTCTGCAACTGTTAGTGCTACTGGTAACATTGCAGGCGGCAACGTAACAACAGGTGGCTTAGTATCAGCTACAGGTAACGTTACAGGTGGTAACGTAACTACAGGTGGTTTAGTAACTGTGACCGGTAATGTAACTGGTGGCAATATCTTAACTGGCGGACTAGTTAGTGCGACTGGTAACGTTACAGGTGGTAACTTAACTACTGCTGGAACTGCTGCATTAGGTAATATCCGTATCAGCGGTGATAATATTACTACCGTTGGTGCTAACTTAACTGTTAACTCGGCTAATGCCAACATTAACTTCCGTGTAAGCGGTACAACATCAAACGTATTTGTTGTTGATGCTGCAACTAATACTGTTGTTATTGGTAACGCAACCGCTACTGCGGTAACAAATGCTGCGTTGAATATTTCAACTACCAACTCAATGATTATTCCAGTTGGTACTACAAGTCAACGTCCAAGCACACCAGTAACAGGTATGTTACGATATAACACTACACAAGGTGTTATTGAATACTATACTGCAAATGCTTGGACAACAGCTGGTACAACATTTACAATTATCAACGCAGATAGTTTTGTAGGTAACGGAGCGCAGACAGCCTTTACAATTGGTACTGCATCAACCACTGCTGCAACTATTGTTGCTATTAACGGTGTTGTTCAGATCCCAACTACTGCTTACTCGGTATCAGGAACTACACTAACATTTACTGAAGCACCTGCGGTATCTGATATCATTGATGTACGTGAACTAACAACAACTACAACAGTTATTGGTTTACAAAACGCAGCTGGTAATGCTACTTTCCAAGGCTCTGCTACTGCTAGTGAATTTGATATAACTGGTAACTTATTACCTACAGCAAACGCCACATATAATATTGGTAGTGCAACTGCAACATTTAATACAATATATGCTAAAGCAACTTCAGCACAATACGCTGACTTGGCAGAGATGTATGTAGCAGACGGCATTATTGAACCTGGTACAGTTGTGGTATTTGGTGGCAATAACGAAGTTACTGCATGCGGCGAAGATTCAAGTCGACGTGTAGCAGGTGTTGTATCTACTAACCCAAGTTACTTGATGAACTCGGGACAAGCTGGTGATTATGTAGTGCCGGTAGCATTAACAGGACGAGTACCGGTTAAGGTTACAGGTTTGGTAGCCAAAGGTGATATGATGGTTGCTACAGCCGACGGTCGTGCAAGATCCGAAACAGATCCAAAAGTTGGTTCTGTAATTGGTAAGGCATTGGCAGACTTCAACGGCACAGATGGAGTGATCGAAGTTGTAGTTGGACGACTATAAACTTCTAAACTTAAATAGGGTAGATTTGATCTACCCTATTTTTTTTGACTAAATATTGCATTGAACGGGTAAAATAATGGGCTTAACACGTATTAACGCATCGCAAATATCGAACATTGACTATAAACAGGCTGTTCGAGTAGTTTCGTTGACAAACGTAACACTAGCAGGCGGTGCTCCGAACGTTGTAGACGGCGTGACGCTTTCGGTTAACGATCGAGTACTAGTTGCTGGACAATCTACTGGCAGTCAAAACGGTATCTACTATGTGCAAACCGTGGGTGCAGGATCTACTGGTACTTGGGTTAGAACAGTAGATGCCAGTTCGACTGGACAGATACTAGGCGGTATGTTGGTTATGGTCAGCCAAGGTACAACCTATGCAGATACAGTTTGGGAATTGACCACAGATGATCCTATTACAGTAGGTACAACCAGTTTAACATTTGTACAAAGCAACGGTTCAAGCTCATTAAAATCTGGAAACAGTAACGTATCAGTCACTACAAACGGAAACGTTACTGTTAGTTCAGGTGGTACAGCCGGTGTATTAACTGTAAGTTCAACTGGTGTAGTGATATCCGGCACAATTTCTGCAACTGGTTCTGTAAGTGCTGCTGGAAACATTACTGGCAACTACATTTTTGGTAACGGTAGCCAGTTAACTGGTATCAGCGCTGGTGGTGGCACAAGTATTACTAACGGTACAAGTAACGTATCGGTTGCAGCTAGCGGTAACGTCACAGTAGGTGTAGCAGGAACCGCTGCTGTAGCAACATTTACTACAACCGGTATACAAACAGGAAATATCACTAATAGTAACGCTAACGGTGTAGGTAATATTGGTAGCTCAACAACATATTTCAACACAGTATTTGCCAAAGCTACATCAGCTCAATATGCTGACTTGGCAGAAATGTACGAATCAGACCATACATACCCGCCAGGAACGGTTGTAGTATTTGGCGGTGATGCAGAAGTAACAATAAGCAACAATAGCCACGATCCCGCTGTAGCTGGTATTATATCGACTAATCCTAGTTACTTAATGAATTCGGGACTAACTAATCCAACTAGCGTAGCAGTAGCATTAACAGGTCGTGTTCCGTGTTTAGTAAAAGGACCAGTTAAAAAAGGTGATCGATTAATTAATTTTGCTGGCGGAGTTGCAGGAAAACTTGATATGAATCATTATGAACCTGGCTGTATAATTGGTAAAAGTTTAGAATCTATTAATGATAACAGTATTCAAATTATTGAAGTAGCAGTAGGACGATATTAAGTCTCGGGAGAAATAAATGTTAGATTTATCAGAAAAATACTTAGCAGATGACAACTATCCAGTTGGAACACTTTTAATAACAGGCGGCCCTGCTGATGTTACTGTTTCGGGTACCAATTATCACGACTATAGAGTAGTTGGAGTAGTAACTGAAACTTCTGCTTATGTATTAAACTCAGAATTAACCGGCGAATTTGTTACTAAGGTAGCACTTGTAGGACGAGCACTTTGTCGAGTACAAGGACCTGTTAGCATAGGCGATTGCATTGTTGCTAATGGGCTAGGACTTGGATGCACAATTGATCCAGATTACTGGCAACCTGGTTGTATTGTTGGTAAAGCATTAACCAGTTATGACGGCAGTGACGAAGGTCTAATAGAAATAATTGTAGGTCGTATGTAATGGAAGCCAAATACCGCAAAGATTACGATGGCGAATTTGTAATAGCAAGATCCCATTGGTCACAGGCCCTTAAAGATCAAAAAAGAGAATGGATTCCTAATGCAATCGAAAATCATCATATCTCCGGTCGTGCGGCAGTGATTGGAAGTAACACAGATCTTGAAGTATTTGATTATAAACGTTTAGAAAAACACCGAGGCGGACTTCTTGGAAAAAAGAAACTGCAAACTTATAGTTGCGGTCGTCTCTGGGAAAATATGACTTTTGATTTTATTGCAGCTCTTGACGCTGACAATCTTAATAAGATAAACGAAAAACAATATTCTGATAACAATATTGTATTCACTAATTCTAAAAATTGTTTAAAATATCCTGGTAATTTCTATTTGATTCCGTATGCTCCGCAGTTTGACGAAATCGTATTGCCGATATATTTGGCAGCATTTGATGGTCACGAAGAAATTTTTCTATTAGGTTATAATAACGAAACCCCATATGGAAATACTGCTTGGATTGATCAGATAAACATAATTTTTAATGCTTATGATACAACCAAATTTATTTTAGTTGGAGTATCGTCGAATATGCCAGAAATCTGGAGAAGTAATACTAATGTTAGTTGTATGGACTACCGTACATGGATTTCTTATTGCGACATATAAACGTCTGATTTAATAGTTTCAATCTTTTCTTTTACTACATCGAAGTTTATAGTATTCCATAATCCAGGGTGCATTGGTTTTGGCCAAGTAGTAGTATCTATCCAGGCATATCCTAAATGTTCATCATTGAGTGTAGGTTGGAATTCTTTAGCTACACAACAAAAAAATGTATGGTAAGCAAACTCGCCGTCGTTACTGGTAAATTTTTCCAATGGCACTAGACGAATGTATTCTGGAAAACTACCTAATTCTTCCTGACACTCACGTTCAATAGTCTGCATAAGTGTTTCTCCTGGTTCGGCCTTGCCGCCCGGCAACCCCCAAGTATTAGGATATTTGCTATCGTTTCGCATTAGGTACAAATACCGTTGCGTATCAAAACTATAGAACCAAACTCCTACTGCGTTCATATTACTAGACTCCATTCGCCAGCAGGATATAGGCCTTCATAACTTTTAACCCATTTTTTACCATCTTCTGACCCAGTCCATAGATATTGAATATTAGTTGTAATGTTAGTAACATATTGTAAATTAACACCAGTTTGTGCATCAAAGGCCACTACCCAACTGGTACCATCAAACTCAATGATGTCATTGGCGTAAGCAACACAATCGCCCCAAGCTTCGGTTGGATACGATAATTCATAGTTACCGATATCGTTTAGTATTAGATAACGTTGTCCAACTGTTGCTACAGGAAGTCCAGTTCCAGGCCCACTTATTTGCGGATCAATAATAGCTGTTATAGGCGGCAATGTATTCTGTGGTAATGTATCTAGATCTGCTGTAAAAATTAAAAAGCGTTCGTCAGTAGGATCTACAACTACAGTACCTACTACTTCTGTATCTTGTCCCCATTGATTATCCAACCGTATTTGACTAATACCTGGTCTAAAGCCGCCGTACATGCCGATAATAGCAGGCCAAAATTCATTGCTGGGAGGATTACTTGGTGTTTTAACAGAAGCGTTAGGTTCGTCGATAACAGCACTATATTTTAGTGCTTGTAATTTATTACCAACTAACAATACTTGATAGTTAAATGGTGTGAACTTTTGTCTTGTACCTAATAGTAAGTCGCTGTTTTGTAAAGCTTCTGCTGCATCACCGTTGGCATCGTAAACTGAAGCGATGATTCTTTCCACTACTCCTAACTTCTTAACCATTGCAGGACTTGAAATCCAGATGGGTAGTTCAAACTTCAAAGTCATAATATCTATGGGATTTTCAGTACCCTGAGGTATACTTCTACTGGACCATGTAACACCAACGAGCTCAACAACACTCAAACTGGTCCAATCTAAGAAGCTGTCGCTACTTTGTATTTCTAAACTGGGATTGAATAATGTTACAATCTGTTCAAACAACTGCATTTTTTGATTGGTATTACTGGTCCAGATATCAACATTAAGAGTCATTTTATATGGAGCAGGCATCAATCGTTGAATAGTAAAAGCGTTACCTTGTCCAGTTTCGTATGTTTCTGTTTCTGCGTCATAATATCTCCGACGAACGTTTCTTGTATTTACAAAGGTAGGATCCTGTAAACGTTGACGATCATAATCTAATGCACCAATATAGAATGTTATTAGTGGCGTGGATGGCATGCTATTAGCAGAGTTTTCTTGCAATATAGTTTGTGCATTACGTGTGGCATCGCCGTAACGAACTGGTACACGTATTAGCGTAGCATCGGTAGAGTTAGCTCGTCCGTATTCAATTGAAAAATTACTAAACATACGTGTAAACTGCAAGAGAAAACGACGTATCTGTTCGTCATAGAAAAATTGTTGCATTTATTGTCCTGGTGGTCTTGGGTTAGGCGGGAAATTACCACCTTGGTCACCGTTGTCAGCTTTAGGTTCGAGCAGTTGACTTAAACTCTGACGACTTGGAATATTACCTAAGTCTGTTGTCGGTACTGTGTATGTATTATTAACAAACACCGAGCGTTGAGTTTTGTTGTCAGGGCCGTTGTTGAGATTGGTTCTAACAGCGTCTTCAATTTTAGTCCACATAACACCGTCGTATCTAAATAGTCTGTTTGGAAAGTAATCCAACCGCAATACGTACTGTCCTTCTGTTGCATTAGGAGGAAACACTACACCTGTGGTAACTGATAATCCGTTAGGTGCTATACCGTCTCCAGTTAAGTAACCCGAAGTATATCCATCACTTTCGGGTGTTTGTGCAGCATCCGACACTAGCACACCAGTTTGATCAGCATTGTAATGTGTACTGTCAACTGTGGTATTAGCAGGATCAGCAGGAGTACCGTCGGGATTTGTAGGTAAGATATAAAACTTTACAGTATCATATCCCGATAGAGGTACATCAACATCGGCCTGTCCAAGTATGGCATCATTCAGTGCAAGATCCTTATTGCGAGTGCTGGCATCATCGCCTACAGTAGCAGGAGTTGTTGGAGTCCAATAAGCAGTATTAGTTATATCTGTTCCGGGAGGAACATCTTGTGCTGCGGTATAATAATTATTACCATCATTTACAATAGTGCCAGAAGGATATTGATTACCGTTATCCCAGATGTTTTCTGTAGTAAACGGTTGATTTAATATCTGTGAGTATTCTTGTGCATTAACCAATGGAGTAGCCTTAACACGCCATAAATGCGGCAACCAAGTTTGACTAAAACCTTCTGATGCAAAACTTGCATCCTGTATAACATAATACTTAGGTAAGGCTTTGGGAATAGCTTCGTTAAGTGGATTCCAATCACGTAAGTTAGGAACTTCCAATACATCGCCGTTCATTAGCTTACGTTGGAATGTATCAATCATATCATTATAATGGAATGTTATGAATAATGTATCGTTGTTTAGAAATAAGCCAAACTGTGTTAGGTCAAAATCGATATCTTGAGCGCGATATACTCCACGCATAACATATACATTAGGATCGTAGGACCGATCTCTGTTTTCTAACAAGAACAAATCTTGTATGTACAAAGGATTTGTCGAATCATAAACTGGTTGTGTTACATCGGGATTTGAACCATTGAGTTGAAGATCTTGTGGTCCTAAATACTTGTGTACAAAAATATCAAGTCCGCCAACAGTGAATTGTTCATGTATTGTACGATCAAAGAAGCGATAGTCATTCGTCTGATTAGGACGGTACATACTCAGCCGTGGCATTTTGATTCTCCTAACATTTTAGTAAACATCTTACAATTGTTGCCACCTAAACTACGTGGAATAATGTGATGTTTTTCGACATATTGATTAGCATCCAAAATTCGTGTTTTGGCGTGATTTACAATATCATAATACCATCGGGTGTATTTGTTGGCGATAAACAGCATAGTGATGTATTTAGTAGTATTTCTAAGCGGTTGACCAGTATCAAAAGCTATGCTACAATGCTATATAATTTTGTTTTCTGGAAAACTCAAATGGCTACAGCACAAAAACCAATTAAAAGCATGACTCCTCGTTCCTTGGATACTGGCACTGGTCCTGAACCACAATGGAAAGATCAGCCCGATCCTAGCGAGCGTATCAGTGCCTTAACACGTATGTTTAATTGGTACAACTATTACTACAGTAAAAAAGAAGCTAAAGATTGCATTGTAGATTGGCTGAATCGTAATGGTCGTAGCAAGGAAGCCACTACCTTGTCCAAAACTTCGGACGCAGCTACACTAATGACCATTGGTTGGATTTGCCGTGCTAACCTGTTGGGACTTATTTTAACTGAAAAAGAATCGGCACGAGTCGAAGAAACCATTGCCAATCAACTTGAATCTGCTAAATCGATCGCTGAAGTGGTCGAAGTAGCTGAAAAAGCAGTAGTAGCTAAACCCAATATTCAAGATCGCCTACGTGAACGTATGATTGAAGCGGCAGGCGAGTTAGAAGGCATGTTTGACGAAATGATCATAGCCGGTGGCAAAATGTCTTCGGACTATAAACCTGTTAGTCTATTGCGTAGTATGAATGTTGCTCCGCAGATGATTGGACACGTTAAAGAAGTATGGGAACGTCGATTATTGGAACTTAAAGAAGTTGCCGAGGGCAAAGACGGGCAGTTAGCGGAAGGGTACGGACATTTTGGAAAACTGCAAATACGCAACTTTATCAAGTTTGCTGAACAGGTTATTGCCGATTGTAACACCTATGTACAGATTAAGAAAGTAGAACGCAAACCACGTGCCAAGAAAGCTGTGCCTGCAGAAAAAGTAGCAGCCAAATTCAAGTATCTTAAAGAATTTGAAGAACTTAAACTTAAAAGCGAACCTGCTACCAAATTGGTCAATGCCAGCGAAGCATGGCTTTACGATTCTGCTAAACGTAAATTGATTCACGTCGTAGCTGATTCACACTTAGGATCATTCTCTATCAAAGGATCTAGCATTGTTGGATTTGATCCTGCGACTACCGTACAAAAAACCTTACGTAAGCCTCTAGAACAGATCAAATCTATTACCAGTGTAGGCAAACCAGCAGCACGTAAAGCATTTAAAGATATCAAGGCCACTGAAGTCAAGTTTAACGGACGTGGTAATGATAACTTGGTGATCCTAAAAACCTACTAAATATTTCGTGCCTATACATCTTGACAAAGTCGAATTCTACATTACCAATGTTTGTAATCTAACCTGCGATAATTGTAATAGATTTAACAATTACAATTTTCGTGGGTGGCAGTCTTGGGACGACTACGCAGACATATACGCTCGCTGGGCAGAATTAATTAAAATAAAACAGATTGTTATACTCGGCGGCGAACCTTTATTAAATCCTACTTTAGTAAACTGGATCAAAGGTATGGAAGGGTTTGATTCGGGATCAGTACAAATATTGACCAACGGTACCAGATTAAATTCAGTTCGTGGTCTTTACGATACTGTTCGTGATATCAGAAAAGTCAGATCCTGGATAGGTGTAAGTATACACAATATCAATGAAATAGATCTAATCATAGCCGAGGTAGAAAAATTTCTTCAAGCGCCTATAACAAAAACAGTTGGTCGCGGAAACACAGAATTTGGGTCTGATTACAGTTTTACCGATGCTAATCGTGTAAGAATAGATTTTTATATACAGAACGAGTTTACTACCGGTGCACTAATTAACAAAAACGGTCGGAATACCTTACACAATAGTGATCCTAATATAGCACATTCTGCCTGCACATTTGTACAAAATAAAAATTATCATTTCATACACGGAAAATTATATAAATGCGGTCCTGTAGCATTGTTTCCTGAATTCGATGAGCAGTTTGATTTAGACATTTCCGACAAAGATAGAGTTTTATTAAACAGCTATCGTCCTTTAACATTGGAAAATTTTGATGAATACCACGAAGAATTTTTCAGAGATTTAGACAATGTTATACCACAATGCAAGTTTTGTCCTGAAACCCACAAGTATCGAATCATACACCCGATACTAAAAAAATAATAATAAATAATGAATCAGGAGCTCCATATGGCAGACCAAACATTAGATCCACTAAAAAAACAACTTATCGAATATGTACAGCTACAGTTAGGTAGCGGAATCATTGACGTCGAAATGGACCCTGCACATTTCGAAGCTGCTTATCAACGAGCAATCGGTGTTTATCGTCAGCGTAGTCAAAATGCCTACGAAGAAAGCTACAGCTTTATGCAGTTGTTAAATGATGTTAACGAGTATACACTACCTCAGGAAGTAGTAAATGTACGTCAAATCTTTAGAAAAACAATTGGCCTTAGCACCGGCTCTGGCACATATGCATTTGATCCGTTTGGTGCAGCTACTTTAAACGTCTATCTGTTAAACTTTAACTATCAGGGCGGCCTAGCCACATACGATTTTTATCAACAGTATGTTGATTTAGCTGCACGCATGTTCGGCGGATTTATCAACTATACATTCAATCCGGTTACTAAAAAGCTACAGCTAATCCGTGATCCAAAAGGTACAGGAGAAGTTGTACTGCTGTGGACATACAACTTAAAACCTGAAATCATGCTATTAAGTGATTTCCAAATCAGTCAATGGATCAAAGACTACATGGTTGGTGCTAGTAAGTATATTATCGGTGAAGCTCGTGAAAAGTTTTCCACTCTGGCAGGACCACAAGGCGGCAGCACCCTAAATGGTACAGCTATGAAGAGCGAAGGACAAGCTATGATGGATAAATGTATCGAAGACTTAAAGTTGTATGTCGACGGATCTCAACCTTTAACCGTGATCATAGGCTAATCAATTTGGATTTACCTGCATTAATAGTTGGTTGTAGCTTTGTAGAAACTTTAGCTACAACCACAGAATTTACAATCAACCCTAATAGGAATATCCTTAAAGGATCAAATGGTGCCGGCAATCAAAGTATTGCTGCTAGAGTTTTGCACGAATGTAGCCAAAATCAATATAGTAAAGTTATAGTAGTATGGTCTGGTGTACATAGGCTCGATTTTCCTATTGGAAAAGATCTGCATGATACGTTTAGCAAAGACAAAGATGGAATACATCTATACAAGTTTTTTATGCCATTAGACGATGTAATTTGGTATCATAGCGGTGGTTTTGGCATGTCTGGCATGTCGTACCCCTGTCCGACAATTTTGCGTAATTGGTTTGATAAACAATATGTTTCATCGACTGAAAATTATCTAACAACATTGTCTTTGCAAAGCATAATACAAACACAAGGTTTCTTACAATCAATAGACATGCCATATCAAATGAGTTTCATTTATGATATTGATGCTGATTATTCGGACAGATCTATTAATAGAAGTTGTGGTCAGATTGTAAGAACAAATCCCCTTAATTCTTTAGTTGATTGGACCAAGTTTGTTAACGTAGCACCGTATGAATACAGTTTAGAATTAAACCAAATAAGCAAAGATGGTTTTCATCCGGAACCGATATCGTTAGCGAATTGGTTCAAAACTTTTATGAATGTTGCAATAATAGATTGATTTCGGCTAACTTCAACTAGATGTCTTGACCTACATTTATCACCGTGGTGTAGCTGATAGTTGCCTGGGTCAAGAAATCTATTACAATGTGTACATTCTTTCTTGACAACAGTCGGTCGTGTTCCAAAACCAAATTTCCATCCCAACGAAAGATAATGTAAACACTTGTCAGGGTCTAGGTATTTCCGATCAGCTGGGGTATTTGGGTTATAAATCCATTTTTTGCCGGTAAGTGCAACACTGATCGCTTTGGCTTTTTCGGGTCTACAAGCCGGCCTTGTATTAAATCCTGGAGTCCCAGTTTTGCTCTTCCTAGTAGCAGATTGCCTGGATTTTTGTTCTTCAGGAACCGCCCGCCCTTTATTCCAAGTTTTTCCACCTTTCTTTGCGGCCGATATTTTTGCCTTCCATTCTGGGGTAAAATCATCGGCTGTTCGATTATTACGCATGACTTCTTTAATCGAATTATATGTTCTTGCTGTTACTTTGTATATAGATCGACGAGAACGGTGAGCCCGACACATCATCCATATTGCATAGATCATTTTTCTTCTATCTGATCCGATAGTCATTTTAGGTAAGAGTAAATGACATATAAAATGTTCTCTACCTGTCAGTTTAATTAGATTAATGCTATCGTTTCCCCGCCTAAGCTCCGGGGTATAATATGATGTTTTTCGACATAAATTGATGGATTCAAAATCCTTGACTGTGCTCGATGTATGATGTTATAATAGCATTTAGTATATTTGTTTTCAATAAACATAAGTTTTTCCTTATTGTATTATTTATTAAATTGAGTAAAAAAAAATGGATTGTATGATCGACCTGGAAACCATTGGAGTGGCGCCTGCTGCTACTATTCTAACTGTTGCTGCCCAATCTTTTGATCCTTTCAGCACAGGATACTATCCACAACATTACTACGCTAGAATTTCCTTAGAAAGTCAAGAAGAACGCACCATTGACGAAGGCACATTAAACTGGTGGGCCACTCAACCTGCAGTAGCTAGAGAAGAAGCATTTGCAGAGGATGGACGTATTCCTTTAGATCAGGCATTAGATGAGGTGGGTAAACTTATTTGGACCAGTAATTTTTTATGGTGTCAAGGACCTACATTTGACTGTACTATTCTAGAACACGCTTATAAAAGTTATGGAAAGCCGATCCCTTGGCAATACTTCAAGGTGCGTGATAGCCGTACATTATGCAGCATTTGGCCCGACCGTCCAAAGCCGCCGACAACACACCATGCACTAGAGGATTGCCGTAAGCAAATCGATCTGGTACAAGCAACACTTAGACACTTTGGAATTAAAGAACTATCATGATTATTGGAATTTGTGGATTTATTGGGTCTGGCAAAGATACTGTAGCAGACTATTTAGTTAATGTACATGAATTTAGACGTGAAAGTTTTGCAGGAACTCTTAAAGATGCTGTAGCCGCAGTATTTGGATGGGATCGTACCATGCTAGAAGGTCGTACTAAAGCATCAAGAGAATGGCGAGAGCAAGTAGATCCCTGGTGGGCAGCTCGCTTAAACATGCCGCAGTTAACTCCTCGGTGGGTCTTACAGTACTGGGGCACTGAAGTTTGTAGACACGGATTTCACGACGATATCTGGATTGCTAGTGTTGAAAATAAACTACGACAAATTAATGATAATGTAGTAATTAGCGATGTACGTTTTCCCAATGAGCTTGATGCTATTAAAAATTCAGGAGGGATCATGCTCAGAACACAGAGAGGACCAATTCCTGAATGGTTTCAATCTGCGTTGTCGGATAACACCAATGGGTCTGCATTTATGAAGGAAAAATACCCTGAAGTACACTTTAGCGAATGGGCACTGGTAGGCAGAGAAATTGATATACCTTTAAACAATCACGGAACTATGGATGAGTTATATCGTCAAGTTGATTACGTAGTTAAAAATCGGGACTGATATCTCCCGGACGCCACGGTAGTTCTAAGTATTTTACTTCAGCAATGCAGTTTAAGCATATAGTTTTTAAGTTTAAAATATCACAATTATTTTGGTTACCATCGATATGATATACTAATAGTTGCGAGTGATGTTTTGACTTGAAGCCACATCGATCGCATGTGGCTTTCTTTTTATAACCAGCTAACAACCATCTTGGTTTAGCTGGTTTTATTTTTTTCCCTCGGCGAATACAGTTATTACATTTGGATCTATAATAGATTTTTCCATGGTGATAACCATTAATTGCTGAAAAATTTCTACCACAAACTTGACATAAAGGACGCATAGCGGTATTTAGCGATACGAACCTTAATTAAGGTACCTATAACGGAGTGGTTTTTGATTAAATCAATAAATATCATTAACCAATTTAAAAGGACTTTCCTTATGACACTAGTATCACCCGGCGTAGAAGTCACCGTTATCGACCAATCAAATTATCTTCCTGCAGCTACCAATTCGGTGCCGTTTATTCTTATTGCTACAGCACAGAATAAAATTTCCGGTACTGGTACAGGTGTAGCTCCAGGTACTATTGCTGCCAATGCAGACACAGTTTATTTAATCACAAGCCAACGTGATTTAGCTGCTACATTCGGCAATCCATTTTTCTACAAAACATCCGACGGCGCAGCTATCAACGGATACGAACTAAACGAATACGGTCTACTAGCTGCTAATTCAGTTTTAGGAATTAGTAATCGTGCTTATGTACAACGTGCTAATATCGATCTAAGCACATTAACTGCTACTTTGGTTCGCCCAACCGGAGTACCTAACAACGGTACATACTGGTTAGACACTTCAGAAAGTATGTGGGGGATTTCTGAGTGGAATCAAACTACAAGTGCATTTACTGTGCAAACTCCTATTGTTATTACTAGCACAACTGAATTAACCGGTAGTGCACCAGCAGCCAGTGTTGGTTCAATCGGAAATTATGCTGTTGTTGCAACTAATGCTAATAATCCTATATATTATAAAAATTCTAGCAACAGTTGGGTATTAGTTGGTTCTGATCTTTGGAAAGAATCATGGCCAACTGTACAAGGTACAAATACTATTACCGGCCAGGCCCTGACTGCAAGCGATGTTCTTGAAATCAACGGAACTAACTGTGCTGTACCTGCAAGCCCAAATAATACATTAGCTGGTTTAGTAGGTGTTATCAATGGACACTCAATTGCTGGTATTATTGCTTCTGCAGATTCAAGCAACCGTCTTGTTATTACTGCTTCTGAAGCAGCTAATACTCATACAGGCGAAGTAGTAATTGGTGCATCAACAACTGCCGGCTTAGCAACTACATTGGGTGTTACAGTACAAACATATCAAACTCCGCAATTAGATCAAACACCTAACTACACGGTTCCACGTTGGAGAACAACTGATTCACAGCCAGCTCCTACTGGGTCTGTTTGGATTCAAACAACTGTTCCTAATCAAGGTTCTGAAATTATTGTTAAGGTTTATAACAGTTCTCTTGCTACTTGGATTACTAGCATAGTACCACTTTATTCAGATGACCAAAGTGCCAATGCTGATTTAGATCCAGCCGGTGGCGGCAAAAGTATTGCTGTAGGAACATTATACGCAGAATATAATTCTTCTCCACAGTATGTGTCACCATATTTTAATAATACTGCTACATTAACTATATTAGAACGTTTAGCAACAGGTTCTACAATCGTTACTGGTGCTACAGCAGATCCAACATTTGCTTCCGGTAATGCATTTACTATTGCAACAAGTCAAGCAAATAGCACAAGTCTTACTAGCCCTGTTACAGTAACCATTGGTGGCACTGGTACACCGGCTGATTTTGTAGCTGCTGTTTCGGCTGCTAACATTCCCAATGTGAGTGCAAGTGTAGCTCCTAACGGTGCTATTGTGTTTACACAAAGCCTAGGTGGAGTAATTAGTCTGGTTGATGGTTCCGGAAATCCGCTGGCAGCAGCTGGATTTACAACAGCCCTTGAACAGGTACGTGCTGTTCCTACTTCTACAAGTGCAACAGGTGGATTGTTATTATCAAATTGGGTCCAATTAAGCTACATTGCTAGCCCAATAGCACCTGATCAAAATCCAGCAAGCGGAACTCCATGGTACTATTCGGCTGTTAACCAAGTCGACATCATGATTCAAAACAATGGAGCATGGTCTGGTTACCGTACAGTTAACCCAGATGTGCGCGGTTATAATTTAACATTAACAGATGCTAACGGACCACAAATTAGTGTGACAGCTCCGATAACACAAAGTACCGGTGGAACATTGGCTTATGGCGATTTATGGATTGATTCGAGCGATTTAGAATTATATCCGGTGATTAACCGTTGGGAAAATGTCAATGGTGTTGATCAGTGGGTTGCAATTGATAATACAGACCACACAACAATAAATGGTGTTATTTTCGAAGATGCACGTTGGGCACCCAATGGCACAACAGACCCAATTGCAGATAACTATCCAACTATTCAAAGTTTGTTGATTAGTAACTATTTAGATCTTGATGCACCAAGTCCAGATCTATACGCCGACGGTACACTATTATGGAATACACGTCGTTCTGGATATAACGTTAAGGAATTCCAAGCAGGTTATTTCAACGCTGCAACGTTTTCAGTTCCTTACTACGATCCTACAACAACTTATTCTGCAAATGAAACAGTATTGTACAACGGAGTTATCTATGTTTACATCGGCTCAACTGCGGCAGGACACATACCAACAAATACTACATATTGGGCTGAATTACAAACTAATGCTTGGGTAACTGCAAGTGGCAAACGTGCCGACGGTGCTCCATACATGGGACGTTTTGCACAACGTAGTTTAATTGTTGCAGCACTAAAATCAGCGATTGATACTCAGCAAGTATTACGTGAAGAACAAAACGTATTCAACTTAATTGCTTGCCCTCAGTATCCAGAACTGATTCCCAACATGATTGCATTAAACAACGAACGCAGCAATACAGCATTTGTAGTTGGCGATACTCCATTGCGTATGGGACCTGATTCAGCAAGCATCGCTGATTGGGTAACAGATGCTAACGGCCTAGGCAATTATGCAGCAGATGGCTTGACAATCTCTGATCCATATACTGGTGTATTCTATCCAAGCTGCCAAACAACAGATCTAAGCGGCACTATTGTTGTACAACCACCAAGCCATATGATGTTGCGTACAATCATCCGTAGCGACGAAATTGCATATCCATGGTTAGCACCAGCTGGTACACGTCGTGGTCTGGTTGACAATGCTACAGCAATTGGTTATGTTAATGCACAAACAGGTGCATTCGTAACAACAGCAACAGGTCAGGTTGTGCGTGATATATTGTATACAAACAACATTAATCCAATCACTTATATTCCAGGTACTGGTATTACTAACTACGGTAACAAGACAATTAGTGCTGTAACAAGTGCATTGGATCGTATCAACGTAGCTCGTTTAGTTGCTTATATCCGTGCTCGTTTGATTACAATTGGTAAGAATTATGTATTTGAACCAAACGATCAAACAACACGTAATCAGATCACTAACGATGTTACAAGTATGATGATTGACCTTGTTGCTAAACGTGGATTGTATGACTACTTGGTAGTTTGCGATAGCTCAAACAACACACCAGCACGTATTGATAATAACGAGCTGTGGGTTGATATTGCAATTGAGCCAGTTAAAGCAGTTGAATTCATCTATATTCCAGTTCGTATTATGAATACAGGTGCTATTGCTTCTGGTGGTGCTCCATTGTCAGTATAAGCATTTAGTAATAGAAAATAGGGGGTCAAACCCCCTATTTTTTTGGTCAGAGATATCATAAATAATTGCATATAGGAGAATAATATGGCTGTCGGATCACTTTCAAAAATGACTGTTCCATTGCCTGGAGATAGTTTAACTCAAGGCCTTTTAATGCCGAAGCTGAAATATCGCTTCCGCGTAACTTTTACTAATTTCGGTCCTGGCGGCGGTTTAGTTTTGGAAATGACTAAACAAGTTATGGATTTTACTCGACCAAGCGTGAGCTTTGAAGATATTACTATTGATGTATATAACTCAAAGATTAAATTGGCCGGTAAGCACAGCTGGGAAGATATTACTGTTAACTTGCGTGATGATGCAAGCGGCACAGTTACAACAGCTATTGCAGCTCAATTACAACGTCAGTTGGACTTCTTTGAACAAGCCAGTGCTGCTGCAGGTGGTGATTATAAGTTTACTACACGTCTTGAAGTTCTTGACGGTGCTAACGGTGCTTATGCTAATCAACAGGCCAACGGCGGCGTATTAGAAACTTGGGAAATGTATGGTTGCTTTATACAATCTGCTAACTATAACGACATGAACTATGCTTCAAGCGAAGTAGCTACTATTGCTTTAACATTACGCTTTGATAATGCTATGCAAGTTACTGGTCCAGATGGTGCTCCGATTGTTGCTGGTTATAATACTACAACATTAGATGGTTCTGGTGTTGCTACATCTGCTGCTCCGATTGCTGCTGCAGGTGGCGGTATTGCTGCAACAGCCGTTATTGGAACAGGTAGTGGTGCTGTATTTGGTGCCGATGTCAGCGGCGCTGGTTAATAATTAATAGCCGATGGCAAACAATGGAACAACTACTCTTAATAATACCAGTAATGTTATATTAAGAGATTATAAACACGCGGAAAGACTGTTTGGTGCCAGTGCTGGAAACCTCAATGGTGTTCCGCGTGTTAAGTTTGCATTTCATTGTTATTTTAACTTAAACACAGATGTAACTAATTTAATCAAATATACCACTCAAGATTTAGCAACTATCGGCATGTTGGTTAAAACCATACAGTTGCCTCAATTTAAATTAGAAACTGAAACCTTAAATCAATATAATCGTAAGCGTGTAATACAAAAGAAAATTAATTATACACCTGTACAGATAGAAATGCACGACGATAGTACTAACTATATTCGTGACTTATGGTATAATTATTATTCATATTACTACAAAGATCCTTCTCAAAAATACGGAAATTCTACTAATCAAAACGGTACCAATGGACAGAATCCAAGTCGTTCTGCGGGCTTTGATTATAGCAATAGAGACATCTATGCCAACGATCGATTTGTAAACGATTGGGGCTATTCGGGCGAATCGTATACAGACAATAACAGTTCAAGCAACGGTAAACCGGCGTTCTTTAGAGATATCACTATATATGGATTTAATCAGCATAAGTTTGTTCAATATACGCTGATTAATCCTTTAATATCAGAATGGCATCACGATGCTTATAACTACAGCGAAGACGGCGGTATTATGCAAAACTCAATGAGTATTGAGTACGAAGCAGTCAAGTATTACGAAGGCGTAATTGGCGACGTTCGCCCTGATGCCAATGTTCAAGGATTTGCTCCCCCCGGATTGTATGATCAAACACCAAGTCCGTATATGACTCCAAATGGTCGTTCAAGCTATGTTAGTCAAACTGGGCAGTATATCAATGCCGGTGCTGGTATTATCGGAGATACACAAGCTACTACTACTGTTAACAGTGTAGGTGGAGTACAACAAGCTGACGTAGCTTATAATGTTAATAATAATAATGTATTAGCACCTTTTCCAAGTCCAACAACTTATTCTGGATTGACCGCACAGTTACAGAATGCCTTGTCAGGACAATTAAGAGCACAACCCAATGGAGGCGGAAGCAGCATATTAATTCCTACTCCAAGTTCGATTGTTCCTTCGTTAACTGGCAATCCGTCGGGTATTATTAATACACAAACATTTAATCTTAATAATCTAACTACAGGTCAATAATATGGGCAGCGTTAATAATATTAATCCTCAACTCGGCACCTCTGTACAGGTATTTGATGATTTCTACGGATTCAGTGTTAACGTAAGTCCTACAGAATACGATGTTGTTAATAGTTTTTTTGCTTCGGTTTTTTTAGATCCACAGGCAGCAAAAAATATGACCACGACATTTTTTAGAATATCTGCTGAAACTGGAATTCCAGTGCAGATATTACTTCAACAAGTAGAGGGACAAAATGCCGTTCAAGTATCGATTGTTATGGCATACTTCCTTAATGGAATGCGCAGCACCAGCACACTTTTAGGAGTTAATGCTACGCCTACTCCTAACGTCTATACTGCACGCAATGTAGCATCATGAGAAAGTACGCTCAAGGCATATACAAAGTACACAACGCACACAAATATGTAGGTAAACGAGAACCCAGATACCGTTCCGGGTGGGAGTTGACCTTTATGAAATTCTGTGATCACAATGACCACATACTGCAATGGGCCAGTGAAGCTATACAGATTCCATATCGCAATCCCTTAACAGGCAAGAATACCCATTACGTTCCTGATTTCTTAATAACGTATATGAACAAGTCGGGACAAATGATAGCTGAACTTATTGAAATCAAGCCTAAAAAACAAAGCATGATGTCAGAAGGTAAAATGTCACCAAGAGATCGTGCTGTAGTTGCTGTGAACTACGCCAAATGGAATATGGCTACAAAATGGGCTCACAGCAACGGCATGACGTTCCGAGTTATAACCGAAGACGATATGTTTAGACAAGGAAACGGTAAATAATAGTGTAGTTCGCGGACGGCTATCCCAACTACTCTAACGTCTAAGGGGACATCAGCTATGTATTTACCCAACAAATATACCCGTTGGTACTATAATATTATTCACCGTGCGCAGGAAAGACCGATATCAGGGTATACCGAAAAGCATCATATTATACCACGAAGCTTGGGCGGCATTAACAAAAAAGAAAATTTAGTGCACCTTACCGCTAAGGAGCATTTTATTTGTCATATCTTACTAATCAAAATGCTAGTTGGTAAAGAAAAAGCGAAGATGGTTTACGCGGCCTGGCAATTAGCTAATCAAGAGAATACTCACCAAACAAGATTTAAAATAACTGGATCTACGTACGAAAGATTAAAAATACATTTTTCAGTTACTCATTCTGAACGGATGAAAAATAATCATCATTTTAATAACCCAGAAATAAGAGAACGCCATAGGTTATCGATTATTAAGCGTGGGCCTACATCAATTAAAGGACAAAAGAGATCCGAGACAACTAAAGAAAAACTACGGAATAAAATATGGACAGAAAAAGCATTACAAAGCAGACTGGCTAATTGTATTGCTAATGCTAAAAAGAGGAAAGGTATAAAAAACCCAAAACACGGCGAGTCTATATTTAAGAATTATGTTAGTAAAAATAAAGATATTATTTTACAAATATGGAAGTTGTATAACAGCGGCAAAAACAGGCGCCAAATCTCGATCGAATTAGGTATTAGTTGGGACCGAGTAAATTTGGCTATAAATAAAACAACTGAAATAAAAAAATTGCTGGAGCAATAAAATTACTAAACGCCTTGAAGAATTATTCGATCTACCACCCTCAGACTTATTAGAGCCTACGACTCCTGCCACGGTTGAAACACTCCCTGCACTACAAGAAACTATAGCCAGCATCGATAAAATCGAATCTGCACTGCCTGCTGTCCGTGGATTGGAAGCCAGTGATACTGAAATGGATACTCTTGCTGCCAAGGCAACAGAAAGTTTTGAAAACTTAATGGATCTTGGCATGCAGGTTGACAGCCGTTATGCCAGCGAGATATTTTCAGTAGCCGGTGCCATGCTTGGACATGCTATTACAGCTAAGACAGCCAAAATGAATAAAAAGTTAAAGATGATTGAGCTACAGCTAAAAAAAGCCAAGCTGGATCAAGACTCTGGACCCAGTGAAGAAATGCCAACTGCTCAAGGCATGGTGTTAGATCGCAATGATCTATTGAATCGATTGCTAAATCGTGACAATCCTGATGCACCAAAACAATGATTACGCTAAATATACAATAGGATTATGATATGAAAACACTTGCCACTTACCTTGTAGAAAGCGCGAAAACCTTTGATTACCGCATTAAAATTGTGGGCGACATTGACGGTCAGTTCATGAAAGACTTTAAGGAAAAACTGAAAAAGTTTGATCCTATCACAGTCTCTGAACCTAAAGCGACTCCTGTATTATCCAAGCCTGAAGGATTTCCGGCCTTCACTAACGAACGTGTACACATGATTGATGTATGCTTCCGTTACCCAGCTACTCCTCCACAGATTCAAGAGATGGCCAAACTGTTAGGATTAGATCCCAACCGTTTAGCTGTAGTACAACGTGACTGGGCTAACAGCATGGATAAGGAATTATTAGGTATTGAGTCACAGAACTCTCCAAGTGTATTAGAAAAAGATCTTCCTCCTACTGATGCAGAACAAAAACAGCTTAAGAAAGAACACAAAGAAGGTAATCAGCAGGTAGTATTACAAAATGCTGATACTGCTAAGTGGGAAGTTGCCGGTGGCAAAACTCCTAAGGCTGTAACAACAAATGAATTACCACAGGGTGTTAAGAGCCCAATGACTGCTGTTAAGCGTCCTCCTCTACCAGAAACTGGTTTCAAAATTCAAGGAAAGAAATAATGGATATCTATCGCATATTAGAAAAACTTGACGCAGTCGGTCAAGGTAGCAAACAGCTAAAAGAAGGCATTATTGGTGCTGTTGCAGGCGGAGCACTAGGTGCTGTTGCCGGAGGCCCAGTGGGTGGTGCTGTTGGAAGTGCCATTGGCAATGCACTAACTGACGAAGCACGTGATCCACGCGATTGGGACGCACAGTCATTGGCTCAACACACGGCTCGACTAGCTCGTGAAAAAAGAGCAATGGGTCCTATTGTTACAACACCCAGCACAGGATATGATCAAAAACGTCGCGAGTTTGATCAAAGTTCTTTGGCCAATTCTCCAATGGAAGAAATGATAGCCGAGAGTGATCAAGGTCTAGATCATATTTGCCGTACACACAAAGCTGCTTGCGATCATTTTAGAGATGGTGGCGAGCTGGACAGCGAATTGTTTGATGCACTGTATAATCACTATCTAAGTCGTGGCGAAATGCCGTATGGTGTTGCTAAAGCTCGCGACGGTGATCCAATGAACTGGTGCTCAGAAAAATTAGCTCAACACCTTGGCCTAGAAGAATGTGGTACAGGTTGGCCTTTGGGTGCTGGCGAAGTTGCTCCGATGGCAGAAAGCGTGGATCGTATCAGTTTCTTGGCTGGTTTGTCAGAAGGACGTATGTGCCCAGTATGTAAGTGCAAGCCTTGTGAGTGCGACGAAAGCGAAATGGAAGAAGGCAACGATTTTACCAAAGCCCGTTTAGATGCTATTAAAGCAGGTAAGCCTACATTCAAAGTCGGCGGCAAAACATACAAAGTTAAAGGCGATACCAGCGACGAAAAGAAGCAGGTAGAAGAAGCTGCTAAACCAGACTTTTTAGATTTAGATAAAGACGGCGATAAAAAAGAGCCAATGAAAAAAGCTGCCAAAGAAAAGAAAGTTGAAGAATCAAAGCCAGCTTTCCCAGGTTCACCAGAATACAAAAAGAAATATGGTAAGCCAACCTCAGATGACGATTCGGCTTTTGAAAAGACAAAAACATCAACAGGTACTGTCTATAAGCGTAAGATGAAAGACGAACCTGAATCTGACGACGATGATACACCAAAGAAAAAAGGTCGTCCTACAGGTACAGGTCGCAAGTTAGGTGCTAAAGGCCCAAGCGCACATAGCAAACTAATCAAGCACGGTCCTGCTAAAGCTAAAAAGAAAGTTAAAGAAGATGAAATGGACATCGTTGATCGTGGCGAATACGATCAAGAAGGTGACATGGCCAAAGACCAAATTCACACTATCGTTCGTCATGCTCGCGAATTAGAAAAAATTCTTCGTGACAACGAGAACTTGCCAGAGTGGGTACAGGAAAAACTTGCCCAGGTTAAAGGCATGATGGTTGCTGTTTCTGACTATATGGTTACACAAGCAGAACGTGGTGCTGAAGAAGCAACAGGCGAAGAAGGTATTACAATGGACGAAGCTGGATACTCAGCTAAAGCAGGTCGTGCCGGTAAGGACTTGGGTAAGCCAGGTAAAAACTTTGCTAAGATTGCTAAATCAGCTGGTGAGCGTTACGGTAGCAAAGCTGCCGGCGAACGTGTAGCAGGTGCTGTTCTAAACAAACTACGTCACGCTAAAGAAGGTGAAGGTGAATTAGACGAGCGTTCAGTTAGTCAAGCACAAGCACGTATGATGGCCGGTGCTGCACATGATCCTAAATTTGCCAAGAAAGTTGGTGTTAAGCAGTCTGTTGCTAAAGAGTTCAACAAGGCCGACAAAGGCCACAAGATGAGCGAATTGCCAAAGAAAAAAGCAAAAGAAGAATCAGTTGAAGAAACTACAGTAGCAGGTTCAGTTGCTACAAGTTCAGCTCCAGCTAAAGACCCTAATGCACCAAAGAAATCATCTGCTAAAGGCGGTATGAAGATCGGTACAGGTGTATACGAAGGACAGCTTGCTGAAGATTTTGATCGTGCTCTTAACTCACTGTTATCAGAAAGTATTAGCGTAAACACAAGTCAAGACGATCACGGTACTAAAAGCGTTACTGTGACTGCTAGCGATGACGATGCAGACAAGTTAAGCGAATTGCTACAAATGGCAGGCCTATTCTCAAGCGGTGGCTACAAATCACATTGCCCAAAATGTGGTAGCAGTGATTGCGGATGTGACGAGCAAGTAGAAGAAGCATACGGCGATGCTGCGGTAGAGTCAAATCGTGAATTAGCTAATAGCCCAGAAGAAGAATATGCTGACACAGACACAATGGTAAACACATTGTCGGGTGGCTTAAACGGTCGAAAGCGTGATCAAACTACTAACCCAGTGGTCAAACTTGATCGCGTAGCTGGTCAAATTGAAGAAGATGCTAAGAATCGTTTGTGGAAGTTATACGGCGAAATTGCAAAATGAAAACACTAAACGACTATATTGCTGAAACTATTCGACGCTATGGTGCAGTAGGCAGCAGCCCAGGAATGGGTCATAGCCTACTGGAAGGCGACCTACCTTTTACTATTCAGTATAAGACTGCCGAAGGCGATCAAACAGAAGAAATGCAGGTCACTGCACCTGATCCAGAGACCGCACAAAAACAGTTTAGTCAAGAGTATCCTGAGTATATTGTTGTTAGCTGCCAAGGTACTGGTGCTGGACAAGGTATGGCCGAAGCAGAAGAAAACGATCATAACACCCGTGACCCATTCCGCCCAATGCATGCCGGCGATGGTGACACACTAGAAGAAAGTGCCGAATTGAAGCTTATACTTCAGCGAGCTAAGTTAATAGAATAAAGGAAATATAATGTCTCAAGCAAACGTTTTTACATCGTTTTCGGCCAATACTACTTGGTATACAGACAAATGCGAATTTGTTACTGGTAATACTGCTATAACATATCAAGTATATGTAACAAGTTTAGGTGGAAATCCAGCAGGAGGTAATTTATATTCTGCACCTCCGCAAATTGCAGCAAATAGTCGTCAGCAAGTATATATTGGTGCCGGTAACAATTTGACTATTACAGGAAATAATTGGACTGCTCGCGAACTTGGAACAAAGAGTTCGGCACAATACGGTACTATACAGCCAGCTGGCAACGTTTATATCGTTTAACTTGGAATCGCTATGAGAGCCAGAGAATTTATCCCAGAAGGGTTCAGTATAAAGCCAACTGGCAAAATGAGACACGATCACGCCCAAGCACAAAAAGGCACACACCTAGCACGTGATATTGGCGGTTATGATCGTATCTATCATATGAATCGTCTATGGATGGCTATGGCCTGTGCAGATGGTAAAAGTAAAAAAGCTCCAGAAGGTGTAGATGCTAGTTCCTGGTACGAAAAGTACAATACAATACATCCATATACCGAAGAAGAGCACAACATGGTTCATCAGGCTATGAAAGTTGTCCCAACTGATGGCGGCGAAATTGTAGATGATCATCGTAGCCTTGAGTCAGAAGATATACATAAAGTATCGCCAGTTAAAGGGTTTAAGGGTTATCCCAGATGAGAGCAAGAGAGTTTATTGCCGAAGATATACGAGATAAAAAAGGCAATATAAGCTCAGAGCATTCTGCACCGTTTAGTAATACCAGTACATTGCCAGGTCAAAATATGAATCACGGTAATGCCTACTTACATTCTTTGTTTTTAAAAGCCTTGGCCGGTGCCGGGGCAGGCGACACACCTTCTGTAAATATGGGAGAAAAAAACTGGGCCAGTGGTGATCCTATTATCAGTCCATATCATCCAATAGAAGAAGAAATGATTGATAATGCCAGTCGACATGTAGGTGATAAGGGTAGAAAAAAATGGGGTAATAGCCGTAGCGAAGAACCTGAAAATGTACATAAAATATCTCCTGTAAAAGGATTTAAAGGCTATCCCAGATGAGAGCAAAAGAATTCATAAATGAAGGTCGTGAAAAATTGCCCGCAGGCACAAGAGATCCTTTGGCCTGGGCTTACTATCTTCCTGGCATACGTAATAATGATGCTTATCGCACATATCGTATGGGCGTGGCCATAGCCAGAGCTCGAGCAGATGCGCAGCCGGGTACAGAACATTTTCCTGAATGGGAAGCAGAAAGTGTATTTGCTGAAAACTCTGTTTTTGTTGGATCTGAATTTGACCCAGGTGATGTATTAGATAAGGCACTTGAAATGACCGGCTATGGTGGTGGAAAGGTCAGTGTTGGTAGCAAGAAAAGTCACGAACCGCACAGCGTAAATGACCGTAGTCCAGTATCGTCATTTAAAGGATATCCAAGATAATGTGTGTTGTAATGGCCAAGTACTTTAAAGACTACGGTTGGGTATCTGCTAAGAACCGTGATCGTAACTACACACCTGATATTACCTTTGAACGTAAAACAGGCGAAGACGGTATAGAACGACTGCTATTTGTAGATCAAATAACACAATATTCAGAAGGAGTCAACAGTCGCGGTGTTTCAATATTGGGTGCCAGCCTGATGGTACAGGATGACGAAAAAGAAGTTTCAAAAGGTACTAAAGATCACAGCCCAGATGGCATACGTATCAGCAATGCACTTAAAGAAGCCACTGCTAAATTAGCTGCTATGAGCTGCATTGAATCAAAGCTAACTGGCAGCAATATTATTATTGATGATGATAGCTGCTATCTTATAGAGGCTTGTAATGATCTCAAAGGTCAATATCGTTTCCGAGTTAAAGAAATACAGCCTAACGAAACTGTTGCACGTACCAATCACGGTATCTGGTTGCCCTGGGCAGGATATCAACGTAAAGCTGGCGACGAGAATCAAACACTAAGTCGCATATCGAGCGAAGCACGTTTAGCACAAGCACAGATCGTTGTAGATACAGCCGGAGATCCAGAAGATATGATTGACGGTATGTGTCAAATGATGGTTGATCATCCACAGCTAAACATTATGCGTACCGATACTAAGCGTAAGAAAATGCGTACTACTGCACAGCTTATGGAAATCCCTACAGAACGTACACTATATTGCCGTCCTGTTTCCAGTAACATCAACTTTGATTTTTGGAAACTGAATCAGCCAGAAGCAGATACTTGGGTCGAATTATTAAGCAATCGTGCATTGTATCGCGACGTTAAAGACGGTGATCCTCCATTTGACGGACTAAGCAACACACATAGTATCGACTAAATAATACACAGGATTTATAAAATGAACATTGCCGAACTACTAAGAAAATTAGCCGACACTATTGATGCAAATAGTCAATCTGAAGATCCGGGTGCTCCAGATCCTAAACTACAAAACCCTGCTGAACTAATAGCAGTTGAGCCAGAATCTGTTGAAGAACCCTGCGAAGTTTGTGGCGAAGAACCTTGTGGTTGCGAAAGCGATGTAGAAGAACAACCAGACGACGTATATGTTCCACCACTACAGCTTAAATTAGAATTACTAAAGAAAGCAACCGGTGTAGAAAGCGTATATGACGAAACAGAAAAACCTGAAGATCAAGAACAAAGTGGTCCAGAAACTTATGGTCAAGCACCTGAACAAGATGAACTTGGACGCCTAAGACAATTGGCCGCAGTAGTACGTAGCGAAGCCAGTGACGACGAACCGTTAGATTCTTAAGGAGTCGACGGTGGGATCAATACAGAATTTTTACACCAGCAGAGATAATAATGCCACTGCTAATACCTATGTAGGTCAGCTGGATCGTCTTTGGTATGATCCTTTAACTAACGCTATCTATGTCAGTGATGGTAATACTCCTGGTGGTATTTTAGTAGGTAGTGGAATATCTGGCAAT
>Ga0214172_1000015_pt1 | contig 105160 bp, 92 predicted proteins | sample TroBogEpilimnion_29_FD_153010 | JGI IMG/M metagenome (GOLD analysis project Ga0214172, IMG submission 153010) | Freshwater microbial communities from Trout Bog Lake, WI - 12JUL2007 epilimnion | ecosystem: Environmental > Aquatic > Freshwater > Lake > Epilimnion/Euphotic zone | place: Trout Bog...
AAGCAGACCGTTCGGGTTCAGGCCACACGCAATCGCCTTGAGAGAGGCTCGATACAGAGGAGGGTCTTCGCAAATGTAGTGGAGCGAAAAGTTGTAACATATGACATCAAAAGGACCGGCAAAAGCCGCCTGAATAATAGTTCCCTTACCAAGGAACCAGACGCCGAACTGAATATCGTGAGCCCTCTGTTCGGCTTCCCGGAGAGATTCTTCGTCCGGGTCGATGGCAAACACGTGGACTCGAGCCGCCTTCCACTTATGCCAGTCCCCTCCACGGCCGCACCCACAGTCGAGCACTTTCGTACCGGGAAGGACCCAGCGCTGAATCAGTTGGCGTTTTGCATCATTGTGCATTTTGCGCATGTGCTCACTTGTTTGCGCCATTTAGCTTAAAAAATAAGCGATTTAAAAAAACGTATATAAATTCAAGAGTTATAAATTTATGTCAGCTTTATCCACAAAGTTATCCACAGATTTTGTGGAGATGTTTTTTTATCAAAACGGGTTGACACTGGATTATTTTATCCATTAAAAGAAAGCCAATTTTTAGGTTAATTTGGATAAAAACCTTTGAAATCCCTTTCCCTCTCTGAGAAATCTCAAACTTCAATTGTGAGACACATAGCTTTAAAGTAAAATAGACTCCCGTCAGCAATTATTTAAAAGCCTTTCCATGACCAAATACGTTTTTGTTACTGGCGGTGTCGTTTCTTCCTTAGGGAAAGGTATCGCAGCCGCTAGTCTGGGCGCGATTTTAGAGTCACGCGGCATCAAAGTGACGATGCTAAAACTTGATCCCTATATTAATGTCGACCCAGGTACGATGAGTCCATTTCAGCATGGGGAAGTCTTTGTGACCGATGATGGCGCTGAAACCGATCTTGATCTTGGCCATTACGAGCGTTTTATATCAGCGCGTATGGGCAAGAAGAATAATTTTACGACAGGCCAAATATACGACAGCGTTATTCGCAAAGAGCGTCGCGGTGAATATTTAGGTAAGACCGTTCAAGTTATCCCCCATATTACAGATGAAATTAAATTACATATTAAGAATGGTGCAAATGGCGCTGATGTTGCGATCGTTGAAGTCGGCGGTACAGTAGGTGACATTGAGTCATTACCTTTTCTAGAAGCTATTCGTCAAATTGGATTTGAAGAAGGCCGTGAAAATGCTTGCTATATTCATCTCACTTTACTTCCTTTTATTTCAACAGCAGGCGAATTAAAAACAAAACCAACGCAGCACTCTGTTAAAGAATTAAGAGAAATTGGTATTCAGCCAGACATTTTAATTTGTAGAGCTGATCGTGCTATCCCGGATGATGAAAGAAAGAAAATAGCTTTATTTACAAACGTTGCACCTGAAGCAGTTATTTCGGCAGTTGATTCAGATTCCATTTATAAAATACCAAGCTTACTTCATCAGCAAATGATTGATGAAATTGTTTGCCACAAATTAAATATTTTGGCGAAACCTGCAGATCTTTCAAGCTGGGACAAAATTACCGATGCGTTGAAACATACAAAACATCATGTTGATATTGCATTTGTTGGTAAATATGTAGATTTGACTGAATCATACAAGTCACTCACAGAAGCATTGATTCACGCAGGAATACACACGTCATCAAAAATAAAAATCCATTATCTTGATTCAGAAGAAATTGAAAAAAGTGGCGCTAAAGCATTAGCAGATATGGATGCCATTTTAGTGCCCGGTGGTTTTGGTAAACGAGGCACAGAAGGCAAAATTAAAGCAATTCAATTTGCACGTGAAAATAAAATTCCATATTTAGGTATTTGTTTAGGCATGCAATTAGCTGTTGTTGAGTTTGCAAGACATAAAGCCATGCTTAAAAATGCAAACAGCACTGAATTCGATCAAGAGGCTCAGCATCAAGTGATTGGATTAATTACTGAATGGAAATCATCTGAAGGCACAATTGAAAAAAGAGATGACTCCTCAGACTTAGGGGGTACAATGAGATTGGGTGCACAAAAGTGCCCAATCGAATCTGGAACTTTAGCGCATAAAATTTATGGAGCTGAAGTGAATGAGCGTCATCGTCATCGTTATGAAGTAAATAACCATTATGTAGATCAATTAATTAAAGCAGGCCTTATAGTGTCCGCCAGAACACCTTTTGAGCAGCTTTGTGAAATCATTGAATTGCCTCAAGACCAACATCCTTGGTTTATGGGCTGTCAGTTCCATCCTGAATTTACCTCCAATCCAAGAACAGGCCATCCATTATTTAAGGCCTATATTCAAGCTGCACTAAAATACAAACAATCTAAAGGAAGTGCATCATGAAACTATGCAACTTTGATGTTGGATTAAATCATCCATTATTTTTAATTGCAGGTCCTTGTGTGATTGAATCTGAAGCAATGACTTTAGATGTTGCAGGCCAATTAAAAGAAATAACCGCAGCACTCAATATCCCATTTATTTTTAAATCGTCTTATGACAAAGCCAATCGAAGCTCAAATAAAACTTTCAGAGGCTTTGGTATTGATGAAGGATTAAGAATTTTGTCTGAAGTGAAAAAGCAAATTGGTGTCCCAGTTCTAACAGATGTGCATGATCAATTTCAAGTTGAGCAGGTTGCAAGTGTTGTGGATGTACTCCAAACACCCGCTTTCTTGTGTCGACAAACTGATTTTATTACAGCTGTTGCAACCTCAGGCAAGCCTGTAAATATTAAGAAGGGTCAATTCTTAGCGCCAGGCGATATGAAACAAGTTGTCACAAAAGCTAAAGAAGCTAACGGTGGTCTCGATAATATTATGGTCTGTGAACGAGGCGCATCTTTCGGTTACAACACACTCGTTTCAGATATGAGAAGCTTGTCTATTATGCGAGAAACAAATTGTCCTGTTGTATTTGATGCAACGCACTCAGTTCAACAACCTGGCGGTCAAGGTGATAAGAGTGGTGGACAAAGTGAATTTGTACCTGTTCTTGCAAGGGCTGCTGTTGCGAGCGGTATTGCAGGTATTTTTATGGAAACACATCCTAATCCAAAAGAAGCTTTATCTGACGGACCTAATGCATGGCCACTTAAAAAAATGAAAGCACTGCTTGAAGTGTTAGCTGAAATTGATCGATCAGTGAAAAAAGCAGGCTTCATTGAGATGTCTTAAACAATTAACTGTAAATGAAGGAAAAAGAATGAGTTTTGTGAAACAAATTGTTGCTCGAGAGGTTATTGATTCAAGAGGCAATCCAACTATAGAAGCTGATGTTTTATTAGATTCTGGTGTGATGGGAAGAGCAATGGTGCCATCTGGTGCTTCTACAGGTAGTAAAGAGGCGATTGAGCTTCGTGATGGTGATGCAAAACGTTATTTTGGAAAAGGTGTTTTAAATGCAGTAAAGCATGTTAATACTGAAATTGCTAAAGCAGTAATTGGTCTTGATGTAGATGATCAAACATTAATTGATCAAACCATGATTGAATTAGATGGCACAGAAAATAAGGGTCGTTTAGGCGCTAATGCAATTCTCGCAGTGTCTATGGCCTCAGCAGTGGCCGCAGCAAAAAATTCTAATTTACCTCTCTATCGTTATCTTGGTGGTTCAGGCCCTATGCAATTACCTACACCAATGATGAATGTGATTAACGGTGGTGCGCATGCAGATAATAGTGTCGATATGCAAGAGTTTATGATTATTCCTGCTGGAAGACCTACATTTAGAGAAGCGATGCGTTGTGGCGCAGAAGTTTTTCAAGCGCTCAAAAAAACATTAAGTAAAAAAGGTTTTTCAACGACTGTAGGTGATGAAGGTGGTTTTGCACCTAACCTCCCATCTAATGAATCAGCTATACAAATGATTATGGAAGCTATTTCTCAGGCTGGTTACGAACCAGGCCGTGATGTTTATCTTGGTCTTGATTGTGCAAGTACTGAATTCTATAAAGATGGTAAATATCATCTCGCTTCAGAAAACCTATCTTTATCAAGTGAGCAATTTACAGATTATCTAGCAACATGGTGTGATAAATATCCGATCATCAGTATTGAAGATGGTATGAGTGAATTCGATTGGGATGGTTGGCATGTGTTGACGCAAAGATTAGGTAAAAATATTCAACTTGTAGGCGATGATCTTTTTGTAACAAATCCTAAAATTCTAGATGAAGGTATTAAACGCAAAGTTGCTAATTCTGTTTTAATTAAAGTGAATCAAATTGGTACGCTCACTGAAACATTTGAGACCATTGCAATGGCTAAAAAAGCAGGATATACCGCTGTTATTTCGCATCGCTCAGGTGAAACTGAGGACACGACAATTGCTGATTTAGCAGTTGCTACAAATGCGTTACAAATTAAGACAGGTTCGCTTTCAAGATCAGAGCGTATTGCAAAATATAATCAACTCCTGCGCATAGAAGAAGAACTCGGAACAGCTTCGTCTTATGCAGGCCTTTCTTGTTTTTATCAATTGAATAAATAACATGAAATCCTTAACTGCTATTTTTGTAGTGTTAGTAGCGTTAATGCAATATCCGTTATGGTTTGGAAAAGGTAGTTGGTTTCGCGTTTGGAGTTTAAATCATCAAATTGAAGTGCAGAAAAAAACAAATACAGATAATCAGATCAGAAACAACGTATTAAATGCTGAAGTAAGCGATCTTAAGCAAGGCTTCTCAGCCATTGAGGAGAGGGCGCGCAGTGAACTTGGTATGATTAAGCAAGATGAAATCTTTTTCCAAGTAACAAATCATGAAAAAGATAAGAAAGATAACGAGACTTCAAATAACTCGCAAGCTAAGCACTAATCAAATCTTTTTTGATCTTCTGAAAAAATTTCAATCAATTCCTTTTTAATAACGAGTGCTTCATGCGCTTGATCGACTCTTAACTCAATCAGTAAATTTGTTTTATCATTATTTTCTTTGGCTGATCTTACAAGCTGGCCGATGTCTTCACCATTTTTATTTAAGATCTGATCACCAGGGTTTAGGTCCACTTGTGATCTAATAAAAGCACGATACATTCGTCTTTTAACTTTGCCTAAGTAGTGTGTTCGAGCAACAATTTCCTGTCCTGTATAACAACCTTTTTTAAAATTAATACCCTCGATTAAATCCATATTTAAAGATTGTGGAATGAATGATTCTTGAGTGGTTGAGTAAATGTCAGGAATACCTTCTGAGATATCTAAATTATTCCAATCATCAAGACTCATCGTTGAATAGGTTGAAAAGTTAAGCTTTATAAATTCACTCACTTTAGAAGCTTCCCCCATAAGTTGATATCGCTCACTATTAGAACCTATGCGCATAATCATGACGTTATGCCATTGAACGATATCTAAATGATTTTTTGGTATTTGTATAGCATTCTCAATAAGTGCTTTGGATCCTACAAAACCTAAACATGTAAATGTTTCATCTATTAATTTTAGGGATACTTTTGAGCGAAGAATGTACATTTTCAGCTTTTGGAATATGTATTCTTTAACGGAGTTATTTATTTGTATATGAATCGATTCGTGATCTTCATAACACAATATAAAAGCTAACATTCTTCCTTTGGGATTACAAAATCCAGCATAGAGCGCCTTATCTTGAGATATGAGGTTTATATCTTGAGTAAGTTGTCCTTGCAAAAATTGAACTCGATCATCACCTTCAACTTTAATCGTTGAGGTTGTATTTAGTAAAATAAATTTATTTTCTAAATCTAGTGACATATTGTTTTATTTGTTTGATCGAAATAAATCGAAGGCTAAAAATGATACCTGCAAGAGAGGCAAAAAACCATTTAAGATGAAAATCTGCTGTATCCTGCCAGGCAGGCTTTTGTTTTTTCATTGCGCTCAATATATTCAATACCGAATCACCTCTCACATATATACCGTTTATTTGCTTTGTAATATCTTTCAAATAAGCTTCATCTAATTTAGACATATAACGATCGCTCTCGCCACCTGCCACATTATCATCTCGCGTACCAATATTCGCTTCAGAGATTTGCGCAATACCTGGTTGCAAGGCAAAACTGTCATTTGACCAATAACCAATGAGTTGATTCTTGCCATCTAATTTTGGAATGGGTGCTCCTTTAAGACTCCCAATCCCCACAATAACCCAATCATTACCGCCTTGGAATTGAGCAAGATCTTTTGTATTAAATGCGTGGAGCTTTGGAGCTTCTTCTCCATCAGTAAAATAAACCACTTGCGAATTTTCAGGAAAGCTTCTAATTAAGCGCGCTAAATTAAAAAAAGATTCTCGAATACGAGAATTGCCTGACCAACCTGAGCGCCAATCTAAATGATCAATGGTATCTTCTATGGCATCAAAGTTTTCACAAACTTCAATAGGTGTATAAGATGCAGCAACACTCACGCCTACAAACATACCAATACTTACTTTTGTACCACAGGGAAGTTCTGACATGATTTCATGAAGGCTATGCTTCATATATTCGAGTCTTGAAATCGGTTTATTCATGATAGACATATCGACAGTGTTCATACTTTGAGAGATGTCAGCCACAAACATGTAGTTATAGATATTGTGTTTGAGGGGTATTGATGGATTAATAATAGCGAGCATCATCAATCCAATCGACAACATGAGTGAGACGGTGTCAAAATCGAGATTAGATTTCGATTTTATTTTTTTAAGCCACTCTTTCATAGATTTAAGGTAAGCCTACAGGAACATTGCCTAGAATAAGTCCAGGTGAGTCTGAGTCCCCAATACCAGGTGTTGGATTAGCAGGTAAAATCATAAGAACGCGATCGAGGTTATGTTTTACATCCCACGCATGGTTATCAATCTTAATAGAAAGCATGTAAGCTGCTTTCGCTTGCCTAAATAAATATTCTGTCTCATTTTTTACAGTCATATCTGTGCCATTGAGGGCTAAGGCACGTCTAAAGAAGATATTGCCAATGTTGTAATGAATAGCTGCTTTTTGCGTTGATGAAGCGATAGGTAAAAGATTTGAAAAAAGTATATTAGCTTCCTTATATCTTTCTTTAGTTGTAAGCCAGTAAGCTGTTGCGTATCGGGCTTCAAAGCTATTGATAAACATATGAGGTGATTTGCCTTCAGTAATTTCTTGATTAAATGTTTTAATATTTTTGAATTCAATAAATTGTTTAATGAATATGCCGATTGATGTAATAAGAAGGATCGCAAAAAACCAAGTAAGTTTTTTGGTGCTAAAAAGATTTTTAGTTATTAAAGCCATGATCTCACCTCGATCAATTTAAGCGTAAGAAGAGCAATCATCATTAGAGTTGCGGCGACAAAGCAATGGGTTGAATAATCCTGCCCTGGAATTCTTTCAAAGTATTTAATAGGCTTTTTTTCTTTTTGATTGATGTCCTCGATTGCTTTTTGAAGTGTTTTTGGATCTTCGGCTTCATAAGCCTGGAAAGGTGAATGAAGTGTTTTAAAAAATTCATTAAGTTCAATTTGAGGTGGAAGTGGTTCGTCATCTCGTGCCTTAGAAGTATTAAAAATACTGATACCGCCAGGTTGTCTTAACACAATCCAATAAAGGCTAATTTTAAAGCGGCCAAACCAGTCTTTAATTTTTTCTTGAGTGGCTGCATCAATCCGACCTCCACCATCTGAAAGTAAAATCATCGCTCTTGAACCTGAGTCTGGAACTTTATTGAATAATTCAGCCCCAGTTGTAAGGCCGCTTCCAATATTAGTTTGAAATAATGCATTACCTGCCGTGGCTCTCACTGCAGAAATAATGGCATTTTTATTGTCGGTAAGAGGTAAAACATACATCCCAGAATTGCTAAAGGAAACCATGCCAATCATGTCATTAGTTCTTGATTTTACAAAATCCGTAATCAATCTAGCTGCTGCCGCAGATTTCATTTCACCAACTTTTGATTGATCGTTACCTGCAAAAGGATCGTCCATGCTTGCACTTCGATCTAAGACTAGACCGATTTGAGCGCCTATGCCTGTTTTTTCAATTTCTCTTTGATGAGTATGTGGACCGCTTAATCCGAGGATGATTGTGATTAGAATCAGAGTCGCGATAAATTTTAAAATTATGGAAATAATTCTTGAGAGCCGATCTTTTGGGATTAATTCATTCCATGAGTAATATTGCAAAGATGCTTCTTTAAAAAGAAGAGGAATAAATGCTAAAGGAATAAACCACAGTACCCATGGAAATGAAAATGTCATTTTGCGACACCTACCACGAGAGATTTTTTATCAACAATAAGTTTTCTTTCACAATCTCGACAATGTCTCGAAAAATTTCTAAGCCATTTGAATGCTTCTTCGTGATTATGTTTTTTATGTGAGGTATTAAAGAATACCAGTGTTGAAAGCTTAAAAAACTCTTTAAGTTCTACATCGATATTTTTAAATGAAGGATTTTTTGCATAAAGATCGTGCAGGTTATCTTTAAAAAGTGTTTTCTCAGTCACAAGATCAAAAGCACGATGCATCTCCGTCATAGCTTTTTGAATTGAAGCGGGTGTGGCTTTAAGTTTATTAATTGAACGATGAGCTCTTGCAAATACACCGCGTTTATTCGGTAGCCATGCATATTGACTATAAATATAAAGAAGACCAAGTAAAGAGATGAGCGCAATAATTCCTGAGTATTTTAAGGTTTTAATAGGGCCTTCTTCATCCATTAAAAAGACACCTCTTAATGGGCTCATATCCTCTTCAATTTTTATATTGCCAAAAATAGATAAAGGAGAAATTGCAATTTGACGTTCTGGGATTCTATATTTAAATACTTTCTTTTCAGGATCATTTGGATTTAATACTCGAATATATTCGGCAGGTAAAAAGCCTGGTTTAGCGACCACATTATTTGTAAAAATTTGATATGTGAGATCGAGTGTTAAAGTAGATGAAGTTTTACTTTCTTTTAAGTCATGCTCCATGGCATCTAAAACAATGCCAAGATCTTGTCCTTTATATTTTCTTTCGTAACCTGGAATGGGTAAGGACTCTTTAATAAGCACATAAGGCTTTTTAATAGTAACCTCTACATGTCTTTGAGATTTATCACCTACTGTATAACCCACACGCTGCAAAGGCTCTTTTATTTTGATAGTCACAATTCCTTCTTCAACATCCGGCCACTCCTGGACATCAAGTGCAAAACTAGAAATTGACAGTAAGAGCAAACATAAAGAAATAAAATATTTCATCATGTTAGGCACCTACAAATTGATTAAAGTATTCAGTCATTTTGTTTGCATCAAAACGTTCATCGACAAAAAACGGTGGAATATCAAAATTCATAAAAGCCTTTGTAATAACAGCGCGTCTTTTTTCGAAAGAATCAATAATTTTTTCTTTTAATTCTTTCCTTAAGAAAAGCGTATTTTTTTTACCATTCTCAGGATCGGTAATTGTGACAATACCAAAATTAGGGAGGTTGCTATATTCTTTTTTGTCCCATAAAACAACAGGCACCACATGATGTCTCATAAGGTTAGATAAGCAATTTTCTAAATCAACTTCAGGCATGTGAAAGTCTGAGATAAAGAAAATGAGCGAGCGTTCACGAGGCATATACTGATAGAGATCTTTGATTGCTCGATTTGATTTGTTAGCTGATGTATAGTTTTTAAGTTCATTGATAAGTGTAAATGCATGTTGTGACCTAAATGAAATAGGCGCTAACCAATCTTCTCTGATTTCATCATCAAAACCAATGAGACCTAGAGCATCATGACGATCTATGACTGAATGCGCTATAGATTGTGCGACTTCAGCAGCTAGATTAATTTTTTTATTTTTTCCGCCAAAATTCATACTGGCAGATAAATCACAAACAATTATGACCGGTGTCGCGCTTCGTTGATTAAATATTTTGACGTGAATCTCACCTAGCGGATCTCGAATGGATTGGCGAATATCAATACGTCTTGGATCAGGGTAAGAAAGAAGAGTTGTGTGTCCTGCAAACTCAATTCCCATACCCCTCTGATTGCTTTTATGGCGACCAGGGTGTTTACCTTTAGATTTCCAACCAATGTGGTAATCAAATAATGGAGTAGTTTGAACCATCTGATTTAAGGCGCGTTGATGACGTTTAAAATGCCATTGGTTAAATCACGCGCAATGATTGTTCTTCTCATTTCATATACAGGATTAAATACGAGTCGATGGGCAATAGTTTCGTGGAATACCGCATGAATATCGGCGGGTGTTACTGATGTTCGATCATGAAGCCATGCATTTACACGCGCTGCCTTCATCATCATACTCATGCCGCGAGGACTTGCACCTGATACGATCAAACGATTCATATCAATATCGGATAATTTAATACCATAATCACCAGGATTTTTTGTGGCTTTCCATAAGCGCAATGCATAGTTTTTTAATGCATCTGTGGCTTTAATGTTTTCTTGAATCGTTTCTGAAAGCTCGTTGAGCTTATTAAATTTAATAAGATTAGGTTCAACTTCCTCAATAAGTTTATCTGCGTTATGGAATTTTGTTTCAAAGACCAAATCTTTCATCATCTCATCTGCTTTTGGAATAAGAATTGGTATTTCCATCATGAAACGATCACGAGCCGCTGAAGGAATTTCAAATGTTTCTTCGCGTTCCACTTGATTTCGATCAGCGAATACCACCATGTGAGGGAAGTGATGTTCTTTATTAAATGCAGATAATGTTTTTTCTGCCATGATTCTTAAGAGTAATGAATGCACTTGTGGTCTTGCACGGTTAATTTCATTAAAAAAGAAAATGGATAGATCGCTACCCGACATTAAAATAGGACCTGGGCTAACATGCGGCTTACCGTCTTCACCAAGATAGGTGTGATAGATAAGATCGTTTGGCATTAGATCAATCGTGCCTTCAATACGCTGGTAGCCACCACCAATCGCTCGCGTAAAAGCTTTAAGTAATGTTGTTTTTCCAACCCCTACATCACCCTCAAGAAGAACGTGACCGCGCGCAAAAATTGAAGTGGTAATGAGCCTAATAGGACTCTCTTGTCCTACGATAACTTTATTAATTTCTGCTTCAAGTTTGACTGCAAGCTTTCTCCAGTCGGCCAGGTTTTGGTCGCTCATATCGAATCCCTAATAGATGAAATTGTTAGTTGACTGTTTTACTATGAATTTCATAGTAGCTTAATAATTTGTAGGGGTAAATAGATAAAAACACGATAAAATACTTGTGTTATCAACGAATAATTTTTCACGATCTTTTTATCAGCAGTATATAAATTCAATGTCTAAAAAAAATAGTTATACAAAAGAAGAGCTTTTGTCCTGCGGTCGAGGAGAAATGTTTGGTCCAGGCAACGCGCAGCTTCCCCTGCCCCCTATGCTTATGTTTGATCGTATCGTTTCCATTACGGATGAGGGTGGCGAGTATGGTAATGGCCAAATTATTGCGGAATTAGATGTTAATAAAGACCTCTGGTTCTTTGGGTGTCATTTTGAAGGTGATCCCGTGATGCCAGGCTGCTTGGGTCTTGATGCGATGTGGCAATTAGTGGGCTTTTACCTAGGTTGGAAAGGTGGCTTAGGAAGAGGGCGCGCATTAGGCGGCGGCGAAATTAAGTTTTCAGGCCAAGTATTGCCTACAGCTAAAAAAATTACCTATGTTATTGATTTAAAGAGAGTAATTATGCGTAAATTAATCATGGGTATTGCAGATGCTAAAATGTCTATTGATGGCCGAGAGATTTATCATGCTAAAGATTTGCGTGTAGGTTTATTCACTCGTACCGATAATTTTTGATCGTTATTTAATGGGAGGCGTTGCATGACTCGTCGTGTTGTTGTTACTGGGCTTGGGATTGTCTCTAGCTTAGGTAATAATAAAAAAGAAGTGTATGACAGCTTATTTAATGCTCGTTCTGGCATTACATTCCAGCCGGAATATGCTGCTATGGGGTTAAGGTCACATATTGCAGGCTCCATTAAAAATCTCAATCTTGAAGAATTGATCGATCGAAAATTATTTCGCTTCATGGCAAAAGGCCATGCCTATGCTTGGCTCGCTATGCAAGAAGCGATCGCTGATTCAGCCTTATCCGAAGCTATGGTCTCAAATATACGTACCGGTTTGATTGTGGGCGCAGGCGGTGCTTCACATGAAAGTATTTTAGAGGGTATAGATACCATACGAGAAAAAGGTATTCGACGTGTAGGTCCTTATATGGTCACTAAAGCTATGGCGAGTGGAGTTTCAGCTTGTCTTGCAACAGGCGCCAAAATCAAAGGCGTGAACTATGCGATTACTTCAGCATGTTCAACCAGCGCTCATTGTATTGGTGCTGGGGTAGAGCAGATTCAGCTAGGTAAACAAGATATTATTTTTGCAGGCGGTGCCGACGAAGAACATTGGACGCTTTCTTTCATGTTTGATGGTATGGGAGCCCTTTCAAGTAAATACAATGACACGCCAGAAAAAGCCTCACGTACTTATGATGTTAATCGAGATGGTTTTGTAATCTCTGGCGGCGGCGGTATTTTAGTTCTAGAAGAGTATGAGCATGCAAAAGCACGTAATGCAAAAATTTACGCAGAGGTCGTAGGTTACGGCGCAACATCTGATGGTTATGATATGGTGGCACCAAGTGGTGAAGGTGCAGAGCGATGTATGGCGCTAGCACTCCAGGGAATCGACCATGTCGATTATATGAATACACATGGCACAAGTACCCCTGTGGGCGATGTTAAAGAACTCGAAGCAATCCGCACTGTATTTGGAGACAATAAATATGGCCCTATGCCACATATCGCATCTACAAAATCTTTATCTGGCCATGCTTTAGGAGCGGCTGGAGTGAATGAAGCAATTTATAGTCTCATCATGATGGAAAATAAATTTATTGCACCATCAGTGAATATTGAAGAACTCGATCCTTTAGCTAAAGATCTTCCCATTGTGACAAAGCGTATTGATAATATCGAAGTGAAAACGGCAATTTCAAATAGCTTCGGTTTTGGCGGCACAAACGCCTGTCTTGTATTTTCAACAAAAAATCTTTAAAGCATAAGCGCGAGTAAAACCTTGCGCTCTTCATTAGCCAAAATATTATAAGTTCTACACGCAGATTGATTATTCATAGATTCAACAGCCATATTTTTCTTTGAAAAATATTCCAAAAGTCTTGGCTCAAGATGTTCTTGTATATTTCCAGTGCCCAATAAAATGATTTCAACATTCAAAGATTCAATAGCCTCAAAACTATTTTCTTTGATATCTTTAATGCTTTTGACTGGCCATTCAAGAAGAAGTTGAGTGGGTGTCACGATAAGACTTGAATGATGGCGCTCTTGATTTACTTCTACCCAGTTTAAATCGTATCCTGTGATGAGATTTTTATTGTCAGATTGAATTAAGTGAAATTTCATAACATCGTGTTTTTAAAGAAATAAATTGAATCAAAACCCTCTCATTTGTTGGCGGAATGCGCGTTCACAATGTAAGATATCATATATTCAAATTTAGGTAATTAAATTGGCTCAGCTTAAAAAATCATCGAAATTAAATAACGTCTGTTATGACATTCGCGGACCAGTTTTAGCGCACGCTAAAAAAATGGAAGAAGAAGGTCATCGTATTATCAAGCTTAATATTGGCAATCCAGCAGCTTTTGGATTTGAAGCGCCTGAAGAGATTGTTCAAGACGTGATTCGCAATATGGGCAAAGCATCTGGCTATACAGATAGCAAAGGGCTTTTTGAGCCAAGAAAATCTATCATGCATTACACACAGGAAAAAAATATTCCAAATGTTGATGTAGATGACGTGATTATTGGTAATGGTGTGTCAGAACTTATTGTCATGGCAATGCAGGCATTATTAGATAACGATGATGAAGTATTGATCCCTATGCCAGATTATCCGCTATGGACAGCGGCTGTGACATTGGCAGGTGGAAAGCCTAGACATTATTTATGTGATGAAGCTTCAAACTGGTACCCCGATCTTAAAGACATTGAAAGTAAAATCACCAGCAAAACAAAAGCAATTGTTGTAATCAATCCAAATAATCCGACAGGTGCACTTTATCCAAAAGATATTCTAGAAGGCATTATTCAAATCGCAAGAAAACATAAACTTGTTGTTTTTGCAGATGAGATTTACGACAAAGTTATTTACGACAAGAAAAAACATATTTCGATTGCATCTCTTGCTGACGACATTCTTTTTGTCACATTCAATGGTTTATCAAAAAACTATCGTGCATGCGGCTATCGTGCAGGATGGTTAGTTGTGTCTGGTAATAAGAAAGAATCTACAGATTACATTGAAGGTTTAAACATGTTAGCCTCCATGCGTTTATGTGCGAACGTTCCTGGACAGCTTGCGATTCAAACTGCTTTAGGTGGGTATCAAAGTATAGATGATCTTGTTGCACCTACAGGACGACTTTTTAAGCAAAGAGAACTTGCTTACAACATGCTTGTGTCTATACCTGGTGTCACATGTGTTAAGCCTGAAGCTGCGATGTATCTGTTTCCTAAATTAGATCCAAAGATGTATCCCATTAAAGACGATCAAGAATTTATTTTAAAATTATTAATCGACAAAAAAGTATTATTAGTTCAAGGCACAGGATTTAATTGGAAAGATCCTGATCACATAAGAATTGTTTTCTTACCAAACGAAGATGATCTTAAAGAATCAATTAATCGCATTGCCAATTATCTTGAAAACTTTAAGAAAAATACTGCGAACTAGAGAGCTATAACTGATGAAAAGAATGAATATAGGTTTATTAGGTATCGGTACAGTAGGTGGCGGTGTATTTGAACTTTTAAAATCTAACATTAAAGAAATACAACGTAAAACATCTGCAGATATGAAAATTGTGGCTGTAGCAGATAAAAATGTCGCACGCGCAAAAGAAATTGTTGGAAACTCTATCGAGGTCACTGATGATGCATTTAAATTAGTTGCTGATAAAGAGATCGATGTTATTGTTGAACTGATCGGTGGTACAACTATTGCAAAAGATTTAGTGGTGAAAGCGATTGAAAATAAAAAGCATGTTGTAACTGCCAATAAAGCATTGCTCGCAAATTTCGGAAATGAACTATTTGAATTAGCCAAAAAGAATAATGTGACTCTAGCTTTTGAAGCATCAGTCGCAGGTGGTATACCTATTTTAAAATCAATTAGAGAAGGTTTAGCTGGAAATAAGATTGAGTGGGTCGCAGGTATTATTAATGGTACTACCAATTTTATTTTGACTGAGATGCGTGAAAAAGGCATTACATTTGCTAAAGCCTTATCCGAGGCTCAATCTTTAGGGTACGCAGAAGCAGATCCTACATTTGATATTGAAGGTATTGATGCAGCTCACAAATTAACCATTCTTGCTGGTTTATCTTTCGGTATTCCTATGAGCTTTAAAGATGTTTATGTAGAAGGTATTAAAGCCCTTGAGCAGAAAGATATTCGGTACGCAGAAGAATTAGGTTATCGCATTAAGTTATTGGGTATCGCAAAAAAAAGAGATAAAGGCATTGAGTTAAGAGTACATCCAACTTTAATACCTGAAAAACGTTTAATTGCCAATGTAAACGGTGCAATGAATGCTGTCGTTGTTAAAGGTAATATGGTTGGACCAACGCTTTATTATGGCGCTGGTGCCGGCGCATTACCAACCGCGAGCGCTGTCGTTGCAGATTTGATTGATATTTCAAGATCATCTCAAGTCCCTCCCCATGGTTTTGACGATAATAAAATTGATCCAATACCTATCTATAAAATTGAAGATGCAATCAGTGGTTATTATTTAAGAATTCGTGTTTCAGATAAGCCGGGTGTATTAGCTGAGATCACAAAATTATTTGGCGATAAGAAAATTTCAATTGATGCGATGCTTCAAAAGGAGCCTCAAGAACATGAATCTGAAGCAGATATTGTCATACTAAGCCACTTAGCAGTTGAGAAAGATATCAATACTGTCATTGATTCAATTGAGTCGTTATCAGCCACCATTGGAAAAGTTATTAAAATTAGATTAGAAGAGCTTAGCAAATAAAGACTTTATGAAATATATTTCAACGCGCGGCCAATCAAAGCCACTTTCTTTTTCAGAGATTTTATTAGGCGGTCTTGCACCTGACGGTGGTTTGTATCTTCCAGAGTCTTATCCTCAATTTTCAGCTCAAGATTTAAATAATATGCGAAGCATGAGTTATGCTGAACTTGCTTTTCATATCATTTCTAAATTTGTTGATGACATATCAAAGGATGACTTAAAAACGATTATCAATAAAACATACACCAAAGAAGTGTATGCATTTTCTAGATCGCAACAAAAACCAGAAGACATTACACCCATTTTAAAAGTTAAAGATAATCTATATATTCTTTCCCTTTCAAATGGACCAACACTTGCATTTAAAGATATCGCAATGCAACTCCTTGGCAATCTCTTCGAATATGTGCTCGCTAAAAAAAATGCGGAAATTAATATTTTGGGTGCAACGTCTGGTGATACAGGATCTTCTGCTGAATATGCAATGCGAGGAAAAAAAGGCATCAATGTCTTTATGTTGTCACCTTATCAAAAGATGAGTCGTTTTCAATCAGCTCAAATGTTTAGTATTCAAGATCCTAATATTTTCAATTTAAGCATTAAAGGTGTCTTTGATGACTGCCAAGATATTGTTAAGGCAGTATCTAATGACTTAGATTTTAAAAGAGATTTAAAAATTGGCGCAGTGAACTCAATTAATTGGGGCAGAATTTTAGCGCAGATCGTTTATTACTTTAAAGGTTATCTTGCTATTACCAAAAACAATGAAGAAGTGAGCTTTACTGTTCCCACAGGTAATTTTGGTAATATTTGTGCAGGTCACATAGCTCGCATGATGGGTCTTCCAATTAAAAGACTTGTGGTTGCTACTAATGAAAATAATGTATTAGATGAATTCTTTAAAACAGGCATTTATAAGCCGCGTGACTCTAAAAATACTTTTCATACTTCAAGCCCTTCAATGGATATATCTAAAGCCTCTAATTTTGAACGATTCATTTTTGATTTAATTGGACGAGACAGTAAAAAATTAAATGAATTATGGAAATCAATTGATCAAGGCGGTAATTTTGATTTAAACCAAGGCGGTATCTTTGAAAAAATTAAAGATTTTGGATTTACATCATCTTCAAGTACACACAAAGAACGTATCCACTACATTAAAGAAATTTACAATCAATACAAGATCATCATAGATACGCATACAGCAGATGGATTTAAAGCAGCCTATGAGCATATGGATGACAATGTACCGATGATTGTTCTTGAGACAGCATTACCTATCAAATTTGAAGATTCTATTGTGGAAGCGATAAATCAAAGACCTGACAGACCAGAATCATTAAAGCATTTAGAAGATCTTCCGCAAAGATTTGAAGTTTTAGATAATCAAGTTGATCAAGTGAAAACATTTATAAGGCAAAACGTCTAAGATCATGAAGCAATATTTAGATTTACTTAATCACGTTAAAAACCATGGTGATGTGAAACATGACCGAACTGGCACAGGCACAATTTCTGTGTTCGGCTATCAAATGCGTTACGACCTATCAAAAGGCTTTCCTTTATTAACTACAAAAAAAGTACATTTAAAGTCAATTATTCACGAACTTTTATGGTTTTTAAGTGGCAGCACAAATATTAAATACTTAAAAGATAACGGTGTGAGTATTTGGGATGAATGGGCCGATGAAAATGGCAACTTAGGTCCGGTATATGGTTATCAATGGAGAAGTTGGCCCACCGCTGATGGAAAACATATCGATCAGATTACGGAATTGGTTGAGTCAATTAAAAAAAATCCAGATTCGAGACGATTAATAGTTTCAGCCTGGAATGTTTCAGAAATTTCAAAGATGAAACTACCACCTTGTCATGCATTTTTCCAATTTTATGTTTCGAATGGCAAATTATCTTGTCAGCTTTACCAAAGAAGTGCAGATATTTTCCTAGGCGTACCTTTTAATATTGCATCTTATGCGCTTCTTACAATGATGGTAGCTCAAGTATGTTCATTAGAGCTTGGCGATTTTGTTCATACGTTAGGCGACGCACACATTTATTCTAATCATATGGATCAGGTCAATGAGCAATTATCAAGACTACCTAAAGCATTGCCTCGCATGATAATTAATCCTGAAGTTAAGAGTATTTTTGACTTTAAATTTGAAGATTTTGTTTTAGAAAATTACGATCCTGACCCTGCGATTAAAGCGCCTGTAGCAGTCTAGTGTCAAAACTATCCATCATTGTTGCAATGAGTTCTAATCGTGTTATTGGTGTGAATAACACCTTGCCTTGGCATCTAAGTGAAGACCTAAAGCATTTTAAATCTTTAACGACAGGCCACACGATCATTATGGGGCGAAAGACTTACGAGTCCATAGTTCGGCCACTCCCTAATAGAAGAAATATTGTGATTAGTCGAAATATAGAAGCTTCATATGAAGGTGCGGAAGTTGTGCATAGCATCGAAGATGCTTTTTCTATTTCCAGAAACGATAACGAGGTATTTGTGATCGGGGGTTCAAATATATATGAACAAGCATTAAACTTGGTAGATCACTTATATATTACAGAAATTAAGAAAAGCTTTTTGGGGGATGCTTTTTTTCCTGAGATCAATAAACAAATATGGATCGAATCATCAAGAGAAGATCATATTACAAATGATGGCCTTGAATTTTCTTTCGTAAACTATCAAAAAAATACTAGATAGATACGCAGTCTACAAAGTAGTGCGCTTTACCATCAATCTTTTGTTTCACTAATCCATGATTGTCTGTTTCAAATCCTGGAAATTTCTCATTAAAATCTCTTGCGAATTTTAGATAGTCCACAATAATTTTATTAAAACGCTCGCCAGGAATTAGAAGAGGAATGCCTGGTGGATAAGGTGTGAGAAGAACTGCTGTAATTCTGCCTTCTAAATCATCTATCGCCACACGTTCAATTTCTTTATGAGCCATTTTTGAAAAAGCATCTGTTGGCTTCATTGCAGGAATCATGTCAGAGAGATACATTTCAGTAGTAAGTCTTGCAATGTCATGTTTTTTATAAATTTCATGAATCTGTGTACATAAATCTCTTAATCCAATACGTTCATAACTTGGTTGCTTTTGAATAAACTCAGGTAAGACTTTCCATAAAGGCTGATTTTTATCGTAATCATCTTTAAATTGTTGAAGTGCTGCAACAAGCGTATTCCATCGGCCTTTAGTGATACCGATCGTAAACATAATAAAGAATGAGTAGAGACCTGTTTTTTCTACAATAACTCCGTGTTCTGCCAAATATTTAGTAACGATAGAAGCGGGAATACCAAACTCTTCAGAAAATTCGCCATCAACATTAAGGCCTGGGGTAATGATGGTTGCCTTAATAGGGTCGAGCATATTAAAGCCATCAGCAAGATTACCGAATCCATGCCAATGATCATTTGCATTTAACATCCAAGCATCTCGATCTTCGAGACCTTCGTCTGATAAATCGTTAGGGCCCCATACTTTAAACCACCAGTCAGATCCCCATTCAATATCTACTTTTCGCATAGCGCGTCTGAAGTCTAACGCTTCCATGAGGGATTCTTCTACAAGTGCTTTACCGCCAGGCTCTTCCATCATCGCAGCAGCTACATCGCAACTCGCAATGATTGAATATTGAGGACTGGTAGAGCTATGCATTAAGAATGATTCGTTAAAGACTTCACGGTCAAGTTTATTTTTTTCTGCATCCTGTACAAGAATTTGGGATGCTTGGCTCAAGCCAGCTAAAAGTTTATGTGTCGATTGTGTTGAGAAAATTAAACTGTCTTTACAGCGTGGACGATCAGCGCCAATGGCGTGATAGTCACCATAGAAGTCATGGAATGTTGCATGTGGCAACCAAGCTTCATCAAAATGAAGTGTATCAATTTTTCCATCTAACATTTCTTTAATTTCTTCAACGTTATAAAGAATACCGTCATAAGTTGATTGTGTAATTGTTAATACACGAGGCTTATCTTTTTTGTTTGTGATGAATGGATTCTTTTGAATTTTGTCTTGAATGTTTTTCCATTCGAATTCTTTTTTAGGAATTGGACCAATGATGCCGAAGTGATTTCGTGTTGGCATCAAGAAAATTGGAATAGCACCGGTCATAATAATGGAGTGCAATACTGATTTATGGCAATTCCGATCCACGATGACGATGTCGCCTGGGGCTACCGTTGAATGCCAAACCATCTTATTAGAGGTTGATGTGCCGTTTGTGACGAAATAAAGATGATCAGAGTTATATATACGTGCTGCATTTCTTTCTGAAGCGCCTACAGGGCCTGTATGGTCAAGTAATTGCCCTAATTCATCTACTGCATTACATACGTCAGCGCGAAGCATGTTTTCACCAAAGAATTGGTGAAACATTTGGCCAACTGGTGATTTGAGGAAAGCAACACCACCTGAGTGACCAGGACAATGCCAAGAGTAGGAGCCATCGCCTGCATAATGAGTGAGCGCTTTAAAAAATGGTGGGGGCAAACTGTCTAAATAAGTTCTTGCTTCACGCACAATATAACGTGCCACGAACTCTGGCGTATCTTCATGCATATGAATAAAACCATTAAGCTCTCTTAAGATTTCATTTGGGATGTGACGGCTTGTTCTTGTTTCGCCATGAAGAAATATAGGGATTTCTTCATTACGAAATCTAATTTCATCTACGAAATTTTTTAATTGTTGAAGGGCAGTTTGGTTTTCTTCAACAAACTCTTCATCATCGATAGATAGAATAAATGCAGAAGCCCGACTTTGTTGTTGAGCAAATGAAGATAAGTCGCCGTAGCTTGTAACACCAAGGACTTCAAAATTTTCTTCCTCGATCGCTTTTGCTAAAACTCTGATACCAAGACCAGATGAATTCTCAGATTTAAAGTCTTCATCAATGATGACTACGGGGAAGTTAAATTTCATATTAACCCTTTATATTTTAGGTAATGTTACGCCTACTTGACCTTGGTATTTTCCACCGCGATCTTTATAGGATGTTTCACATACTTCATCGGACTCAAAGAATAACACTTGAGCGCAACCTTCGCCTGCATAAATCTTTGCTGGAAGAGGTGTTGTATTACTAAATTCTAAAGTTACATAACCTTCCCATTCGGGTTCAAAAGGCGTGACGTTTACAATAATGCCGCATCGTGCATAAGTTGATTTGCCTAAACATACCGTAAGCACACTTCTTGGAATTCTGAAGTACTCAACTGTTCTTGCAAGTGCAAATGAGTTAGGTGGGATGATGCAATAGTCAGCGTTAAATTCAACAAAAGAATTCGGGTCGAAATTTTTTGGATCGACGATGGTGCTATTAATATTGGTAAATACTTTAAATTCATTAGCGCATCGAATGTCATATCCATAACTTGATGTGCCATAAGATACGATCTTTTGATTATCTTTCTCGCGAATAAGTTTAGGCTCGAATGGCTCAATCATGCCATGTTCTTCGGCCATCTTTCTTATCCATTTATCTGATTTTATCGTCATAATTTTCTTGTCTCAAAAAAGAAAAATCCCGTTTGCACAATCTTGACGCTACGGGATTTCTAATGATTTAAATTTTCATTACTTTAGAGCTTATTTTCACCGATTTCAATACTCTGACGCCAAAATTGTTCAGGCTTATCAAAGATAACTTTAGATTCAGCGGGATCAGCAGTACCAGCAGGGTAGGTAAAGACTGGGGCCTTATCTTCATTCCAGGCTTTAATTACAGGATCAAGAAGTCTCCATGATGCTTCTACCTCATTGATATGGAGGTATAAAGATTGGTCCCCTTGCATCAAATTAAGAAGGAGTGATTCATAAGCATCTACACTTTCATCCCCTGTAATTCTATTTGGGGCGTCCATAGCTACCGTTCTTACTTTGGTATCAAGCCCTGGAATTTTCGTTTGGATTTCAAAGCGGGTAAATTCTTTAGGTTGAATACTAATGATGAGCCAGTTATCGGCTTGCTCAGGAAGTGAAAGCGGTGCTTTTTTAAACTTAATGGCTATCGCAGTATCAGATGCGTGAAGACGCTTTGCTGTTCTCACATAGATAGGTACACCTTTCCATCGCGGTGTATTAATATAGAACTTAAGTGCTGCGTAGGTCTCAACTACACTCTTTGGATCTTCCAGTTCCTCTAAATAACCCTTAACTTCTTCACCGTTGATTTTACCTCGACCATATTGCGCTTTAAAAGCATGCTTCTTAAGCTCGTTAAGAGGAATAGGTGTAATTGATTCAAGTACTTTAATTTTTTCAGCGCGAATATTTTCAGGGCTTAATGTTTGAGGCATTTCCATCGTCGTTAATGCAAGCATTTGCATAAGATGGCTTTGAATCATATCTCTTAAAGCACCTGTTGCATCATAGAATTGAGTTCTCTCACCTACACCAAGTGTTTCATTATTTGTAATTTGAATATGATCGATATGCTCATGCGACCAAAGCGGATCAAAGATATGATTTGCAAAGCGCGTGAGAAGAATATTTTGAAGTGCTGATTTACCAAGGTAATGATCGATACGGTAAATCTGTGTTTCTTTTAAATGTTTAGTGATTGATTTTTGGAGTGCTTGAGCTGTTTCTAAATTGGTACCAAAAGGTTTTTCAATGACAACACGACGCCAAGCTTTGCTTTCATCCGTTAAGCCAACGCTCGCGAGTAAATCAACAATCGAAGCAAAGTCAGATGGTCTGACAGACAAAAAGAAAGCTAAGTTTTGTGGGAAAGTTGATGCGTCGGAAAGTCTTTCACTGAGTCGTTTAAAAGCATTACTATCATCAGGCGGATTCGCATGATAAAAATTTCTAGCAATAAAACGATCAAATACTTTTGCGTCGTAATTTTTTTTGAATTTAATATCAAGCATGGACTTGATGTCATCTCGCCATGCTGATTCCTCAACTTCAGATCTTCCCACTGAAAGAATTTTCATTTTCTCTGGCAATCTACCAAGAGAATCAAGTCTAAAAAGACCTGGAATAAGTTTTATTCTAGAAAGGTTTCCACTTGCACCAAAGAGGACTAGGGTGCAGTCATCAATTTTTGTCATAGATTTTTAGGGATGTAAAAAAGTTATTTAGATTTTTTTACTGCATGACCACCAAATGCATTACGCATTACTGATAGCAATCTATAGCCATAACCTTGTTTTTCTTGGCTTCTGAATCTCACTTGTAATGCAAGTGTAAGCACTGGTGTTGGAATACCTTGTTCAATTGATTCAACAACAGTCCATCTACCTTCGCCTGAATCAGCTACATAAGGCGCAATTTCATCAAGCGCTTGATCTTCTTTAAGAGCATCAGCAGTTAAATCTAACAACCAGCTTCTAACCACTGAGCCGTGTTTCCATAATTCTGTAATTTGCGCTAAATCAAGTTTAAATTCACTTTTACCTTTAAGAAGTTCAAGGCCTTCAGCGAATGATTCCATCATGCCGTATTCGATACCGTTGTGAATCATTTTAGTAAAGTGACCTGAGCCTACAGGACCTACATGAGCCCAGCCACGATCTGCGTGAGCTAGTGCTTGAAGAATTGGTTTCATTGTATCTGCAACTTCTTGTTTTGCGCCCACCATTAAGCAGTAGCCATTTGCTAAACCCCATACACCACCTGATGTTCCACAATCCATAAAGCCAATACCTTTTTCTTCAAGGAATTTGCCGATGCGTTGAGAGTCTTTGTAATTTGAATTGCCACCGTCAATAATAATGTCGCCTTTATTGAGCATTGGGATGAGTTCTTTGATTTGTTCTTCGGTTGGATTTCCTGCTGGCACCATAAGCCATACGATTTTTTGACCATCTAATTTTGCTACAGCTTCTGCCACTGAGCTTGCGCCAATAATTTTAGATTTTTCTTCTAGAGTTTTTACAACTTCTGCGCTTCGGTCAAAGCCTACAACAGAAATACCTTTTTGAACGAGACGAGTAGCCATATTGCCACCCATTTTTCCGAGACCAATCATTGCTAATTTCATTTTTTTTACCTTTTTATGGAAGATTTGTCGTTGCTTAATCTTTTGGAATAAAGCAAATTAGTTTAAAGTGCGATACAAGTTAAATTATATCAAACGCAAGCCTCTTCAAGGAATTGATTTCGATATAAAATCCACATTATTTTGAAAGATTTACATGAATTTGAAGCAAATTAAATGGCAGTCATTTGAAAGCCAAGTTTCTCTTGATCAAGCGGCTATGGAAAGGGTTGTAGCTTTAGCTGATTCTTCAATTAAAGCGCGAGGCCAATTTCATCTTGTATTAGCCGGAGGATCGACACCTAAAAACGTCTATACACTTCTTAAAAACATCAATACAGATTGGCATAAATGGCATGTCTATTTTGGAGATGAGCGATGTCTCGATTCGGCTCACCAAGATCGAAATAGTACTATGGCTTTTGAAGCTTGGCTTAATCATATCGATATTCCAACCCAAAACATTCATACAATTCCAGCTGAGCTTGGTCCGGTAGAAGGTGCAAATTTATATAATGAAACTCTAAGCAAGGTAGGGGATTTTGATTTAGTCCTTTTAGGGCTTGGTGAAGACGCCCATACGGCAAGCTTATTCCCAGGACATCGTTGGGATAACAATTTAGATGCTTTAGCGGTCTTCGATGCGCCCAAGCCACCACCATTAAGAATATCTATGTCGCCAGCACGCTTAAGTCGATCTAAATCTGTGCTTTTCTTGGTTAGTGGAAAAGAGAAACAAACTGCGATAAATCAATGGAAAGCAGGAGATTTAATACCTGCAAGCACGATCACCTGTAACAATGGGGTAGATGTATTTTGTTTTAACGTAAGCTAGGTTTTTTGAATCACAATATTTGGGAATTTATTGCTGTAATCTTGGGCAAGTTTAGATACTTTAATGGCTGTTAAACGGGCAATTTTCTTGTAAGTTTTTGCAGCGCTGCTTTCAGGCTCTGCCACCACCGTTGGGTTTCCATTGTCAGCTTGCTCCCTAATCTTAATGTCTAAAGGCAGGCTTCCTAAAAGAGATACACCATAATCCTGACACATTTTTTCAGCGCCACCTGATCCAAAAATATGTTCTTCGTTGCCACATTTTGAACATGTATGCATGGCCATATTTTCTACAATACCAATAATTGGAATATTAACTTTTTCAAACATTTTTAATCCGCGCCTAGCATCAAGTAGGGCAATATCTTGTGGCGTTGTAACGATAATAGCGCCTGTGACAGGGACTTTTTGAGATAAGGTGAGTTGAATATCACCGGTACCAGGAGGTAAATCAACAACAAGGTAATCAAGGTTATCCCACCTTGTTTCTTTTAAGAGTTGTTCGAGTGTGCCTGTAACCATAGGGCCGCGCCATACCATGGGCGTTTCTGTATCTACAAGGAATCCAATCGACATAGCTTGAATGTTGTGAGCCATAATAGGCTCCATTGACTTGCCATCTTTGCTCTCAGGCTTTGTGTATATTCCTAACATTTGAGGTTGGCTTGGGCCATAAATATCAGCATCCAAAATGCCTACACGAGCACCTTCAGCTGATAAAGCTAAAGCGAGATTGACTGCGGTTGTAGATTTACCTACGCCACCCTTGCCAGAAGCGACAGCAATAATGTTCTTAACACCAGGAATAAGCGCTATGCCTTTTTGAGCCGCATGGGATGTGATTTTAAAATCAACTTCAATATTTAAATTAACTTCAGGCAATATTTTTTTAATTTGTGTCGCAATCAAATTTTTGATGTCATTTAATTGGCTTTTAGCTGGGTAGCCAAGCAAGACTTTGATATCAATATCATTATCTTGTATTGAAATGCTCTTAATAGATTTATCGTTAATAAGGTTGTCGTTCGTATTGGGATCAACAACGTCTTTTAACAGATCTTTTATTTGTTCTTCTGAGTGAGTCATGAGGCGGTAATTTTAACCTATCTTAGTTGAGGCGTCATTTGATAGAATAGGGACTTAGTCAAATCAATAAAGTTTCTCAATTCATGCGAAAGATCTTAGTCACTTCAGCCTTGCCGTACGCGAATGGGAGCATTCATTTAGGCCATTTAGTGGAATACATCCAAACTGATATCTGGGTTAGATTTCAAAAAATGCAAGGTCATGAGGCTTATTACGTATGTGCTGATGATACACATGGAACCCCTATTATGCTTAGGGCTGAAAAAGAGGGTATTACGCCGGAAGCGCTAATTAAAAAAGTACATGTAGAACATTCGAAAGATTTTTCTGATTTTTTTGTAAATTTTGATAATTTTTATTCTACAAACTCTCCTGAAAATCTTGAGTTATCTCAAACTGTTTATAAAAAACTTAAACAGAATAAAAAGATTTATACAAAAACCATAGAGCAATTTTACGATCCAGTAAAAGAAATGTTTTTACCTGATCGCTTTATTAAAGGTGAGTGTCCTAAGTGTCACGCCAAAGATCAATATGGTGATTCATGTGAAGTTTGCGGTGCTACATATGCACCTACTGAATTAATTAATCCTACATCTTCTGTCTCAGGCTCCGTTCCGATCAGAAAAGAAACGGAGCATTACTTTTTTAAGCTTTCAGAGTGCGAATCATTTTTAGAAAACTGGACATCTTCTGGCACGCTTCAGCAAGAAGCTGCCAATAAAATGAAAGAGTGGTTTAAATCCGGCTTAGCTGATTGGGACATTTCAAGAGATGCACCTTATTTTGGTTTTGAAATTCCCGATGCGCCAGGTAAATATTTTTATGTGTGGCTTGATGCTCCTATCGGGTATATGGCGAGTTTTAAAAAACTTTGTGAAGATAAAAAGATAAATTTTGATGAATTTTGGAACGCAGATTCACAAACAGAGCTATATCATTTTATTGGAAAAGATATTCTTTATTTCCATGCATTATTTTGGCCGGCAACTTTAGAATTTTCTGGCTATAGAAAACCTACAAAGATTTTTGCACATGGTTTTCTTACGGTAAATGCAGAGAAGATGTCTAAATCTCGCGGTACATTCATCACAGCTCGAAGTTACTTAGATCATATTAAAAATCCAGACTACCTTCGATATTATTACGCTGCTAAATTAAATAACACTATGGAAGATATTGATCTTAATTTAGAAGATTTTTTATCTCGAGTGAATAGTGATCTTGTAGGCAAATTTATTAATATCGCAAGTCGAACCTCAGGGTTTATTCATAAATATTTTGAAGGCAAACTTTTTCTTGATGATTCAAAAACTGATCAAGAACATATTGCTATCACGCAAAAATGCAAAGATATTGAAAGCGAAATCAAGAGTTGCTTTGAATCTAGAGAATATGGTCGTGCAGTTCGAGAAATTATGCGTGTAGCAGATATTACAAATGAGTACGTCAATACAAAAGCGCCCTGGACACTTGCAAAAGATGATACACAACATAAATTAGGTTCAGATTTACATGTGATATGCAGTAGAAGTCTTGAAGCCTTTAGGCGGCTTTCTATATATCTTGCACCTGTATTGCCTAAACTTACGTCAGATATAGCAAAATTTTTTAATGAAAAAGAATTTAAGTCATTTAAAGATCTTGATAAAAAAGACATTACCGTTAACGAGTATCAGCACATATTAACTAGAGTTGAAAAGAAAGATATCGATATGATGATTGAATCAAACAAAGAGTCTTTAGACAAAAATAATGAATCTTCGAAAAAGGTAGATGTCGATCAATCGACTATTTCCATTGACGATTTTATGAAAATCGATTTAAGAGTCGCGCTTATTAAAGAAGCCTCTTTTGTGGAAGGTGCAGACAGTCTTTTAAGATTAAGCTTAGATCTTAATGACGGTCGTCCAAGACAAGTTTTTGCAGGTATTAAATCTAAATATAACCCTGATCAGCTTGTTGGAAAATTAACTGTTATGGTTGCTAATTTAAAACCAAGACAAATGAAATTTGGTTTATCTGAAGGTATGGTGCTTGCTGCAAGCAATGAGTCTGAAGGGCCGTTCGTACTTTATCCAGATCAAGGCGCTAAACCTGGCATGCGCATTAAATAATTAACCTTGGTTAATTTCTAAATAAATTTTTTCTAAAGTTTTTGATGGATCTTTTGATTGGGTAATGGGTCTTCCAATTACTAGATGACTAGATCCTGCTTTGATAGCCTCTGCAGGTGTCATAGTTCTCACTTGATCATTTGCGACATCATCAGCCATCCTTATACCTGGCGTCACAAATAAGAATGACGGATTAAACTGGTCTTTTAAGAAGCCTAAATCTTTAGCAGAACAGACGATACCTTGAAGCCCACTTTGTTCGGTTAATTTTGCGAGACGTAATACTTGGTCTTCTAAATTTCTAGACACACCAATTTCTTCTAAAGTTTTCTGATCCATACTTGTCAATACAGTGACTGCTATAAGAAGAGCTGGTTGTTTGGCTTTACTCGTGCCCTCGAGTGCCGCTTCCAACATGTTACTTCCTCCAGAAGCATGAACATTGAGCATCCATACGCCTAACTGACTTGCTGCTTCACATGCTTTTTTAACGGTCGTAGGAATGTCATGGAATTTAAGATCTAAAAATACTTTGAAATTTTTATTGTGCAGGTATTCGATAAAAGCGGGACCAGTTGCTGTAAATAATTCTTTGCCAACTTTTACATTGCAATATTCTGGATTAAGTTGCGAAACTAATGTTTTTGCATCTGCAAGATTTGCAAAATCAAGAGCTACGGTAACTTTATGCGTTGGTGTCATTAACTAATTTCATTCATCTCAGTAGGTTCTGACGGAAGTGCTTCCCAGGCATTACAAGCCGGACATTGCCAATGATGCTGTTTAGCTTTAAAGCCACAACTGCTGCATGTAAATAAACGTCGATTGCCAATAGCATTTCGAACAGTTTGTTGAATAAGTTGGATGTCTTGTTCTTTATGCTTGCTATTCATAGCGCGTGCTTGAAATAATTGATCTAATGCTTGAAGGCTTGGCTTTCTTATAAGCTCTTTGCGTGCAAGCTCTTCAGCCATTTCAGAGCCTTCTAGTTTTAATGTTGCTTCATAGATAACATTAAGCAGTGATCTTAATTTGTAATTTTCAAAATAAAGATTTAGGAGTGATAAACCTTCTTCAGGTTTTTTAAGTTTTTCAAATGAATTAAGTATTTTGGCTGCGACAAGACCTAAGGATTCTGGATCTTGAAATTCAATTTTTTTCCAGTGATTGATCGCTTTATTATGATCACCATCTTCTGCATCTAAATCACCAAGTAAAATATTTGCTCGAACACATTTTTTATGCGCGTCGAGTGCATCGTTAAGTGATTTAATTGCTGACTTTTTATCTTTATCTAAAATCGCATTCAATGCAATTTCACAATGGTAATGACTAATTTGTAATCTAAATGAAACGCCTGATTCTTTTTCTAATTTTGTGGCCATCTTAATCGCATTTTGCCATTCACGTTCTTTCACGTAAATCTCAAGTAAAGCATTAGATGCATATTGTTTATATTTTCCAGATTCTAATTTTAGGAATAATTCTTCAGCACGATCAAATAAGCCTGCTTTAAGATAATCTTGAGCTAATTCAGCTTTCACAGATTCTTCTTGCGAAGGATTAAGATCACGATTTTCTAATAAATCTAAATGCATATTGATAGCGCGATCAATGTGACCTATTCTTCTTAAGATGCTGCCTAAGGCAAAGTGCAATTCAAGCGATTCATTATTAATACGAACAGCATCCATAAAAGCGTTTACTGCTTTTTCGTATTGATTAGTGATGAGGTAATTAAGGCCTTTAAAGTAGGTCGCAGGAAGGCTTGTTGATTCCTTCATGAGTTGTTTAATATCAATGCGAGCGGCTACCCAACCCAATGCAAAGAAGAAGGGGATAACAAGGAGCCACCAATATTCGAATTGAATCATATTTGATTTATTGTATATCTATTAATTGATAGATCAAAAAAAAAGCATATCCTGGTAAGAAGATATGCTTTTAAATGATGTTTAGTCTTATTTATCAACGCGATCTCTTAGTTCTTTACCTGCTTTAAAATGTGGAACGTATTTCTCTGGTACTTCCACTTTTGAACCTGTTTTAGGGTTTCTGCCCAAACGAGGTGGTCGGTAATTTAAACTAAAACTACCAAACCCTCTAATTTCAATTCTTTTGCCTTTGGAGAGTGTTTCACCCATAGCATCAAGAATTGTTTTGACCGATAACTCAGCGTCTTTGTAGACTAACTGAGAGAAACGGCTAGCAAGTAAGTTGATTAATTTAGACTTCGTCATAAGATCAATTATTTTTTACTATCTAATTTTGCCTTTAATAACGCGCCAAGGTTAGTTGTACCAGCATTATCAGAACTTTCTTCAACTTCTACTTTTTTCTTAGCAGCTTTTGGTTTAGCTGAATTTTTAGATTTAAGTGAAAGTTGGATTGTTTTTTCTTTAGCGTCGACATTAAGTATTTTAACTTCAATTTCGTCACCGGCTTTAACAACAGTTGAAGCATCATCAACTTTATCTTCGCTGACTTCGCTTATATCAACCGTACCTTCAACTTGATCAGCTAAAGTCACTACGATACCAGAAGCATCTGCTGATTTAACTGTGCCTTTAACAAAACTACCTTTGTCGTTAGCTTTTGTGAAGCCTGTGAAGTTGTCGCCTGATAATTGTTTAAGGCCAAGAGAAATTCTTTCTTTCTCAACATCGATTGCCACGATAAGCGCTTCGAGTTCGTCACCTTTTTTAAAGTTTCTAATCGCTTCTTCACCTGTTTTATCCCATGAGATATCAGACAAATGAATAAGACCATCTATGCCACCATCAAGACCGATAAAGATACCGAAATCAGTGATTGATTTAATAGGGCCGCTAACTTTGTCACCTTTTTTATGTGTTTCAGAAAATTCTGCCCATGGATTTGATTTGCATTGTTTCATACCCAATGAGAGTCTTCTTCTGTCTTCATCAATTTCAAGAATCATTACTTCAACTTCGTCGCCGAGCTGTGCAATTTTTCCTGGGTGAATATTTTTATTTGTCCAATCCATTTCTGAAACGTGAACTAAACCTTCAATACCAGCTTCAATTTCAACGAATGCACCGTAATCAGTTAAGTTAGATACCTTACCGAATAGACGTGTGCTTACTGGATATCTTCTTGATAAACCTTTCCAAGGATCATCGTCGAGTTGTTTTAAACCTAATGAGACACGATTTTTTTCTTGATCAAATTTAAGCACTTTAGCTTCAACTTCATCACCAATATTTAAAATTTCAGATGGATGCTTTACGCGTCTCCATGCTAAGTCAGTAATATGAAGTAAGCCGTCAATACCGCCCAAGTCAACGAATGCACCGTAATCTGTAATATTTTTAATAATACCTTTTACAGTTGCGCCTTCAGTAAGTGTGCCAATAACAGCGTCCCTGTCTGCACCTGAAGATTGTTCCATCACTGCTTTTCTTGAAACAACCACGTTGTTTCTTTTCTTGTCAATTTTGATAACTTTAAGATCCCATTCTTTATTTTCAAATGGTGATGTATCTTTAACAGGTCTTACATCAACGAGTGAGCCCGGTAAGAATGCTGTGATTCCATTTACAGAAACTCTTAAGCCACCTTTAACACGACTACTTACAAAACCTTTAACTATCGTTCCTTCATTCATTGCATCTTCAAGATCAAGCCATGCTTGCATTTTCTTTGCTTTATCTCTTGATAGGATCGTTGAGCCGAAGCCGTCTTCTAGTTTTTCAATTGCAACTTTAACAAAGTCACCCACTTTAACGTCAAGTCCGCCTTGGTCATTAAGGAATTCTTCTGCTTTGATAACGCTTTCTGATTTAAGTCCTGCGTTTACAATCACAAAGTCATTATCAATAGATATAACTTCGGCTGTAATTACTTCGCCTGAACGCATTTCTTGAAGCGCTATGCTTTCTTCAAATAGTGCTGCGAAACTTTCTGTGGATTTTGATTCTGTATTTTTTGCTGTCGTTGCCATTAAATGTTACCTATAAAGTCCTACCTAGCGATAGGGATGTTAAAGTTAGCAATAGATCTTTGAAATCTATTACACCTAATTTTTTTTAAGACGTTTGAGACTTTAAACTGAAGAGATGGGTGATGTTATCAACGGCATCATATATGCTTAATGTGTCTGTATCTATTTCTATAGCGTCTTTTGTTTTTAAGAGGGGTGAGATTTCTCTTTGTAAATCCCGCTCATCTCTTAAAATAATTTCACTTAAAACCGAGGCCATATTAGCAGGGTTTCCTTTTGAGATCAACTGTTTATATCTTCTTTCAGCTCTAATTTGAGCGCTTGCAGTTAAGAATATTTTAATGTCAGCATGAGGGAAAACAACTGAAGTCATATCCCTTCCTTCAGCCACCAATCCAGGGCTTTTTTCAAAGCTCCTCTGAAATCCAAGAATCGCCTCTCTTAAAGCCTTATGAACCGCAACTTCAGAGGCTCCGCGACCTGATTCTTCAGAACGTATTGCTTCCGAGACGTCTTTACCGTTGAGTAAAATTTGATCATTTTTGAAGCTTAAATCAGCATTTTCGAGGACTTTGAGAAGTAAAGCTTCGTTATCGAGGGGTATATTTTGCATGCGACCCGCATAAGCGATCGTTCGATAGATTGATCCTGAGTCTAGATAATGAAAGCCTAGTTTTTCTGCAACAAGTTTAGCGACAGTACCTTTTCCAGAAGCGGAAGGGCCATCAATCGCAATTATAGGAACGTGGGAAGGCATCTATGTCTTTACAATACTTTCTAATACTTCAAAGTAAGTGGGGAATGTTTTATTCACACATGCTGGATCATTAATTGTGATCGGGATATTTTTAAGGCTGACCAATGAGAAACACATAGCTATTCGATGGTCATCATAAGTATCAATTTCTACGTTTTCTTTGATATGAAGCGGAGGGGTTATTTCAATAAAATCTTCACCTTCAACAACCGCTGCACCTAACTTTTTAAGTTCAGTTGCCATAGCTTTAATACGATCAGTTTCTTTAACGCGCCAACTTCCAATGTTGTGAAGTTTAGTCGTACCATTTGCAAATAAAGCTAAAACCGCGAGTGTCATTGCAGCATCTGGAATATGGTTGCAATCAAGATTGATTGCTTGAAGTGTTTTAACTTTTGAAACCTTAATCGATGCTTCAAGAGTTTGAATTTTAGCGCCCATAAGAGCTAGGGCTTCAGTAAATTTCACATCACCTTGAATACTATTTTTCCCAATGCCTTTAACTTCAATATCACCAGCAAGAGCGCCGGCGGCTAAGAAGTATGAAGCTGATGAGGCGTCACCCTCAACAAATATTTCACCTGGGCTCACATAAGCACTTGAGCCTGGAATCAGAAAGTGTTGCCAGTCTATTTTTTTTACATGCACACCAAATCGACTCATAAGATTAAGCGTGATATCAATATAAGGTTTTGAAATTAAATCTCCGACGATTTCGATAGATACTTCTTTTTTTGTAAGTGGAATCGCCATTAATAGCGCTGTTAAGAATTGACTTGAAATATCACCTCTAATTTTTACTGAGCTGTTAATAATAATTTCAGAAGGAGATATTTTTAGCGGGGGATAGCCTTCTTGATTGAGATAAGTGATATTTGCATTTAATTGTAAAAGAGCATCGACGAGATCTTTAATAGGGCGCTCATGCATTCGAGGCACGCCACTTAGCATGTAATTACCTTGACTAAAAGATAATGCTGCGGTGAGTGGCCTAAAAGCAGTGCCTGCATTACCTAGAAAAATTTCAGCTGATTTATTTTTGAACTGACCTTGAGAGCCTTTAATGTGAATGTCACCATTCTTATTTTGTGTAAGATCAACTTGAAGTATTTTGAGCGCTTCAATCATATGATGCGTATCGTCTGATTGAAGCGGGTGTTTAATAATTGTTTCTCCATCTGCAATAGCAGATAAAAGAAGAATGCGATTAGTAATACTTTTAGATCCAGGGAGATTGACTTGACCAGAAACAGATTGAATGGCTTTTAATTTCTTTTGGTTTGTCATGCGTTTAGATTACTGAGACCATTCGTTTCGAGTTTTACTTGCATTTTCAAATAAGGCTAAAATCTTTTTAGCATCTTCGTGTTCAATAGCTTCTTTAAGTAATTTAATTTGATTTTCAAAATGCTTAATATCTTCAAGAATAAATTTCTTATTTGCGAGCGTAATATCTTTCCACATCTCAGGAGAGCTTGCTGCAATTCTTGTGAAATCTTTAAAGCCACTCGCAGCAAATTTTAAAAGTTCATTAGCATTTGTTCTCTGAGTAATCATATCCACAAGAGAAAATGCTAATAGGTGAGGAAGATGGCTAATTGTCGAAAATATTTTGTCATGATCACTATGAGACATATTTGAAACTATTGCGCCTGCACTTTTCCATAGCGTTTCGATTTTTTCTTTTGCTTCAAGCGAAGTCTCTTGATCTGGCGTTAGTATGACATTTTTATTTTTAAATAAATCAATATGCGCTGCTATTGCACCGTGTTTTTCAGATCCAGCAATAGGATGCCCACCGATAAATTGCGAATAATGCGGCCCTAAAATTTGTTTTGCTGATTCAATGACATCTGTTTTTGTACTACCCACATCAGTAATAATCGTGTGTGAAGATAAATGCGGTTGGATAGTTTTGAGTATGGAGGGAAATTGCGCAACAGGCGTTGCGATAATAATAATATGTGCTTCAGCAATATCTTTCTTTAGGTCCTGGCTTATTCGATCGATAAGCTTTAATTTAATAGCGTCGTTAAGGTTATCTTGATTTCTACCGACGCCCACAATATCAGACGCAAGACCTGATTTTTTAGCAGAAAGTGCAATAGATCCACCAATAAGACCGACACCAAAAATAAGAATTTTATTCACTGTATATAGTTGATTTATTTGATATTGTTTAACAATTGAATTGTATCATGTTCACTATTAAATGATCGCCATTCGTTATTGATGAATAATTCAAAAGGCTTAAAGTGAGTTTTGTAATTCATCTTTTTACTCTCTTTAATCCAATAGCCTAAATACACATAATCTAATTTCTTTTCTATGCACCAATTGATAAGCCATAGTATGGAATAAGTGCCATAACTGAGCGACTTATCGTGCGTATCATAAAATGTATAGACTGCAGAAATGCCATCATTAATCACATCAACAAAACTTACTATTTTTAAATCGTCTTGATCTTGAAATTGAATTAATCGACTATCAATATTACTTTGTAATAAAAATTCACTGTACTGGTTAACATCATCATCTGTTGTTTTTGTTTTTTCATGTCTCATTTTTTGATATTCCAAGTAAAGCTTAAAATGATTTTCATGAAAGGAAAGCGGAAGCACCGAAGTTTGTAAATGCTGATGTTTCTTTGTGATTCTTTTAAAGCTTTTTGAAGATACAAAATTTTTAACATTGATACGAATAGGAATGCATGCATTACAAAGCTCACAATAGGGCTTGTATGTAAATTTACCGCTTCTTCGAAAGCCTTTTTTAATTAGATCGTTATAATGATGTTGACTGATAAGGTGATGAGGGGTAGCAACTAACGACTGAGAAGCAAGACCTTCTATATAGCCACACGCGTAACTTGTCGTGACATAGAATTGAATCTTATGACTGGAAAGTTCATCAGGTAGGCTCATGTTTTAATGTAAGTTCTGAGTAATTGAATAAATTGATTTCGCACGATTTCTTTAGCACCAAAACTTAAAAGATGATCTGTTTTCATCTGACAGTCTATCATTTTAACTCCTATGTTTTTTAAATACTGGACAGCAAACACAAATGCAATTTTTGAAGCATCTGTTTCATAATGAAACATTGATTCACCAAAGAAAACACCATCTAAAATAATCCCATAAAGTCCGCCAACTAATTTTTCATTGAAATAAATTTCAAAAGAATGAGCTATTTTCATTTGATGTAATTCTGAATAAGCATTGATAATGCGATGATCAATCCAAGTGCCAGTTTGATCTTTTCTTTTAACTTCACTGCAGTGCTTAATGACAGATGAAAAATCCTTATCGATTTCAAATTGATAATTATTTTTTTTAATTTTCTTGGAGAGCGATGAAGAAATCTTAAGATCATCAGGAAATAATACTAATCTTGGATTCGGTGACCACCATAAAATGGGTTCATATTGATTAAACCAGGGAAAGATTCCTTGTTTATATGCCTCAATGATTTTTTCAGCTTCGAGTGTTTTAGATATTGCGATAAGACCATTAGGTTCAATAAGCGCTTGATCAGTATTAGGAAAGGGGTCATGATTATCAAGAAAAGCGATGGAACCAAAATCAGTTTTTATCCATTGACCCATATGTTTTTGTGAGGAATGCTTTATTTAATTTTTAAGATATGAAACGTTTTTCAATATTAGTTATATTACTCTTAAATATCTTCCCAATGGCTTATGCCAATGAGCGGGGGTTGTTTTGGAAATTAAAAGCACCGAACGGATCAACACATTATTTATTCGGTACGATTCATACTGATGACAATAGAATTATTAAGTTCCTACCTATTGTAAAAAAATCGGTCAGCGCCTCAGATCTTCTTGTTGTAGAAATTACACCTGATAATCGCTCACAAAATTTACTTATGAAAGATCATTCTCTAATGTCTGATTTGACAGAAAATGAATTAAATCAAGTCAAAAAACTTTCAGAGTTTCATGTGATGTATTTTGAGAATGCCATCAGAATGAAACCTTGGTTGTTGGCTATTATTTTTGATTCACCAAAGCCTCATACTGAATTCAATCAAGATTATCTTCTGATGGCCATGGCAGAAGATTTAGATAAAGAAGTTTTAGGAATTGAATCATCACAAGAGCATTTTGCGATAATGGATTCTTTGTCCTTAGATGAGCAATTAATTATGCTTAGAGCAGTTCTAAAAAAAACAGAGAAAGAAAGATTATCTGATTACAATTTACTTATGAAAGATTATCTTTCAACTGATGTAGATCAGATACGTCATACCGATGAGCGATTAACGGGTAAATTATTGCCAGAAGCATTGTGGGCTAAAATTAAAGTTCAGCTTATGGATGAGAGAAATAAAAAAATGGTTGCAAGAATTAAAGAACTTTCAAAAGATAAGCAATTATTTATTGCAGTAGGAGCATCTCATCTTGCAGGTCAAGATGGCTTATTAAATCAATTAAAACAATCGGGATTTAAAATCTCTCCTATGAAAGCGTTTGAATGATATGAAACGTCAAATTATTTCATCTCGCGGAAATCAACATTTTAAACATTTAAAAAAACTTAATGAATCGCCTCGTTATCGTCACGAAGTGCAGCAAACCATTTTAGATGGTATACATCTTATTGAGTCTTATACTGAGCGCTTCGGTTCGCCTGATTCAATAGCTTTAATCGAGAGCGGCAACATTGATAAGATTGCGCCTTATCTTAATGAAGATACGCAAGTATTAGAATTTCCAGCAGCTCTTTTTTCTGAAATAGCACCTGTTATATCTCCTACAGGTATTTTGGCTTCTATAAACATCCCACATTTGGAAATACCAAAAAAACAAAATTGTATTTTGTTGTTAGAAGATATCCAAGATCCAGGTAATTTAGGCAGCATATTAAGATCTGCGAGTGCTTCAGGCGTTGACCTTGTTTATTTGTCTGATCATTGCGCCGACCTTTGGTCACCCAAAGTATTAAGAGGTGGGCAGGGCGCTCATTTTCATCTTCCATGTATTGAGAAGGCAATCTTTTCAGATATTACAAAAGCATTTACTGGAAAAATTTTTGCAACAACATTGAATGGAAAGTCGATTTTCAAAGAAGATTTGAAAGGGCCTGTCGCATTTATTTTTGGCAACGAAGGTAGTGGTCTTCAATCAGAAACAATAGGATTAACTTCACATGTAATTCATATACCTATGGAAAAAGGTATAGAGTCATTAAATGTTTCTGCCGCCGTCTCTGTATGTTTATATGAAAAATATAGACAAGAACATTTTAATGTTTAATTGAATCCCCTGATTCATTAAACACAAAATTTACTTCATCTTCAGCGTATTTATAACATTCATTGCAGAAATCACAATGAATCGTGATTAATGATTGTTCTTCGATAATAGATTCACATTCATTTTTGCCAATCAGGCGAAGCATATTTTCTACGCTTTTTTTAGAACAGCTACATGCGAATTCAGGAAAGCTTGGATCGTATAAGCGAATGGTTTCTGAAGAAAATATAGTCTGAAGAATTTCGGAAGCTTTTAACTCGGGGTGAATAAATTTAAACGATTCATTAGTAGATGCCACAATATTTTCCCAAGCATTTTTCATAGCATCAGGGTCGAGTATTTCTGCTGAGGTATTAAATGGAAGCTTTTGAATAAGAAGCCCATGAAAAATATTATCTTGAGAATTAATCCATAATTTTGTTTGGATTTGTTCTGACCTTAGCATGTAGTTTTCAAGAAGCTCGCTAATTGAATTTCCCTCCATAGGCACAATGCCTTGATAAGGTGTTTTCGCATTTTTTTGAATTAAAGTAATGATGAAGTGACCTTCTTTAATGAGATCAATCGGTGCTATAGATTCGACAGGACCACTCCATTTGACTGTACCTCGCATACCTAGATTTTCATTGCATTCAGCAATTAATAGTTTAAGGGGCCCATTTGTTTGAATTTGTAATGTCAGTGAGCCGTCAAGTTTAAGTGTTGAAGCAAGGAGGGCGCTTGCCACCATCAATTCACCCAATGCCATATGGAGGTTTTGAGGTAATGCTTGATGCTGTGTGGCTTCTTCGATTGTATGATTAAGCTTTACATAGTTACCGCGAATATCGGTATTTTCAAAAATAAATCGATGAAGTGTATCTTCAGAGTTGTGCATAAAATTTAAATTTCAATCATTTTTCTTTTAGGCACAAGCGAGATATCCCATAATTGGATAGCGGTAGCCCAAAAGTTTGTAAGTGTATTTTCTTTTTCAATTACTTCATAGTCTTGCCCGAGAAATTTAAGGCACGCGATCAAATTATCTTTTATGTTTGAATGGTCCACAGGGGTAGATTGATTTTCTTTGCTTAATTTTTTTTGATTGAATGTTGCAATAGGTATGTGACCATAATTAATTGAAGGAAGAGATAATTTTTTCTGTAAGAATATTTGCCTTGATGTAGAGTCAATAAGATCTGCACCTCTTACAATGGTGTTGATATTTTGCAATGCATCATCAATCACAACTGCAAGTTGGTAAGCATAAATACCATCAGATCTTTTTAAAATAAAATCACCAAAATCTTTTAATATATTTTGTTGAATAACACCTTGAATCTTATCTTGAAATACCATGCAAATATCTTCTGCTTTTATTCTCAAAGCATGATGTTGCGCGTTTAATTTCTTATCTCTGCAAGTCCCAGGATAAATCATCCCATCAATACCTGTCATCGCTGAATCAGCAATTTCTTTTCGGCTACATTCGCAAAAATACGTATTTTCTTTTTGATTTAAATTAGACGCATAGTGTTCGTAAATATCTATGCGATGACTTTGGTAAATGATTTCGTCATCCCATTGAAAACCATGTTGATGAAGTGTATCTAAAATAGCTTTATCACTCTGTTTAACAACTCTTGGCTGATCGAGATCTTCCATCCTAACTTTCCAGAGGCCATCGTGATGTTTTGCATCAAGATAGCTAGCCACTGCGGTAACAAGTGATCCAAAATGCATTGGACCTGTAGGGGAGGGTGCAAATCGACCTATATACATTTAAGAGGGGGTGTTGATATAAGGTGGAATATGCCAATTATGCAGATCAGTGCCTAAAAGAAAGAGATTACATTTAATGCGATCATTCGTAGAACTACTCACCATAAATTCATAACACCTTAATATGGCAACTTGTCCTTTTTCATTTCGTTTCAATGTAATTTTTTCGCAGGCAACGGTTTCATCTAAGAATTGAAGATCAAATTGTTGCGATAGATTTTTGCCAAGTTGAATAGCTAGTTCGCGTTTTGAGATTGTATCAATCCAAAACCAAGCAATAGCGATGATTAATGCAAGAAGGCTGTATTCCAACATGTGTTTTAATAAAAAAAATAGATTTTGATATCTTAAACGGGGTTATTGAGACTTTAGCGATTATTTTGACGCATTCTTTATGTGCATCAAAATATGAATTCATATAAATGCACATAAATAGTGCTTAAAAGTAGAATAATTCGTAAATTTTAAGATAAAAAATTCACAATCTCTTATTTTTATTCATTTTTATATAAAATTAAGCTTAATTAAATATTAAAGATAAGGAATTCCGGTCATGGATAACTTAATTGGTGCAAATGATGTTTTATTTGTTTTATTAGGCGCGATTATGGTGCTTGCTATGCATGCAGGATTCGCATTTTTAGAAGTAGGTACGGTTCGTCATAAAAACCAAGTGAATGCGCTAGTTAAAATTCTTGTTGATTTTTCTGTATCGACGCTTGCTTATTTCTTTATTGGTTATGGTATCGCTTATGGCGTCAGCTTCTTATCTCCTGCAGAAACATTGTCAGCTAAAAATGGCTATGAGCTCGTAAAGTTTTTCTTCTTGCTTACTTTTGCTGCAGCGATTCCTGCCATTATTTCTGGAGGCATTGCTGAGAGAGCTAAATTCAATTCTCAATTAGCAGCTACTTTTGCTTTGGTGGGGTTTGTGTATCCGTTTTTTGAAGGCATTGCTTGGAATAATCATTTAGGTGTTCAGTCTTTTCTTGAAGGTAATTTTGGATTTAAATTTCATGACTTTGCAGGATCGGTTGTTGTGCATGCTATGGGTGGATGGATTGCTTTAGCAGCGGTTTTATTGCTCGGAGCAAGAAATGGAAGATATGGTAAAGATGGAAGGCTCCATGCTTACCCGCCATCTAATATTCCGTTTCTCGCATTAGGTGCGTGGATTTTAACTGTAGGTTGGTTTGGCTTTAATGTGATGTCAGCGCAAACCGCCAATGGTATTTCAGGCCTAGTTGCAATAAATTCTCTAATGGCATTAGTCGGTGGTACGATCGCAGCGCTCATTGTTGGAAAAAATGACCCTGGTTTTATCCATAATGGCCCACTTGCAGGCCTTGTAGCTGTTTGCGCGGGATCAGATATTTTTCATCCTATTGGCGCTCTTATTACAGGTTTAGTTGCAGGCGTTCTCTTTGTATGGGCTTTTACGCTTACACAAAATCGGTTAAAAATTGATGATGTATTAGGGGTGTGGCCATTACATGGACTCTGTGGTGCTTGGGGCGGTATTGCAGCAGGCATTTTTGGATCTACTTATTTTGGCGGCATGGGCGGTATTAGTTTTACATCGCAACTCATTGGGACTTTATTAGGTATTGGTATTGCGCTTTTAGGCGGATTTTTAGTTTACGGCATTATTAAGCATTTCTTTGGTATTCGATTAAGCCAAGAAGAAGAATTTAATGGCGCGGATATTTCGATTCATAAAATTGCAGCTAATGCAGAAGATTAATTCTATCTCTTAAAAGCATCATGTGAGGCCATGTTAAAATTTGCCATGGCCAAATTTCATATCGTTATTCCAGCAGCAGGCTCAGGTTCCAGAATGGGGTTGGGCCAGCCCAAGCAATACCTTTCAATTCATAAACAAACACTCATTGAAAGAGTAGTTCGAGTTTTTGACAATATTTCACTTGTTAATTCAATTCATATTGCCATTCACCCCAATGATGAAATATGGAAAACACTTAATCTTTCTTTTTCATCTAAGGTGAATACTCATTATTGTGGTGGTGAATCTCGAGCAGAAACAGTTCTTAATACATTAAAAACAATAAAAGATCATGTAGATGAAAGCGATTGGATTTTGGTTCATGATGCGGCTCGGCCTGGCATAGAAGGAAAAGATGTAGAGCATTTAATGCATGCATTGAAAGATGATTCAGTAGGCGGTCTCTTGGCTTACCCACTATCAGATACTATAAAAAAATCTGACGAAGAAGATAGAGTGGTTGAATCTCCTTTAAGAGAACATTTATGGCAAGCACAAACGCCGCAGATGTATCGATATAAAATGTTAAGTCATGCATTAGAAAAATTTGACGGGACTCCAACTGATGAATCTCAAGCAATTGAACGTTTAGGTGAGAAGCCTAAATTAATTAAAGGTAATTTTAAGAATTTTAAAGTTACTTACCCAGAGGATCTTAATATCCTCGAGCAGTTAATAAATAAATAGGCATTTACTATGATAAAAGTCGGACAAGGTTTTGATGTTCACCAATTAGTGAACGGAAGAAAATGTATCATTGGCGGTGTTGAAATTCCATTCAACAAAGGATTGGAGGGCCATTCAGATGCTGATGTTCTTCTTCACGCGATATCGGATGCCATCCTCGGTGCCGCGTGCTTAGGTGATATTGGAAAACATTTTCCAAATACAGATCCTCTCATTAAAGATATCAATTCAAGAGAAATATTAAAGAAAGTGATTTTACTCCTTCAGCAAAAAAAATATTCCATTGTGAATATTGATGCCACCGTGATTTGTGAGTTACCAAAACTAGCGCCATACATTGATCAAATTAAAAAAAATATTGCATTGGATTGCAATATAAATATAGATCAAATCAATGTAAAAGCGACCACTACCGAAACGCTTGGATTTACTGGAAGAGGAGAGGGTATCGCCGCCCAAGCCATTTGTTTAATAGAGTCTAATTAGGCTCTTTCATGTTTAAGTATTTCGAAAAGCTCCTTAATCCATTCCCTGAAGATTTTTTAGTCACACCACCTAAGACTCTATTACCATTTATTTGGTCATGTACAAAAAATCTTAGATGGTTAATTTTATGTATGGCCTTATTAACAGCATTCATAGGAAGTTTTGAAGCTGTTTTATTCTCATACATGGGGTCACTTATCGATTTATTAAATCATTCAAATCGAAATGACTTTTGGACCCAACATTTTTCTATGTTGGTATCAGCCTCAGCTATTTTAATCTTAAGTACGATTCTTATTTTATTTCAAACATTAATTAAGCACCAATCACTTGCTGGTGCATTTCCCATGCGTATGCGTTGGAATTTCCACCGTCTACTTCTTAATCAAAGTATGAATTTTTATCATAATGAATTTGCAGGAAGGGTTGCCGCAAAAGTTATGCAAACGGCTCTTGCTGTCAGAGATTTATGGTTTATTTTGGCCGATATATTGATTTACGTCGTAATTTATTTCCTCACTATGATTTTAGTTATTGGTAAATTTAATTATGTGTTGATGCTTCCTTTTGTTGCATGGGTACTGCTTTATATTTTAGCTTTAATTTATTTTGTACCTCGTTTAAGTAAGTTATCAAGAAATCAAGCAGATGCTAGATCTTTAATGACAGGAAGAATTACAGATGCTTATACCAATATAAGTACGATCAAACTCTTTTCGCATGCAGGACGAGAAGCTAACTTTGCAAAAGTGGCAATGAAAGAATTTTTAGCGAGTGTAAATAACCAAATGCGACTTGTAAGTTGGATTGAAATCATTAATCACTTATTAAGTATGCTTTTAGTTATAGGCACCGCCATAGCAGCAATTTGGCTTTGGTCAAGCAATGAAATTATGGTGGGCGTTATTGCTACCTCAACTGCAATGGCACTTAGGTTAAATGGTATATCGCATTGGGTAATGTGGGAAATGACGTCGCTATATGAGCAAGTAGGAACTCTTCAAGATGGACTCAACACGCTCTCAATGCATCAAGAGATTAAAGATGAAAAAAATGCAAAAGATCTTCAAATAAAGAAAGCTTCAGTTTCATTTCAAAATGTAGTTTTTAACTATCCTGCTCAAAAAAAATCAGTTATTCATAACTTTTCTCTACATATTAAGCCCGGGGAAAAAGTTGGATTAGTTGGAAGATCTGGCTCAGGAAAATCTACGCTCGTAAATTTATTATTGAGATTTTACGATCTTAAAGCAGGCGTGATTATGATCGACAATCAAGATATTTCTAAAATAAAACAAAATAGCTTAAGAGAAAAAATTGGTATGGTGACGCAAGACACTTCTCTTCTTCATCGTTCTGTTAAAGATAACATTGTTTATGGCAGACCTAATGCAACTCAAAAAGAAATCATACATGCAGCAAAAAGAGCTAAAGCACACGATTTTATAATGCAATTAGAAGATAATTTTTTTAGAAAAGGCTATGAAGCGCATGTAGGCGAGAGAGGCGTTAAATTATCAGGCGGTCAAAGGCAGCGTATATCTATTGCGAGAGTGATGTTAAAAGACGCCCCAATATTATTGTTAGATGAGGCAACAAGTGCGCTTGATTCAGAAATTGAAGTCGTAATTCAACAAAGTCTCTATCAACTCATGGAAGGTAAAACAGTTATTGCCATAGCACATCGTTTATCTACCATTGCGGCAATGGATAGGCTCATTGTCATTGATAAAGGTAAGATTATTGAAGAAGGAAGTCATGCTGAACTTATTAAAAAGAAAGGGTTGTATGCGAGACTTTGGAAGCATCAAAGTGGTGGATTCCTAGGAGAAGCTTAATGAGCGGTCAATAAAACAATTACAGCACCACTCCCACCATCATGAGTTCTCGCTTGAGCATAAGCTATCACCTCTTCTTTTTGCGCCAACCAATGTTTTAATTTGTTTTTAAGGATAGGTTCTTTATTCTTAGAGTTATAACCTTTGCCATGTACGATACGAACGCAACGAATATTATTTTTTTTACATTCAGCAATAAATTGAACAACATAGGCTTTAGCTTCATCTGAAATCATCCCGTGAAGATCTATGGATTTCTGCACAACCCAATAGCCTTTTCGTAGTTTTTTTAAGATATCAGGTGAGTGACCTTGCCTAATATAGAAGAGCTCTTCACCATTTTCTATATCATGAAGTGGTTCGTAGTGATCGCTAATCGAATCAATCAGCGCTTGTTTTTCGTCTCTTATGAAATTAAGAGGTACGGGCTTGGGTTTTTTTTGAGGCGCTTTATGTTCTTTTTTTTTCGGACTGATTTTTAATGGGGTCGCCCCTTTAATGGCTTCTCTGAATAAATCAATTTCATCTTCGTTATTTGTGGCCATGACATTATTTTGTTAAAAATCTTTCTGCATCGAGTGCTGCCATACAGCCAGTTCCAGCACTTGTCACTGCTTGACGGTATATATGGTCTTGAACATCACCTGCTGCAAATACGCCAGGAATTGAAGTGGCTGTAAAATTACCTTCACGACCTGTATTGGTAACAATATAACCATTTTCCATATTTAATTGACCTTCAAAAATTGAAGTATTGGGTTGATGTCCAATGGCAATAAAAATACCTTTGAGTAGTATTGATTTACTTTCATTTGTATTTACATCCTTGATTTTGATGCCTGTAACACCTGAAGCGTCACCTAATACCTCTTCTAGGACTTTGAATGTTTCAAGGACAATTTTTCCTTCTTTTACACGATCATATATTTTGTCCATCTGAATAGCTTCAGCTTTAAATTTGTCGCGTCTATGAATTAATGTCACTTTATTTGCGATATTTGATAAATAAAGCGCCTCTTCAATTGCTGTATTCCCCCCGCCTACAACAGCCACTTCTTGGTTTTTATAAAAGAAGCCGTCGCATGTAGCGCAAGCAGAAACACCCTTACCTAAAAATGCAGTTTCGCTTTCCAATCCAAGATATTTTGCTGATGCGCCTGTTGAGATAATAAGGGCGTCACAAGTATATTCGGATGAGTCGCCCACGAGTCGAATAGGCTTTTCTTTGAGGTGAGTTGTATGGATATGATCAAATACAATTTCGGTATTAAATCGTTTAGCATGTTTTTCAAAACGTTCCATTAATTCAGGACCCATCACACCGTCAGGATCTGCAGGCCAATTATCAACATCTGTTGTAGTCATCAATTGACCACCCTGGGCAATACCTGTAATAAGCACAGGATTAAGATTTGCTCTAGCTGCATAAACTGCTGCGGAATAGCCAGCTGGGCCAGAGCCTAAGATGATAAGTCGGGCATGTTTTGCCATAAAAAATTCCTGAAAAGAGTGTGAAGTTACAAACGATCAATTTTAGTTTTCATCGCTTGATTAAGCAAACCTATTTTTGTTAGAACATGCATTTTTTAAGGCTTTTTTCATCATTTTTTGGCATCTCAAACTGATATAATTGATGAAACATTCCGAGTACTTACAACCTTGTTTTTTAAAAAAAAATCAGAATCTACAAAAGCGAGCCAAACCCCACAAGATAATAAACTGAGTGGGATTAAAAATAAGCTAACACGCGAAGCTTGGTGGTTAAGTTTAATTTTTTTAGGCCTTTATTTAACCATTACACTTGCAACGTACTCGAGCCAAGACCCTTCATGGTCTCATAGTGTCAGTGGAGCAAATTCAATTCATAATGCTGGCGGCATCATTGGCTCATATCTATCTGATTTACTACTCTATATTTTTGGCTTATCAAGTTGGTGGTTAAGCTTTCTATGCTTCTTTAGCATTTGGCTTCTTTACCCACAATACAATAAAGAGTTAAAAGGCTATCGCTCTTTTTTACTTTTTAATTATTTCGGTTTCTTTCTTCTCATCTCTAGTTCTGCTGCATTTGAGGCTGGCCATCTTATTGATCTACCAGCGCAATTTCCGCTTAGTCAAGGAGGTTTGCTTGGGAAATTATTTGATCATGCATTACGAGCATCGCTAGGGTATATAGGAACAAGTATTTTTCTAATCACATCTATTGCGATCGGATTTAGTTTATTTACAGGGTGGTCATGGCTTAAAATTTCAGAGCATTTCGGCCACTTTACTTTTGCTTTATTTCAAAGAGCGCAATTTCGATATAGAGATTGGCAAGATCGCAAACACGGAAGAATTATTGAGAAGCAAAGATTGGAGCTCTTAGAAAGTGAGCGTAAAAAATCTGAAAACAGATCTCCCATTAATATTGAAACTCCCGAAGTTGAAATTAAAAAAAGTGAGCGTGTTCAAAAAGAAAAACAAATTCCTTTATTTAATTTTAGTGACAATTTATTGCCACCGCTTCATCTTTTAGATCAACCCTCACATCAAGTTGAACCTCAGTCGCCAGAAACGATTGAGTTTATCTCTCGACTCATCGAGAAGAAATTAATGGACTTCGGTATTGAAGCCAAAGTGATATCAGCTCAGCCAGGCCCTGTTATTACGCGTTATGAATTTGAGCCCGCACCAGGTGTCAAAGGTAGCCAAGTCACCAACTTATCAAAAGATTTAGCACGAGCCCTTTCTGTTGTCAGTGTTCGTGTGGTTGAAACGATTCCTGGGAAAACATGTATGGGATTAGAGATACCTAATCCTAAGAGACAGATTGTTTACTTGTCTGAAATTATGAGCTCTCAAATATTTGCAGATACGAGCGCTTCACTCACGATTGCTTTAGGAAAAGATATTTCTGGCCGACCGGAGGTTGCTGATTTATCTAAAATGCCACATGTATTAATTGCAGGTACTACAGGGTCAGGTAAATCAGTTGCAATCAATGCATTAATTTTAAGCTTGCTCTATAAAGCTAATTCTGAAAAAGTCAGGATGATTTTTATTGACCCCAAAATGCTTGAGTTATCTGTGTATGAAGGCATTCCTCATTTATTAGCTCCAGTCGTGACTGATATGCGCCAAGCTGCTAATGCATTAAATTGGTGTGTGGCTGAAATGGAAAGACGTTATAAATTGATGTCGATGTTAGGCGTTAGAAATCTAGCTGGATACAATCAAAAAATTAAAGATAGTTTGAAAGATGGCTCCCCAATCGCAGATCCTGTGAACCCAGAAAATACTGAACCTTTATCTGAAATGCCACTTATTGTGATTGTGATTGATGAGCTTGCAGATTTAATGATGGTGGTAGGTAAAAAAATTGAAGAGCTCATCGCAAGACTTGCTCAAAAAGCGAGAGCATCCGGGATCCATTTAGTTTTAGCGACACAAAGACCTTCCGTTGACGTCATTACAGGACTTATTAAGGCTAACATTCCTGCAAGAATTGCATTTCAAGTGTCCAGCAAAATTGATTCTCGTACAATCTTAGATCAGATGGGTGCTGAAACCCTACTTGGACAAGGCGACATGTTATATCAGCCCGCAGGCTCTGGCTATCCACAAAGAATTCATGGCGCATTTGTATCCGATCAAGAGGTACATAAAGTAGTGAGTTACCTTAAATCACATGGTGAACCGAAGTACATCGAAGGTATTTTAACTAACGAAACTTCGGAGAGTGGTGATTACGGTGATTCATCTTCTAATTTCTCTGGCGAGAAAGACCCACTTTATGATGAAGCTGTAGAGTTAGTATTGCGAACTAGAAAACCATCCATCTCTTCAGTGCAAAGACATCTGCGCATTGGTTATAACCGTGCCGCAAGAATTATTGAAGATATGGAAAGAGCTGGTCTTGTTTCCGCTATGCAAAGTAACGGCAATAGAGAAATCCTAGCTCCGAATCAAAATGAATAAACTTTTTTTTGCTTTTTTAATACTCTCATTCAATGTGCTTGCGGACGGCATTTCAGATCTAAATGCTTTTGTAAATAACATCTCAAGCATGTCTTCCGAATTTAGTCAGGTTGTTTTGGATAAGAAAGGCTTAAAACTCCAAGACGTTGAAGGCGTGATGTTATTTAAAAGGCCAAATAAATTTAGATGGGATTATCTAAAACCTTATCAGAATCAAATTATCAGTGATGGCGATCGACTATACATGTACGATCAAGATTTAAGGCAAGTGTCTATTAATCCTATAGCCAAAGTTGCGGGATCTACACCGCTTCTCATTATCGCAGGTAAAAATATTGAAAAATATTTCACGCTTAAAAATATAGATGATCAAGTTAATAATGAAGGCAACCAAAATATTAAATGGGTCGAAGCAGTTCCTAAAGAAGAGGGCGCTGGATTTAGTAAAGTTATTCTTGGATTAACTGAAAATAAATTGTCAGTAATGAAAATTGTTGATGCATTTGAACATACCACAACGATTAGTTTTAAAAACGCAAAATACAATGTGACCCTGGTAGATAATGATTTTTTATTTAAATTGCCAACTGGTGTCGATGTTGTACAAAATGGCGTAGCTTCTAATAATTCACCACCTACAAAACCTACTAATAATAAAGATGCAGAGCTGATTGCATTTGCGAATAGTTGGGCAAGTGCTTGGTCAGCCAAGGATATTGAAGTTTACTTAAGTAAGTATGCCGAAGATTTTAAAACACCCAGCGGCGATACATTAGCTTTATGGCAAGCTTCAAGAAAACAAAAAATCTCATCACAAGGAAAAATTCTTGTTGAAATTGAAGATATAAAAGTGACTATGAAAAATGAAAATCTGGCCCGCATACAATTTAAACAAAAATATACTTCTGATAAATTAACTGAAGACTCTAATAAATCTCTCTTAGTCAAAAGAATAGATGGTAAATGGCTTATTAAAGAAGAGACTTCAGGTAAATAGCACTCATGAACCAAATGTTTGAACCCAATCAATCTCAATTGCCTCTTGCTGAGTATTTAAGGCCTAAATTTGTCAATGAAATTGCAGGACAAAAACATATTTTAGGTGAAGGTAAATCATTACGCGTTGCAATAGAATCAGGAAATCTGCCGTCCATGATTCTGTGGGGGCCTCCAGGAGTTGGAAAAACAACGATTGCACGTGTGATTGCCAATTCCATTGATGCTGAGTTTATATCTGTGTCCGCAGTATTGTCTGGCGTTAAAGATATTCGAGAGGCTATAGATAAAGCACAGCTTAATTTACAACAATATAATAAGAAGACAATTCTATTTGTAGATGAAGTTCATCGATTTAATAAAAGTCAACAAGATGCATTTTTGCCGCATGTCGAATCAGGGCTCATTACTTTTATTGGAGCGACAACTGAAAATCCATCTTTTGAAGTTAATTCCGCTTTACTAAGCCGTTCACAAGTCTACGTTTTAAAAATGCTGGATCAAGAAGATCTTCTTTTGATCTATGAAAAAGCGAAGAATTATATTGCGCCTGATATTGAAGTAGATGAAGAAGCTAAGCAAGAAATTATTGCCCATATCAATGGCGATGCTAGACGACTACTTAATTTTTTAGAATTACTTTTTAATACGGCTACATCTTTAAAAGTAAAAAAAATTGATCAAGATTTTTTAAAGAAAACGATTACAAGTAAAGTAAGGCGTTTTGATAAAGGTGGAGACCAATTTTACGATCAAATTTCAGCACTTCATAAATCTGTGAGAGGTTCTGATCCCAATGCAGCTCTATATTGGCTTCATCGTATGCTTGATGGTGGCGCTGACCCACTTTATTTGGCAAGAAGAATTGTTCGTATTGCAATTGAAGATATTGGTTTGGCTGACCCAAAAGCACAAACTATGGCTTTAGAGGCTTATCAAATCTATGAGCGTCTTGGCTCACCTGAAGGTGAATTGGCACTTTCAAATGCAGTGATTTACTTGTCTATTGCGGCTAAAAGTAATGCAGCCTATATGGCTTTTAATGAAGTAAAAGCATTTGTAGGTGACGGTGATAATAGTGATGTGCCTGTTCATCTTCGAAATGCGCCAACTAAGCTTATGAAAGAATTGGATTACGGTAAAAATTATCGATACGCTCATAACGAACCCGAGGCATATGCGGCAGGTGAAAAATATTTTCCCGATAATTTAGACCCTATTGAATTTTATAAGCCTACAACTCGAGGATTAGAGAGTAAAATTCTCGAAAAAATGAATTATTTAAAATCTCAGGACAAGCAAAAGAAATAGGGCATTTATGATAGATATTCAGATATTAAGAAATGATATTGAATTTGTTAAACAAAAACTTTCAAGTCGAGGCTTTGATCTTGATGTTAGCGCTTTTCAGTCATTAGAAAACGTAAGAAAAGAACTGCAAGTAAAGACGCAAGAACTTCAAGAAAAAAGAAACTCTATCTCAAAAGAAATAGGTATTGCGAAATCTAAGAATGAGAATACTGATTTACTTATGAAGAGCGTCAATGCTATTTCTGATGATTTAAAAGCAGGTGAGTCAGAACTGGCTGAGTTACAAGAAAAAATTAATCAGTTTATGCTTAATCTTCCTAATATTCCCCACGAATCTACTCCTCTAGGTAAGTCTGAAGCCGATAACAAAATAGTTAAGACGATAGGTGAGCCTAGAAAATTTACTTTTAAAGTTAAAGACCATGTTGATGTGGGTGCGAATCATGGACTTAATTTTGATTTAGGTGCAAAGCTTTCTGGAGCTCGTTTTGTAGTAATGGAAGGCAAGCTTGCAAGGCTGCATCGCGCTATTGCGCAATACATGCTCGACACTCAAACAGAGAAACATGGATATAAAGAATGTTATACGCCTTATTTAGTGAATAGCGAGACACTAATAGGCACAGGACAGCTTCCTAAGTTCGAAGCTGATCTTTTTAGCCTTTCACATAATGAAAGTAAATTATATTTAATTCCAACTTCTGAAGTGACGCTAACAAATTTTGTTCGAGATGAAGTTATTAAACAGTCTGATCTTCCTATTAAATTAACTGCACATACCCCATGCTTTAGGTCAGAAGCCGGATCATATGGAAAAGACACGCGCGGTATGATTAGGCAGCATCAATTTGATAAAGTTGAAATGGTTCAGATTGTGCATCCTGATAAAAGTTACGAAGCATTAGAAGAGATGGTTTCGCATGCTGAGTTTATTTTGACTTCATTAGAGCTTCCATATCGATTGCTATCATTATGTACAGGTGATATGGGCTTTGGCGCAGCAAAAACTTTTGATTTGGAAGTTTGGCTTCCATCACAAAATACATATCGTGAAATTTCATCTGTTTCAAATTGTGAAGCTTTCCAAGCTAGGCGATTAAAAGCTAGATTTAAAAGTGAAGACGGAAAGAATTTATTTCTTCATACATTAAATGGTTCTGGATTGGCTGTAGGTAGAACCTTGGTTGCAGTTATTGAAAACTATCAGAATGAAGATGGCAGTATTACGATACCCAAAGTATTGATTCCTTATATGGGCGGTATTGAAAAGATCTAGCTTCTCCAAATTTCACGAACATTTCCATTGTGGCTAATTAGAGCGCCATGAGCCAAATTGTAAAAAATACCATGTTCTACAATGCCAGGTGTTAGCGAAAGTAAGTTATTTAAGTTCTCGCTACTCTTTTCAGCAAAATTAAAATCAAGCACAAAATTTCCACATGAAGTAATGGCATAACCATCTTTTGCTGCATTGATTCTAATATCTCCTGTACCTTTTTTCATTAAGACATTTTTTACAAGCTCCCAAGCGAATGGATGAACTTCTGAGGGGATAGGGAAGTTATCTCCAATGTTTTTAACGATTTTAGATTCATCCGCAATAACGATAAATTTTTTGGCTGCACGTGCAAGTAGCTTTTCTCGAACGAGATCATAACCACGTCCTTTAAGTAAAGTGAGGTCAGGTGTAATTTCATCTGCGCCATCAATATAAAGATCAATTTCTTTTATTTGATCCATTGATAGGAGAGGTAAACCAGCTTCTTTCGCTTTAATCATACTTACAACAGAACTTGAAACCACTCTTACATTTAATTTTTCTTCTTTATTTCTTTTAGCTAAAGCGTCGATAAAAAAGTTAGCAGTAGAGCCGGTACCTAAACCCACAATCATGTTTTCACTAACATATTGTAAAGCTTGATGTGCGACTAATTCTTTATCGTTCATGATATTCCCTCTCAATGAATGCAGCCATTAAAGCTTATAATATTGGTAATCATTTATACATGCAATATATGTCAATAGAGGCAAATAATCAAAATAAAGAATTACTATCAATTTTAAATATTGATGGTTCGGATAGCTATTCTTTAGTTCGATATGTTCAAGATGAAGTTACTAAGAATAAAAAATATTTAGCTATTTTTACTGAGACTGCATTCGAAGCAAGACGTCTCATGGAAGAAATGCTTTGGTTTAATCCAAATTTAAAAATTAATCTTTTGCCTGATTGGGAAACACTCCCTTATGATCATTTTTCTCCTCATCCTGATCTAATATCCGAGCGACTTCTTACACTCTACCAAGTCACTCAGAAAAGTTTTGATGTAGTTATTGTTCCTGTGACGACTGCCCTACATTTATTGCCACCTAAGAGTTATATACAGCAATTTAGTTTTCATTTTGCCAAAGGCCAGAAAGTTGATATTGAGGCTTTTAAAAATCAACTGACACTAAATGGCTACATGAATGTCGTTCGGGTTATGGCTCCAGGAGAATTTTCAGTGAGAGGTAGTTTGATTGATTTATTTCCTATGGGAAGCATAGTCCCATATCGCTTAGATTTTTTTGATGATGAAATTGACTCTATTCGAACATTTGATGTTGACTCACAAAGAACACTTTATCCCGTAAATGAAATTAAATTACTCCCTGCGCGAGAGTGTCCGATGGATGAAAAATCGATCAGTACTTTTAGACAAAATTACCGAGAACGATTTGAAGGAGACCCCTCTCGCTCTTCGATCTATAAAGACATTAGCAAGGGCATTCCTATAGGTGGTATTGAATGGTATATGCCTTTATTTTTCGAAGAGATGAGTGATATTTTTAGCTATTTCTCGGATAACACTATTATTTATAAGCACGGCAACCTTGATCATGCATGTAATCATTTTTGGCAGGAGACTGAGAAACGCTTTCGATTATTTGCTTATGATGCCGAGCGCCCAATATTAGAACCTAAAGATCTTTTACTTAAATCAGATCAATTTTTTAAATCTATTAATACATATGAAAAATTCGATTTAAAAAGGCCAGAAACATACGAGAAAATTCCAGATGTATCAATTGATCGAAAAAATATTCAGCCTTTAGCAAAGCTGGATAAATTTGTATCCGAAAGCTCCAAAAGAATTTTTATCTTAGCTGACAGCTTAGGTCGCCGCGAAACCGTTTCCGAGCTTTTAAAAGTAGGTGGTATCAAGTTTAAATCTGCAGATAATTGGTCGCAAGCTTTAAATATGAATGATCAAGTTGTATTAACTGTCAGCCCAGTTCATCAGGGTTATATCTCATCAGAGCATATTGTAGTTACAGAGTCTGAGCTTTATGTGAATACTGTTCGCCAATCAAAAAGGCGTCAGCGCGATAAGAACTTTTCAAGCGATGCTATGGTTCGCGATTTATCAGAACTAAAAGATGGCGATCCGATTGTTCATGAACAATATGGTGTCGGACGGTTTAGGGGATTATTTAATTTAGATTTTGGCGAAGGTGAAAGTGAATTTTTGCTTCTAGAATATTTTGGTGACGATAAACTTTATGTTCCTGTATCTAATTTAGATCTTATTTCTCGCTATTCTGGAGGACCTGCAGAAACCGCACCACTTCATAAATTAGGTTCTGACCAATGGGATAAAGCCAAGAAGAGAGCTTTAAAACAGATTCATGATACCGCAGCCGATCTTCTAAATATCTATTCTCAAAGATCTATTAAGAAAGGCTATGCTTTCAAGATTAATTTACAAGATTATGAAAGATTCACAGATGGATTCCCGTTTGAGGAAACTGAAGATCAATTAACAGCAATTAATGCTGTCATTAATGATATGGAATCTCAAAAGCCTATGGATCGTCTTATATGTGGCGATGTAGGTTTTGGTAAAACAGAGGTCGCATTAAGAGCTGCTTTTATTGCGGCGAACGATGGTAAACAAGTTGCAATTTTAGTTCCTACAACACTTCTTGCTGAGCAGCATTACAATAATTTTATGGATCGTTTTTCAGAGTCTCCTATCAAGATTGCTGAAATTTCTCGTTTTAAATCTAAAAAAGAACAAGCTGAGTCACTTGTAAAATTAGCAAACGGTGAAATTGATATCATCATTGGTACACATAGGCTTATTCAAAATGACATTAAATTTAAAAATTTAGGTTTGATTATCATTGATGAAGAACACCGTTTCGGCGTTCGTCAAAAAGAACTACTCAAGGCGATGCGTGCAGAAGTTGATGTCTTAACACTAACGGCAACACCGATTCCACGAACGCTATCTATGGCTATGGAGGGCTTGCGAGAATTTTCAATTATTTCTACACCCCCACAAAAACGCTTATCAATTAAAACGTTCGTAAATAATTATTCAGAAGGTATTATTCGCGAAGCTGTTTTAAGGGAATTTAATCGAGGCGGCCAAGTTTATTTCTTGCATAACGATGTTGATACTATTCTTTCAATGAAAGAAAAATTAGAAAAATTATTACCTGAAGCAAGAATTGAAATAGCTCATGGACAAATGCGAGAGCGAGAACTTGAGAGAGTTATGCATGATTTTTATCAACAAAAAGCTAATATTTTGCTTTGTACAACAATTATTGAAACGGGTATAGATATTCCTTCGGCGAATACGATTATTATGAATCGTGCAGATATGTTCGGATTAGCTCAACTTCATCAATTAAGGGGTAGGGTAGGAAGATCTCACCATCAAGCATATGCTTATTTACTCGTTGATCCTGATAGAAAAATTAGTAGTCATGCTCAAAAAAGATTAGAAGCTATTCAACTTTTGGAAGATTTAGGGGCTGGATATTATCTTGCTATTCATGATTTGGAAATTCGTGGTGCTGGTGAGCTTCTAGGAGATAATCAAAGTGGTCAAATGCACGAAATTGGATTTAATCTTTATGTCGACATGTTGAACTATGCTGTAAAGCAGCTCAAAATCGGCAAAAAATTAAGTATTGATAACCCACTCCAAAAAAATACCGAAATTAACCTACATACGCCAGCTATTATTACAAATAGCTATTGCGGTGATATCAATGAAAGACTTGTATTATATAAACGTTTATCGAGCCTAAATGATCATGAGGCGTTAATGGAAATGAAAGAAGAGTTAATAGATCGATTCGGAGTTATGCCTGAACAAACGCAATCACTTATTTCTTTTCATGATTTAAGAATTTATATTCAACATCTCGACATTAAAAAAATAGATGCAAGTGATGCTTCAATTCATATAAGTTTTTCAAGCGATAGTAAAATTGATCCAATAAAGCTTATTAAACTTCTGAGCGAAGATAAACGTTGTCGTATGAATGGGCCGGATAAAATTAAAATAGCTATCACAATTGATGATATTTTAGAGCGAGTTAAGTTTATTAAAGATTTTCTGCATAACATATTCTAAACATGAAAAAAATATTAGTCTTTCTCATTTTTTATAATTTCTTAAGTTGCTCTTTAAATTCTTCTTTAAATGTGAAGAAAGAACCTGTCATTGGCGACTCCTCAGATAAAATTCTTAATCACTCAACATGGGGTAAGCCTAAAAATAAAAAAATTATTGTAAGAAGTAATGGTAGTGATGAGGAGTGGATTTATGAAAGAGGTATTCTTTACATTAAAGGTGGCGAGCTTACTTCAATTCAGGAATTTAAATAGAAGTAACAGATTTGGAAATTAAATTTTCAAACGCATAAGTTTTGGTATAAAGTCTTCAATTTTACTATTCGGTGTTTCAATTTCAATGTGTGCAGTAGATTTTACTTCTTTAAAATGCTTGCCATAAATATCCCAAAGCACAGATAAGAATGAGTTTGAAGCAGGTCTTATTTCATTTTTAAATAAGACAGAACCTATAAGATGGAGTTTTGTTTTTGCTCTCGTCATAGCAACATAAAGTAACCTTTTTAGTTCATTTTCCTCTTTAATTTTCTCAATGTTATAAATCAAATTATGTAAATGAGGTAATTTGTTATCCGGTTCACTATATGCTGTGATGTCAAATATATAATTATTTTTTATATAATTGTCAGACATAATCATTTTTTTTTCTGATGCGCGCGTAGTTGAATTTAATGATGGAATAATTACTGTATCAAATTCTAGGCCTTTCGCTTTATGAATGGTAAAAAATTGAATGCGCTCTTCAGCTGAAGGAATGTCGGATAAGTATGTTTTTGTGATTTGATATTCGACAAATTCAAAGTCAATAGCTATAGGTGTGCTCGATGTTTGTAAAATATCGAAAAATTTATTTATATCTACGATGTCATTTGGGTTATGAAGACATAGCTCCCCACCTAAATTCATCCATACTGATTCTATAAGTCTTCTAATGTGAATCTTATTTTTATGTTCAAATGCATTTTTTAGTATATCGACGAGTCGGTTAATTCTTTTTCTTCCGTCAGAAGAAATGGTATTTATTTTGTTTAGATCATTAATAATTTCCCATACAGTGGATGCATGATCATCCTGAAAAAGTATAACTAAATCATTAAGTGTTATGCCACACCAAGGAGCTCTGAGAATTGCAAGCCAATGAATTCGGTCGCTCAAATCAAGCATCGCGTAACTTAAAGATAGAATGTCTTGAATTGATTGATGCTGATCTAAGGCATCTATTTCTACCGCATTAAATTTTAAGGTAGGTTTAAATTTGCGAATGTAATTTATTAATTCTGAAAGATGGCTTCTTGATCTTGTGAGAATGGCAATTTTTTCATTATCAGGAAATGTGTCAATTAAATTACATACGTACTTTGCTTCCTCGGTATCAATATCAGCACCTTCATTAAATGTTAATGCATGAAATTTGAATTCACTTGTATGAGGATCGCTTTCTTTTTTTGCTGAAAAAAAAGACTTGTAACTTACAGCACCCTCAGAAATTGAGTCTTCTTTTGGCAGTATTTTTTCAAATATCTGATTTACCTCGTTCACAATAAGAGAAGAAGATCGCCAATTATCTTTAAGTCGTATGGTTTCTAAGGGGATTGTATTAAAGCCATTTTTTTTAGCTTCAATAAAAATGCTGACATCAGCTTCTCTGAATTTGTAGATGGATTGCATAGGATCACCCACACAAAAAATGGTTTTCTGAGCTTCAGACGTCCAACCATCTACTATTTTTTTTAAGAAATTAAAATGGCTTCTGCTTGTATCTTGAAATTCATCAATAAGTAAATGTGAAATCTTGTAATCAAGAGACAATAGGAGATCGCTTGCTGTATCATTTTTACCAAGGGCTTCATTGGCTATTTCTATGATCTCGATAAAATCAACTGTATTACTCTGTCTAAATAGCTGTCTTAGTCTTTTATCGCATTGCAGAAGAAGATTCGCAATAGACTTAAGTTTTATGACATATTCTTCATTTATAGGCCTCGGAATATCTTTAATGGTTATTAAACAATCTATATTAGGTAGATTGCGACATTTAGCCTTATAAATTTCCCCTTCTTCATCATTCTTAAATCCTTCTCGCGCTGAAATTGAAACTCGCCTAGTATTTTTATCTGTAAATAAGATTTGTGTGATTGTTTGCCATAAAGGGATTTCTTCTATATCAAAATTAAAGCTGTTTTTATTCCCTAGCTTTATGTCTCCTCTCAGTTTTGTATTTTCGAGGTAGTGAAGCACTTCGATAAGATCATTCAGTTGATCAAGATTTAGTGAATCTTTAATTTTTTGATAAATAGGTTTGATTAAATGATCAAAATAGGCATTACTTTCCTCGATAATTTTTGTATTTACTTTTTGAGTAAGTGCCTGGCATCTAGATTTCCACTGGTCTCGAATCGACATCATCGCGATTAAGTGACGATTAATCTTTTCGTATTCATTGTCATAGTGGGTAAAGACAATTTTAATGTCTTCCATATTCTCTTTAGTCTGCAATGCTTGTTTAACAGATTCTTCATAGAATTTTTCAGGAGTATCAGCGATATTAGGTTTATCACCCATTTTGCTTAATATAGGAATTTGACTGACGACGTTATGACAGAATTTATCAATAGTCATTACTTTAAGTCGTGATAGGTCGTGCTCGATGTCCCAGCCTTTTTCTTGTGAGCGCTTCAGAATTGTCTGAGTAAAAGGGCTGTCGCCTTTTTTAATGCGCTCCAATATTTTAGATTTCATTTCTGAAGCTGCTTTCTTTGTGAAAGTGATAGCTACAATTTCTTCAGGAGCGTCAACAATAGTGAGTAGTTTTAAATATCGATCTGTGAGTAAGCGTGTTTTCCCAGATCCTGCAGGAGCTTCTACAATAAATGAGCTTAAATGAAGCGCTCTTTCTCTTAATTCGATGTCGCTCATTGCTTATTTTGCTCAAATTGAAGTATTCGTTCAGGCAGCCTTAAGATAGGCTTAACTTGACAATAAGCTATATCTTTTTCTCGTGTAAATTTGACAGCTGCATTGCCTGACTCATAGCTTTTAATTGCATCATCAATTCGGCATTTCCAGAAGCCGATTAAATCATCCCAGGATTGGTATTGGGTAGCAGTGGAATCTTTAATGCCCTGAAGGAGATCTTTATCTCGACCGATACCAATCCATTGAGGTTTTGCTGCATTAATAACACCAATCGCAATGGCATCAATAGGTTTATTTGAGGCAAAGAGGGCGTAAAAGGGCATTTGTAATTCACCGTATGCATTTAAGAACCATTCGTTTAGAGTTTTTGTGGTGCCAGACTTATAGTCAATAACAATGTTGTTTTGATTGACTTCATCGATGCGATCAATCTTGATATTAAAGTTAAGACAACCTAAATGAATAGGTATATTTTTTTCTGTCTCTTTGACTTCAAAATCACCTCTTTTTAATTCATGGTGAATCCATTTTTCAAGGTAACTTATTAAGCGCATTTCCTCGATATTAAAAAACTCAGACAAGATCCTGGGGTAGTTTTTCCTTTCAATAGATATATTTTTATGCGTAATTTCCTGTATTTTTTTTGATAGCTCTTTTTCATTTAAAGCGCTTACTAGAGACGATGATTTATATTCTGTCCAAAATTCTTCTAGGGTTTTGTGGAAGAGATTTCCCCGCAATCTAGTAGTTAAATTTTCTTCATCTTCATCTTCTATTCGTTTAGCGCCAAGTCTAAATTCATAAAATGCCCAAGCAGGGCAGATGGATTGTGCTTCGAGTAATTTTATGCCTGATTTAACCGTCTTTTGTACTTCAATTTTATTTGAAGTATTGTCTTCAATATATTCTATAAACTCATGATTTAATTTATTTTTTTTGTATTTAAAATTTGTATCTTCAAGTAATTTAGAGGATACAAAGCTATATAATGTTGGTGATGGAAATATCTCTTCTTCGCCCATTTTTTTAGCATATGAGAGCGTTACAAAAGGTGATGTATGAATGAATTTATCTAAAATCTTCGAAGCATTTAAATGACGTTTTTCATGGGTGCTGATATGCCTATCATGCTGAATTTTAATAGGTATAAATGGATTGTATTGGTGAGGTATTGGCCAGTGATGCTCATTTAAATTCATAATCCACGTAGCATCATATTTTTCATAAACTGATTCATGGAAGCCTAAAATATCAATTTTAAAATTGCCTTGATGCTGGTGCTGATGAGTGGTTTTTTTAAGGTAATACTGAAGTACATCTAGCATCTCCTGGATGGATATTTCACCCATCAGATTGTCTAATGAAGCTATTGTTTCGTTAGTTTTGTTCCATACCTCATAAATACTTTCTTCAAAAGCATCTTTTGGATTTAAAAGACTAGATTGAATATTCTTTAAATACATATCAAATGCTTTAATCCATCCTGAAGGATTTCTTTTTATTCGCCACTCATGATGTGAGGCATATATTTGATTCAAGTGTGTCTTTAGGTAAGGTATTTCATCATTCAAGTCTTCAATTAACTCAGACATTTCAATGAGATCTTTAATTGAGATATTGCCCCTTCGTTTTCTCTCTAGATAGTTAATAAGCCTGTAGCGTCGACATAACTCTTTGCTTTCTGACCAACCACTATGACTTAAGATGTTTTTAAGTTCATTGATTTTAGAGGTGCCTCTCGCGGCCAATTCTATTAACTTGAAATTTAAATAAACCATAGATAGATGAAATAAAGGAGTATTTAAGGAAAACTGATAAATTCTTTTTTCTTGAGACAGGCTCGGAGTAAATGTCTCGGGATGAAATGTTTTATCAAGCATGCTTGTGAGGCGATCGATAATTTGATCGAGTTGCGGCGTCACAACCAATATCTTTTTGTTATTCTCTATTTGTGTTTTACACCATTCGACAATCTGCATGCATTCATGTTCTTCATTAAGAAAAACACGTGATTCAATATAAGGGGTTGTTTGCGAAGCTTTAAAAAACTCTATATCAACTTGAGTTTTACATGCCTCAATAAATGACTCTTCAATAGGTGCTATAAATTCAAAATTTACAAAATGAAGAGGGTGCTCAATTGAAATATCGCGATTTCTAATATGTTCTTCAGTTATCTTTAAAAGATTATTAAAAGTGATAACATTTTTATCGCTACAATATTTTTTAAAAATCAAGCGCCAAGCGTTAAAAAATGTATGCTCTTCACTCCGCTCTTCGCTTTTTAAAGTATTTTCGCCAATATTGAATTGATCAATAAGACGATTGGCTTGAATTGCAGTTTCACTTAAGTTTTCAATATTTGATAAATCAAAAAAAGATTTTTTATATTCCTTGATACTGCTTTCCCATAATAATTTTTCTTCAATGCCATTAAGAATTCGGTATGGCATATAGATATTGGCATGTTTTTTAAAAAGACTATTGATGAAATCATGAAGCGCCAATACTTTTTCTTTTGAATCAAAGTGCTTGCTTAATTTAAAAGCTTCTTTTGAATTGCGACAGAGGTAGATAGGCTTTTGCTCAGAATGCATGCTTCTATTGTAAACTTATCCTCGTTAATTATTATTAAAAAATATGACTGAGCGTAAAAATTACATTACCAAGCAAGGATATCAACGCCTAAAAGATGAGCTCGATTTTTTAGTTAAAGTTGATCGGCCTAAGGTTGTGGCTGATGTTTCGTGGGCGGCGAGTAATGGCGATCGCAGTGAAAACGGAGATTATATATACGGCAAGAAACGCTTACGTCAAATTGATGCAAGGGCTAAATTTTTATTTGGCCGTATTGATGAAGCAGTAGTGATTGATCCCTCAACGCAAGAACAACAAGATAAGATTTTTTTTGGTGCATGGGTAACTTTACTCAATGAATCTGATGATTCAGAGCATTATTATCGTATTGTGGGGCAAGATGAAATTGATACAGAAAAAGGCTTTATTAGTTGGGTATCGCCTATTGCTAGGGCACTTTTAGGTAAAAACTTAGAGGATGAAGTGAAGGTTGAAACTCCTGGAGGTTTAGTTAAATTTAGAATTATTAATGTGGCTTATCATGAATAATAAAAGCCCTATTGTGTGCCATTTAATATGTAAGGTGATTGATTTTTTTGGAGATATTGGAGTTGCTTGGCGCATAGCAAAACAGCTTAAGGTTGATTTTAATGTTGAAGTGCATCTTCTCGTTGATGATCTTATGACTACTAAGAAACTAATACCTTCTATCGATACTTCCTTACAAAAACAAACAATTGATGGAATTAGTATTTATCGTTGTGATTTTGATGAAGATTCAACATCACTTCCGCCACCTCCAAATTTCGTATTTAACCTTTTTAATATAGATTTGCCACATATCTATAAAGCGCTTATTAAGCGCGAAAAGTCGAAATATATTGCGATTGAATATTTATCAGCGGAACCCTGGGTAGATAACTTCCATTTAAAACCTTCTATAGATCCTGAATCAGGGCTTATTAAAACTTTCTTCTATCCTGGTTTTACAAATCAAACAGGCGGCCTTATTCGGGAGAGAAATTTGTTCTTGCGTCGACAGGCTTTTGATGAATCTAACCGCAATAAGGTAATTCAATCATTAGGCGGAAATCCTAACTTATATTCGATATCGCTCTTTTATTATCCAATACAAAAAATTGAAGTTTTTTTGGATGTGATAGATTGCATAAAGAAACCTATTCAATTTTTTATGCCTCAATATCTATTTGATCTTTTAAGGCCAAAAAATAATTATCAATTTATTAATATTATTCCTTATCCATTTTTAAATCATGATGATTTTGATGATTTACTCTGGTCATGTGATCTTAATTTTGTACGTGGAGAAGATAGCTGGATAAGAGCAATTTGGGCCGGCAAACCGTTTATTTGGCAACCTTATATTCAAGAAAATAATATTCATTTAATTAAACTTAAATCTTTTTTAAAGCGTTATTGCGAAGCTTGCGATCAAGATTTATCAGAGATTTTAATTAAAATGCATGACGATTGGTCGAGTAACAAATTTAACGAAGTTTTATGGCGTGATTTTTTTAAGCAACAGGCTCGTTTAGAAGCTTTTGCATTAAAGCAAAGTCATCATTATTTCAAAGAGGCTTCATTTGTAGAGAGTTTGGTCGATTATTGTTCCGAAACATAATTTTCGAGTATAATTTCACCCTTTTATTTGGTAAGCATTCCCAAGGATCAATATTATGAAAATCGCTCAAGAACTTCGCGCTGGTAACGTTATTATGGTTGGCACTGACCCTATGGTCATCTTAAAAACTGAATATAACAAATCAGGTCGAAATTCAGCCGTTGTGAAGATGAAAATGAAAAATCTTCTCACCGAAGCGCCGAGTGAAAACGTATATAACGCAAGTGATAAATTTGAAGTGATTGTCTTAGATAAAAAAGAAGTTACTTATTCTTATTTTTCAGATCCCGCTTACGTCTTCATGGATAGTGAATACAATCAATATGAAGTCGATGCTGAAAATATGTCAGAAGCTTTGAATTTTTTAGAAGATGGCATGCCTTGCGAAGTTAAATTTTACAATGGTAAAGCGATATCTGTAGAGCTACCAAATTCTGTAACACGTGAAATTACCTATACTGAGCCTGCTGTGAAAGGCGATACCTCAGGTAAGGTTATGAAACCAGCTAAAATCAATACTGGTTTTGAAGTGATGGTACCTTTATTCTGTAATACAGGCGACAAAATTGAAATCGATACACGCACTTTAGAATACAAAAACCGCGTTTTATAATTTTAAGCAGTTCCACCTACAACTAAACCATCAATCTTAATTGTGGGTTGGCCGACCCCTACAGGAACACTTTGACCTTCTTTACCGCAGGTTCCCACGCCTGAATCTAAAGACATATCATTTCCGATCATACTGACTTTCTTTAACACCTCTGGGCCATTGCCTATTAAAGTTGCACCTTTGACTGGGTAGAGTAGTTTTCCATTCTCAATCATCCAAGCTTCAGCTGCAGAAAATACAAATTTTCCGCTTGTGATATCTACCTGACCACCTCCAAAGTTAACTGCATAAATACCTTTTTTGACTGACTTAATAATTTCTTCGGGTGTTTTAGTGCCATTAAGCATGTAAGTATTAGTCATTCTTGGCATAGGAAGATGCGCATAAGATTCTCTTCTTGCATTCCCAGTGGTGGGCATATTCATAAGTCTTGCGTTTAATGTATCTTGAAGATACCCTTTTAGAATACCGTTTTCTATAAGCACCGTTCTTTGTGTTTCATTGCCTTCATCATCGATATTTAGAGAGCCTCTTCGATCTTTGATCGTTCCATCATCAACTACAGTAATATCTTTCGCAGCAACTTGAGTGCCAATTTTATTACTAAACGCGGAACTGCCTTTTCGATTAAAATCACCTTCTAGACCATGACCAATAGCTTCGTGTAAAAGAATGCCCGGCCATCCAGGGCCTAAGACTACAGTCATGCTTCCTGCAGGCGCAGGCTTCGCATTTAGGTTAGTTGTGGCCTGATGAACTGCTTCATGCGCATATTGTTTTAACACTTCATCTGAGAAATATTCAAATCCAAAACGACCTCCACCACCAGAAGAGCCTTGCTCTCTTTTTCCATTAGACTCTGCAATGACGTTAATAGATAACCTTACGAGAGGTCTAATATCTGCAGCAATTTTTTGCTCATTGTTAATGATAAAAATTACTTCATACTCGCCAGCAATCGATGCTGTGACTTTGGTTATTCGCTCATCCATTTTTTTAGCGAAATTTTCTATTTTTTCTAGAATTTTAATTTTAGTTTCAGCAGGCACTGCAGAAAGCGGGTCTTGAGTGCTATATAAATTAGATATTATTTTTGGATGATCGAGTTTATGTCTTTGATTTAAATTTTTTGAAGCAATTGCTTTGGCAATATTAGAAGAAGACAAGAGGGCTTCAATAGAAATGTCATCAGAATAAGCAAAAGCAGATTTATCTTTGTTGACGGCTCTAACACCTACACCTTGATCAATAGAGAAGCTGCCTGATTTAACCTGACCTTCCTCAAGACCCCAGTATTCATTTTTTGTGTATTGAAAATAAAGATCTGCATAATCGACACCATGCGACATCATGCCATTGAGTATATTATTAAGATCGTTTATTTCAATGCCAGATTGCGCGAGAAGCAAATCTTTTGCATGAGCAATTTTATGTTCCATGTGGGATCTTATTTAATGGTTCGATGTTTAAGAGCGGGTAAAGATTTACGAATAGATTTAATATATTCTTTATTTAAGAATCCAGTAATCACACCAGAACCTCGGCTTAAACGATCCAGAACAGTGCCCCATGGATCAACAATCATTGAATTGCCGTGTGTTTCTCTTCCGGATAAATGGTAGCCACCTTGAGCAGGGGCTAATACGTAACATTGATTTTCAATCGCTCTTGCACGAATTAAAATTTCCCAGTGCGCTTTCCCAGTTGTTTCTGTAAAAGCGGAAGGAATGACGAGAAGATCAATTTCTTTCATAACTCTAAATAATTCTGGAAATCTAAGATCGTAACAAATGGCAATACCAATTTTTCCAAATGGAGAGTCGATAACTACAACATCGGATCCTGCTTCAATAAGTTTATCTTCGCGGTAATATTCCTCGCCCATATCAAATCCAAAAAGATGAATTTTGTCGTAGCGGTGAACTAAATTACCTTTATCATCATAAATTAAGCAACTGTTTCTAATTTTATTTTTATCTTTTGACACCAAGGGAATCGATCCACCAACTATCCATACTTTTTTTTTCTTTGCCTGTTTTGATAAAAAAGATTGCACAAGTCCTTGATCTGGTTTTTCTCTGGCTTTCAATTTTTCTGAATCTTTGGCGCTCATAATAGAGAAATATTCAGGAAGCGCTATAAGTTTAGCGCCTTGGTTGGCTGCAATAGTAATTAAATTTTCAGCTTCATTAAGGTTTGATTTAATATCGGGCCCAGATGCCATTTGTATACCAGCAATCTTTATAATATCTTTATTGACTAATTTTGCTTTAGTTGTTTTTATTTTAGATTTAATAGCCATTATTATTTTTTGTCATTAAATAAGTTTTTAGTATTGTCGATCGTTGTTTTGATTTTATCCGATGCTGAGTTATTTACCTCTTCTGGATTTTCCCATGTACCAATAATTCGATACTCAGAAGTCAGTACTTTATTAAGTGGATCTTTAAGAATTTTTTGTGCGACGAATGCTGCGGCCCCTACAAGCGGACCGCCTGCAAGAGCGGCTATGGATAGACTGTCGCTGATATGAGGCGTTACTTTTACATTTAGATCTTGTGTTTCTTTAATGATATTTGTTTCGCCTGACATAAATACTTCAGCAGCTGGTCCATTCATTCTGAAATTATTTGTTTTCATGATGCCATTATTGAGACGAACAGAAGCATTCATAGTATCAAGAACAAAGCCGCTACCGAAAAGATCCCTAAAGTCCAAGCTTAATCTTCGAGGCAAGCTTTGAAGGGTTACTAAACCAAAAAGCCTTCCAACACCTGGTTCAACTTTTTGAATAGTGCCTTTACGTACATCAAGGTTAAATGAACCATCCACTTTAGTTTTATCAAAGGCGAGTGGATTGCCTTGCCATTTAAACTGACCAGATAAATCAGCCTCGCCATCCTTTACAAAATTGGGGTAGCCAAGAAAATTAAGTGTGTCACCTAAATTACTAATCTTCCAGTTGAAATTAATATTAGATTTAGAATTTTTATTCCAATCAATCCATTCTCCATCTGCCTGAAAAATATTTTTATCATTTACAACTTTAAATTTTTGAATATTAATATTTTGTTTTGAAGTATTAGAAACAAGTTCAAGTTTCCCAATTTTTTTCCCATCAACTTCTAGCGAATCAATTTTAATATCTAAATTTGGCAGCTTTTGGCTGCTTGAAGATGAAGTTGAGGATATTTTTTTAATTTCATTTGGAAGTTTAAGTCCATTTAGGCGCGCAGTTAGTTTGTTATCTTTTTCAGCCCATAAGAGATTGCCTGATGTTTCATTTGAGTTAATTTTAAATTTTGTACTACCACTAACGGGCGCTATTTCTATTTTGATATTATTGAATCTTCTGTCAAACAGATCTGCATTCTTGAGAGCGATATCGGCTTTATCAATTTTAAATCCATTATTACCATCTCCGCCCGTATAGATATTTATAAAATCATCTAAGTTTGCATAAGGTAAATTAGCTTTGAGATAAAGTCCTTTTTGTATATTTGCTTTTATGTCTGAATTAACTGATATGTAACCTTTGTCGACTGACATTACATTGTTTTTTTCAATACGTGTTATTTTAGAATTCACAATATTGCTGTATTTAAATTCAATTTCATCTGTTTTTGGATTGTTTTGTTTTTTGCTAAAGTAAAATTTTTCTTCCTTGTCGCGTGCTTTATTAAACGGGGAGGGATAGCCCATCTCAATACCTTTTAAATCTGATGATATTTGTATGTTGAGTAAGGGTTTTTTGTATTCCACTAGACCTTCCCATTCAGCGGAACCATTTAATTTAGAGAAGCTCGTACCTAGTTTTTCTTCAATACCTTTGTCAGTAAATTTACCATTCAACTTAACTTTAATGACTTTGCTTGGATCTGCAGTAAGCGCAATATTTGTATTGCCACCAAAAATAGTCCCAGTTAAATTTTCAGTTTTGACATTCTTTTCATCAAAAGTGATCAACCCTTTAATTTTTTCTATATTTGGAATACCCATCGCAGGATTAGTTAAGTTGCTATCAATAAATTGATAATTACCTTTAAATGTAATTGCATCAAGATTATCCATAGGTATGTCGATATTAACTTTGAGCCTGCCTTCACCTGATCCTGCAGCTTCATCAAATAAATGCTGAACTGATTCTTTTACAGGACTGTTATTAATAAATTTAATTGCTTCACGCGTTGGACTATTAAGCGTGCCTTGAATGTTACATATTGGATGCTCAATGGCCATCGCCGGTATGGTTGTTTTTAATTCTTTAATTGTATTACCTAAGAACTGACCTTTTTTACTTAGCAATTCAAACGTACCCGCATTAATTGAAGCGTTAAAGTCAAATTTCTCAACGACTGGCCATCCTGTACCGTATTCGATCAAAGTATTTTTACCGGTGCTTGTAACAACGAATGATCCTTTATTAGGGTCTGGTTGATTATGTATATCGACGAATGGAAAATCAGCTGATGAGCCTTTAATTGAAATTAAAGTATTTTCTAAACTCCCTTCAAGAAGTGAAGTATCTAACCAATGAAGACCTTCTGCACCGATTGTTTTTGGGTAATAAGTTTTTGCATGCTTAAAATCGATAAAAGGAATAGAGGCTTGTATATCTAGGTAAGGAGATTTCTGCGGCACTTTTTTGATACTGCCATTAATTGAGCCATTAATAAATGCATTATTAAAGCTAATATTTTTGAATATTAAATAATTTTCTGTCCATTTTAAGTCGCCATGCAAATCATTAAAAGTAAGCTGCTCTCTAAATAATTTATTGTATGTAAGAGAAACATCTGTTGATTTGAATTTCATTGATCCATTTTCGTTCGATAGATAAATAGAGCCTGTAAGATTTTCAAATCCAGGTAAGTCATCAAAAGCCTTCAAACTTAATTTATCAAATTGAGCTTTAAGAGTTAGTTCTGTTTTTTTACTTTCAGTCCATTTGAGATCAACATTAGAGAGCGAGCCAGAAGGTTGGATTGTATTAACTTTATTTTTAACATCATCAAAATACGGAATGGATTGCAATATTTCATTAGCTGCATCGAGTTGAATTTTGTTTACTTTGAGGGAAAATGCAGTGGGTTTATTTGTTTCAGTTGAAATGGTAATAGAGGTATCGGCATTTTCAATATTAATTCCGTTATTTGTAAGAAGATAAAGATTTTCAAATGCAATTTGATGGTCTTCTTTATTTGAAAGCCAAATAATGTCTCCTGAGAAATTTTTTAAATTAAGCTCGTTTTTAAAAGCTTGATTTAATTCAGTTTTAAAGCTTGTGAGCTTAATGGATGCTTTAATTTTAGTAATTGCAGCATTCGTGATTGAAGCGGTTAAATTTAAATCTCCAGTGCCTGCATTGATTTTAATGGGGTAATTTACCCAGGGCGTATATGCTGCAAGATTGATATTACCTGCTTTAATTTTAACTTCAGAGTCCCATGAATTAATATCTTCAATCTTTTTGGCATAAATATTCCCACTAAGATCAATAAATTGATTGTCACTGTTGCTGATTCTAAAATTAAGATCAAATTTATGTTTCCCAATGAGCTCAATAATAAAAGGTGTTTTGTAGCTAAAATTTAAATCTTTCAATGAGAGGATTGGTGCCTGCCTATATTCATCATGCCAATCAATCTCACCTTGTTCGATTGCTACCTTTTTTTGATTGAGGAGCCAATTCGTTAATTTATTATTGGCCGGTCCATCAATAGATATACCACCAATAAAAATTTTATTATTTGTATCTCGCTTAATAAGAAGTTTAGGCATTTGCAGCCTAATTTCTGAAAGTGTTGGTCTTAAATAAAATGGACTAAACCATGAAAAGTCAGCACTAATTTCTTTGAGTTCAAGCGTTGTATTATTTTGATCGTCATAAAATACAACTTCGTTTAAAGCGATTTCTGGATTAATAAAATTCCATCGACCGTCGAGTGAATTTATCTTAATTGTTTGTCCTGTTGCTTGTGATGCGAGAACTTCAATTTTTGATTTGTAGTTATTTAAATTAGGTTTGATGTAAAACTGAAATGCAAGACTAGAGATAACGATAAAAAGTGCGTAGGTAATGACAAATACAATACCAATTTTTTTAACGTAAGGAAGTAATTTTTGCTTCATGGAGCTTTCTTAAACTTAAACCGCTTACGCTATTTTACTTTAAATTATTGAATTGTTTGTTTTAGTTGCTCAAGAATAGAAGGGTTATCTAGAGTTGAAATGTCAGAGGTAATTTCTTCTCCTTTGGCAAGGGAGCGAAGAAGTCTGCGCATAATTTTACCGGAGCGTGTCTTTGGTAAATTATCTCCAAATCGAATATCGTCAGGTTTAGCAATAGGGCCTATTTCTTTACCAACCCAATCTCTGAGTTGGCTTGCAATCGCTTTGGCTTCATCACCTTTAGGCCTTTTGCCTTTGAGAACTACATAAGCCACGATAGATTCACCTTTAATTTCATGCGGCTTTCCTACGACCGCAGCTTCAGCCACAAGCGGATTTGATACCAATGAAGATTCAATTTCCATCGTGCCAAGCCTGTGACCTGAGACACTCAATACGTCATCAATACGACCCATAATAGTGAAATAGCCAGTCGTTTTGTCTCTAATAGCTCCGTCACCCGCTAAGTATACTTTTCCACCTAATTCTTCAGGGTAATAGCTTTTTTTATACCGTTCAGGGTCGCCCCAGATAGTTCTAATCATTGAAGGCCAAGGTTTTTTAATCACTAATAATCCACCTGTACCCCAAGGCACCTCATGACCTGCCTCATCCACTATAGCCGCATCGATACCCGGGAAGGGCAAGGTGCACGAGCCAGGGACTAGCGGTGTTGCACCTGGTAATGGCGTAATGACATGACCCCCTGTTTCAGTTTGCCAAAATGTATCTGCAATCGGACAGCGATGATGGCCGATTTTTTCGTAATACCACATCCATGCTTCAGGATTGATAGGCTCTCCTACCGAGCCTAAAAGACGAAGACTCGATAAATTATAAGTATCAGGATGAGATTCTTTATTTAATTCAGAAGCTTTAATAAGAGATCTGATTGCTGTAGGTGCCGTATAAAAAATACTGACACGATGCTTTTCTATCATCTGCCAAAAGCGGCCTGCATGAGGAAAAGTCGGAATGCCTTCATAGATCACTTGGGTAGCTCCCATCGCAAGAGGACCGTAAGCAACATAAGTATGCCCTGTAATCCAACCTACATCTGCCGTACACCAATAAACATCATCCCCTTTAATATCAAAGGTCCATCGCATCGTGTTCATGGCGTGCAGGAGATAGCCTGCTGAGGAGTGTTGAACACCTTTAGGTGTGCCGGTTGAGCCTGACGTATAAAGTAAAAATAGCGGATGCTCGGCATCCACATATACCGGATCACAATTTGCTGATTGATTTTTAATGAGATCGTGCCACCAAATTTCATTAATTTTTAATTCAATGACTTCCCTTGATTTTTTAAGTACTACAGTGCCAACAACTGATTCACAACCGCCCAAGCTAAATGCTTCATCTACAGCAGCTTTGAGAGGAAGTGTTTTGCCACCGCGAAATTGAATATCTGCTGTGATGACAAGTTTAGCTTGCGCATCTTTGATACGCTCTTGAATACTTTTTGCTGAAAAGCCGCCAAATACTACGGAATGCGTTAATCCAATTCTTGCACAAGCAAGCATTGCAACAACCGCTTCAATACCCATGGGTAGATAAATAACAACTCTATCACCCAGATTTAAATTGAATGTTTTGAGGCCGTTTGCAAATTGACATACTTTTTCGTAAAGTTCTTTGTAAGTAACATTAGTGACATCACCATTATCAGCTTCAAAAATAATAGCAATTTTATTTGGCTGACTGCTTAGATGTTTATCAAGACAGTTATAAGAAACATTTAATTCGCCATCTTCAAACCATTTGTAAAAAGGCGCATTAGAATCATTGAGTGTTTTAGTGAAGGGTTTTTTCCAGATAATTAATTCGCGAGCAAGATCAGCCCAGAACTTCTCGTAATTATCGTTTGCAGCGGCACATAATTTTTCGTAAGCGGCCATACCAGATACATTGGCATGTTCTACAAACGCTTGATCCGGATGGAATGTTCTATGTTCGCTTAAGACTGACTCGATACCCATATACTTTAATTTAAATCCAACTTAAAAAACTAAACCTAATTATTAGTAGTAATTTATTTTATGTAAAGCAAAAAAATTGTACTTCAATAATTTTCATTATTTAACGCTTGTGACTAAAGCTTTATCTGTGGTAAAAGTCTTTCATCATAATGATTAATGCCAATACATCATGAATTTAAGAGTCAGATTAAATCTTTTGATTACAGTGATTTTGTTGATCTTTTTCGTTTCAATGGGTTACACCATTATGAAAGGGTCAAAAGAATCTATTCAAGAAGGTGTAGAGTCGGCTAATCGCGTGACCATGCAATTATTGGATACAGTCATCATAAGTTCTGCCCAAAATCCTGAATGGGGATATACCCATGACGTATTAAAAAGATTTTTAGAGGAATTGGGCCACGTAAGAAGTAGTGATATTTACTTATATACCCTTCAAGGCGAACTTCTCTATCGTTCACCACCATCTAAATATCGTTCAGATGATTCACCGCCACCTAAATGGTTTGAGAATTCCTTAACACCCAAAGAGCAAATTGACACGAGAGCCATAAGATTTGGGAAGCTTATTGTAAAGACAAATCCAACAGGCGCTATAAGAGAGTCATGGTCCAAAATGCATCATTTCTTTTGGATCGCTTTTGTATTTTTTGTATTTTTAAATATTTTAGTTTACTGGATGCTGGGTTTTTGGTTGCGTCCATTAAAACCGATGGTAGATGCAATTAACAAAATGGGTGAGGGTGATTTTTCAGCAAGACTTCCTAATTTTAATTTGCCTGAATTCGCAGCTATTGCGACAAATTTTAATCGTATGGGTAATTCCCTTCAATCTAACATTCGAGAAAACCAAAGACTCGCTTTAATTGCTCAACAAACCGCAGATGCGATTGTGATTCATGATCTTCAATCTAAAATTTCTTTCTGGAATGCTTCTGCTGAAAAAATCTTTGGCTATACATCAAAAGAAATATTAGGAAAATCAGCTTATGTACTTACAGCGAAAGCGCAAGAAAGCGAATTAAGAAAAAATTTTCAATTAATTCATAAGGGTAAAAATATTCATAATATAGAAACTCAAAGAATTAAGAAAAATGGCGAAATAGTCGATGTTGCCATTTCATCTTCACCTCTTGTGGACCCTATTACCCAGGAGATTATTGGTGACATTTGTAGTATGAGAGATATCAGTGAAAAGAAAATTGCAGAAGAATCAAAATTGAAACTTGAAGAAAATAGAAAATTCACTCAACTCATTCAAAGTCATATTGAAGATGAGAGAAGAAGCCTAGCAAGAGAGCTTCATGATGAACTAGGCCAGTATGTTTCTGCTATTAAAATATTTGCATCTAATATATCGAATAAAGCTAAAAATCTATCACCCGAAATAGAAAAAAATGCTGACTCTGTGATCTCTGCAGCAAATCAGATTTATGACGGCATGCACAGCATTATTAAGCAATTAAGACCAAGCGCGCTTGATAATTTAGGGTTAGCTGAAACACTAAAAGATACTGTGAACACCTGGCAAAAACAATATCAAGATTTAGAAATTCATTTATCGATTAAAGGCGATCTTAGTCACTTAAATGAAACTTTAAATATAAATATTTATCGAATTATTCAAGAAGCAATGAATAATGTTTTGAAACATTCAAAAGCTAAAGTCATTAAAATTAATTTAGTATTAAATAAAAAAGGACTTTTGGAATTAAACTTTAGTGATGATGGGCAAGGTATGGATTTTAAAAAAGTAGATCAAACAAAAAATTTTGGTATTTTAGGTATGCAAGAGCGCATCCAATCTCTAAATGGTTCGTTTGAGTTAATTTCTAAAAAGAATCAAGGCACACAGATTTTAATATCTGTGCCCGCTTAAAAAAAGGATATAGATTGAGTCAAATTAAAATACTGCTTGTTGATGATCATGCTGTAGTTCGCATGGGTTTTAAGATGCTTATTGAAGCTGAGGCAGATATTAAAGTTATTGGTGAAGCCGAAAGCGGAGAAGTGGCAGTTAAACTTTTTCAAGAACTGAAGCCCGATATTATTGTGATGGATATTACTATGCCTGGTATAGGCGGCCTTGAAGCCATTGATCGAATTATGGCGAAAGATAAGAATACCAAGATTCTTGTTCTATCAGCACATGAAGATTCAGTGCATCCTAAACGTGTTCTTAATGCAGGTGCGATGGGCTATTTAACAAAAAGAAGTGCGGCAGAAGAGTTAATTAAAGCAATTAAATCTATCCATCAAGGAAAACGTTATTTAGAGCCCAATATTGCTCAACAAATGGCGATTACGCAATTATCAGGTGAAACAAATCCTGTAGAGATTCTTTCAGATCGAGAGTTTGAAGTTTTTATGGCTTTGGCTAAAGGTAAAAGTACGAATGATATCGCAGATACTTTATGTTTAAGTCCACGAACAGTAGGCACTCATTTATATAATATTAAGCAAAAATTAAACGCCAATAATTCTGCAGAGATTGCCCTGATTGCTATTCGCTGTGGTTTAATTGATCCTTGATTTTAAGCTAATCTTTGAGGCGATAGCGCCACTCAGAATAATAAGAATTGCGCCTACTACATCCTCCATTCGCATCGTCTCATTAAAATAAAGAAGACTGATGACGCCTGAAAAAACAATTGTCAGATAAGACAATGCTCCAATCACGAGGGAATTCCCAAGCCTATACGCCCGTGTCATTGTAATTTGAGCAATAGTCGCTGATAAACCAAGTGGAATAAGTATCCAGACATCATCCCATATTAATCTTTGATAATCGGTAAAGCTAATCCACAATCCCGAACCTAATGTTGATACCAGTGTGAAATAAAAAACAGTTCGCCAATCAGGTTCATTAAGTTTGCTGAGTTGAATGACATGAATGTAAGCCAGAGCGGCACCAATACCTGATATCAAACCTATCAAACATGCAAACCAACTTTGCCACTCACCATGCGGATCAAGAATAAACAAAGCACCGATAAAGCCTGTGATAGTGCATAGCAAAATAGATTTTTTTATTTTTTGATGTGAAATGAAAGGTAGAAAAAATCCAAGAAATATCGGCGAGGTGTAATTTAGTGTCATCGCAGAACCTAAATTGAGATGTGCGATAGCATAAAAAAAGAAAGCTAAAGATAAGAATCCTACAACACCGCGGTCAATTTGTTTTCTCAGGTGGGGCGTTTTTATTTCTTTTTGACTTATCACAATGTAGATTAAAAGAAATAATAAACTTATAAATGATCGGTAGAAAACAAGCTCTACACTTGAAAAGTGAGTAGCACCTTGCTTTACAAATGAACCCATGAGTGAAAAAAAGAAGGTCGCTACGATAATCCATAGCATACCTTTTTTCTGATTCGTCATAGATGTGCTGACATTTCTGTTTGGTACCATTGATGAAAATGCTTTAACCCATCTTCCAATGGTTCGTGATATGGACCCATATCTTCTTGTTTGTTCTTAAAGAGTAGACGTCTTCCTTCGTGCATTTTTTCACAGATGATTTTGTCTTCAAGCGCTGTTTCGTTGTAAGCGGCTTGTTGCGCGGCAATATAGTCTTGATCAAAAAGAATCGTTTCTTCTGGGTAATAAAATTCAATAATATTTCTGCAATGATCTGCATCATCGGGAATGAGATGAGAAACGACAATCACATTGGGATACCATTCGATCATAAAGAAAGGGTAAATTGTGAGCCAAATTGCCCCAAATGGTGGTTTTGAGTCACCACTTTGTTCGTTAATCTTGGATTTCCAATGATCATAGATTGGAGAACTCTGTGAATGATCTTTTTCCCTAAAAGGGACTTTTTGAATAGATGAAAATGATTTAAATTCCCAAGTTAAATCATCACAGTTCACGATATTGTTAAGACCGGGATGAAACGCCCATACATGATAATCTTCAAGATAAACTTCAATGAATGTTTTCCAATTAAAATTGTAATGATCAATTTTGATGCTATGTAATTTGTAAGATTCAAAATTTAACAATTGATTTAATTGGTTAAACTCCATCGCGTCCTTGATATTCTTCGACGATTGCTTTTGTGCTTGTTTAAAAATGAGATTGTGAATTTCCTCCACCGGAAATGATTCCAAATTGAGACATGGATTTTCTTTAAAGTAAGGCGCACCTTCCAATTTTCCATCAAGGCCATATGTCCAACGATGAAGCGGGCAGACGATATGTGACGCTGAACCTTTGTTTTCAAGCATAAGTGCTTGCCTATGACGGCAAATATTACTTAATACATTAATTTTTCCATGATTATTTACAAGAACTGCGGATTGATTAAGCGCATCCAAAACTTTGTAATTGCCGTGTTCTGGCGCCATTAAGCGGTGACCTAAATATTTTGGATATTTATCGAAAATCGCCTTTTTTTCTACCTCGAAAATATGCGGATCGATATAGCTATGAACAGGTAGCTGACTAAAAATCTTAGCTTGGGAATCAACCGATTTGAGTGTCAACATACGTGATTATTAACTATTGGGAAATGTTTTTTAAAATCTAGGGCAATTTTGCCTTAAATCAGTTTTTTTGCAAACTTAATTTACCTTTTAAGCCCGCTATCTTGCTTAAATCAGCTATTTGAGCTACTCTCAATCTTTGAATATTTATGCATTTTTTTAGAGGAGTTTATAGATGAAAAATCCACTTGATTCAATCTTGGGAACAATCATTTCAGGCTTAGTTCTAACTTTAGTACTTTACGTTTTTCTTAAAAACTTTATTTTGTAGGAGCTTAAATAATGGAATTTATACCTGGACTTGCTAGATGGCTTCATATTGTGGCTGGTATTACATGGATTGGTTTACTTTATTACTTTAACTTGGTGCAAATTCCTGCATTAAAGGATGCTGCTGCAGATGGTTCAGCAGGTGGTATTACAAAGCATGTCGCACCTCGCGCTTTATTATGGTTTAGATGGGCTGCTGTAGCGACTTGGCTAGCAGGCGCTGCAATTTTACAAGAAAATTTTATTAGCGCATTCACTTTACAAACCGGATATGAAGGCATTGGTATCGGTGCTTGGTTAGGCACAATTATGCTATTTAATGTCTGGGTTCTTATTTGGCCAAATCAACAAAAGATTTTAGGCATGGTTCAGGCTTCGGACGATGAAAAAGCTAAAGCCCGTAGAGTGGCTTTCTTAGCCTCAAGAACAAATTTAATGCTTTCTCTCCCAATGCTTTTCTTTATGGCTAATGGATTGAGTCACCGCGCATTAATCGGTCTTTAATTTAATTTAAGCTGAAATAAACGGAGGCTTAAGCCTCCGTTTGTGTTTATAAGTACGGAAAACTGTATGTCAAAAATGATGGATACCTATGCTAGACAACCCGTAACCTTTGAAAAAGGCGAAGGCGTTTGGCTATGGGCTAAAGATGGTAAAAAATATTTAGATGCGTTATCTGGAGTAGCCGTAAATGGGTTGGGTCATACACATCCAAAACTAATCAAAGCTATTAATGAGCAAATATCACGATTGATTCACGTATCGAATGTATATCATATTGCTGAACAAGAAAAATTGGCTGAAAAGCTCACTTCCATCGCTCATATGGATAATGTCTTTTTCTGTAATTCAGGTTGTGAGGCAAACGAAGCGGCTATCAAATTAGCAAGGCTTTATGGGCATCAAAATGGCATTGATACGCCAGAAATTATCGTCATGGAAAAAGCTTTTCATGGCCGCACGATGGCAACATTATCTGCTACGGGCAATCGAAAGACACAAGCCGGTTTTGAGCCGCTTGTTGGTGGATTTATTCGAGTTGCATTCGATGACTTGGAAGCTATTCAACAAATCGCATCAAGAAAAAATAATGTCGTAGCGATTCTTGTAGAGCCTATCCAAGGAGAGGGTGGTATTAATATTCCAAGCAATATTCAAAATTACCTTAAAGGCTTAAGAGAGATTTGTGATCAACATCATTGGCTTTTAATGTTAGATGAAGTGCAATCAGGCATTGGAAGAACAGGAAAATGGTTTGCGCATCAACATACCGCTATCCAACCTGATGTCATGACTCTTGCGAAAGGCTTAGGCTCTGGTGTTCCGATTGGCGCTTGTTTAGCTAGAGGCAAGGCAAGTCAGGTATTTACTCCGGGCAAACATGGATCGACTTTTGGTGGCAATCCCCTAGCGACCGCAGCCGGTTATGCAACACTTAATATCATTGAAGAAGATAAGCTTTGCAGCCATGCATCAAAAATGGGTGCATTGATTAATGAGGAATTTACAAAGCATTTAAAAGATTGCCCTCAAGTGAAGGTGATTCGCAATTTGGGTCTCATGATAGGTATTGAGCTTGATCAGCCATGCGGAGATTTAACTAAATTAGCATTAGATGAAGGCCTTCTTATTAATGTGACAGCAGATAAAGTCATTCGTCTTCTACCGCCACTTGTAATTAATGAGGCGGAAGCAAAAGAGCTAGCCGAAAGATTATCTCAAGTGATTAAAAATTTTTTAGTGAAGTAGCATTTTATGAAAACAAAACATTTTTTAAGATTTAATGATCTCAAGCGAGATGAGTTTGAATATATTTTTGCGAGAGCAAGTTGGATTAAAAAACAATTTAAAGAATACAAACAGTATTGGCCGCTTGTCGATAGAACTTTGGTAATGATCTTCGAGAAAGCAAGCACTCGAACAAGATTATCTTTTGAAGCGGGTATTCAGCAATTAGGTGGCTCTGCAATTTATTTAAATACAAGAGATTCACAATTAGGTAGAGGTGAGCCGGTGGAAGACGCGGGGCAGGTAATTTCACGTATGTGTGATCTTGTAATGATCCGAACATTTGAACAAGACATCATTGATCGTTTTGCACAAAATTCAAGAGTGCCTGTGATTAATGGATTAACTAACGAATATCATCCATGTCAAATTCTAGCTGATATTTTTACTTATATTGAACACAAAGGTTCTATTCAAGGTAAAACAGTTGCCTGGATTGGCGACTCCAATAATGTATGTAATACATGGCTTCAAGCTGCTGAAGTTTTAGATTTCAATGTTCATGTTTCAACACCAAAAGGTTATGAAGTTGAAGTTGAACGAGCAGGCTTGTATGGTGACAAACATTTTGAAGAATTTGAAGATCCCATGGACGCCGCAAAAGATGCTGATATTGTCACAACTGATGTATGGACAAGTATGGGTTTTGAATCTGAAAATGAAGAGCGTTTAAAAGACTTTGCAGATTGGCAGGTGGATCAAGAAATGATGTCAGTGGCATCACCAGATGCTTTGTTTATGCACTGTCTTCCAGCACACCGAGGTGAAGAAGTGACTGCTGAAGTAATTGATGGTCCTCAAAGTGTTGTATGGGATGAGGCTGAGAATCGTCTTCATGTTCAAAAGGCATTGATGGAATACCTATTATTAGGAAAAATGAAAAATGAGTGATATTAAAAAAGTTGTTTTAGCTTATTCAGGTGGGTTAGACACGTCTGTTATTTTGAAATGGCTACAAGAAACCTATCAATGCGAAGTAGTTACTTTTACAGCCGACTTAGGGCAGGGTGATGAATTAGAACCTGCAAGAGAGAAAGCGAAAGCAGCGGGCGTTAAAGAAATATTTATTGAGGATTTAAAAGAAGAATTTGTGCGGGATTTTGTATTCCCTATGTTTAGAGCGAATACAATTTATGAAGGCGAGTATTTGCTCGGCACTTCAATTGCAAGACCACTTATTGCTAAGCGCTTAATTGAGCTTGCTAAAAAAACTAACGCAGATGCTATTTCTCATGGCGCTACTGGCAAAGGCAATGATCAAGTTCGTTTTGAATTAGGTGCGTACGCACTTAATCCTGATATCAAGATTATTGCGCCATGGCGCGAGTGGGATTTATTGAGCCGAGAAAAATTACTTCAGTATGCTGAAAAAAATAATATTCCAGTTGAGATGAAACATAAAAAAGGCGGCAGCCCATATAGTATGGATGCCAACTTATTGCATATTTCTTATGAAGGACGTCATTTAGAAAATCCCGGTGCTGCACCTGAAGAAGATATGTGGCGTTGGACTGTCAGTCCTGAAAAAGCACCAAATGAATCTGAAACTATTGAGATTCAATTCAAAAAAGGTGATCCAGTAAGCCTTAATGGCAAAGCTATGAAGGCGCATGAATTGTTAGCCGCACTTAATCAATTAGGCGGAAAGCATGGTATTGGTCGATTAGATCTTGTAGAAAATCGATATGTCGGTATGAAATCACGAGGTTGTTATGAAACACCTGGCGGTACTATTTTATTAAAAGCACATCGAGCAATTGAGTCTATTACATTAGATCGTGAAGTAGCTCATCTTAAAGATGACTTGATGCCAAGATTTGCTTCTCTAATTTACAACGGTTATTGGTGGAGTCCTGAGAGGTATGCATTGCAAACTCTAATTGACCATACACAAATGAATGTCAATGGCTGGGTTAAATTGAAACTCTATAAAGGCAATGTCAGTGTAATAGGAAGAGATAGTGCTACAGACTCTCTTTTCGATACTTCAATCGCAACATTTGAAGATGATCAAGGCGCATACGATCAAAAAGATGCAGCAGGTTTTATTAAGCTTAATGCTTTAAGAATGAGAATCGCAGCAAAAATTAAAAAATAAGGTGAATTTAAATGGCTCAATTTGACAATGTAAGTGTAAAGAAAAAAGCAAATATTTATTTTGATGGGAAATGCGTGAGTCATACTATCCTTCTTCCAAACGGAACAAGAAGTACAATCGGCGTCATTTTTCCAAGTACATTAACTTTCAATACGCAAGCAGCTGAAATTATGGAGATTCTTGCTGGACACTGCCGTGTGAAATTACAAGGCGCTTCTGACTGGATCGAATATAAAGAAGATCAAAAATTTTCTGTGCCCGCAAACTCATCGTTTGAAATTGAGACATCAGAGACGCTTCACTACGTTTGTCATTTCGAATAAATATATTTATTAAGTTAGGAGATTTCATATGCCATCTTTTGATATTTCGTCCGAAGTAAATATGGCTAATTTAACTAATTCTATCGATGTCGCATCTCGAATGATTATCAATCGATACGACTTTAAAGGTACAAGTGCGAAAGTTGAATTTTCAGAGAAGGAATTAACCATTACACTTTATGGCGATTCCGATTTTCAATTAGGTCAAATTAAAGATATTTTGCTGCCTGCTATGGAAAAGAAAGAGGCTGATAGCTCTAAAAGACTTGATCCTCAAGATATTCAAACTGTATCTGGAAATAAAGTAAAGCAGGTTTTGAAATTAAAATCAGGTATTGATAGTGAGCTTGCAAAAAAAATTGTGAAATTGCTTAAAGACAGCGGACTCAAAGTTCAGTCAGCTATTCAAGGCGAGAGCGTTCGTGTTTCTGGCGCTAAAAGAGATAACTTACAAGATGCTATAGCATTCGTTAAAAAAAGTATTACTGACTTCCCACTTCAATTTGGAAACTTTAGGGATTAGTTAAGCGCATGCAAGCTAAAACACTTTATGAAAAATTATTTGAGAGCCATATTGTTAGAGAAAAAGATGGCACTTATCTCATATACATTGATCGTCATCTTGTTCATGAAGTCACAAGCCCACAAGCATTCGAAGGTCTAAGGATTAATCATAGGCCTGTATGGAGAAACAAATCCATCCTTGCAGTACCTGATCATAACGTTCCGACAACTGATCGATCGCTTGGTATTTCTGATCCGATTTCAAAAATTCAAGTTGAAACGCTCGATGAAAATTGTAAGCATTTTGGATTGACTCAATTTCCCATGAATGACAGTCGTCAAGGTATTGTTCATGTAATTGGACCAGAGCAAGGTAGCACCTTACCAGGTATGACGATTGTATGTGGCGACTCACATACAAGTACGCACGGAGCATTTGGTGCCCTTGCGATGGGTATCGGCACTTCTGAAGTCGAGCATGTATTAGCTACACAATGCTTGATTTTAAAAAAATTTAAAACAATGGAAGTGCGTGTAGAGGGAAAATTAAATAAAGGCATTACTGCAAAAGATATTGCTTTGGCCTTGATTGGAAAAATTGGAACAGCAGGCGGCACAGGTTATGCGATTGAATTTACCGGTGAATCTATTCGCTCCCTTTCCATGGAAGGCAGAATGACACTTTGTAATATGGCGATCGAAGCTGGCGCCAGAGCGGGCATGGTAGCAGTAGATGATGTCACGATGTCTTATGTTGAAAATAGACCTTTTTCACCGAAAGGTGAAGCGCTTGAAAAAGCAAAAGCTCATTGGAAAACTTTACATAGCGATAAAGATGCAAAATTCGATAAAGTAGTTATGCTCAATGGAAGTGAAATCCTTCCACAAGTGACTTGGGGAACTTCTCCTGAAATGGTTGTTAGTATAGAAGGTATGACGCCAGATCCAAAAAATGAAAACGATCCTTCAAAAAGAAAAAGTATTGAAGATGCGCTCAGTTATATGGGTCTCGAACCTAATCTTCCAATCAATCAAATTAAAATTGATAAAATTTTTATTGGGTCATGTACTAATTCACGCATTGAAGATTTGCGAGAAGCTGCCAATGTTCTTAAAGGGAAAAAAATTGCTCAAAACATTAAGTTGGCGCTAGCAGTTCCTGGATCAGGCCTTGTAAAACTTCAAGCTGAAAAAGAAGGTTTGGATCAAATCTTCATAGAAGCAGGCTTCGAATGGAGGGAGCCTGGCTGCTCAATGTGTTTAGCGATGAATGCTGACAGATTAAATCCAGGTGAGCGTTGCGCATCAACCTCTAATAGAAATTTTGAGGGCCGACAAGGTCAAGGCGGTAGAACGCATCTTGTTAGTCCATCTATGGCAGCGGCAGCTGGTATACATGGCCATTTTGTAGACATAAGATCTTTAAATTAATTTATGAATCCATTTATTACTCATACTGGTATTGTCGCTCCTCTTGATCGTGCAAATGTAGATACAGATGCAATTATTCCGAAACAATTTCTGAAGTCGATTAAGAAGACAGGTTTTGGCCCTCATTTATTTGATGAGTGGCGATATCTTGATCACGGCGAGCCAGGTATGGATTTAACTCAAAGAAAAAAAAATCCGGAATTTGTTCTAAATCAGTCCCAATATGAAAAGGCATCTATTTTGATTGCGCGAGAGAATTTTGGTTGTGGTTCAAGTCGAGAACATGCGCCATGGGCAATCGAAGACTTTGGGTTTAGAGCAATTTTAGCGCCTAGCTTTGCTGATATTTTTTTTAGTAATTGTTTTAAAAATGGTTTGTTACCCATCGTATTGCCAAATGAAACAATTGATCTTTTATTTAAATCTATTTATGCAAATAAAGGTTATGCATTAACAATTGATTTAGAAAATCAATTTGTTGTGCTGCCATCAAATGAAAGAATAAGTTTTCAAGTGGATGCATTTAGAAAGCATTGTTTAATGCATGGATTAGATGATATTGGATTAACAATGCAGCATAGCGATAGTATTAAAGCATTTGAGCAAGATTATTACCAAAAAAATTCATGGCTACTTTAAATTAGAAAGATTTTTTAAATAAAATGAAAATTGCAATATTACCTGGCGATGGCATTGGCCCTGAAATTACAAAACAAGCGGTTGATGTATTAAAAGCGCTTAATGTAGGTGCGGAATTAGTGGAAGCGCCGATTGGTGGTGCTGGCTATGAAAAATTTGGCGACCCACTCCCTGATTCAACACTTGATTTAGCAATTAAATCTGACGCAGTTCTTTTGGGTGCTGTTGGCGACTGGAAATATGATACTCTGCCTCGGGATAAAAGACCTGAGCGTGGATTACTTCGCATCAGAAAAGAACTTAATTTATTTGCTAATTTAAGACCTGCAATTTTATATCCTGAACTCGTCGGAGCTTCTACACTTAAAGCCGAGATTGTTTCTAATCTCGATATTATGATTGTAAGGGAACTGACGGGTGATATTTATTTTGGTCAGCCTCGTGGTATTCATACAAATGAAAAAGGAGAGCGCGAAGGCTTCAATACAATGCGATATTCAGAATCTGAAATTAAACGCATCGCTCATGTCGCATTTCAGATCGCAATGAAACGATCAAAAAAGCTATGTTCAGTAGATAAAGCAAATGTTTTGGAAACCACAGAATTGTGGCGTCAGATTATGATCGATCTTTCAAAAGAATATCCTGAAGTTGAATTGACACATATGTATGTTGATAATGCAGCGATGCAGCTTATTAAAAATCCAAAACAATTTGATGTATTGGTGACAGGAAATATTTTTGGTGACATTTTGTCTGATGAAGCTTCGATGTTAACAGGCTCAATTGGCATGCTTCCATCTGCATCACTTGATAGTAACAATAAGGGCATGTACGAACCTAGTCATGGTTCAGCGCCTGATATCGCAGGAAAAAATATTGCGAATCCACTTGCGACCATTTTATCTCTAGCCATGATGTTTAGATATACATTCAATGACGAAAAAAATGCAAATAAAATTGAATTAGCTGTTAAAAAAGCATTGAGTCAAGGTTTTCGAACAGCAGATATTTATTCTGCTGGAGATAAAAAAGTAAGTTGTAGTGAAATGGGTGAAGCTGTTATTGCATCACTTAATTAAAGAATAGGATATTTAATGATTCGAGTTGGTTTTGTTGGCTGGAGAGGTATGGTGGGTTCAGTCCTTATGCAGAGAATGCAAGAGGAGCATGATTTTAAAGAGTTCGACTCAACTTTCTTCTCAACTTCTCAAACAGGGAATGCAGCACCATCTTTTTCTGGAAGTCATAGTACATTAAAAGATGCACATGACATTAAAGAGTTAGCAGCCATGGACATTATTCTTTCATGTCAAGGTGGTGACTATACTTTAGATATATACCCAAAATTAAGAGATTCGGGATGGCAGGGTCATTGGATTGACGCTGCTTCCTCATTAAGAATGGAAAAAGATGCAGTAATTATTTTGGATCCATTGAATGGTGACCTTATTGAAGCTGCACTTAAAAAAGGGAATAAAAATTGGATTGGCGGTAACTGCACTGTGTCACTGATGCTATTGGCACTCGATGGACTTTTTAAGAAAGATCTCGTTGAATGGGTTTCATCAATGACTTACCAAGCAGCTAGCGGCGCTGGAGCTCAAAATATGAGAGAACTTATTTCTCAAATGGGTGTTGTTTACAATCACGCAAAAGACTTAATTGAAGATCCTAAAACATCCATTTTAGATATTGATCGAAATGTTTCGTCTACGCTTAAATCTCAGGATTTTCCGATTGATAACTTTGGAGTACCTTTAGCTGGCAGTTTAATACCTTGGATTGATAAAGATCTAAATAATGGCCAAAGCAAAGAAGAATGGAAGGGCTCTGCTGAAACTAATAAGATTCTCGGAAAAGAAAATAATCCTATTATCATAGAAGGATTATGTGTTCGTATAGGTGCAATGCGCTGCCACAGTCAAGCTTTAACAATTAAGTTAAAAAAGAATATTGCTTTAGAGGAAATTAATGAAACGATAAGCAATGCAAATGTATGGGTTAAATTTATACCCAATGAACGTGAAATCTCAATGAAAGAGTTAAGTCCAGCAGCAGTTTCGGGCAAACTTTCTATTCCTGTTGGTAGAATTCGAAAACTTAATATGGGACCTGAATACATTTCAGCTTTCACAGTGGGCGATCAATTGCTCTGGGGCGCTGCAGAACCGCTTAGACGTGTTTTAAGAATACTTATTAAATCTATTAAATGACATTTATGAATCAACAAATTAAAAAATTATTTTTATTATTCGCACTCTTATTCCCATTGATGGGTCATGCGTTGCAATTAGGCAAAATTGTAGTGACATCATCACAAGGACAGCCATTAAACGCCGAAATTGAATTAATGCTGACGCCAGGAGAGGATACATCAAAACTTCAAACATCTTTAGCTTCAAAAGAGAATTATGAATCGCAAGGTATTGAGCGACTCGCCATTCATAGCAATATTTCTGTTGAATTACAAAAAAATGAAAAAGGGTTTACTGTTCTAAAATTGAAAAGTATTCAGCCTGTGCCAGATCCATTTTTAGATTTACTTATTCAAGTAGATTCTGCTAAAGGAAGAAATTACCGTGAATATACGGTACTTCTCGATCCACCAGAAACTCCTATAATTCAGCAAGAAAAAATCGTCGCTGTCGATAAGACGGAGCCGCTTCCTGTGAATGAAAAAAAGGAAGTGAGGGAAAGTGTCGATAAAAATAAAGTTGCTCTCGAAAAAGATACCAAAAATAATCTTAAATCTTTAGATAAAAATAAATCATCTGATCTATCTTCTAAATCTATTACGGTTAAATCTACTGATACTATTTATAAAATTGCCCGTGAAAATAAAATACCTGGCATTACCACTGAGCAGATGGTGATAGGCATTTTCAATCTTAATGAACTGGCTTTTACAAATAAAAATATTAATGGTTTAGAAGTTGGACAAAAGATTGTTTTGCCGACAAAAGATGATTTTATGAATTTAAGTCATGCTAAAGCAATGGCTGAAATTAAAATTCAATCCGCACAATGGAATAAATTTAGTACAAAAGCTGCAGCAGCAGTTGCAGATAGCCCTAAAATAACTACTCCCAAATCTGAAACACCGTCCACACCGGCTACTGTTATTCAGACTCAATCAACTTCACCAGCACCTCGTATTAAATTGACAGGGGATACTTTAGGTCATGATAAGAATAGTAAAGAAGTTGTTCAAAAGGAAATTAATCAAATTAATGATGATAAAACAGCGTTAGAAAAAAATATTAAAGATGCTGAGCAAAAAATTGCCCTTTTAGAAAAAGAACTTGCAGATGCTAAAAAAATATTAGCTGTATCTAATCAAGCTTTATTTGAGCTTCAGGAAAAATCAAAGCAAGTTAATCAAACTAAAGACTCGGTTAGCAAAGCTCCGGTAGTTGAATCCAAACCAGATTTAAATTCACTGATAAATAAACCTAACGATCTTGATGTGAATAAAAATGAGACTTCACCGCCTGCAGACAATTCTTTTAAATCTTCTATTTCAGATGGGCCTATCGACGAAAAAGCAAATGCACAGCTGGCTTCAGATAAGGAGGCTTCAACTGTTTCTTCATCTAGTGGGTTATTTATCTTTTTAGGGGTTCTTTTTGCAATTTTAATTATGCTTTTTGTTCTTAAAACTAGAAGACAGCAAGAACAAAAAGAGCTTATTGACTCTATGAATAAGGATGAAGATAAACCTGAAGTCTCATCAAGCAAAGAAGAGGGTGTAATGGAAGATATTGATTTATCAGGTATTGAAATTAATTTATCGGATAAAGATCAAAAGCCCACTCATTTTGATTAGACAATTGAGCGATTAAATAATCGTGCATGCATTAGTTAAATTAGTAGGGGTTATGTGTGCTTTATTGTTGATCAATAAATACAATTTTCATTTTAATCTTTTATTGCTTTTTTTTATCTTAACTACTTCTTTTTTTATAAAGCTCTCAATTCCTAAACTTATTTTTAGACTAAAGTTTTTTCTCATTATTACGTTTTTGCTTTATGTGTTTAATACGCCGGGAGAATATATAGTTGTTTGGCCCTATTTTTCACCCTCCTATGAAGGTCTTCAATTGGGTATCACTCAAATTATGCGTCTCATTAATTCAGTCGCTATTATTACCATGATGATCTCTCTCATGAGTTACCAGACGTTAATTGAAACTTTCTATCTAATTTTTAAGCCATTAAAGCCACTGGGCATAGATGCAAAAAGTTTTGCTGTTCGTCTTTATTTAACAATGGAATATGTGAAAACTTTCCAATCAAAACGTAGATTGCGTTTTGATTTTAATGATTTATCTTCATTGCTTTTATATTCAAGCAATAAAGCTCATAGGAAACATATTTTTATTGAAATTAAAGAGGAAAAAATTGGTAATTCATCTTTGCTTATGATTTTTATAATGGTATCCACCACTTTTCTTTTTATTTTTTACTTATAAGTCTTTATGAAAATCGCTTTGTGTATTGAATATGATGGTTCTAATTATTCTGGCTGGCAAAAGCAGAATGATGTAGATTCTATTCAAGGTGAAATTGAAAAAGCGCTGGAAAGTATTGCCTTAGAAAAATTAGACACCTATGCATCAGGCCGCACTGATACAGGAGTTCATGCGCTTATTCAGATTATTCATTTTGAAACCGAAATTGAAAGACCTTTGACAGCTTGGGTGCGAGGCGTCAATGCTTTCTTGCCATTATTTATTCGAGTGTTATGGGCGCAAGAAGTCGATGATACATTTCATGCCCGTTATTCAGCGACCCAACGCCATTATGAATATTTAGTTTATAACGCATCTTTTCCATCTGCTTTATGGGCTCATAAAGCAGGGTGGATTCACGATGAGCTTGATTTTAATAAGATGAAAGAAGCTCTTCAATATTTTGAAGGTGAGCATGATTTTAGTGCATTTCGATCTTCAGAATGCCAAGCTAAAAGTCCGGTGAGAACGATCACTCATACATCTATTGAAAATTATTATCCGTTTTATCTCTTTAAGTTTTCAGCAAATGGTTTTTTACATCATCAAATAAGAAATATGATCGGAGCTATTCTCTATATTGGTAAAGGCAATTACCCAAGTGAATATATTAAAGAGCTTTTGTTGTCAAAAGACAGAACAAAATCACCCCCTACATTTTCTCCTCATGGTCTTTATTTGTCTGGAGTTGATTATGATGCGCGCTATGCATTTCCTTTTATGCGACGAACCGTCAATATTTTTGACAATAATCATTTAAGCCAAGATCGTTAATCCTTATAATGACTATCTTTCATCTCGAATTGATTTCACATTGAGAACACGTACTAAAATTTGTGGCATTACGCGCTTAGAAGATGCAAAAGCAGCTATCCATGCAGGATGTGATGCGCTTGGTTTTGTTTTTTATAAAGAAAGCCCACGTTATATTCCTTTGGATACATTTAAAGGGCTCGCTAAAGAGCTCCCGCCATTTGTCACTAAAGTAGGCCTTTTTGTGAATGCGGATCCTGCTTATATTAAAGAAGCTATTCAATTAGGATTGGTAAATATTTTGCAGTTTCATGGCGATGAAACCCCTGATTTCTGTAGGCAATTCAAATTTCCTTATATCAAAGCCGTTGCAGTTTCGTCTTCTGTAGATTTGTTACAATACGAGAAGGATTTTTATGATGCAGAAGCTCTATTGCTTGACGCTTCTCATGAATATCTCAAGGGTGGCACAGGGCAAACATTTGATTGGAATTTAATTCCACTTTCGCTTTCTAAGCCTATTGTATTAGCTGGCGGCCTTAATGTAGATAATGTGAAAGAAGCCATAAAAAAAGTGAAGCCTTACGCAGTCGATGTGAGTGGCGGTGTTGAAGAATCAAAAGGCATTAAAAATTCTCTTAAAATTCAAGCATTTATAAAGGAAACTCAAGATGCAGCCGTATGATATGCCAGATGAAAAAGGCCATTTTGGTCAATTTGGCGGTGTATTTGTCGCAGAAACTTTGATTGAAGCACTCGATGAATTAAGGGTTATGTATGAAAAATATCGTCATGATCCCGATTTTCTTGCTGAACTTCATTATGACTTAAAGCATTTTGTGGGTCGTCCAAGCCCTATCTATCACGCTAAAAGATGGTCTGATCGAGTAGGTGGAGCTCAAATTTATTTGAAGCGGGAAGACTTAAATCACACAGGCGCTCACAAAGTCAACAATACTGTAGGCCAGGCTTTACTCGCGAAACGTATGGGTAAGCCACGCATCATAGCCGAGACGGGAGCAGGGCAACATGGGGTTGCAACAGCGACTATTTCAGCACGTTTAGGTCTTGAGTGTGTGGTTTATATGGGAGCCGAAGATGTCAAAAGACAAGCGCCCAATGTATACCGTATGAAACTTCTTGGTGCTACGGTTGTGCCTGTAGAAAGTGGGTCTAAAACTCTAAAAGATGCACTTAATGAAGCGATGAGAGATTGGGTCACCAATATCTCTACTACCTTTTATATCATTGGTACTGTGGCAGGACCCCATCCTTATCCTATGATGGTGCGTGATTTTAATTCTGTCGTAGGTGTTGAATGCAAAACGCAAATGAATGAAATGCTTGGCCGGCAACCCGATGCAGTGATCGCATGTGTAGGTGGCGGTTCTAATGCGATGGGTATTTTTTATCCCTATATCGATTTACGCGAAGTTCGTTTGATTGGTGTGGAAGCCGCAGGGCATGGTATCGAAACAGGAAAGCACGCAGCACCGTTAACTGCCAATAGTCCTATAGGTGTATTGCATGGCAATCGAACTTACTTAATGCAAAATGAAGAAGGTCAAATTATTGAAACACATTCAATTTCAGCAGGCTTAGATTATCCGGGCGTTGGCCCTGAGCATGCTTGGTTAAAAGATATTAAGCGCGCTGAATATGTAGCTGTTACAGACACAGAGGCTTTAGATGCTTTTCATAGTTTATGTCTTACCGAAGGTATTATTCCAGCCCTCGAAACTAGCCATGCTTTAGCTTATGCAGAGAAGCTTGCAAAAACTATGAAGCCTGACCAAGTCATTCTTGTTAATTTATCAGGCCGCGGGGATAAAGATATCAACACAGTGGCTAAAATTTCAAATATCAATTTATAAAATTTATATGTCGAGAATTGCAAATACATTTAAAGCGCTTAAAGAAAAAAATAAAAAAGCTTTAATTCCTTATATTACTGCAGGAGACCCACATCCTGATTTAACCGTATCTATGTTGCATGCTTTAGTGGATGCGGGCGCTGACATGATTGAGTTGGGTATCCCATTTTCAGATCCGATGGCAGATGGTCCGACTATTCAAAGGGCGAGTGAAAGAGCTTTAGCACATCACGTAGGTTTATCCCATGTATTTAAAATGGTGAAAGCTTTTAGAGAAAAGGATGATAAAACACCTATTATCTTGATGGGTTACGCAAATCCTATTGAAGCTATTGGTGCTGAGACTTTTGTGGAAAGAGCCAAAAATTCTGATGTAGATGGCGTTATTACAGTCGATTATCCACCTGAAGAATGTATGCATTTTACAAAGCTTCTTAAAGAAAAAAACATAGATAGTATTTTTCTATTATCACCAACGACAGAATTGGATAGAGTAAAATTAATTATCGAACAAGCTTCTGGATTTTTATATTACGTCTCACTAAAAGGTGTGACAGGTGCTGCCAATATTGATATTGAACAAGTAAAATCTAAAGTAAGTATTATTCGTGAATTAACAAAACTTCCTATTGGTGTAGGTTTTGGTGTGAGAGATGCAGCCACAGCAAAAGAGGTTGCTAAAATTTCTGATGCGGTTGTAGTGGGCAGTCGTATGGTTCAGGAAATTGAGAATTCAAATAAAGATAATTTAATTTCAAATATTTCAAAGTTAATGCAAGAATTAAGAGAAGCAGTTAATTAATGAGTCGAGTGAATATATGAGCTGGTTAAAAAACGTCATACCTCCCAAAATAAAACGTATTGTTGGTAGCGTATCTAAAAAAAATATTCCTGAAGGTTTGTGGTGTAAATGTCCTTCATGTCAGGCTGTGCTTTATCGAACAGACCTTGAGCAAAATATGGAAGTATGCCCCAAGTGTTCTTTTCACAACAGAATTTCAGCACGTACTCGTATTGATACCTTATTAGATAAAGAAAAAAGAAAAGAAATTGGTGCGCAGATTCAACCTGTAGATTCTTTAAAGTTTAACGATACCCAAAGTTATGCTGATCGAATTAAATCATCACAAAAAGACCTTAATGAAAAAGATGCGATGGTTGTAATGCAAGGCTTGATGGAAGGTAAGCCTGTAGTGGTAGCTGCTTTTGAATTTAAATTCATGGGCGGATCCATGGGTTCTGTTGTAGGTGAAAAATTTGTACGTGGCATTCAAGCTGCCATTAAAGCAAAAGCAACATTTATTTGTGTCTCTGCAAGTGGCGGCGCTCGCATGCAAGAAGGCTTGTTATCGCTAATGCAAATGGCAAAAACTAGTGCTGCATTAACCAAATTAAGTGAAGCTAAATTGCCTTACTTTTCAATCCTTACCGATCCTACTATGGGTGGTGTATCTGCTAGTTTTGCCATGTTAGGTGATGTCATTATTGCAGAACCTAAAGCATTGATTGGATTTGCTGGTCCCCGTGTGATTGAACAAACTGTAAGAGAAAAACTTCCCGAAGGATTTCAGCGTTCTGAATTTCTTTTAACACATGGTGCGATTGATATGATTGTAGATCGCCGTGATATGAAGAAGAAGCTTATTAATTTAATCTCTAAATTATCTAAAAATTAATTTAACCCCACTCCAGTTTCCCCATAAAAGCCCTATGAGTCTTAGTGATTGGCTAGGGTATATCGAATCGATTCATCCTTCTACTATCGATCTTACGTTAGAACGTATCAAAGTTGTTGTCGAACGTTTAAATCTAAATATTTCTTTTTCGATCATTACTGTGGGCGGTACAAATGGCAAAGGCTCTACTTGTGCCATTTTGGAATCGATTTATAACGAAGCGGGCTATAAAGTAGGCTGCTATACCTCGCCTCATTTTTTACATTTTAATGAGCGAATTAAAATTCATGCAGCTCCTGTTTCGGACGAGCTTATTTGTGAAGCTTTTACAAAAATAGAATCAGTAAGAAAAGATGTATCACTTACTTATTTCGAATACGGTACGATCGCTGCCATGATTATTTTTGCGGATGCTGATTTAGATATTGCTATTCTTGAAGTAGGCTTAGGCGGCAGGTTAGATGCTGTGAATGTTTTTGATTCTGATTGTGCCATAGTCACAACTGTTGATCTTGATCATATGGATTATTTGGGACATACAAGGGAAGCGATTGGTTTTGAAAAAGCAGGTATTTACCGGGCTCATAAAAATGCAATATGTGGAGACTTCGCTCCACCTCAATCTTTAATAAAACATTGTGAATCCATTCATGCTGAATTAAAAATAATAGGCAAAGATTTTGCGTATGAAGCGCATCATGATTCTTTTGATTTTTTAATTGATTCATCTTTTGTGATGAATGTTCCGTTACCTAAATTGCAAGGTGATTTTCAGTTAGCTAATGCAGCAAATGCACTCATGGCAGTGAAAATAATAGAAGATCAGTTACCTTTAACTGAAACTGCAATTCAACAAGGCATTGCTAAAGCTTTATTACCAGGTAGATTTGAGGAGGTGAAATTAAATCCTTCTTTGATTTTAGATGTTGCGCATAATCCTCAAGCAGCTAAATCTTTAAGCCATAATTTAAGAGCACATGCCATTTCTGGAAAAACGATCGCAATATTTTCAATACTTAGAGATAAAGATATTTTGGGTGTCATTCAAGCATTAAATCTTGATATTGATAGTTGGTATATTGCAGAAATTCAAAATGAGAGGGCGGCAGATATTGAAACTATTTCTAAGGCCATACAAAAAGTTAATCCATCAGCGCATATCGTGCCATTTAAAAATATACAAGAAGCTTATCAATTTGGGTCCAAGGAAGTCACGAGGAATGATAGAATAATTGTATTCGGTTCTTTTTTTACTGTAGCCGATATTATGAAACTTATTCCCTAGGTTATGAGCGAAGACAATTCAATACAGCCTCAAGAAGATAAACTGATTAGTCAGGCCAAAAAGAGACTTCTTGGTGCATGTGTCATTTTATTTATTCTTCTTATTTCAGCTCCTTTTGTTTTAAAAAATCGCAACGAAGAAGGACCTACAGAACCCATTAAAATTTCAATGGAAAGTTCGCCTGTGATTGCTGACGCGAATGTGGAAAGCATAAAACCACTTGAACCAAAACCAGAAACTCCAGAATTACCTAACCCTCAAAGTAAAAAAGAATTACCGCCTCCATCAACTGATGTAAAAGCAAAATCGGATTCAATCCCACCTTCAAATAGCGGTATATATATTCAATTGGGTATTTTTTCAGACTCTGAAAAAGTAAAACTACTACAACAAAAATTAAATCAATTGAGTATTCAAACTAAAATTGAAGTGATTAAAATTAATGGCGTTGATAAAATAAGATTAATTACGGGTGAATTTAAAACCGAAGCTGTAGCTAAGGAAATATTACTCAAAATTAAAAATGCAGGTATTTCTGGCATGATTAAGAAGACTAACTGATGACGTTTGTTGATTATGGTTTTTTCATCATCATCATCATTTCTACTCTTCTAGGCTGTTATCGTGGTTTCGTGCGTGAACTTCTTTCTATTATTGCTTGGTTTTTTGCATTTTATTTAGCGCAATCTTTTTCTTCTGTTTTCGCTTCAAAACTTCATTGGATTGATACTGAGTCTATTCGTAATTTAGTCGCTTACTTCTTGATTTTTGTTGCTGTTCTTGTTGTTTCAATGGGCGTGATTAGTGTACTGAACAAATTTATTAAATATACAGGTCTTTCATTTCCAAACATTTTATTGGGCGGCTTATTTGGTTTTATTCGAGCCATTTTTATTGCGCTGATTTGTTATTTTATTATTCAATCAACTTCTTTTGTAAATCAGGCCGCTTGGCAAGCCGCTTTTATTAAACCTTATCTCGAATCTTTTACGGCTAAGGCTAGTGTTTATTTGCCACTAGATATCCTTAAGCATGTAAAATATCCACAACGAACATATTTTTAAGGCGCTGAAATGTGTGGAATCCTTGGAATAGTCGGCAAAAATCCTGTTAATCAGCTACTTTATGATGGCTTATTAGTGCTTCAGCATCGCGGTCAAGACGCTGCTGGCATTGTCACCTGTGACGGCAATACTTTCTTCATGCACAAAAATAATGGCCTTGTGAAAGATGTCTTTCATACCCGCCATATGCGAAATCTTATCGGTAATGCTGGTATTGCGCATGTGCGTTATCCTACTGCTGGTTCCTCCTCTGCTGCCGAAGCTCAACCTTTTTATGTGAATTCACCTTTTGGTATTGTTCTAGGCCATAACGGAAATCTAACGAATGCCGAAAAACTTAAAGAAGATATCTTTAGGCAAGATCTTCGTCATATCAACACCACATCAGATTCAGAAGTTTTGCTTAATGTATTAGCGCACGAAATTGAAGAGTCTTCAAAAAGTAGCGTACTTAATAGTGATGTTGTTTTTGATGCTGTTACTTCACTTCATAAGCGATGCAAAGGCGCATATGCTGTTGTATCAATGATTGCTAATTTTGGGCTACTTGCATTTAGAGATCCTCATGGTATTCGCCCACTTGTGATCGGTAAACACGAGACCTCACAGGGTGTTGAATATATGGTGGCGTCTGAGAGTGTAGCGCTTGATGTATTAGGATTTAAATTAGTAAGAGATGTCGAACCAGGTGAAGCAGTATTTATTGATATGAATGGTAATTTTTATTCTAAACAATGTGCAAAGCCTAATCATCATCCTTGTATATTTGAGTATGTATATCTTGCAAGACCCGATTCTGTCATTGATGGTATTTCTGTTTATCAAACACGACTTAATATGGGCAAAACCTTAGCGCAAAAAATTAAGAAAGCTTGGGCACATTTAGATATCGATGTCGTGATTCCCATACCTGATACAAGTCGTCCTAGCGCATTACAACTTGCTCTGGAATTAGGCCTTGATTACCGCGAAGGTTTTATTAAGAATCGTTATATTGGCCGTACTTTTATTATGCCTGGTCAAGCGCTGAGAAAAAAATCAGTGAGACAAAAATTAAATCCTATTAAGATTGAATTTCAAGATAAGAATGTGCTGTTAGTTGATGATTCAATTGTAAGAGGCACAACATCAAAAGAAATTGTTCAAATGGCAAGAGAGGCGGGCGCTAAAAAGGTTTATTTAGTCTCAGCCGCACCCCCTGTCAGATTTCCTAATGTGTATGGTATTGATATGCCTTCACGTACAGAATTATTGGCACCCAATAAAACAGATGAGGAAATTCGAGAAGAGATCGGAGCGGATGAATTAATTTATCAAGATCTTGATGCGCTCATTGAGAATATTGCATCAATCAATCCAAAACTTAAAAAATTCGATGCTTCTTGTTTTGATGGCAAATACATTACAGGCGATATCGATGAATATTATTTAAAAAATATTGAAACGCTTCGTGCGGACTCTAATAAATCCGACAAGCCTTCAAATGCAAGTACGCAAATGGATTTAAATTTAATTAAAAATGAAGAGGAAGCTGCTTAACATTAAGCGTTTCTTGACGTATTTTTTTTATCGTGCATAATTCGAAGTGCGCTGATTTGAGTGATAAGTTATTTCTCAGCTTGCGGGCGCATTAAAAATACTGCTAAAGCGAGGTCTGTCCCGTTTTAGCTTTTTGTGAAACGGGTTTTTTTATGCCCAAAAAAAGGTAACAGACTATGAATAACGACTCATGGAAATTTGATACACAAGCTATTCGAGCAGGCTCATTACAATCTGAGTTTGGTGAGAATTCTGAAGCTATCTTTTTAACTTCTAGCTATGTATTTGATTCATCTTCCCAGGCTGCCGCAAGATTTGCTGGCAATGAGCCTGGTAATATCTATTCTCGTTTTACAAATCCTACCGTCACCATGTTTCAAGATCGTCTTGCAGCGCTTGAAGGAAGTGATGCATGTGTGGCAACTTCAAGCGGTATGTCAGCTATTTTGGCAACAATTATGGGCTTATGTTCTGCAGGCGACCATATCGTAGCATCGCGAAGTATTTTTGGCACGACCGTTCAACTCTTTAGCAATATTTTAAAGCGCTGGGGTTTGGAAGTGACTTTTGTGTCGCTTACTAATCTTAACGAATGGGAAGATGCCATTCAAAAAAACACAAAACTTTTCTTTGTGGAGACTCCGTCTAATCCATTAACTGAAGTGACTGACATCAAAGCGCTCTCAAAAATTGCACATCAAAAAGATATTAAATTGGTGGTTGATAATTGTTTTTGTTCGCCTGCACTTCAAAGGCCTTTGTTGTTTGGTGCCGACATCATTATTCATTCAGCCACTAAATATATTGATGGCCAAGGACGTTGTTTGGGCGGTGCTGTATTAGCAGATAAAAAAACGATAGAGCCGATTTATCAATTTTTACGAACAGCAGGCCCTACGATGAGCGCTTTCAATGCCTGGGTCTTTTTGAAAGGCTTAGAAACATTATCTATTCGTATGGACGCGCATTCCAAGAGCGCACTTCATTTGGCTTCATGGCTTGAATCTCAGTCTCAAGTAGATCGAGTTTACTATCCTGGACTGGCTTCGCATCCGCAGCATAAACTTGCTTTAACCCAGCAAAAAACTGGCGGTGCTATTGTGTCCTTTGAGGTAAAAGGCGGTCAAAAAGAGGCTTGGAGCTTAATTGATTCGACCCGTTTAATCTCTATTACGGCTAATTTAGGGGATGTGAAATCTACCATTACGCATCCTGCAACAACAACGCATTCAAGAGTAAGTCCTGAAGAACGTCAAAAAGCTGGCATTAAAGATAACCTCGTTAGAATCGCTGTAGGCCTTGAGGATATAGAGGACCTAAAAGCCGATTTGTCTAGTCTTTCGCGCTAAAAAATACCTTTAGCAGGGCAAGAATACAGCCCTGCTACATGCTAAAATTTGGGTAGTTTTCTACTTAAATTATCGATCTAAATCCTATGAATCAATTTGCCAAAGAAACCATCCCAATCAGCCTTGAAGATGAGATGAAACGCTCTTACCTCGACTACGCGATGAGCGTGATTGTCGGGCGAGCGCTTCCTGATGTAAGGGATGGATTAAAGCCTGTTCATCGTCGTGTTCTTTTTGCGATGCATGAACTTAATAATGACTTTAATAAACCCTATAAAAAATCAGCACGTATCGTCGGTGATGTGATCGGTAAATACCATCCTCATGGCGACACGGCGGTATACGACACAATCGTTCGTATGGCGCAAGATTTCAGCTTGCGATATATGTTAGTTGATGGTCAGGGTAACTTTGGTTCGGTGGATGGCGACAATGCTGCTGCTATGCGATATACGGAAATCCGTATGTCTAAAATTGCGCATGAGCTTTTAGAAGATATCGATAAAGAAACTGTTGATTTTGGTCCCAATTACGACGGCTCTGAACAAGAACCTCTTATTATGCCAGCGCGCATTCCGAATCTTCTTATTAATGGAAGCTCTGGCATTGCTGTGGGTATGGCGACCAATATCCCACCTCATAATTTAAATGAAGTTGTAGACGCTTGTCTATTGCTTCTTGAAAAACCTGAGTCTTCAATTGATGCGTTGATTAAATTAATACCAGCACCAGATTTTCCAACAGCTGGAATCATTCATGGTACTTCGGGCGTTAAAGAAGGCTACAGAACGGGGCGCGGTCGCGTTGTGATGCGCGGTAGAACGCACGTTGAAAAACTAGATAAAGGTAATCGTGAAGCACTCATTGTTGATGAGCTTCCATATCAAGTAAATAAAAAAACATTTATTGAAAAGATTGCTGAACTCGTAAATGATAAAAAGATTGAAGGTATCTCAGATTTACGAGATGAATCAGATAAATCAGGTATGCGTGTTGTGATTGAGTTAAAGCGTGGCGAAAATCCTGATGTCATTCTAAATAATCTTTATAAGCAAACACAACTTCAAGATAGCTTTGGTATGAACATGGTGGCGCTCATTGATGGCCAGCCAAAACTTCTGAACCTAAAACAAATTCTTGATGCTTTCTTAAGGCATCGTCGTGAAGTTATTACAAGAAGAACAGTATTTGAATTAAGAAAAGCACGTGAGCGTGGCCATATCTTGGAAGGTTTAGCGGTTGCATTAGCAAACGTTGACGAGATTATTAAGATTATTAAAGCGGCGCCGACACCACCGGATGCTAAAAAAGAATTGATGGCGCGCACATGGAAATCTTCTGTTGTAGAAGGAATGCTCAATGGCGCTGCAATGGAATTTTCACGCCCTGAAGGTTTATCAAAAGAATTTGGATTGAGCGCATCAGGCTATAAATTATCTGATGTTCAAGCACAAGAAATTCTTCAATTAAGATTACAACGCTTAACAGGTCTAGAACAAGAAAAAATTGTTAACGAATATAAAGAGATTATGAATGTCATCACAGATCTTCTTGATATCTTAGCAACGCCTGCAAGAGTGACAGCAATTATTGCTGATGAACTTAAAGCAATCAAAGAACAATATGGCGATAAACGTCGAAGTGAAATTGTTGAGAATGCGTTAGATTTATCAACCGAAGATTTAATTACACCTGAAGATGTCGTAGTGACACTTTCACATACAGGTTATATCAAATCACAAGTATTAGCTGAATATCGCGCGCAAAAACGTGGCGGAAGAGGCAAGCAAGCAGCAACTACAAAAGATGATGACTTTATCGACAAAATGTTTGTAGCAAATACACACGACAACATTTTATGCTTCTCAAGTCGAGGACAAGTCTACTGGTTAAAAGCATATGAAGTGCCTCAAGGAAGCCGCACAAGCCGTGGTAAACCTATCGTGAATTTATTCCCGCTGCAAGAAGGTGAAAAAATTAATGCGATTCTGCCTATTAAAGAATTTGATGATAAGCATTATATTTTTATGGCAACGGCATTAGGTACAGTTAAAAAAACTCCGCTTACAGATTTTTCAAACCCACGTAAGTCAGGCATTATCGCGATCAATCTTGATGACAACGACTTCTTAATTGGCGCTGAAATTACGGATGGCTCTAACGATATTGTTTTAGTTTCAAATGGTGGTAAGGCTGTTTGGTTTGATGAAGAAGACGTAAGAAGTATGGGTCGAAATACACGCGGTGTTCGCGGCATGAAATTACAAGAAGACCAGCAAGTGCTATCACTCCTTATTGCAAGCGATGATCAACAGTCTATGCTTGTGGCTACTGAAAATGGTTATGGAAAACGAACTGTGTTATCTGACTTTAGGCATTCAGGACGAGCTACACAAGGCGTTAAAGCTATACAAGTAAGTGAGCGCAATGGCCTTGTCGTAGCTGCAAAACTTGTGAGTGATGAAGATGAAATTATGTTAATTACAACAGGCGGTGTGCTTATTCGAACGCGCGTCAGTGAAATTCGTGAGCTTGGTCGTGCAACGCAAGGCGTCACATTAATTAATTTAGGCGAAAACGAAAAATTATCAGGTCTCGAAAAGATTGTAGAAACTGATGATGATTTAGAGGAATAGTTTCTTAAGTTCATCATGAAATGTACTTATAATTTTTCAGCAGGCCCGGCAGTGCTTCCAAAGTCAGTCATGCTTCGTGCGCAAGCTGAGATGCTTGATTGGCATGGCTCAGGTATGTCTGTCATGGAAATGTCGCATCGCGGTAAACATTACATGTCCATTATTGAAAAAGTAGAAAGTGATTTTCGATCTCTTTTCAATGTGCCTAAAAATTACAAAGTGCTTTTTCTGCAAGGTGGTGCGATCGCTCAAAACTCCATGGTGCCTTTAAATCTTCTCAATGGTAAAAAAGCTAATTACGTAGTAAGTGGATATTGGTCTAAGCGCTCTTATCAAGATGCTTTACCTTTTGGAGACATGACAATCGCGGCTTCTTCCGAAGCCATTGGTTATGCAAAAGCACCCGATCCTAAAGATTGGAAAATTGATCCATCTGCCGCTTACGTTCATTTTTGTTCGAATGAAACGATACATGGTGTTGAATACTTCGATATGCCTTCTATCAAAACAATTCCAGTTGTTGCTGATATGTCATCTCATATTCTTTCAAGACCAGTCGATATTAGTCAATTTGGTGTGATTTATGCTGGCGCACAAAAAAATATTGGGCCCGCAGGTTTAACGATTGTTATTGTGAGAGATAATCTTTTAGATTTTGCGTCCCCATTAACACCCTCGGTATTTAATTGGAAAACACAAGTCGAAAATCAATCCATGATTAATACACCCACAACTTATAGTATCTATATGGCAGGCCTTGTATTTGAATGGCTCATTGAGCTTGGCGGGCTTGAAGTTATTGAGAAACACAATATTAAAAAAGCTGAATTGTTATATGGTTATATTGATTCAACAGACTTTTATTCAAATCCTATTGATATCAAAAATCGTTCACGTATGAATGTGCCTTTTAGAATTCAAAATGAAGATTTACATACATCTTTTGTAACAGGCGCTGAAAATTTAGGTATGATCGGTTTAAAGGGACATCGTCTTGTAGGCGGTATCAGGGCTTCAATCTACAATGCTATGCCTATTGAAGGTATTCAAGCTTTGGTTGATTACATGAAAGATTTTGAAAAGTCACATTAATCTTATGACGGATGAATTAAAAAAATTAAGAGATGCCATCGATAAAATCGATAATGAACTTTTAGAGCTCATTTCTAAAAGAGCTTCATTGGCTTCAAATATTGGAAGTTTAAAAACAGATGGCGTTATCTATCGACCTGAACGAGAAGCGCAAGTCTTACGTCGTTTGGTTGAACAAAACCAAGGACCACTTTCAAATGAAAGTATTGAAAGTATCTATAAGAGCATTATGTCTAATTGTAGAGCCCTAGAAAAACAAATTACTGTTGCTTTCTTAGGGCCACTCGGCACATTCAGCGAAGAAGCTTCTATGAAGCAATTCGGTGAATCGATTGTATCTATACAAACTTCAAGCATTGATGAAGTATTTCATCTTGTGGAGTCACATAAAGCACACTATGGTGTAGTCCCTGTTGAAAATTCAACAGAAGGTGCTATTAACCGCACACTTGATTTGCTTCTCACATCAAACGCATTAATATGTGCCGAGATTATTTTGCCAGTGCATCATAATTTAATTAGCAATGAAAAAGATTTATCGAGCATTAAAAAAATATACTCACATGCTCAATCATTATCACAATGTCATCAGTGGCTTCTTAATCACGCTCCAGGTATTGAATTGCAATCCGTTTCTAGCAATGCTGAAGCTGTGAAGATTGCATCTAAAGAAAAGGGTGCTGCTGCTATTGCAAGTATGCGGGCTGCAGCATTATTCAATACCCCTGTATTAAATGAAAATATCGAGGATGATCCCAAAAATTCTACTCGTTTTCTAGTAATTTCTAATCACGAAGTTAAACCTTCAGGCCTTGATAAAACATCAATTATCGTGGCTGCAAAAAATCAACCGGGTGCTATTGCATCTATGATTGAGCCTTTTGCAAAGAATAAAGTGAGTATGACTAAACTTGAATCTCGACCCTCTAAGACTGGTTTATGGGAATATGTTTTCTTTGTTGATGTTGAAGGGCATATGACAGACTCAAAAGTAGCTTTATCACTTAAAGAAATCGAATCTAAAGCTTCATTCTTAAAAGTCTTAGGATCCTATCCGCAATCTAATTTGACTTAATGGATTTATGCGCTAGCATGCCTTTAAGACTTTTTAATATTTGATTATGTCTATTCAATCTCTCATTCCAAAGTATATTTGTGATATTGCCCCTTACCAAGGCGGCAAACCTATCTCCGAACTTGCTCGTGAATACAAACTAGAAGAGTCGTCTATTGTAAAGTTGGCTTCCAATGAAAACCCATTGGGAATGAGTCCAAAAGCTCGAGAAGTAATTTTAAAATCCATTGATGAAATTTATCGTTATCCTGATGGTAATGCTTTCAAATTAAAAACTGCTATCAGCCTTAAATTTAATTTAAATCCTGACGGTTTAATTTTTGGAAACGGATCAAACGATATCCTTGAATTAGCTGCACGCACATTTTTAAAGGTGGGTGATGAGGTTATCTTTTCTCAACATGCTTTTGCTGTATACAGTCTTGTAACTCAAGCGATGGGCGCTGTTGGTGTTAAAGTCCCGGCTCATAATTTTTCACATGATCTCACAAAAATGTTTGATGCAATCACTTCAAAAACGAAGATGATTTTTATTGCGAATCCGAATAACCCTACAGGCACGCTTATCCCTAAAAATGAACTTATAGGATTCTTAAGTAAAATTCCTCAGCATATTATTGTGGTCTTAGACGAAGCTTATGATGAGTATTTAGATAATGATGATAAATCGGTGAGTTTTTCTTGGCTTCAGGAATTTCCCAATCTAATTATTTCAAGAACTTTTTCAAAAGCTTACGGATTGGCTGGATTAAGAATAGGTTTCGGGGCATCTAATCCTGAAATTATTCAATTTATGAATCGTGTAAGACAGCCTTTTAATGTGAACAGTCTTGCACAAGATGCTGCAGTTGCTGCATTAATGGACGATGCATTTGTCAGCGAGAGTAAAATACTGAATAATAATGGAAAAAACCAATTAGAATCAGCATTTCAAAAGTTGCATTTAGAGTTTATTCCTACTTTTGGTAACTTTATAAGCTTTAAAGTAGATAAAGCTTCCCAAGTCTACGAAGCTTTATTGAAGGCGGGTGTTATTGTACGTCCAGTAGCTAATTATGAAATGCCTGATTATTTGCGTGTCAGCATTGGTCTTAAAGAAGAAAATGAAAGATTTATTCAGGCACTAGAAACGATTATTTAAATAGGATTTAGCATGATTATTGTAATGAGTAACGCTGCGACTGAAGAGCAAATTGAATCAGTTATTAAGCGCATTGAAGAAAAGGGACTCGAAGCCAATGTATCTCGAGGTACCGAGAGAACAGTCATTGGTGCAATTGGAGACGAACGCAGTCTTGATCCAGAACTTTTAGAATCACTTCCTGGCGTTGAACAAGCGCTCCATATTGTTAAACCTTATAAAATCGTTGCGCGCGAATGGCACAAAGAAGATACCGTCATTGATATTAAAGGTAATCTTATGGGCGGGAAACAAATTCAAATTATCTCAGGTCCATGCTCAGTTGAGACGCCAGAGCAAATGGAGAAATCAGCAAAAGCTGTGAAAGCTGCTGGTGTAAGACTCATGCGTGGCGGTGCATTCAAGCCTCGTACAAGTCCTTATACATTCCAAGGCACAGGCGTTGAAGGTCTAGAGATGTTCAGAAAAGCCGCTGATAAAGAAGGCTTACCGATTGTGACTGAACTCATGGATGCAAGACAGCTTGATACTTTCATGAAATATAAAGTAGATGTGATTCAAATTGGTACGCGAAGCATGCAAAATTTTGAGCTACTTAAAGAAGTAGGTAAGGTTAATGTACCTGTTATTTTAAAACGTGGCATGTCAGCAACTATCTCAGAATGGCTAATGGCTGCTGAGTATATTGCAGCAGGCGGTAATCATAATATTATTTTCTGTGAACGCGGTATTAGAACCTTTGAAACATATTATCGTAATGTGCTTGATGTCACAGCCATACCAGTATTGAAGAAAGAGACACATCTTCCTGTGATTGTTGATCCTTCTCATGCAGGTGGTAAAGCATGGATGGTAGCTGCATTATCTAGAGCTGCGATTGCTGCAGGTGCCGATGGCCTCTTAGTTGAAATGCATCCTAACCCATGTGAGGCATGGTGTGATGCGGATCAAGCCATTAATCCTCAAGAACTTATTACACTCATGGGTGAATTAAGAGGTATTGCTAAAGTCATTGGCCGCGAAATTCTCTAAAGAACTCATGGATTTCATGAGTTCTCTTTAGCTAATTTCCACTATGGGATTAGGTGTTTTTCCCTCAGTATCATCCCATATTTAAATATTAATCTCATCGACAGGGTTCTATGCATATACATGTATTAGGTGCAGGTGCGGGTGGTGGATTTCCTCAGTGGAATTGTAATTGCCAAAATTGTGACGGCCTTAGAAAAGGCACTATCAAAGCTACAAAACGCACACAGTCTTCTATATGTGTAAGTTCCGATGGTATACATTGGGTTCTTTTTAATACATCACCTGATGTCTTACAACAAATTCAAGATTTTCCGCCGCTACAACCTGGACGGGCTATTCGTGATAGTGGCATTTCAGCGATTGTCCTTATTGATGCGCAAATTGATCACACCAC
>Ga0214172_1000017_pt1 | contig 102667 bp, 99 predicted proteins | sample TroBogEpilimnion_29_FD_153010 | JGI IMG/M metagenome (GOLD analysis project Ga0214172, IMG submission 153010) | Freshwater microbial communities from Trout Bog Lake, WI - 12JUL2007 epilimnion | ecosystem: Environmental > Aquatic > Freshwater > Lake > Epilimnion/Euphotic zone | place: Trout Bog...
GCTACTAAGGCCGTAACGAAGGTAATTAAAAAGACCGTGCGGTCTTGCATGCCTGATTTCAAAATCAAATTGATCACTGGCAGGTTCGTCAGCTCGACTTCTGCCAAAATCACTAACGTTGCCAAACAGGCCATCGGTACAAGGGCGACCCAACTGCTCACTAAGTACCCCGCGGCTAAAATAAAGACCCCGGTGAGGATGGAAGCGAAGGCCGTGCGTGCTCCGCTGGCTACGTTGAGGGCGGAACGACTGATTGAGCCCGAAGCTGCCATCCCACCCGTGAAAGCACAGGCAAGGTTGGCCATGCTTAAGCCAAAAACTTCTTGGTGTAGGTCCGAGGCTCGACCGGTTTTTAAGGCCGAAGCTCGAGCGTTAGCGGTGCCTTCGATGATGACTAAAACCGCTAGAGCAAGGGCCGGCGAGAAGAGGGTGGAGAACGTACGGGCGGAGAATTCGGGTAAGTGTAGGCTGTTGCTAATATTAGACGCTGAACCCACGTAGTGGACTAATTCGCCGTGGGATCCTTGGTTAGCGGCGACTGATTGCCCCAACATGGCGCCAATCGTGGCAATCCCGATACTCCCTAAAATTGCTTTACCAGCTCCAAAGGGTTTGCGCATTAAGAAGTACGCAATCCCCGTGATGATGCTCATGTAGAAATCCGTGCTGAGCAGGAGCGGTTTCAAGTGCCGTAGGGCGTGCCAGATCACTACCGGTAAAGAATCTCCGGCGAAGTCACCTTCCATTCCTAAGGCGATAGGCAATTGCAGGGCGATGACGCGTAGGGCGGCGGCGGCGATGTAAGCCGAGATAACTGTGCGTGGGACGAAGTCGGCAAAACCTCCCAGACGAAGCCAAGAGGCAATCAGCAAGAACACCCCCGTCATGAGTAAGAGCGTGGGCAGAGCGGCCGCTCGTTGTTCGGGAGTGATCACGCCTAAGGTCGCGAAGGCGCCCAGCAGTAAGGCCGCGGAAGCGTTCGTCGGCCCAGCGCAAAGGTTAGCTGAACCGCTAAAAATCGGGGCTACGCAAGCTGCCACGCCGCAACCCACTAAACCGCACCAAATGGGCAGACCGGCTTTCATGGCAAACGCCATCGACATCGGGAAAGCGAGCAGCGCAACGCTTAGACCGGCGTAGAAGTCCGCCTTGAAGGTTGTCGAAGTCGAGGTGTTTAAAGCCTGTCGCAGGGGGAAGAGCACAAGGTGTTGGTTTCCACTCCCTCGCTTTAGCAGGTGGAGAAAATCTTTAAAGAAGCCTAAAAGTCCCCGCAGCACAGCGTCTGTGTTGGACGAGGAGTGGAAACTCTTCAACCGATTTCGTTAACTATCAAACGCCTCGGGTTCGATTTGCAAAATCAGCGACTGCTGTAAAAGCCCAAAGCACGAGTAACAAGCGATGGCATGGCGTTTTTCGCTCGGCAGGCTGACATCATCAATGTTCTCAGAGTTTTCTAACTGAGCGTCCGTGATTTCGGGGAAAACTAAGTCGCGGAGCGCAAGGCGAACGGCCGAAAGCGCCCGGAGAAAGGACAAGGCCTCTTCGGTTGAGTTCAGGATGATGATCGCTGGGTCGCCTTTGGCTTGAGCAAAAGCTTTGGCCAGCAGTCTGGCCTCTTCGGTTGCTTGGGCGCTGAGGGTTTCGGTCCAATAACTCGATAAATCCGTATCGCTATCGGGAATCTGGGCACGATTAACTGATACGCGTGCCGACGTGGGAGCAATGAGCCGGAGTAAGTCCGAAAGCACTTTGCGTGCTTCGATGGTCATGCTCAGGCGAAGTTCAGCCATTTTTAGAAAGTTGGGCGTTGAGGTGCCACTGCTGTAATTTCAAGACTAGGACTTCGGCTTTTTCGCGGTTACCGCTCCAGACCACCGCTTGACCCTCTTGGTGGACAGTTTGTACGAGCTTTTTGGCTTCAGCCGAAGGGAGATTGAGCACGTTCATGAAGGCCACGACCACGTACCCCATGTAATTAATCGGATCATTGTGCACGACCACATTCCAGGGAGTCGTGGGGGCGACCGCCGAATCGGGTTTAATCTCAGGTTTGATTTTCGGCTTGGCCATGTGGGCTCAAATCTGTCCGAGACAATAGGGACTCATGCAGTTGGTGCAAGCCACTGATGAGTTCTTGTGCACGATGCGGTGCGGTGGCGTCGGCTGGGTGTTCCTCTAAGGAATGGGCGAGCCGGGCCAAGGGTTTGCAACCCATGAGGGAGAGCATGCCTTTGATGCCATGGGCCTCACGGCTGAGGTTTTCAGGTTCTTTTTCCTGACTGGCTTGTTCAAGTCGTTGGATGACCTCTTGGGCGTGTTTCAGGAAAGCCCTGGCCGCGCATCGTAAATCCTCCGCTTCTTCGGCTTCAGCGGCATCGAGCATTTGCCCCCAATCGTTCTCGTTCAGAGGTTTGCCGGCGTCGGCTGGGGCGAGGAGGTCGATTTTCTCGAGCAACTCTGCACCGCGCACGGGCTTAGCTAAATAAGCATCAAAGCCTGCCGCTTCGCACTTAGCCCGATCGGTTTCTTGCGTCATCGCCGTGAGGGCGATGAGGGTGGTGCGTTTGCGACCTTGCGAGGATTCTAGGGCTCGGATGGTTTGGGCGGCGGTGATACCGTCCATCACGGGCATTTGAATGTCGAGCAGGGCGACATCGAAGTCTTTCGTTTGCCATAACTCCACGGCCGCAGAGCCATCGACCGTGCCACTCACTTCGTGGCCAGCACGGCGCAGGCGTGCGACGGCGACTTCGCGGTTCACCTCATTATCTTCGGCTACTAAGATGCGCAACGTGCGTGGGGCGTGGAGTGGCGTTTGTGCATGACGATCGCCCTCTTGTTCATCGGAGGGTAAGGCTCCGGAGAATTTAGCCCAAAGGGCGGACAAGGTGAGTGGTTTGAGTAGTTGTGCTTGGCTCCGGAATTCCAGTTCGGGCGACGTAATGAGCAACGTGTTGGCGGGTGGGATGGAGGGTAAGCGAGGATTGAGGTCGTAGGGTAGGTCGATGATAGCTCGGTCGAAAGGTTTCTTAGCCTCGATTTGTTGGGCCCAAAGTTTTTCAGCTTCCTCGTAAGAAGTCGTCTCTTGGCAAGAGGCGCCCCAGTGTTGAAATGTTTTGATGAGCCATTTGCGGACATCTGGGTGGCCTCCCACGATGAGGAAGTTTTGTTGGGGAAGGTGAGGGGATGGAGGGTCGATGAAGGAAGGGTTGGGGTCGACCATCACCGCCGCACTAAAGACGCTGCCTTGGCCAGCTTCGCTCGTCACTTTCACATAACCATCCATCGCCTGAGCCAAACTGCGGACGATGGTGAGGCCTAAGCCCGTGCCACCGAATTTGCGGGTCGTCGAAGGGTCGGCTTGGGTGAACGGTTCAAAAATACTTTCCAGCCGCTCGGACGAGATACCGATGCCGGAATCTTTTACCGTGAGGAGGGCCCGTAGGCGTCCGTTGCGTTCTTCAAATTCTAAACTCGTGTAGACTTGACCGTGTTGGGTGAATTTAACGGCGTTGCTGACTAAGTTGGCGATGATGCGGCGGAATTTAACGGGGTCGCCTAAAATGGAATGAGGGGCATCGGGAGCACTCAGTGCGGCGAGTTCCACGCCTTTCCCTTGGGCTTGATGTTGGAACTGGGCGATGACCTCTTCGAGTGCCCGGATGGGGTTGAAGGGAATGCTTTCGATGGTGACATTACCTCGATCTAAGCGCGAAAAATCCAACACATCGCGCACCGTGTCTTCGAGTTCATTAGCACAGCGTTGAATTTTGCGCAGCAGTTCATCATAGCGCGTGTTCGTCGCTTCTAGTCCCGTTTCACAAAGCCCTTGAATCGCATTGATAGGGTTGCGGATTTCGTGGGTCACGTTGGCCACGAATTGCCATTTCGCGGCGGCGACTTCTTCAGCTCGGTCTAATGCCACGCGCAGGCGATTATGTTCGTCGATGGACTCGGTGATATTAACTGCAAAAGTCAGCAGCCCCGCGGGGAGTCCGCCACCGCCTTTGACGCGTTCGTGCACGACGCGCACTTGGCGCGAGCGCCCATCGAGGGTTTCGAAATGCATGACCCCATGTCGGATGCGTTGGCCCGTGCGAATGACCTCTTCGTCGAACTGAAGGAATTGATGGGCCGTGGAAGGAGCGAGGATATCGTTTAATCCCAAGTCCGCTCCGAAACCTCGGTGGGGCAGGGCGAGGAATTCATCGAGGCTACGGCTCGTGTGCAGGATGCGACCTTGCAGGTCGCGGAAGATAATAAAGTCGGGCGAGTTTTCGATGAGGGTACGCGCGAGTCCCATGCCCGAGCGGGGCGTTAGGAGCGGCATGCCATTGACCAAGGCATCATCGGCAAAGAAGAGCCAAACTTGGTCGATGAATTTGGGGTCAGGCTGCAGCACGATGCGAGCCGCCCGGATCGGGCTGCCTTTTTCAGGATTACGTAATTCCAGTAAACCACTCCAAGCGGACCAGCGAGCAGCGGCGTAGAGCAACGTCGAAACCGCCCGACCATTATCCAATTCCATGAACAAGTCATTGATGTCGGTGCCCACTTGAATGGGTCGACCCAACGTGCGATTGACGAGTGGATTGGCGAAGAGCACCACGCCTGCCCGATTACAGATGAGAAATGGCCAAGGGATTAAATCCGGGAGCGTCGAGAGGTTTGCCATGCAACGAGGTTGCACTTGTTAAATAGCCTGAGCGGAAACTGAGGACAATAATCATTCTAGGTATTATTCCTCATGGACCAACCCTTCACCGGCTTTCATGGCCCCTGTGTTATCAGGGGGGTTGATGCGGAAAGGGTGCTCAGGAAGGGACTTGAACCCTTACGCTTTAGGGGCACTAGAACCTGAATCTAGCGTGTCTGCCATTCCACCACCTGAGCCAAAAGTCGGAAGACTGAGCAAATCGGACCAGACCGAAGTGTCAAGGACAGGGCTAGCTCAGCTTTTTAATCAGGTAGGCACAATCGAGTTTTTGGCCAAATTTAAAGCCCACCGCCGGTAAAAGACCCGCGCGGACGAACCCTAGAGACTCGTGCAAGCGGAGGCTAGGGGTTTGCTCTCCCGAGATTCGGGCCATGACCGTATGGTAGCCCAATTCCTTAGCACGGTGGAGTAAGTCCGATAGCAGCAGTTTGCCGAGCCCCTTGCCGTGATGGGCATGGTGGATGAAAATCGAGTCTTCGACTGTGCCCGACCAGCCCTTGCGGGTGTTATAGGCAGAAATCGAGCTCCAACCCACGACATCTGGCCCTAGGGTGGCCACGATGACTGGGTATTCAGGGCTGCGGGATTTCAGCCATTGCCGGCGCTGATCCTCGGTATCCTCGTCGATTTGCCATGTCGCCGTGGACGTTTGCACGTAATAATTATGGATTTCATTGATAGCCTTAGCATCTGCTAGGGTGGCGAGGCGCAGACGGATTTCCATAGGCTTGCATCCTAGGGGGCCAAATGGAGTTTAACAAGCCTCTGAAATCCCGTTGACAGGTCACGATTGGGTATCTTTGTTGACCGACCTGCCGTTCCTAAACGGCCTCCCGACATGAAAGTCTCCTCCTCCCTTAAATCGCTCAAGAAGCGTCACCCGAATTGCCAGGTCGTCCGCCGCAAAGGTCGTGTCTATGTGATCAACAAGACCCACCCTCGCTACAAGGCGCGCCAAGGCTAATCCCTTTATCTCTCTGCTTTTATGAAGAAGGAAGGCCATCCAGATTATAACCCCGTCGTCTTCGTGGACGTTTCCACGGGCCGTGAGTTTCCAACGCGTTCGACGTTAAAGTCGAAGGAAACCAAGGTCATTGACGGCGTTGAGCACTTCGTGATCCGTCGTGAAGTGACGAGCGATTCGCACCCTGCCTACACGGGTGAAAAGCGCTTCGTCGACTCCGCTGGTCGCGTGGAAAAGTTCAACACGAAGTTCCGTCGCAAGTAAGCCTCACCACGAGGTGTTGTTTCGACCCACTGGTACTCCGGTGGGTTTTTTGTTTTAGTTGCTTAAAGAGACCCCGCGGTGTTGAGTGCTTTCATGCGCACCTACTCCCTGCTTTTTTCTGCGGCTGCTTTGTTGGCCTTCACTTCCAGCGTCCAAGCCCAATCGATGCCCTCGATTGATCAAGGTGTCTTGGGCTCCTTGCAGAGTTTCTTTGGCCAAAGCATTTATCCTACCCGTCAGCTCCATAATCAGTTTGAAATTGGTTATGGCCAAATCTCCGATACCCGGGACGTCTCCCATTCTGATCTGCGCCAGTACAGTGCGCGTTTGAATGAAGGTGCCTCCAACGGGTTGTTGGGGCTTTTCTTGGGAGCGAGTTATGCTAACTCCACGCGCGATGTGGTGACCGCCACCTCGACCGGGACGGCTGAGTTGGCATCTTTGGCGGTGACTGGAATTAACGGTGGCGTTTATTTAGAAGGTCCAGTGACCGGTCGCTTTGCGGTTTTTGCGGAATACGGCTATCACTATAACAAGTTACAGTTCACCGCCCCGGTCGGATCGTCGTTAATTCCTAACAAAGACAGTTTTGGCCAAGGCTATTATGGGGCACGATTTTTCTTAACTGCCTCGGATGCATTGAGTTATGGAGTTCGGAGCGGGCAGGGGTCTTACCTGGCTCCCTTGAGCCAAGAGTTCACGGCGCGCCATACTTTCAATGGGAATGGCAGCATTCAGCTCTCCTATAGCACTGGATCTGGTGTGAAGGCTTGGCAAGTTGGGTTTGGCGTCGGTTTTTAAGGCCTAGACCCTATGGTTTATTCACAGTCTATTGTGAATAGCCGTGGATAAATGCTTAAAAAACGATAAGTTGACGCTTTTTTGTCACACTTTGTGCTTGAATTTGTTACAAGACTGACCGAATACTGTCACCGCTATGAAGCAAATCCTACCTATCATCACCCTCACGACCCTCGCTGCTGCTGCCTCTGCTCAGAGCACGGCTGCTGCTCCGGTCCTCGACTACAACCGCATTGGTCTGTCCTATGCGACCAACAACGCCAAGGATTTCACCTTGTCGGGTTCGGCGCTCCTCGGCAGCACCAACTTCCTCCTCGCTGGTAGCACCAACATCGGTGGCAGCTCGTCTGTCGCTGGCGTGCACAACGGCGCTGACTCGGTCTCCCTCGGCTACGTCTTCAAGAATGTAGTTGTTGGTATCGACGCCACCTTGGCGATCGGCTCCAACGAAAGCTACGGCCTCAACCTCCGTCGCGAGTTGGGTTACAACTTCGAAGCTGCTGTCGGTTACACCCGCGAGCATGATGGCGTCAGCTCTCACCTCAACGCTTGGAACGTCGAGTTGGCTTACAACTTTACGAAGAACTACCAGCTCGCTGTGAGCTACACCAACGAGTCCGTTGTTTCTCCTAACAACTCGACCACGTCGGTGACCCTCCGCTATAACTTCTAATCTTCGGATTAGAGTTTAGCCTCTTAAAGGGCCCCAGTGATGGGGCCCTTTTTTATTTTATCCACTCATCATCGATGGCAGCTTTGTCACAAAGGCGTCTTTTAGGTAATCTTAAAAACGAGCAATTAGCGGATAAATCAGCAGATTTGTGACAAAACCCCTTGAAATATTACAAATATGAAACATAAGTGACAGTGCTATGAAACAAATCCTCCCGATCCTCACCCTCACGACCTTGGCCGCTGCTGCCTCTGCTCAGAGTGCACCTGCTGCTGCTGGTCTCGACTACAACAACGCTAGCATCAGCCGCAATTCCCAGACGAATACTTTGGGTGTTCAAGGTCTCTTGGGTGGTAGCAACGTTTTAGCTGCTCTCCAAGTTTCGAGTAGCGATAGCTTTGGCGCTCAATTAACCCTTGGTTACGTTTTTAAGAATGTTCTCCAAGCAACGGATGTTACAATCACGGCAAGCACTGCTTCGCACCATGACGGCAACACCGGCACGGTTTACGGCATCACCCTCCGTCGTCAGTTGAACGAAATCATCAATGGTCTGGAAGCGAAGATTGGTTTCTCCTCGAGCATGAACCGTGGTGTTGACGCTACTTTCATCGTCGGTGGTGCTGGTGCGACCGCTCCTTCGGCTTGGAATACTGAAATCGCCTACAATATTAACAAAAACTACCAGTTGGCGGTGGGCTTAGTGGACTTTAAGGGTGTTGATAATCAGAAGGTTATCACCCTCCGCTATAACTTCTAATCTTCGGATTAGAGTTTAGCCTCTTAAAGGGCCCCAGCAATGGGGCCCTTTTTTATTTAACGACTGAGCTCAGGCTTTGCATGACTGCTGCGCTCAACTGATCAAAGAGGGCATAGCGTCGGGCGTAGAGGGGACGCTTATTAGGCTTAATCTCCTCCCGGGTGCGGCGAATTTCGCGCAGAGGCAAAGCAAACCAACCGTCCTCCGCGGGCTGGCCATCGGCTTCTTGCCACATGCCATCGTAGTTGAAAGAGATTTTATTCCAGGGGACGGCGATGAGGTGTTTCTCGCGGCTCATCTGAATGGTGTTACCTGCCCCGAGGAGCCGTTGGATGCCGAGTGCACTCACGACCTCTTGGAGCGCAAAAATCGCCATCGCCTTGGCCCGTACGCCGTGCATGGCCTTGGCCGTTGCTTTAATGGTGGCTTCATTGGCGCCCGCCCCACCTTGAATTGCTCCAGCATACGCCACCCATTGCCCGTTGATTTCTTCGACGGAGAAGGCGATGGTGCAGACATTGCCGCCAAGTTGCGGGCAATTCACTTGCAGGGCCCATTCACCCTCGCGGCGGAAGCGTTGATCGTTGCCTAAGGCAAACTCGACCATGCCTAAATCCGGACCGAGTGGCACGCGGGCGATGGTGATGAATTCGCGTTGTAAGAGGGCTTGTTGTACCGGGCCTGGGTGGGCGTTTGCAAAGCGGTAGCTGTCTTGGAGCACTTTTAATTTCCGGGGTCCGTTCCACGCCCGCGAAAGGTAGCCGCGTAGGGGGCGTTGCCAAATCCGGTCATTGAATTGAGCGTAGGGCAAGATGCTCGGTTGCAGCAAAAAGCCTACCCACTCGGCAAATTCCTCGTGGTAGAGGAAAGAACTGAGGGAGCGGGCGATACATTTGGTCCAGCGCGACCGCCAACTCCAATCGCGGTAGACGGCTGATGTCATCGCCCAGGAAAAACGAAACGAGGCGAAGCGATTCGCGGGTACTTGGGTGAGCAAGGTGTCAGCCACGTGGGCTAAGTTGCGGTAGATAGCCCAAGGCTCAACTGCATAAATTCCGTCGCACCGTTCCTTATTTATAAGTCTCAACATGCACCGTCACCCGCATCTCCCGATCGCCGCTACCCCAGTAGCTGCCGCTAATCGGGGTGGCATCGCGGTAGTCGCGTCCCACGGCCGAAGCGACATACGCTTCATGTATAATTTTCTTATTAGTCGGGTCGACGCCGAGCCAGCCATAGGTCGGAATCCAAATTTCACACCAAGCATGGGAGGCATGGCTACCGATGACTTCGCCACGTTTGGCGTCGAAGACATAGCCACAAACATAGCGAGCCGGGAGGCGGAGGGCGCGGCAAAAGGCTAACAACAGGTGGGCATAGTCTTGGCAGACGCCTTGAGGCTTGGCGAAGAACTCTTCGGTGGTGGTCCCGATGTGGGTGGCCTTAGGTACGTATTTACAGAGGCTGTGGACTTTTTCCATTAGTCCAACCACGACGGAGAAGAGGTCTTGTCGGTCATTTTCTACATCCACCGCTGCCCGCCAAATTTCGGGGGTGATGATGATGGGGCCATCAGGTTGGAGGTAGGGTTGAAAGCTCTCTTGGACGTCGGGGTGACGTACGCTGTGGAGCGAAAGATCCAAGGGAATCTCGGTGATGGGGGTGGGTTTAGTCTCTACGATACTCGAGACATCGATGACCAATTCTTGGTGGGAGGCTTCGATTTCGAAGCGGTGGACGGTATTGCGGTAAAGGTCGTGGTATTTCTGAAGTCGGATGGCTGGCAAGACGCGCACGAGGTGCAGGCCGAGCTTTTGGCGATGATTCGTCAGCGGGGTGACGTGCAATTCATTGACGTTGTTGCGGACCGGGAGGGCGTAGCGGTACTCGGTGCGATGGAGGATGCGCAACTTCATAGGGCACTTTTACTGTTGTTGCTGCTGTTGCTGTTGTTCGCGATGCCAGTCGGACATGGCTTCAGGGCGGGTGCCGCGCGGGAAGTGTCGATCGACTTCACCGGGTAGGAGAACGTAGGTTTCGAAAATCGCCTGACCGGCTTGGTTTAACTGAATTTGTAAGTCGTCGAGGTAAGCGTGGAGACCACGGTTCATCACTTCGGGAGGACCAGAGAAACTCAGGCGGGCGAGCAGGGCCCCGATAATTTTTTCGCAATGATTGGAATAACGTCCCGTCGGGGTGACCGAAATATCGTGCAACACTTCGTCGATACGGCGCAGGCAGTGTTTCACGGAACGCGGGAACTCATGTGAGAAGAGGAGCAGGTCGACTACGTTGGGAACGTGGATTTCACCTCCATAAACACGGCGGTAACTAGCATGGGCGCTACATGCACGGAGGACTGCACCCCATTGGAGGGTTTCGAGTGCGGCGTCAGGTTGTGTCGCGTTGGTCTGGGAGCGAATATCCAAGAACCGACTCGTCATATCCGCCCGCTCTAAAAGCCGGCCGAGTTGTAAGAAATTCCAGCCCTCATCGCGGGCGAGGGTGGCCTCGGTGATCCCCGCAAACAACATCGAGGACGTGATAATTTTCTCGTAGAAAGACTGTGGCGAGCGGGCGAGCAGTTCCGCACCCTCATACGAATTCACGAGCATGTAAAGGGCGTTGATTTCCGACCACATCTCATCAGAAATCTTATCGCGCACCGAACGAGCGTTTTCGCGGGCTTGGCGAATGCAGGACAAAATCGAGTCAGGGTTGCGTTCGTCAACCGTGAGAAACCGCGCGGCGTCGCCTTGGCGCGGTTGCGGGTAAAGCGTGTGAAAAGCCTGTTGCATCGCCGTTGCCGTGAGGACGGGGTTCCAGTAGACCTGAGCGTCCAGGCCCCCGAGCGATTGATCATCGAGGAGCATCTCTTCGCTAATGCGCACTAAACGTGCGAGGTTTTCGGCCCGCTCCATTTGGCGGGACATCCAGTATTGGTGGTCGGCGACTCGGGAAAGCATCATAAAATTAAGAAGCGAGGACCCAGGTGTCTTTACTGCCGCCCCCTTGCGAGGAGTTTACGACTAAGGAACCGCGTTTGAGGGCCACGCGGGTGAGGCCACCGGGAAGGACTTTAACCGTGTCTCCCCAGAGAACAAACGGACGTAGGTCGACGTGTCGCCCTTCGAGTTCTCCGTTAACCAACGTTGGGTGTTGGGAGAAGTTCACCACCGGTTGCGCAATGTAATTACGCGGTTGGGCGAGGATCTTATCGCGGAATTCTTGGAGTTGGGCTTGGGAAGCGGTAGGGCCGATTAACATCCCGTAGCCGCCGCTCTCGTTGGCCGCTTTGACGACTAGCTTAGGCAAGTTCTCTAAAATATATTTTTTGTCCTCATCGCGCCAAGCGAGGTAGGTGGGCACTTGATCCAAAATGGGTTCTTGCGAGAGGTAATATTTAATCATCGCGGGTACATAGGCATAGGTCACCTTGTCGTCGGCCACTCCGGTACCGATGGCGTTGGCGAGGGCCACATTGCCTCGGCGGACGGCATCGACCAACCCCGCGACGCCTAAGCAAGAGTCTTTGCGAAATACTTGGGGATCCAGAAAGTCATCGTCGATGCGCCGGTAAATCACATCCACTTGGCGCAAGCCTTTGGTAGTGCGCATGTACACGAAACCATCGAGGGCAATGAGGTCGCGCCCTTCGACGATTTCGATGCTCATCTGCCGAGCCAGAAAGGAGTGTTCAAAGTAGGCACTGTTGTGCACTCCAGGCGTCAGTAAAACTACATTAGGGTTGGGGTTTTCGCGGGGGGCAATGTGCCGAAGCGTCGCTAATAAATCGGCTGGGTAGGTGTCGACGGGACGCACTCCATGGGCTCCAAACAGTTGGGGGAAGACGCGTTTCATGGCGGCCCGATTTTCCAATACGTAAGAAACCCCCGAAGGGCAGCGACCGTTGTCTTCGAGGACTAAATAGCGCCCATCGCTATCGCGAATCAGGTCGGTGCCACACACGTGGATGTAGGCGTTCTTGGGCACGGAAGCCCCGACGAATTCGGGCCGATAATGACTCGCCCCAAAGACGACTTCTGGCGGTATCACCTTATCTTTAATAATCGATTGCTCGTGGTAGACATCGTACAGGAATAAATTGAGAGCCGTGATGCGCTGAATCAAACCCGCCTCGATGTGTTCCCATTCGGAATGCGGAATGATGCGGGGAAAGGGATCGAAGGGGAAGACCCGCTCCGTGCCTTGTTCATCGCCGTAGACCGTGAACGTGATGCCTTGTCTTAAGAATAATAATTCTAGGCTGCGGAGTTTCTGTTGCAGTTCTTCGGAGCGTAGCCGTTCGAGTTTTTCGGCGATGCTCCGGTAATAACTCCGGATGCTGCCGTGGTCATCGACGAGTTCATCAAAAAGCTTAGCCGGTCGATAAGAGGCAAGGTTCATGCTTATTTGTCAGCACACACCTTGCCAGCAGGCGAATGGCTCGGCCTTGCCTAAAACCACGAAGTCTTGTGCCCGAATTCTGACAAACCCTAATGAAAATCCAGCACGCGTGGGGGCTTAGAGACCTTCGCGACGGCGCTTGGCAGGGGGCAGTTTCATGCCCTGGGCGGTAAAGAATTCCCGTAGCACTTCGGCCCGGGCTTCCGCTAAGCGGTGCTCTTGCACATCCTCGGGACTTAAGATTTTCTGCCGTGCCTCGTTAATCCGGCGCAATTGCATGATGGCCGAGTGTTGTAATTGTCGAACGCGCTCGCGGGTGAGTTTGAAATGAGCCCCGACTTCTTCGAGGGTCAGGGGACTTTCGCCTTTGAGTCCGAAGCGCAGGATTAAAACTTCTGCTTCGCGAGGGTCGAGCTGTGCCAGCATCTCATCAATTTCTTTTAAGTCCGACTTACTGCGTAAATTTTCGAAGGGCGAGCGCTCGCCTTCGTCTTTCACTAAATCTCCTAAAGTAGCATCGCCTTCTTCGCCGACAGGTTGATCCAGCGAGGCTGCCCGGTTGGCGATGGATTTCATGTGCACCACTTTCGCGATGGGGATTTGCATCACTTGGGCGATTTCCTCGTTATAAGGCTCGCGTCCTAATTCGGCCGTCAGTCGGTTGGAGACGCGGCGCATTTCAGCGATGCGGTCTACCATGTGTACGGGTAAGCGGATGGTTTTACCATCCGAAGCTAAAGCACGTTTAATCGCCTGTTTAATCCACCATGCTGCGTAGGTGCTGAGTTTGCCACCTTTGTCGGGGTCGAAACGTTCGACCGCTTTGATCAGGCCAAAATTTCCTTCGCTGATTAAGTCCATCAACGGCAGCCCAAAATTATCGTAATCTTTGGCAATCCGCACGACCAAGCGCAGGTTGGCTTGAATCATTTTTTGCCGCGCCGCTTCGTCGCCTTTTAACACCCGTCTCGCTAAGGCCGTTTCTTCTTCTAACGTTAAGAGCGGCGTGCGACCAATTTGATCTAAGTAGACGCGTAGCGGTGAACGCTCTTCGGCGGATAACTGGTCGAGAGGTAAACCTGGTTCGGTAGGATCATCGTCGACCACGGGTGCGACCGGCGGTGGCGTGACGATTTTTTCGGCTAATGGCTTAGCCTCACCCTTGCGGGTTTTAGATTTATGGGGCTTGGGTTTGGCCACGTGGGTTATGACTTCAAGCCTGAGGCGAGACTCAGGGCGCGGAGCACACCTTTGGATTTATTGACCGTTTCTTCGTATTCCGAAAGAGCGACCGAATCGGCGACAATCCCGGCACCCGCTTGGACGCTGGCCACACCTTGGCGCAGGGCGGCGGTGCGAATGACGATGCAAGAATCGTGGCCACCATCGAAACCGAAATACCCGACGGCACCCCCGTAGATACCGCGACGTTCACCTTCTAATTCCGAAATCACCTGCATCGCCCGCACTTTGGGGGCACCCGTGAGCGTTCCCGCGGGGAAGGTGGCGCGGAATAAATCGAAAGCATCTTGATCGGCTTTTAAGTCTCCTTCGACTTGCGAGACGATGTGCATCACGTGCGAGTAGCGTTCGATGATGGCGTAGGCGGGAACCTTGACGGAGCCAGGCACGCAAACTCGGCCGAGGTCATTACGCGCTAAGTCCACGAGCATCAAGTGTTCGGAGCGCTCTTTGGGATCAGCTAATAAATCGACTTCTAATTGACGATCCGCCGCTTCATCCACGCCGCGTGGACGTGTGCCGGCGATGGGACGGATTTCGCAACGACGTCCTGTGAGGCGCACGTTAACCTCGGGCGAAGCCCCCACGACATCAAAGCCCTGCTTCGTCTCAATGACGAACATGTAGGGCGACGGGTTAACGTGACGGAGGACGCGGTATAAATCGAGCGGGTTGCCCTTGAACGGCACATCGGTGCGACGTGACAGCACCACTTGAACGCAATCGCCGGCCCGGATGTATTCTTGCGTGCGCTTTAAGGAAGCAGTGAATTTCTCTTGAGAAACATTCGCTTGGCCTTGGGCGAACTCGGCGACGGCCGGCATCTCGGCGTCCGTGGCGGCTCGTGGTCCCGTGACAATCTTCTTTAACGCTTCAAGGGCTGCTTTCGCTTGGGCGTAGGCTTGGTCAGCGTCTTGTGGGGAGGAGATTCGGGCGTTGACGATGAGGCGGAGGGTTTGGCGCGCGTTGTCAAAGGCCACCACCCGATCCACGAGCATGAAGTGCAGCAACGGTGCCTGAGCAGGGTCTTTCGCGGGGCGGGGAACGGAAGGTTCGACGCGGTGAATGTATTCGTAACTCACCATCCCCACCATGCCACCGACAAAGGGAGGCAAGCCTGGGACCTTGGCTACGCGCAAGCCACTGACCTCCTGCTTGATTAAATCAAGCGGGTCGCGCGGGGTAGGGATGCGCTGTTTTTTACCATCCCGTTGGACGATTTCGGTTTCCTGTTCCCAGGCTGTAATCGTAAGGGCTGGGGCTGAACCACAGAAACTATAACGACCGATGTGTTCGCCACCTGTGACTGATTCAAATAGGAAGGCTTCGCCTTGAGAGCGCAGGCGGGCGTAGACGGCGACGGGCGTTTCTAAATCGGCCATTAGGTCGAGGCAGACCGGGATAATGTCGGACTGCTGGGCTAGTTGGCGGAAAGTAGAAAGGTCAGGGACTAGGCTCACAGTGAAGGATTAGAGTATAAAACTTGGCAGGAATAAACTTAATAACCACCGACCCTTAGGTCGTTCTTGGGTATTATTAGTCAGAAACTTAGGTTCTGGCTTCCCAGCGCCCCCACAGCGAGAGCGGGAGGAGTCGGCCTTTGCCTTCCTGTTTCAGGGCTAGTTCCCCAATGCTAATCTTTCCTTTCAGACCCTGGGTGACCTCGTCCAAGAGATTGTAACAAAGGATGGAGGAGGCATCGATGGTGTAGACGGTCAGGATGATAAAACGGGCTTGGGGTGAAAGCAGTTCGCGACACGCCCGTAACAAAGGAGCTAGATCGCGTTCGACTTTCCAGAATTCGCCCGTCGGACCGCGTCCGAAGGCTGGAGGGTCGAGCAAGATGGCCTCGTAGTGATTACCGCGTTTCACCTCACGCTTCACAAAGGTCATCGCATCTTCAATAATCCAGCGGATTGGGGCGGTGCCTAAGCCAGATAATTCTTGGTTGCGCCGTCCCCAGGCCACGGCTGGTTTTGAGGCATCGACGTGGGTGACGTGCCAGCCTGCTTGAGCGGCGACGAGCGAAGCGGCCCCGGTGTAACCAAATAAGTTTAAGAGCCTGGGCTTTTCGGGGCCGGTAGCGGTTTGTTGCGAGAGCCACTGCCAGTGTGGCGATTGTTCAGCAAACACTCCAAACTGCTTAGAATTATCCATGAACCGCAGTTGGAAGCGGAGTTTACCTAATTGGGCTTCCCACTCTTTCGGGCAATGCGGACGCAGTTCCCAGCGCCCTTCGCGCCCACCTTCATGGTGTTCGGCGATGGCACGTTGCCATTCGCTCGGCGGTAAACTCTTGGCCCACCAAGCTTTGGGTTCGCTTCGGATCATCCGAACCCCGCCGATCTCCTCGAGTTTAAAGCCGTCGCCTGAATCGAGGAGACGGTGACCTTCCCAGTTACTGGTGAGTACGCTGATTTCCACGGCCGCATCGTGGTCAAATGCTTCGTCCGAGGGAAGCCCGCTTTTGCTCGCAAAATCTTTTTTCACCTCTCCTCATAGGATTGAATGAAACGCGAGCTAGCCAGTGCACGATGGGAGACGAAGGCCTCGGGTCTGGTGTCTCTGAGTCGCGACTGGGCTGGTCCCGGTTTGCCGCCCTTGTCATTGAGTCCGCCCGGCCGCTTGGTGTCCTTGGAGCGTGCCGATGTCCGGCATTGGGCTTTGCGCTCGGGTCATTGGATTGAAGGAGACAAGGTACACTTTTTCTTATGGAAGGCGTTGAACGAAAGTTCGCCTGCGAGTGAAGTGAAAGTCGTGGGCCCGTTTAACGATTGGGGTCGCTCCTTGGATCGCGAGCACTGGAAACTTTTGCCGGTGTGTGTGTTGGGGGTGGAGGGTTGGGAATTGGCGGTGCCCTTGGCGGAGGTGTTGCCTGCGGGACAAGACGAAGTGGCTTTTAAGTTTTTACGTTTAGATGGGCGTTGGTTGGAGCCTCCGCACGATGCGGATAACATTGGCCGTGATGGTTCGGGAAACCGGAATCTAATCATTTCGCGCCAACGGACGGGGTACCATTTATTCCGTTTTCAAGCAGTGGATGCCTTACCCGATACGGCGCCGCTTTATATGATTTATGAAACGCCGGAGTTATTAGAACTCTGCGATATTTTGGCCTCCGACCCGCTCGACGTGCTTGAACCAACCGGTCCCTTTGGAGCCACGGTGGTGGGGACGACCACTACCTTCAGGATTTTCGCCCCCCGGGCAGGTATGGTGGAGATCAGTTGGCGCCACCCGCATTCCGGTATCTATAACTTACTCAATTTAAAACCTGAAGGGCAGGGGGCTTGGTCTGGACAAGTGTCCGCTAATTTAAGTGGCGTGCTTTACACCGTCTCCGTTCGTGGAACGCATGGGAGCTACGAAGAACGCTTTAGCGACCGTCCATTTGTCGACCCTTGGGCACGGGTGCAAACCGATGGGGTGCCGGCCGAGGGCGTAGTTTTAGGCCCCGAACATTTGCAGCCCTTGGCGGATCATTTCCAGCCTCCGGTCGTAGAAGATTTAGTTATTCTAGAAGGGCATGTGCGCGACTTATTAGGCTTATCGTCCGCGGATGCCACGCGGGGTGGGTATCGAGATTTAGCCGCTTGGGTGCGCAGTCGCGGAAATTATTTACGCTCCTTGGGAGTCAATGCCTTGGAGTTATTGCCCTGTGCGGAGTTTGAACATCAAAGCGCAGAAGAATACCATTGGGGTTACATGCCCGTCACGGCCTTTGGGGTCGCCAATAGTTACGCGACCGCTCCTGGTCTGGTGGCACTTGAAGAATTTCGCGACTTAGTGCGTGCCTGTCACGAAGTGGGTTTAGCCGTCATCATGGATGTGGTGCTGAATCACTTTGGATCGCCCAACGGTTTAATGTCGGTGGATCCAGGGTATTATTTCCGCATGGATTCGCGCGGGCAGTTTTCAAACTGGAGTGGTTGTGGTAATGACGTCCGTGCGGAATCGCCTTTATTTAAGCGCCTCGTCTTGGAGTCATTAGCACATTGGACCGAGGTGTTGGGCGTGGATGGCGTGCGACTTGATTTAGCCGAACTTCTCGGGGCACCTTTGTTGCGTGAAATCGAAAGTGACTTCCGTTTACGCCATCCTCAGAAAATTCTCATTGCGGAACCGTGGAGTTTCCGAGGCTACATCGCCCGTGATTTAGACGATACCACGTGGACGAGTTGGGATGACGCTTTCCGAGAGTTTTTACCTTCCTATGTGCGTGGCCAAGTGCGCTCGGGAGATTTGCTACATCACATGGCCGCTTGTGGCAGTCGCCCTTCAGCTCGTTTGCATTACGCCCAGTCGCATGATGACATGGCGTGGCTTGATCGCATTACCGAGTGTCCGCAGCAAAACGCATTGGAGCCGGTGGCGAACGATTTTTTGCGCACGCGCATGATGCACGTGATTTTATTGGCCGCAGCGGGGGTGCCGATGTTGGCGGCGGGTCAGGACTTCATGCACACCAAGCAAGGCGTTTCCAATACTTGGCGCCGGGCGGATTTAAATCGCTTGGATCCAGCGCGTTGGGAACGTTTTCGAACGGAGCACGATTTTGTCTCCCGTTTGGTCCATTTCCGCCTATCACCTGCAGGTGCAGTCTTGCGTCCGCGTAAGGCGGTGAGTTCTGGGTGGATGAAAGTTACCCAACAACCTGACGGAGAGGCTTTTGTGGCATCGTTGAATGCCGATGGCGTGATGGGATCGGCCAAAGTGCTCGTGGCGGTCAATCCACATGGCCGAGAAGTGGTGCTCGATTTACCCCAAGCCGCCGCCTGGAAGCCGATTGTCTTATCGCCCACCCCGTCTTGCCCGCATGCGCCTGGGCCGGTTCCGCGGGTAGAGGAGGGGCGGGTCATTTTACCTCCCTTGGGTTGCGGGGTTTGGTCTACTTAGGCCCAAAATGCATTCACGCTTGCCAATAAGGTAGGACCTACACTTTTTCCTCACTTTACCTTTAGGTAAAAAACCTTTCTAACACCCATACTCATGGCAACCAAAGTAGCAATCAATGGATTCGGCCGCATCGGTCGATTGGTCTTCCGCGCCCTCGTTGAACAGGGCCACCTCGGTACGACTTTTGATGTCGTCGCTGTGGGTGACATTGTCCCTGCGGACAACTTGGCCTACCTCTTGAAGTACGACTCGTCCCAAGGCCGTTTCAATGGCACGGTTACCTCCAAGAAGTCTTCCCCTGATAAGGCTGAAGACGATATCTTGGTGGTTAACGGTCGCGACATTAAAGTCGTCTCGGCTAAGTCCCCTGCGGAATTGCCCTGGAAAGAACTCGGCGTCCAAGTGGTCATCGAATCCACGGGTCTCTTCACCGAAGCCGCTAAGGCCAAGGGTCACCTCGATGCGGGTGCTAAGAAAGTGATCATCTCCGCTCCTGCTAAGGATGAGGATATCACCGTCGTTATTGGCGTTAATGACGACAAGTACGACACCACCAAGCACAACATCATCTCGAATGCTTCTTGCACCACGAACTGCTTGGCTCCTCTCGTGCACGTGCTCTTGAAGGAAGGTTTCGGCGTCGCCGAAGGTTTAATGACCACGGTTCACGCTTACACCGCGACCCAAAAGACGGTCGACGGTCCTTCGAAGAAGGACTGGAAGGGTGGCCGTACGGCTGCCGTGAATATCATCCCTTCGTCGACTGGTGCTGCCCGTGCGGTAGCCTTAGTGTTGCCTGAAGTGAAGGGTAAGCTCACCGGCATGGCTTTCCGCGTGCCTACTCCTACGGTTTCGGTCGTCGACTTAACGGTCAAGACCACCAAGGACACCTCCTTGCCTGAAATCAAGGCTGCCATCAAGAAGGCCTCGGAAACCTACATGAAGGGTATCCTTTCTTACACCGACGAAGAAGTGGTTTCTTCCGACTTCATCCACGACAAGAGCTCCTCAATTTTCGACGCCAGCTCTTCCATCGAGTTGAACAAGAACTTCTTCAAGCTTATCAGCTGGTACGACAACGAGTGGGGCTACTCCAACCGCGTCGTCGAATTGCTCGGTAAGGTTACCGCGAAGCTCTAATTCGAGCCTTCTAGGTCTCAGACACAGGCGATCCTTCGGGGTCGCCTGTTTTATTTTAGCCCCAGAGCCTCTAGGGCGGCCGATTGGCGAAATCTTTTCGTTAATTTGCAGGTTTATCCTTCCCACCGTTGGCCTAACTGATTTCTCTGCTCACTTCACTCCCATGCCTGTACCTAACCTTCGTGATCTCGGCTCCGTTAAGGGCCAACGTGTTCTTGTACGTGTTGATTTTAATGTCCCCCAGGACAAAAAGACCGGGGCCATCACCAACACGCAGCGTATCGCCGCGGCTTTGCCGACGATTCGCTACTTGCTCGAAGGGGGCGCTTCCTTGGTCCTGATGTCCCACCTCGGCCGTCCCGATGGCAAAGTAGTCGAGAAGTACTCCTTGCGCCCCGTCGCTGAGGCTTTGTCCAAACTCTTGGGCCAGCCTGTGAAGTTCGTGGCCAACTGCGTGGGCCCTGAAGCCCAAGCGGCCGCCGAAGCCCTTCGCCCTGGCGAAGTGTTGCTCTTAGAAAACCTCCGTTTCCATATCGAAGAAGAGGGTAAGATTAAGCTCGAAGACGGCACGAGCGTGAAGGCCGACCCTGCAAAAGTGGCTGCTTTCCGTGCCGAGCTTTCTCGCTTGGGCCAAGTGTATGTGAATGATGCTTTCGGCACCGCTCACCGTGCTCACTCCTCGATGGTAGGCGTCAATTTACCCCGTAAAGCCGCGGGTTTCCTGCTCGAAGCCGAATTGAAGGCTTTCGATATCGTACTCAACAACCCCAAGCGTCCTTTGCTGGCGATTTTAGGGGGCGCGAAGATCGCCGATAAGATTCCGCTGATCCGCAACCTGATTGAAAAGGCCGACGAAATTATCATCGGTGGCGGCATGGCCTACACCTTCCGCAAGGTCTGTGATGGCATGGAAATCGGTAACTCCCTCTACGACGTAGAAGGCGCTAAGATTGTCCAAGAACTCTTAGACAAAGCCAAAGCTCGCGGCGTGAAAGTCACCTTGCCGGTGGACTTCAATTGCGGCGACAAATTCTCGCCTGATTCGAACGAGAAGTCGGCCACCATGCAGTCGGGTATCCCCGCTGGTTGGGAAGGTATGGACGCGGGTCCCGAGTCGATTAAACTTTATCAAGCTGCGATTGGCCGTGCCGGCACCGTGGTTTGGAATGGCCCTTGTGGCGTGTTTGAATTCGACAAGTTTGCCGTGGGCACGAAGGCCATGGCTGCCGCCGTCGAAGCCGCCACGGCTCGTGGTGCGATCACGATTGTGGGCGGGGGCGACACGGCCACCGCGGCGAAGAAATTCGGCGTTGATACCAAGGTAACTCACTGCTCGACGGGTGGTGGCGCTTCGCTCGAATACCTCGAAGGCAAGGCCCTCCCAGGCGTGGTAGCCCTCGGTGGTTAAACCCTAAGTTTATTCCCTAAAACCTCCTTTTATGTCTATCCGCACTCCCCTCATTGCAGGCAATTGGAAGATGAACAAAACGGCGTCGGAAGGCGCCGAGTTGGCTCGTGCGATTGCCGCTTCGGTTGGAATTGAATCCGCCGTCCAAGTCGTGATTTGCCCTCCATTCACGGCCTTAGCGTCCGTGAGCACGGCGGTCGAAGGCACGCACTTGGCTATCGGCGCCCAGAACATGCACGATAAGGTCAATGGTGCTTTTACCGGTGAAATCTCGGCCGCGATGTTGCGCAACTTGCATGTGACCCACGTGATCTTGGGCCACAGCGAACGTCGGAGCCTCTTTGGTGAAGATGATGCGTTCATTAACCGCAAGGTTCTCGCTGCCCTCGAAGCTTCCTTGAAGCCCATCCTTTGCGTGGGTGAATTGCTCTCCGAACGCGAAGCGGGCACGACTCAAGAAGTCGTCCGTCGCCAAGTGGAGAAGGGCTTAGCCGGGGTTCCTGCTGGTAAGTCTGACCAGGTAATCATCGCCTATGAACCCGTTTGGGCGATCGGCACGGGTAAGACCGCCACGCCTGCCATGGCTCAAGAGGTCCATGCCTTTATCCGCCAATTGCTCACCAAGCAGTTTGGGGCCGAAGCCGCTGCCCGCATCCGCATCCTCTACGGAGGCTCGATGAAGCCAGACAATGCCGACGCCCTGTTGGCGGAGCATGATATCGACGGTGGGTTGATCGGTGGGGCCTCCCTCGAAGCCAAGAGTTTCGTCGACCTCGTCCGTAGCGCTGCCAAGTCGCTGACTCGCTAAGTCGCAGGCTGATTTCTTAGGCCGTTGGGGTGTGATAAGGTTTTTAAGACCTGTCCCCTCAACGGCCTAATAGTTTGTAAGCGGTCCTAAATGAGTTTTTAAGGAAGTTTTACACTTAGAATAATTCTAAATTATATAACTAATTGATATTTAAGAGGTTAAGTTGTATTACTGGCCTTAAATCAGCAATTTTTAGGGGTTATTTACCCTCCGAAGGGTCGAAAAGACGCTAAAACCCCTAAAATTTGAGTTGCGAAGGGGGGCAGGGTTTCGTGCCTCAGATAGCAAATTCCTATGAGCGAGCCTTCTAACTCACGAAAGCACACCTTCGCTCGGTCGGGCACGACCGGTTCTTTCGTTGTCGCCATGGAATTAAACCTAACCTCCTCCGGCCTTCAACGGGCTCTCACTTTTTAACCCTCCTATTTTTCTGGTCGAATCCCGATGCGTAAGCTCCTCGAGTTTTTAAACCGCCCTGCCTCCAGGGGGAATTTCTTTAGCCATTCGATTAACGCTGCGCCGCTGCAGATCATCGTCTGCTTGCTCATTACGGGCGTGGTCGTCGTGGCCGCGATCAATGAGTATGCCACGAACAAGTATTTGAATGTTGGATACACGCCTGATCAGCCCGTGGCCTTCGACCACTCGTTCCACGCCGGTCCTGACTCAGTTTTAGGTTTAGATTGCCGTTATTGTCACAATTTCGTGGAAAAATCGGGGCACTCTAACGTGCCTTCGTCCAATACTTGTTGGAATTGCCACAGCCAAATCAAGACGGACAGCCCAGCCTTGGCGTTGATCAAGCGCAGCGTCGAAACCGGCGAAGCCGTGCGCTGGGTCAAGGTGCATAAGTTGCCTGACTTCGTGTACTTCAATCACTCCGTTCACGTGAACCGTGGAGTGAGTTGCGTTGAGTGTCACGGTCGCATCGACCAACAAGCCGTGGTCGGTCAGCAGAAGTCGTTGAACATGTCGTTCTGCCTCGATTGTCACCGCAACCCCGAGCTGGTGCTCCGCCCGCTCGATAAGATCACCGATTTATCCTACAAGACGGCGAAGCCCGAAGACCAAGTCGAACAAGGGACGAAGTTCGTCCACGACTGGAAAGTGAATCCTCCCCAAAGCTGCTCGGGCTGCCACCGCTAACCCTGAATTTTAATCTCGATGAGCAAGAAAGTTTTTGAACACCCTGTAGCCCAACCTGGCGAACCCACCGGTCCGCAGTACTGGCGCAGTTTGGAAGAGCGTAATAAGTCTCCCGAGTTTCGCACGCGTGCGGAACGCGAGTTCGTCGATGGTGCTTCGCAAATCACCACGGTCGAGCGTCGTGAGTTCCTCATGCTCATGGGCGCCTCGTTTGGTTTGGCGGGTTTAGGTTTGGCCGGTTGCCGCGAACCTCGCACCCACACCTTGCCTTACGCCAAGCAGCCCGAGAACACGATTCCTGGTATCGCCACTTTCTACGCCAGTTCGTTCCCCGGCGAGTTTGCCAATCAGCCTTTACTCGTTGAAACGCATCAACACCGTCCGACGAAAATCGAAGGTAATCCTAGCCATCATGCGAATGGCACGGCTTCTTCGAAGTTCGCTCAAGCAAGCGTCCTCGACCTTTATGACCCTGATCGCGCCCAAGCTTCTTACGGTGCGAATGGCGAGTTGTTATCTCTCGCAGCGTCGCGCGACTTCTTGCGCAGTCTTTCCGCCGAAGCCAAAGCTAACGGTGGTGCCGGTTTAGTTTTCGTGGCCCGTCCTTCGACGTCCCCCACGCGGGCTCGCTTGGTCGCTTCGTTGAAGTCCAACTTGCCTCAAGCAACTTGGATTGAGTACACGCCCGTGGCTCAGAACCAAGCGGAACTCGCTTTGGGTTATCGCGTTTTACCGGAGTATGCCGTGGCTCGTCGCTTCTTGAGCCTCGATGCGGATTTCTTGGGCAGTGGTGACGGTATGGTCGAAGCCACGCGGGCTTACGCTTCGGCGCGCCGTGCTGATTCGGCCGAGCAAGCTGAGCAAATGGCTCGCTTGTACGTCGTGGAGTCCACGTTCTCGATTACCGGTGCGGCCGCGGATCACCGCCTGCGTGCTGGCTCGTCGCAAATTTCTGCTTTGGCCGCACTCTTTGCGGCGGAAGTCTTGGCTCAAACGGGGAAGGGGAGCGAAGCCGCTGCCCTCCGTAGCAAAGTTTCGGGCGTGAAAGTCGACGAAGCTTGGGTCAAGGAGTGCGTCGCCGATTTAGTGGCTCACAAAGGCAAGTCGGTCATCGTGGCTGGCAATCACCTTTCCGTTGAGGCCCACCGTGCGGTTCAACTCGCTAATGATGCTTTAGCAGCTCCCGTTAAATACCTCGCCTCGGGCGTGAAGGTCACGGCTGCGTTGAGTGCCGTTAAGTCCGCTAAGACTTTAGTTATCCTCGGTGGTAATCCCGTTTACGATGCGCCTGCCGACGTGAATGTGGCCGAAGCTATCAAGTCCGCCGCGAAAGTGGTGCGCTGGGGCTATCATGGTGCCGCTTTTGACGAAACCTCGGCTGCCGTGAAGGCCGCCGGTGGTGTCGTGCTCGCAGCTTCTCACTACCTCGAAAGCTGGTCCGATGGTCGTACGCTCGATGGCACTTATGTGCCCGTGCAGCCGATGATTGAGCCGCTTTTCCCCACGCTTTCGGAATTAGAAGTGCTGTCGCCTTTTGCTGGGGTAACGCAAGAGCCTTACGCCTTGGTGCGTGAGACGTTCAATGGTTTGTCGGCGAACAAGAGCGACGAAGCGTTCGCGGCTTGGTTAGCCGAAGGCGTTTTAGCGAAGTCGTCCTACGCCGTTATTACGGATCGTTTGTCGACGTTGCCTTCCGGTTCGTTTGCCGCTCCAGAACTTTCGGAAACTAATTTAGAAGTCCGTTTCGTCCCGAGCATTCACTCTGGCGACGGTCTCTATGCCAACAATGGTTGGTTGGCTGAATCGCCTGATCCTCTCACCCGCACTTGCTGGGAGAATGTCATCCTCATCAGCCCGAAGATGGCGAAGCGCTTGGAAATCGAGCCCGAGCCGATGGTCATCAATGAGTACATCGGGGCACTGAATCGTAATATTAATCAAATCTCTGCGGGTAAGTTACTTTGTCGCGTAGCCAAAATCACCGTTGGTGGTGCCACGATTGAAGGTCCCTTGTTCATCATGCCAGGTTTGGCGGATTACACCTTGGGTCTCCAACTCGGCTTTGGTCGTCGCGTTGCGGGTCGCGTAGCCACGCGCGTGGATGAACGTTTGGCCGGCCGCATCACGGGCAATGGTTTCAATGTCTACCCCTTAGTCGAAACGGCACAGGCAGCTTTCCGCGCCGGTGTTAAACTGACCTTGGTCGCCAAGAGCGTTCAGGTTTGTAACATGCAAGACCACTGGTCGATGGAAGGTCGCGATGTAGTACGCGAAGGTTCGGCCGAAGATTTTAAGAAGAATACGAATTTTGCGAAACTCGGCATCGATGGGCACGCTCCCGCCGTTTACGGTAAGGACGAGAACCTCTCGCCTGCTGAAAAAGCAATTACCACGCCTCGTGGTAACTCGGCCTACGAACACCCCGATCACTCGGTCGCTCCTAATGTGGCCGTGTGGAAAGGTCACGAAGCTGAATTCCCCAAGCTGCAGCAATGGGGGATGTCGATCGACTTAAACACTTGCACGGGTTGCAACGCTTGCGTCACGGCCTGTCAGTCGGAAAACAATATCCCGGTCGTGGGACGCGACCAAGTGCTCAAGGGTCGCAACATGTTGTGGATCCGCATGGATCGTTATTTCTTCGATGGCCGCGAAAAGCCGGGCATGGAAATCCCGACCGATCCGCAAGTCACTTTCATGGGGGTCGCCTGTCAGCATTGCGAAACCGCTCCTTGCGAAACGGTTTGTCCTGCGAACGCCACGGTGCACGACGACCAAGGCCTCAACACGATGGCGTACAACCGTTGTATCGGGACGCGCTATTGCGCCAACAACTGTCCGTATAAGGTCCGTCGCTTTAACTTCCTCGATTACAATAAGCACGAAGCCGGTCACTACTATGAAGGTCCGCTCGGGCCTGCGAAGTTGCCGAAAGATCCTGCGGACCTGCCTCAGTTGCAAAAGAATCCTGATGTCTCCGTGCGCATGCGCGGTGTCATGGAAAAGTGCACCTATTGCGTCCAACGCATTCAAGAGGCCAAGATTCACCAAAAAGCGCACGCTCGTAACTCGGCCGATATTCGCGTGCCCGATGGCGCTCTCAAGGTGGCTTGCCAACAAGCCTGCCCTGCCGAAGCGATTGAGTTTGGTGACATCACCGACCCGCATTCGCGCGTTGCTAAGGCGAAGGCTTCGTCGCGCACCTATGGTGCTCTGACGTACCTCAACACCCGCCCCCGCACCACTTATCAAGCCAAGTTGCGTAACCTCAACCTCCGTATGCCTGGAGCCATCCTGTTGCCGCTGTCTCGTAAGGAGATGGAAGGCCGCGAAGGTCACGGGGCCACGCATGGTGCCGGTCACGAAGTTGGCAATGAACATGCTTCCGCTCCTCACGGCGAAGCTCATCACCAGTAATCCTTAACGCATTATCGTTTCACATGGCTCACGCCCCCGATCAACATTCTGAGCGCCCTGCGATCCTCGATCAGGTCCGTCCTGCCGAGTTGCCTCGCTCGCCTCTGATTCTCAATAACCGGAATTTCCATTGGGTTACCGACAAAGTTTGTGGCATCGTTGAAGAACCGACCCCGCAATGGTGGAAGGTCACGTTCCTCGTCGCCCTCTTTATTGCGTCGTTCACCTTCATTGGTCTCGGTTACCTCGTCAGCACCGGTACGGGTGTGTGGGGTCTGCGTTCGCCCGTGGGTTGGGGTTGGGCGATTGTGAACTTCGTGTTCTGGGTCGGTATCGGTCACGCCGGTACGTTGATTTCGGCTATTCTGTGCTTACTGCGTCAGAAGTGGCGCACCTCGATTAATCGGGCGGCGGAAGCCATGACGATTTTCGCGGTGATGTGTGCCGGTCTCTTCCCGCTCTTCCACGTGGGTCGCGTTTGGTTTGCTTGGTGGTTATTCCCTCTGCCGAACCAAAATGGTATCTGGCCTCAGTTCCGTTCGCCTTTGGAGTGGGACGTGTTTGCCGTTTCGACCTACTTCACGGTGTCGACGTTGTTCTGGTACATGGGTATGATTCCGGACCTTGGTGCGATTCGCGATCGGGCGACAACTTGGTGGCGCAAAGCTTTTTACAGCGTGTTGGCCATGGGCTGGCGCGGTGGTAATCGTCAGTGGAGCAATTTCGAAATGGCTTACTTGCTTTTGGCGGGCCTTTCGACGCCGCTGGTGCTTTCGGTGCACACTATCGTGTCGTTCGACTTCGCCGTCTCGAACGTCCCTGGCTGGCACACGACGATTTTCCCTCCTTACTTCGTGGCCGGTGCAATCTTCTCCGGTTTCGCGATGGTGCTGACGTTGATGCTCCCGCTGCGTGCGATTTATCGCCTGCATGATGTGATCAACCAATACCACATCGATAACATGTGTAAGATCATCTTAGCCACTGGCACGATGGTCGGTTACGCTTACGGCACGGAATTCTTCATCGCCGCTTACTCGGGTAACTCGCTCGAAAAATTCGCTTTCGTGAACCGCGCTTTTGGTCAGTACGCCTGGGCTTACTGGATTATGGTGTCGTGTAACGTGATTACGCCTCAATTGTTCTGGTTTAAGAAGATTCGCGAGAACCACTCCATCGTGTGGATTATCTGTCTCTTCGTGAACGTCGGCATGTGGTTCGAGCGTTTCGTGATTACCATCACGTCGTTGGCCAACGACTACCTGCCTTCGAGCTGGGGTTACTACAGCCCGACGATTGTCGATATCTTCACCTTCTTCGGGACCTTCGGTTTCTTCTCGGTCCTCTTCCTCCTCTTTGTCCGTTTCTTACCTCTGCTCCCGATGGCCGAGGTGAAATCGGTTTCACCCAGCGCTGATCCTCACGCTCATTAATTTCCTGCCGTCTCCACGACTATGAACGAACGTAACGAACGCATCTACGGAGTGGCCTGTACTTTTCGCCGTCCCTCCGATGTGTATCATGCTGCCGAGAAGGTGCGTGATGCCGGTTGGAAGTATTGGGATGTGCACACGCCTTTCCCGATTCACGGTTTAGACCAAGCCATGGGCTTGCCTCGCTCTCCCGTCCCGCGCTTGACCCTCTTGGGTGGCGTCACGGGTTTCATCACGGGCTGCTTACTGACTTGGTACATGAACTCCTACGATTACCCCCTCATCGTCGGTGGTAAGCCCTATTGGAGCCCCATCTTCCCATTCCCCGTCTTGTACGAGTGCACGATTCTCTTCGCCGCCTTCGGTACGTTCTTCGGGCAATTTATTTTCAACCGTCTGCCTCGTCACCACCACCCGCTCTTTGATTTACCTCAATTCGCCCGGGTGTCGGATGATACTTTCATGGTCGTCTTAGAAGCGCGTGATCCGCACTTCCACGTAGACGACTCTCGCAACTTCCTGCAGTCCTTGGGCGGTCAGGAAATCACTGTCATTCGCGACTAACCTGTCTCCATGAAACGTTACCTCACTTTTCTCGCCGTTGCGGTCCTCGCGATGATTAGTTTCTTGGGTTTCCAAGGAAAGACTTCGAAGGATACTCCCGTTTATGTCTTCGATGACATGGACGTTCAGTCCAAGTATAAGCCCCAAGGCGAGAATGCGTTCTTTGCCGATGGTCGCGATGCCCGTCCTCCCGTGGCGGGTACGGTTGCGCGTGGTAATGCCCTCGAGCCGCTTAAAGTTTTCTCGGCGGATTACCGTCGCTTAGAATCCCTGAATCCTTCGTTCGTTTCGGGCAAGGATGCGAAAGGTGCTTTCTTGGCAACGTTCCCTGCCAAATCGATGAACTTGCTTCCTAATGGCGAATTCAAGCCTTACGTGGTGGACGCCCAGACCTTAGAACTCGGCCAAGCCAAGTTTGAGATCTATTGCAAAATCTGTCACGGTGCCGCGGCGGATGGTAATGGAGTGATGAAAGTTCGTTCGGCGGTCGAAGGGGATGCTGCGATTCTGACCATCGCTAACCTTCAAGCGCCTAACTACCGCGCTTACCCTCAAGGGCAAATTTTCGACGTGATTACCAATGGTAAGAATACCATGCAAGGCTACGGGGATAAGTTGTCTCCGGAAGAGCGTTGGGCTGTCGTGGCCTACCTTCGCGCCTTGCAACTCTCGCAAAGCTGTCCCGCTGAGCTCGTTCCTGCCTCGGTAAAAGCCGAACTCAAGTAATTCGCACATGAGCGCCTCTGAATCTTCAACTTCGCCTGCCATCACGGCTCATTGGAAGAAATTCCTCGCCGTGGGTGTAGTGGCTCTTTTGGCCACTTGGTACTTTGCGTGCGAAGGTCTGCAACATCATAGCCACCGCGGAGCCCTCTCGTTGTTAATCGGAGCGCTCTTCTGGATTTCGCTCCTGATCGGCACCTTGATGCTGACGATGATCACCCGACTCTTTGATGCGGGCTGGGCTCCGATCATCCGTCGCGTTTGGGAATTATTGCTGCCTGGTTTACCCGTGGTGCTTTTGCTCGGCGTGGTACCTCTGGCTTTCTCGACTTCGTTCCGTCACTTGCTGTGGGAATGGACCGATGCTTCCCATATCCTGCCCAGCGGGCACGCCGTGGGTCATGATCCTATCCTGCAAGCGAAGAGCTGGTTCTTGAATGAAAAGTTCTTCTTGGCCCGGATTACGTTCTACACCGTGTTCTTTGGGTTGCTAACGTTTGGCCTGCGTAAGTGGTCTTTCGCACAAGACTCTGACCGCAACGTCAGTTACACGCACCGCTTGCATGCGATCTCGGCTGCGGGTGTACCCCTGAGTGCCTTGACGTTAACGATGCTGGCTTTCGACTGTTTGATGGCCCTCTCGTACCATTGGTTCTCGACCATGTATGGCGTGTGGTTCTTCGCCCTCTCCATCCGTTTGGCTCTCGCTGGCACGGTCATCATCACCTACCGCTTATCGGAAGGTAGCTGGTTATCGGGTTTATTTAACCAAGCGCACCGCCACGTGCTCGGTTGCTTGATGTTAGCCTTCACGGTCTTCTGGGCTTACATCAGTTTCTCGCAGTACTTCCTCATCTACACGGCGAACATTCCTGAAGAAACCTTCTGGTATAACATTCGCGAGTTCGACCCTGTCACCGGTGCCAAGAGCGCTTGGTGGGGTGTTTCGATGGTGTTGATCTTCGGCTTCTTCTTCCTGCCTTTCCTTTCCTTGCTCTTCTACCGTTCGAAGATTGTGAAGGAACGCATTCTCGCGATTGCGTGCTTAATCATCGTCGGTGGAATTTTTGACCTCTGGTTCAATGCGGTGCCTCGCCAAGTAGTCGACCACTCGGCTCCGGAAGGTTTCACCGTCAGTCCTTTCCTCACGCCGTACCTCGCCCTCGACCTCGTTGCCATCGTCGGCTTTGGTGCCATTGTCATCGCGCTCTTCTTGCGCGGTGCAAGCCAGCAAAAGACCATCCCTGTGCACGACCCTCGTATTCTCGAGTCCATCCATTATCATGAGTGATCATTCTTCAGACGACCGCCGTCCTTTGATTCCCGGCCAAGTGGCTTCGTGGATCAGTCTGTTGGCTTTTGCAGCCGCGGCCATTATCGTGCTTGCCGTTGTTTTCTACAAGTCTCGCCCTGCGACCACGAGCGATAGCGATCGCCGCGTGGCGGAGAAGGCTTTGCGTGAAGACACCGAGGCTAAGGCTCAAGCGTTGCTCAAGACGCCAGCCCGTAATGCCGATGGCACGTACCGCATTACCATTACCCAAGCTAAGGCCGTGATTGCGGCTGACCCTAAGGTGTTGGAAAAAATCACGCCTCCCGTCGCCGCCGTGGCTCCCGTCGCGGCTACGATGAGCAGTGCTTTCGTGGCGGCGGATGCCGAGACGTTAAAGCGGGGTGCTGCCGTGTACGGTCGCACTTGTATCGCTTGTCACCAACCGACGGGCAAAGGTTTGCCCCCCGTGTTCCCCTCGATTTCGGAAACGCCCATCATCGTGGGTAATCCCGAATTGCCCGTGAAGTTTATCCTCCAGGGTTTAATGGGTCCTATCACGGTGAATGGCACGACGTTTAATAGCATGATGCCTCCCGTGGCTGGCGTGACGGATCAAGACATCGCCGACGTGCTCACTTACGTGCGCCAAAGTTTTGGCAACAAGGGTAACCCCGTGACGGTGACCCAAGTCAAAGCCATCCGCGACGCTAATGCTGCTCGTACCACCCCTTGGACCACGGCCGAACTGGGTCTAAAATAATCCTCTAATACTTTTTCGATGAGTCAGGAATCTTCTCACCAACGCCCCAGTTTCGGTCGCGAAACTGCTTTGCGAGGCCCCTTCGTTTTCTTCTTCGTCGCCGCCTTAGTTTGGCTGCTGGCCACTTCCGCCCTCGGCTTAATCGCCGCGTTGAAGTTGTGGATGCCCAGTTTCTTGAACTGTGAGTGGCTGACGTATGGTCGCGTGACCGTTGCGCAAAAGAACTTATTCATTTACGGTTGGGCCACCAACGCCTTGTTGGCCGTTAACCTCTGGTTGTTGGCACGCTTAACGTCTTTCGAGTTCCGCAATGGCTGGATCGCCGTTTTCGGCGGTTTGGTGTGGAATGCGACGTTGATCTACGGCGTGCAGCAAATCTTCGCCGGTTTCTTGAATGGGTTTAGTTTACTGGAAATGCCTCGTGAAGTGGGTCCCGTCTTGGCGATCGCTTTCCTGCTGGCTGGTTTTTGGCCAGTGGTGGCGTTTGCCCGTCGTCCTTCGGGCCACACCTTCGCCGCTCAATGGTACGTTGTGGGTGCTAGTTTCCTGTTCCCCATCTTCTACTTAATCGCGCAACTCTTGGTGCTCTGGTGTCCCGCTTCGGGCGTGGTCCAAGCTCTCGTTGCAAGCTGGTTTGTCCAAAACTTGCTCCAACTCTGGTTGGCGGCTTCGGCCTTGGGCATTGCCTATTACTTCATCCCCAAGGTGCTCGAGCGTCCCTTGGCAGGTTACTACTTGGCCACGGTAGGCTTCTGGACGTTCTTCCTCTTTGCGGGGTGGACGGCTCCCGCCACTTTACTGGGCTCGCCTATTCCCGTGTGGATTCAATCCGTGGGCGTCGTGGCGATGGTGATGTCGATTGTTCCGATTATCATCACGGCGATTAATTTCCACGGCACCTTTGCGCAGAACGGTGGTTGGGCAAATGCCTGGAATAGCACCTCGTTGCGCTGGGTCGCCTTGGGTACGATCAGCTTTACCTTCGTGGGCTTATTGCGGGCTATCTTCTATACGCGCGGTTACAGCGCGATTGTCCGCTTCACCGAGTTTTACCAAGGCCTCGATTACTTGCTGGTTTATGGTTTTGTCACCATGGTAATCTTCGGTGCAGCTTATTTCATCTTGCCCCGCGTGACGGGTGCGTTGTGGCCTTCGGTGAAATTAATCCACGTTCACTTTTGGTCTGTGACCTTGGCGTTGATTGTTTCGACCTTAGTCAGCCTCTACGGTGGTTACCAAACCGGCCTCGATCTTTCTAAGGGTGCGCCCCAAATGATTGGTGGCGGCAAGGCTCACGTGCTCACCGCTGCAGCCTTCTTGTTGGGGCATGCTGCTTTTGCCCTCAATGCCTTGGGCTTGATTTTCCGAGGTCTCACTTCGGCTGAAAACCGTCAACACGACTAATTGGTATCCTCATGAAGAACCTAAATTTATTTTTAATCGGACTCTTCGCCGCGGTGGCGTTTCCTTTCGGGGCTTTAATCGTCAGCAGCCAAGTGCAACTTGGTGCGCTGGGTCGAGCACCTGCCGAAGAGGGTGGTCCGCTCTTTCCGCCTCGTGAGCCTGGTTTGGCGATTCAAGGTCGGGCGGTTTACTTACAGCTCGGCTGTGTGGCTTGCCACACGCAACAAGTTCGTCCCGCCGGGATAGGCAGTGATATCGCTCGTGGTTGGGGTGCTCGTCCTTCCGTAGCACGCGATTACGTTTTACAATCTCAGGTCTTAATCGGTGATCATCGTTTTGGTCCTGATTTAGCCAATGTCGGCGCCCGTCTCACTGAAGCTCAATTGCACGAACATTTGCGCGCCCCGAGCTCGGTGGTCGCTGGTTCGGCAATGCCTGCTTACGAGTACCTCTATCAGCCTAAGGCGAACGGTTGGGCTCCTACGGACCGTGCGGTCGCACTGGTCGCCTACCTCAAATCTCTCCGTCAAGACTACGCCTCTCCTGAGGCCAAACTAAAGCAGTAATCCCATGAACGATCGTCATCGTCAACCAGACCGTCAGCGCTCCGAAGGTACCTCCGATGGGCGTTTGGTCGAAATCCATGCGCAGATCGCCCGCGAGAAGGAAGAGCCTCGTGAAGGCTTTTCGTTAACGCCCATCTTCATTGTTTTCCTGTTTTGCGGCTTCGGTTTTTGGGCTGGTCTCTACTTAACCCGCAACTCGGGTGATTTCTCGGCGAGCGCTTTTGACCTCGATGTACCCAAGGCTTCGGCTTCGGCTGGTCCCGCGGTTTTCGAGCCAGATGCTGCTAAGGGCGAAAAGCTCTTCGTGGCGAACTGTGCCGCTTGTCACCAAGCCACGGGCTTAGGGATGCCTGGTGCGTTTCCTCCTTTAGCTGGCTCCCCTTGGGTGGCTGGTACGGATGAGCGTATTATCAAAATCATCCTCGTCGGCCTTGCCGGTGAAGTCGAAGTCAAGGGTGCCAAGTATAACGGCAACATGCCCAACATTGGTGCCGGTCTTAAGGATGCTCAGATTGCCCATATCGCCACGTATGTTCGCTCGGCGTGGGGTAATCAGGGGGAACCGGTGATGGACACCAAAGTCGCTGAAGTCCGCAAGGCTTTGGCAGGTCATGGCCAGTTCTCGCCTCAAGAAATCCTCAAGGCTCACCCTCTAGAAGCGAAGTAATTCGTCGCTAGAGAACTTTGCAAAGGACGTGATCTACATCACGTCCTTTTTTATGGCTGGCCTAGGCCGCCAACCGAGTGGGCAGGGTGCCTACCATTTTTTAAAGCAATAAAAAGGCCCGGAAAACCGGGCCTGTAAGCGGGACGTTAGCAGGGCGCTTAGGCGGCGTGTTTGCGGATGAAAGCAGCGATATCAGACTTCTGCTTTAAGCCCACAAACTTATCGACCACGACGCCGTTCTTGAAGAGGAACACGGCAGGGATGGACGTGATGCCGAGTTGTTGTGCTAACTCACGGCTGTTATCCACGTCGACTTTGCAGACCTTCACGCTGCCGTTAAATTCGGTCGAGAGTTGATCGAGGATTGGACCCAACTGTTTGCAAGGACCACACCACGTGGCCCAGAAATCTACCAGCACGGGTACGCTGGAGGATTTGATAGTGCTATCGAAGTTAGTGCTATCGAGGTTGGTAATCAGTTCTGATGCCATAAAAAGAATTAACCTTTGGTCTTGGTGAAGAGTTCAATCGCTAAGACCACGACGCCCGCGATGGAAGCCACTAACGCAATGATATCTAAAGTGGCCGCGAGACCACCAACGTTGCGGTTCGTGTTCGCCGTCGCATAGGCCACGCGAGGAGCCGCCGGTGCGGGAGCTACAGGTGATACGCGAGGGGGCGGAGGAATGGGTGCGCGAGGAGCTCCAGCGGCGCCACCGGGTGCAGGTGGAGGAGGGGGAGGGGGTGGAGGAACGGCGGCTTGAGCGGAAACAGGCTTCGCTAATTTTAACTTAGGAGCTTGGGAAGGAGTGTTTTCCTCGCCCGAAGGAGGAGGGGGTGGGGGTGGGGTAGACTCAGTGCTCATCGCAGTAGTGATGCTGATAACAAGGTTTCAATGGATTTGAGTCAAACAGTCAGTAAGTTTTTTATTCACCGGCTGGGGTCGTGCTTGCGGAGGAGATCAGCAACTTCTTCGGGCGAAGCGTTGTGTAACGTACGGCCTTTGCGGCTCAGGTCCTCGACGGTTTTAATCACCGTTTCAGTCATTGATTCATGGGTTTCTTCGGAGCCGCCGACTAAATTAAAGCCCTCACCTTGGGTGATGCGCTTATGCTTGTCAGTGCCGTCGAGTCCGATGCCGAGGAGTCGATGCTTGGGACCTTGCTTACGAGCCATAGGGTCAATTTTAGACTGTTTGACGACTATTCAAGCCGAGAACTCACTTTGTCGGCTCGGCGGGCTTATCAAACTCGGATTTGCCATCTTCCGTGGCTTCGCCCGCATGGGGTACGCCACTGGTATTTTGGGAGCGTTGGCAGTGAATTTCGGCAAAAGCTTGGTCTTGGGTTAATTCCAGTTTGCCCAGACGTGCTAATTCCAAGCAGGCGAGGAAGGTGGCGACTAAGACGGCCACCGTGGGACGCTCGGGGAGTAAGCTCGTGAAGACGAACGAGGTCTCGGTGTTGAGGCGATTGAGGATTAACTCCATGCGGTCGGAAACGGTCACATTCTCGGTGGTGATGTTTCCAGGCTGAATGCGCTCGGCGAGCCGACGGAGGACGAGGTTAAAGGTGTTCCACAGTTCGATCCGCTCGGTTGGAGCAATCGGACGTGCCACGGCGTCTTCGCCCTGAGGTTGCAAGACGTAGCGATCGAGTAGGCCTTGGCGTTCTTCAACTAAGCCCCGGATGATGGCGGCGGTTTCTTTAACGCGCTTGTATTGAATTAATTGTTGGACCAGAGCCCAGCGAGGGTCGTGCCCTTCTTCTTGATGTGGCAGTTCGTCTTCCGGGCGGCTTTCCACCGGCAAGAGCATACGGCTCTTGATGTACATCAACGTCGCTGCCATCACAAAGAAATCACCGGCGAGCTCGAGGTTGTTCTTTTCCTGGGTCCGTAAAATATGCAGGTACTGATGTGTGACTTGCTCGATAGGGATGTCGTAAATGTCGATTTCGTTTTTACGAATCAGGAAGAGCAGGAGATCGAGCGGCCCTTCAAACACCTCAAGGCGGATGGGTAAATCCTCGGTGGGCAAAATCCCGTCTTGAGGGATGGCGGAGGGAGTGGTGGGGTCTTCTGACACGGCTTAGAACTTGAACAATTGCGCCCTCAGGTGGAAGCCCAATGAACTGCTACCGAGGGCGGAAAGGCGTTTATCAATCCCGTAGTCCAACATCCAAGAATTACCGATTTTCTGGGTAATACCGATACTTTGGACGACGGACTGGCCCGAAAAAGCGTCGTAATCGTTGAGGACGTAAACGGAATAAATGGAGTTAAGCGCCATTTGGGCTTGGAGGATTAACTGCCGCGTTGGGAGCGTTTGGCCGGTGGTAACTTGTTCGAGGTCGACCCAGGTGATGGAGGTGTTCCAGAAGTCTCCGGAGTTAAAGCCAATCGACTGCAGGGATTCTAGTGGACTTCCATTGCTACCGAAGCGCATCGCCGAATCAAGGGTCACCCAAGTGGCGGGTGTCAGACGAATATGGGTGAGCACATCCGACTGTTGCATGCCCGTGGTCAGCTGACGCCATTCCGTGAACACATCGGCGCGGACGAGTTCGCGGGTGCCGGTTGTGGCATTTTTCGTTTCGAAAGTATTCCGCACGCCGATGCGCGTGATTTGCGTTTCGGTGGTCGAGGCGGCATCCGCTCGGTCGGCTAAATCGATTTCACCTAAAGTGGATAACGCCACGGCTCGGTCGGAAACGGGTGCGGTACCAATATCGCGATCCGCCCCGGGTAGTTCGCGGAATTGAATGATCGGACGGAGGCTATGACGCACGCCATCGATGCCCCATTCGTCCGAAGTGATTTGCCATGAACCAGTGAAGAGGGTTTCCAGGTCAAAGCCAACTTGACCAATGATCTTAGTGGCAGGACCAGAATTATTGAGACCTGTGGACCAAGACGTCGCCCGCACGCCCACGACGGGTTTAATCGTTAGCCACTCTTGGGCTGCCCAAGGGTAGAGTAGTCCGTAATAGGTGTCTAAACGTGCCGTGGTCCAAGCATCGTTCGAGCCCGTGATATTATAAAAACTGGCGAGCGGGACTTGGGCCGAAGGATGCTCGTAGAGGTAACTTAGGCTAACAAAGCTGCGTTGGAAAAGTCCCTGATTGCCGAGGGCATTTTGCGGTAAATCAAAACGCAATTCGGGCAGGTGCTGAACAATGTCTTGGTAATTATCCGCTTGGCCCACGACGGAGGCGGAAAGGAAGCCACCCCCCCAAGGGGCACTGATTTCTAAGTTAGCTTGCGGGAGGCCCGCGGTCGGAATCGAAGCCGGACGGTAATCCCGCAAGGCATTGGCATCGCTTTCGGCGTAGAGTTGGCCAGCGATTTCCACTCCTTCAGCAGTCTTTCCATTGATATCCCCTAAGGCAAAGAAGCGATCGCGACCTGGGACGCGTCCATAGTCATCGGTTAAATAAAGGTCGCCGCTGTCATGAATATAGCCGCCTTGGAAATTAATTTTCCACAGGGTATCGCCGGGGGCGGCGGTCTTAAGATTATTATAGCGAACGGCGGGGCCGATTAAGAAACCCGACTCGTTGTAGTAATCGAATAAGCCCCCGACCCAGAGTTCCTTGGTCTTATGGAAGAGGGTGGTCGTTCGCAAAAAACCGCCTTGTTGAGTTTGGGCCCCGGTATCGATGTAAACATCATACGGGATTTCAGCGTAACCTTCTTGGCCGTAGTAGGGGACGTAGAAGAAAGGGATTCCGACTAAGTAAGGGGTGACGTCATGGGCCGCGAGCCAGTTGTCTTGTGCGGTGTAGTTGACCTCTTTGACCTGCAACTCCATGCCCACTTTTGAAGGCTCGTTTTGCCACATCCGCAGCCCTTTCATGGTCTTGTCGCCCTTGACCATTTTTAATTCGTCCGCGGTGAAATACATCGGCGAGCGCCCAAATCGCACGTGGGTTGCCACCATCGTGTCGTGGTTCATATCCAACGTCACTTTCTCACCTAAAATTCTTAAAGACTCGGTGGTATAGACAACGTCGCCTTCCGCTACGATGATGTTGGTCGTTTTATTCCACCGAATCTTTTTGGCGTCGAGGGTCGTGCCGTTGGATTCTAAGTGGGCATTGAGTGCCACTAAGACCTGATTGTTTTCCTCAAACGAAAAATCCCCCGTGATGCTCGGTTGATGATTGGTCGTTTTAGGCGTCGGCGTCGTTTCGGTTTTAGACTCAGCTCCCCCGGCCGTCAGCACGAGGCTCAGGCTGGCAGCGTAAATCCAAAAGGGACGGCCTAACATCACCCCGACACTTGTCGCTCTCGCCCGTGGCTCAAGTATTTTCGGGTAATGACGCTTGCCGACCCTTTGCCTTAGGGGGATGATACGCCTATGCACTTAAGTCCTGCCGAGTTGACCGCCCTCGTCGATGGGACTGAGACCTGCCCGCACCGTTTTTTGGGACAACACCCACTTGGGCAAGCAGGCGCTGTGGTGCGGGCTTTGTTTCCCGGTGCGTTAAGTTGTGAAGTGGTGACGGCTGAGTCCAAGCCCACCAAAGTCCCCATGGAGCACGTGAACGCGGCGGGGGTTTTTGAAGTAGTTTTCCCCAAAAAGAAGCCACCTTTTGGGTACCAGTTCTTAGTGCAATACCCCGGGGGTGTTAGTCATCAGAGTGAAGATCCGTATCGCTTTTTGCCGACCTTGAGTTCTGAGGATCTTTACCTCTTGGGTAAAGGGGACCACCATCAAGGGCATCATAAGTTGGGTTCGCGGGTCTTGACGGTCGATGGGGTCGCCGGCGTGGCCTTTGCGGTTTGGGCGCCTTCCGCCCGTCGCGTTTCCGTGGTCGGGGATCATAATTTTTGGAATGGTCGGGCTCACCCGATGCGCTCCTTGGGGGCTTCGGGGATTTGGGAATTATTCATCCCAGGTTTAAAGGCTGGGGCACGTTATAAATATGAAATCGTGGGGCCGCATGATTTGAGCCCGTTCTTGAAGACGGATCCGTGCGGTTTGCACTTTGAGCGCGCTCCGCATCACGCCGCGATTGTCACGGATTTATCGACTCACGTTTGGCATGATGAGACTTGGCTGGCTCGTCGCCGGGAGAGCGATCCTCACCGTCAGCCAGTGTCGATTTACGAAGTACATTTGGCGTCCTGGCGTCGGGTGCCCGAAGAAGGTAATCGCGTTTTAAGTTACCGCGAAATCGGTGAACAGTTGGCCGCTTATTGTAAAAACATGGGTTTCACCCACGTGGAACTCATGCCGCCCGCGGAACACCCCTTCGATGGTTCGTGGGGTTACCAAGTGACGGGGTTTTATGCTCCGACGCACCGCTTTGGTTCGCCCTTGGATTTTATGGCGATGGTGGATGCATTGCACCAAGCGCATATCGGAGTGATTGTCGACTGGGTGCCGGCGCACTTCCCACGTGATTTTTTTGCCTTAGCGCAATTTGATGGCACGCACTTATACGAACATGCCGATCCGCGTTTGGGTGAACACCAAGATTGGGGTACGTTAATCTTTAATTATGGCCGCCATGAGGTGCGCGGTTTCTTAGTCGGCTCGGCACTCTCGTGGCTCGAGCGGTTTCACATCGATGGCTTACGCGTCGATGCGGTGGCTTCGATGTTATACTTGGATTACTCCCGCAAGGAAGGGGAATGGATTCCGAATCGCCATGGCGGCCGCGAAAACATTGAGGCGATTGAGTTCCTCAAGCAGGTTAATTCCGTGGTGCACCTTTATCACCCCGGAGTGATGATGATTGCGGAGGAATCGACTTCTTTTCCAGGGGTGACGAGACCAGTTTTTGATGGTGGTTTGGGTTTTGATTTCAAATGGAACATGGGGTGGATGCACGACACGTTGCAGTATTTTAAAACCGACCCCTTATTCCGAAAATACCACCATGATAAATTAACCTTCGGGATGCTCTATCAGTGGTCGGAATCGTTTGTGCAGGCTTTTTCCCACGATGAAGTCGTGCATGGTAAGGGTTCGCTGATTCGAAAAATGTCTGCCCCGACGGTGGCCGAACAGTTTGCGAATTTACGCTGCTTGTTGGCCTTGCAGTGGACTTGGCCAGGTAAAAAGACGCTCTTCATGGGCTGTGAATTTGGTCAATTTGCAGAATGGAATCACGAGCGCTCCTTGGATTGGCACCTACTCGATTACCCGCTCCACTCCGGAGTGCAGCACTTAGTGCGCGACTTGAATCGACTCTACGTTAGCGATGCCTCGTTGGCCGCTCGTGAAGGCGAGCACGATGGGTTTTCTTGGATTAACCCTGCAGATGCGGATCAAAGCGTGCTGACTTTTGCGCGTTGGGGAGAGCAATGCCATTGGGTAGTGATTGCGAACTTCACGCCCGTTGATCGGACTTATCGCTTTGGCGTGCCCCACGGTGGACAATGGGAGGAAGTGCTCAACACCGATGCAGATTGCTACGGCGGGAAGGGTCGTGGCAACTGGGGAGCCGTGCAAGCTCAGGCGCTGCCTTGTCACCAAAGGCCTTATTCTATTGAGGTTTTCTTGCCGGGTTTGAGCGTTTTAGTTTTTCGGCAAAAGACCGGAGTACTCTCCTAACGATGTCGTCCAAGGTAGAAACTTTTCGTCGTTTAGTGGCCCAAGATGCGGCCAACCCGCTGTTCCGTTTTTCGTTGGGACAGGCTTTGTTGCAAGCTGGCTTAGCCGCTGAAGCGGTGGAACACTTGCAAGTGGCGTCGTCGTCGAAAGCCGATTGGATGATGCCGCGGATTTTGTTAGGCAAAGCTTGGTTGGCCCAGCAGCAAAAAGAACGTGCCCGGGAGGCCTTGCAGGCAGCCTTGGCGCTTGCGGTCGCCCAAGGGCATGAAGACCCTGAAGCCGAACTACGCCAGCTCTTGGCGGCTTTGTAAGTTTACGTTCGTGGCGTGGGGTTGACAGTCGCAGGTAACTTTTTGAGAGTGCTTTCGAATGTTTCGGGCTCTTTTCTCCTCCTCACCTTTAAGTCCGAGATGGGCCGCGTTTCGTCGTTTTCTAGGGTTTGTTGGCCCCGGCTTCATGATTGCGGTGGGTTATATGGATCCCGGCAATTGGGCGACGGATCTAGAAGGGGGCTCTGCTTACGGTTACACGTTATTGTGGGTCATTCTACTCTCAAATTTACTGGCGATTCTCCTGCAGCACTTGTGCGTCCGCCTGCAAGTTGCCACGGGCTTAGATTTGGCCCAAGCCTGTCAGCGTTATTATTCTCCTGCGGTGAGCCGGTTTCTGTGGTTGATGGCCCAAGTGGGGATTATTGCCATGGATTTAGCCGAATTGCTGGGCTCTGCCATTGCGCTCCAAATCCTCTTTAACATCCCGCTTTTTTTGGGTGCGGTCATCACTGCCGGTGACGTCCTGCTGCTCCTCGCCTTGCATAAATTAGGTTATCGTTGGCTGGAGTCCTTGGTGGGAGTTTTGATTTTTACCATCGCCCTGTGTTTGGGGATCGAGCTCTGTTTGGCGAAAGTGGAGATGGTGAAAGTTTGGCAGGGCTTTATTCCTGATCCAGCGATTCTGCATCAACCGCGCATGTTGTTTGTGGCTCTCGGGATTATTGGGGCCACGGTGATGCCACATAACCTCTACTTGCATTCTTCTATCGTAGGTACGCGGTCTTTTGGCACCACCGAAGCCAGTCGTCGTGAAGCCCTGCGCTTTGGGACGTATGATGTCACGCTGGCTTTGATCTTCGCTTTTTTAGTGAACGCGAGTTTGTTGATTCTCAGTGCCGCGGCTTTTCATGGACGTCCTGAAGCGGTCACGGATATTCGCGAAGCACACCATTTGTTGAACGGCGTGCTCGGCTCGACCTTTGCGGGCACGCTCTTCGCTTGTGCGCTTTTAGCTTCAGGGCAGAACGCTACCATCACCGGCACCTTGGCTGGTCAGATTGTTATTGAGGGCTTCTTAAAGGTTAAACCTTCTGCTTGGGTGATTCGGGTGATCACGCGCGTGGCCGCATTAATCCCTGCCTTGCTAGTGATTGGTTTAGCAGGGGAGCGATATCTCGATTCGCTTTTAATGTGGAGCCAAGTGGTGTTGAGCTTGCAGCTCGGCTTCGCTTGCTGGCCTTTGGTGAGGTTGACCGGTAACGCCGCCGTGATGGGCTCGTTTAAGTCGCCTGCTTGGTTGCAAACCATGGGTTGGATGGCCACGGCCTTAGTGGTGGGTGCCGGGATTTGGTTCATCGCCAACGGCATCTTTTAGGTAATATTTAGAATATATTTTCTCGGTTAATTCATAATTAGTTAATGATTAACTATTTATGAATCATTATAAGATTAGTAATTATATTGACTTTAATCATTATATCATAACTAATGTTGTCACCATTCAAACTACATCCATGAACTCCCACTCATCCATCACCTTCAAAACGCCCATCGCCCTCGCGGCTTTAGTGGCTTTTGCCTCTGCCAATGTCTTGGCAGCGGAAGCAGGCGATCCCTCGTTGCAGCAGCAAGTCGACGCCTTGAAAGCCCAAGTGGCGGCCTTGCAGAAGCAAGTGCAGCCTTTGACTCAAGCGGAGGCAACGGCCGTCCAAGCGAGCGCCAATGCCGACAAGGGCTTCGCGCTGGTGTCGCCCGATAGTCAAAACTCCATCCGCTTACGTGGCTTGCTCCAGGTGGATTCGCGGTGGTTTTTTGATAAGACGATTGATAATGATACCATCACGATTCGTCGCGCGCGCTTAGGCATTGACGGTAAGTTTGCGGAGACGACGCAGTATCAGTTGATTGGCGAGTTTGCCGGCACCTCGGCCACCTTGTTGGATGCCAACATCATTACGACTTATTCTAAGGAACTGCAGTTAGAGCTTGGTCGTTTCAAAACGCCAATTGGTTTGGAGCAATTGCAAGGGGACTCTTCGTCCTTGTTCTTCACCGAGCGCTCGGTGGTTTCGCAGCTGATTCCTAATCGTGACATCGGGGTGCAATTAGGCGGTAAACTTTTCGATGGCCGGATTACTTACGCTTTCGGCGTTTTTGATGGCACCTTAGACGGTGGCAATAACACGACGCAGTCCGATAATAACGACAGCAAAGATATCGCTGGGCGCATTATCTTCTCGCCCTGGGTGAATGATAAAGACTCGGTCTTCCAAGGCCTATCCTTTGGTTTTGGGGGCAGCAATGGCGTCCAAGATGCTTCGAGTCCTTTGACGTCGGGCTATAAGTCCGATGGTCAACAAACGATCTTCGCTTATAACTCCGGTACGGTCGCAAATGGTCGCGTGGCTCGTTTGAGCCCACAATTATCGTACTATCGCGGTCCGTTCGGAATTTTCGCCGAGTATGTGACTTCGACGGCGAGTGTACAGCGCGCGAATAATGTCGGCCAACTATCTCATAAGGCTTGGCAGATTGAAGGTGGTTATGTGCTGACGGGTGAAAAATCGCAATATTCCGGCGTCATCCCTGCGACGGAGTTTGATCGGGCTAAGGGTACGATTGGCGCGGTGGAAGTGGTGGCCCGTATCTCTTCGATTAAATTTGATGATGCTTCGTTCATCAATGGTACTACCACGGGATTTGCGAATCCGACGACCTCTGCCCGTTCGGCTGATACGTTGGGCGTTGGTGCTAATTGGTACCTCAATAAGTTCTATCGTTTCTCCCTCGACTATGAGTACACCCGCTTCAACCTAGCTCCAGGTGCCTCTGCGGTTTCCAATTCCGTTATCAGCCATCCTGAACACGTAATCCTGACTCGTTATCAGTTCAGTTTCTAATCCTCCTTCGCCCCTCCTACAGTCATGAAATTATTGCGAATTCATAGCGCCCTTTTTTTAGCGACGCTGGTAGGGTGGGCGCAGGATTCGGCGGTCGTGCTGCGTGTTGGTTTTTTCCCGAACCTCACGCATGCCCCAGCGATTGCCGCCCGACAACTGGAGCGCGAGAATGCCGATTGGCACTTAGCTCATTTGCCCCCTAACTCCAAAATTGAATGGCGGGCTTTTAACGCCGGCCCTTCAGCGATGGAGGCTTTATTGGCGGGTGCGATTGATCTGACTTACGTTGGGCCTTCTCCAGTGATCAATGCCCATGTGCGTACCAAGGGCAATGAGATCCGGGTGCTCGCTCCCGTTGCTCGTGGTGGTAATGCTTTAGTGGTGCGCAAGGGATCGGGCTTAAAAAGCCCGAAAGATTTTATCGGCCATCGTTTGGCTACTCCCCAATTGGGAAATACGCAAGATATCGACGCCCGGGTTTGGCTGAAGGAGGGTGGGCTCAAAATCACCGTCTCCGGTGGCGATGCCCAAATTATCCCCGCGCAAAACGCTGAGCTCGTCCTCTTGTTTTCGCGTGGCGACGTCGATGCGGCTTGGACCGTCGAGCCTTGGGTGACGCGTTTGGTGTCCGAGTTTGGGGGTGAAGTGCTGACAGAAAAGACGGATAGTATTATTACTGTACTCGCGAGTTCGAAGAGTGCCTTGGCAAAAAACCGCCAGGGTATCGAAGCGTTTGTGCATTCGCATTACTTGCTCCGCGATAAATTGGCCGCAGATTTTGCCTGGCAAGAACGCTTGGTCCGCACGGGGATTGGCGGCGAAACGCGCTCCGCTCCGCCTAAGTCAGCATTGATCACCCCGGCCTTGAAACGGATTATTTTTGATGGCCCTGAAGAAGAGGGTACTCGTAAGGCCCGCTTAACGGCTTCCTTTACCAAAGCGCTCCAAGACTCCCGTAATGCTGGGTTACTTTCGGGTGACGCTTCGATTGCATCTCTATTAGAAGCCTTGGTTCCCGAAGCGCCGCAGACGGTTAAATAGTTTTTGAGCGGTAGTTGGCTTAAAAGCAGTCATTTCTTGGCTAAATTGTATTCCTGTTAAGATAACTAGACTTGCCATCATCTGAGGATAAATTGAGGTCAATAGCCTCAAGTCCTGAATGAGCCTCGCTCCCTCCAAATCCTCTAATCCTGTCGCCTTAGCGCTTCGTGACGTCACGAAGCGTTTTCAAGGCGCCGCGGGAGAGGTCACGGCCTTGGAGAACATTACCCTCGATGTGCATGAAGGGGAGTTCCTGGCCATCGTGGGTCCTTCGGGTTGTGGTAAGTCGACTTTGCTGAGTTTGCTGGCGGGTCTCGAACATACGAATGAGGGAACGATTGAGTTAGACCACGAAGCGGTGCACGCCCCCGGTCGCGATCGGCTGGTGATGTTCCAGCAGGATGCGCTGTTCCCTTGGTTGAACGTATTGGAGAACGTGCTCTTTGGTTTGCGATTGAAGCCCGGTTTGTCCGATGCCGAGCGCCTCGAGTCGGCTCGATATTATTTAAACTTAGTAGGGTTAGGTAACAAAGAGAAAGCTCGCCCCCATGAACTTTCGGGCGGGATGCGCCAACGCGTGGCCTTGGCCCGCTCGCTGGCTCCGAACCCGCGCGTGCTCTTGATGGATGAGCCGTTTTCGGCACTCGACGCCATCACGCGCGAACAACTTTACGGCGATATTCAGGAGATTTTTACCAAGCGCCAAAAAACCATTATCCTCGTGACGCACAACATCCGCGAAGCGGTCTGTTTAGGCGATCGGGTCGCCTTGTTCTCGCCTCATCCGGGTCGCGTGCAACGGGTGTTTGATATCCAATTGCCTCGCCCGCGGCGCATGAATGACCCCGCACTTGCTACGTTAGCGGCCGAAGTCACGGCCGAGCTTTCGATTCACCTGAGTCAGCCTTCCTAAGATTTTTAATGAAACTGCCACGTCCAGTTATCCCCACGCTTGTCGCCTTGGCCTTTTTTGGCGGGTGGGAATGGCTCGTTTCGTCGGGCCGCGTGAACGATGTCTTAGTCCCCGCACCTTCGCAGATTTTGCAATGGTTTTGGGAGGCTTTGAAGAGCGGGGAGTTGTTATCCGCTACTTGGGTCACGATGCGTCGCTTAATCATCGGTTTTGCGATTGGGGTTGGCTTAGGCGTACCTTTAGGGGCCTTGTCGGCTCAAGTGCGTTGGATTCGCGACACGATCGGGGTACTGGCCTTAGGGTTGCAGACGCTCCCTTCCGTTTGCTGGGTGCCCTTGGCGTTGTTGTGGTTTGGCATTCGTGAAGAGGCGGTACTCTTCGTCGTGGTGATGGGGACGATTTGGGCGGTGGTGATTGCGGTGCAAGAAGCGGTCCTCAATGTGCCACCTCTTTTTCTCCGGGCGGCACAAACGATGGGTTCGAACGGCTGGCACCTTTGGTCCCATGTGATCTTCCCCGCCGCGTTACCAGGGGTCATCAGTGGGATGAAACAGGGTTGGGCTTTTGCGTGGCGCTCGTTGATGGCCGCCGAAATTTTCGTCGTCATTGTCACGGGCTTCGGCTTGGGCTCGCTCTTAAACGCGGGTCGCGAACTGCTCCGGATGGATCAAGTGATGGGTGTGATGGCGGTGGTGATGTTGGTGGGTTTGTTGGCGGATTTAATCTTTTTTGCCCCGATTGAGCGTTGGTTGCGACGGAGTCGTGGTTTAGCTCGCTAGGAATATTTCTTTCCGGCTCGACCCCGCAGGTGGCGGCGTTCACTTTGGAGTTATGTTTATCGACGAAGCCAAAGTGATCTTAAAGTCAGGTGACGGTGGTCACGGCTGCGTGAGCTTTCGTCGCGAAAAATTTATTCCTAAGGGCGGCCCCGATGGCGGTAACGGTGGCAAGGGCGGCGATGTCGTGCTCCTTTGCGATCGCAATGAGGGCGATTTACAAGCCTACCGCTGGCAGCCCCAACGCCGGGCTCAAAATGGGACTCCCGGTATGGGTCGGCAGTGCGCCGGTCCCGATGGTCGCGATTTAATCCTGCCCGTGCCTCCAGGAACTCAAGTGCTGGAAGAAGCCACGGGTCGCTTAGTCGCCGAATTAACCGAGCACGGGGAGCGCATTGTTTTACTCGCTGGCGGGAAGGGTGGTCTGGGTAATATGAATTTTAAGAGTTCGGTTAACCAAGCGCCCCGTCGGACGACTCCAGGTTATCCTGGTGAAGCCGGGGAGTTTCGTTTGGTGCTCAAGACGATTGCAGACTTGGGCTTGGTTGGTTTTCCCAACGCTGGTAAGTCCACGCTGACGAATGTTTTCACTGCCGCTCGTCCGAAGACGGCTCCGTATCCATTCACGACGTTGCACGTCAACGTGGGCGTGATTGATTACCCTGACACCCACGAGCGCCTCGTGATGGCCGACATCCCTGGCTTGATTGAAGGGGCTCACGATAACCGCGGCTTGGGTCACCAATTCCTGCGTCACATCGAGCGTTGTACGTTGTTGGTCTTCATGATCGACATGGCGGGGAGTGAGAACCGTTTGCCTTGGAATGATTACCAAGTCCTGACGCAGGAACTGAGTTTATATTCTCCGGTCTTGGCCCAAAAGCCTCGTTTGATTGTCGCCAATAAAATGGACCTGCCCACGGCTCCAAAATTACTCGCCGAGTTTCGTCGTCGCGTCTCGGCCCGGGTGATTCCGATTTCTTGTTTAGCGGGCGAGGGTTTGGATACGTTGCGCCAAGAACTTTGGCAGGCGGTTAAGCATCCTGAAAAATTATTGCCCGTGCCCGAGGCCAAGCCTGTTAAGGCTCCCGCCAAGAAGGCTGCAGCACCGAAGGCTCCCGCTAAGAAAGCACCGGTGGTTAAGGCTAAGCCTGCTCCTGTGAAAGCTAAACCTCAGGCTAAAAAGCCTTTGGCAAAGAAGAAGCCATTGATCGTCAAAGCGAAGCCCTCTGCCGCTAAGAAGCAGCCTGTTACCAAGGCTGCCGTGGTGGCTAAGAAGGCCAAAACTTTGCCCGCGAAGGCCAAAAAGAAGCCCCGCCAAGCAGGGCCTCTCACCGTCCGTAATAAAAAGAAGTAAGGTTTACTTCCCCGCGGAATTCTCGGACTTCAATTCTTTGAAGCGCAGGGATTCCGAGTTCAGGCAGTAGCGCAAACCCGTGGGCTTGGGGCCATCTTCAAACACGTGACCTAAGTGGCAGTCGCAACGGGCACACAGGATTTCCGTGCGCACCATGCCGTGGCTATGATCTTCAATCGTGGCGACATTTTGCGGCGACACGGGTTGGAAGAAGCTGGGCCAGCCGGTACCGGAATTAAACTTAGCGTTGGAGGCGAAGAGGGGTAAATCGCAGCAGATGCAGTGGTAGGTGCCGACTTTATGGTTATCTAAAAGGTTGCCGCAGAAAGGGCGTTCCGTGCCCTTGGCTCGGGTGATTTCATATTGCGCTGGGGTGAGTTGGGCGGCCCATTCAGCGTCGGTTTTAATCACCTTATTGACCAACTGAGGTTTGCCCACGCCGCCTTTACCATCGTCGAGGGTAACAAGGACTTGCGGGACTGGGGTGGAGGATTTCATGGAGGTTTTAGAAGAGGTGTCTGTTTCGGCAGCTCCGAGGAAGAGTCCGAGGGCGAGGGTGGTCGCGAGGAGGAGGGGCTTGATCATAAAATTATTAGCTAAAAGATTTTCCGCAGCCACAGGTGCTGGAGGCGTTGGGATTGCGCACTTCAAAGCCTTTTCCCTGGAGGCCATCGTCAAAGTGAATCGTGGCGCCATCGAGGTAGGTGTGACTGGCGGGATCGACCAAGAGTTTGAGGCCCTGGGATTCAAATTCCAAATCACCATCTTTGCGCACATCAAAGGACATGCCGTATTCAAAGCCGGAACAGCCGCCAGCTTCGACGAGCACCCGCAGTTGGGTATGGGCAGGGGCTTGTTGTTGCAACTGACGTACTTGATGAGCCGCGGCTTCGGTGAGACTAATCATACCTTCCATTTTACGGGCTGGGATGGGCTGTCAAGGGTCGCCCGTGTTTTCCGACCTTATAGTTCGCAGGAGGGCTGACTTTCTCGGGTCGGCCGAGCCAACAAGCCCCGGTGGGGTTCATCAGGGTAGGCCTGCGTGGCTTTTTCACCCAAAAGGTGGGCGTCGCAACAGCGGAGCAACTCCTCCAAGGTTTCGGTGCGACGCATGTCATACAGGAAATTGCCCTCGGTATCCACGGCGAGGCCGACGAAGTTTAAAAACTTTTTGAGCCGCCCCGCTTTTTTCTCACTCGCAAAAGCGAAGTCGCAGCATTCATCAGCTAACTCTTGAATGTATTGGCGCACGTCGGCGAACGTGGGTTGATAGGGCGTTAAGCCTTGTTGCACTTCGCGCCATTGCCGAAAAATCCAAGGGTTACGAATCGCATGGCGCCCCATCATCATGCCATGGGCACCTGTGGTTTGGACTAATAATTGAGCTTTGGTGGCACTCGTGACATCGCCATTCGCAATCACGGGACAGGGGATGCTTTGCACGGCGTGTCGGATGGCTTCGTAATCCACTTCCGACCAGTAGAGTCCTTTGACGGTGCGTCCGTGGACGGTGAGGAGGTCGACTTGATGCTTGGCTACTAAGCCTAAGAGTTCATCGAAGTGCGTCATGTCGGCAAAACCGATGCGCATTTTGACGGTGAAGCGTCCAGGAATTTCCGCCCGCATGGCGTGCAAGAGTTCGGCTACTTTGGCCGGATCGCGCAAGAGACCACCACCCACATTTTTGCGGTAAACCTTAGGTGCGGGGCAGCCCATGTTGAGGTCGATGCCTGCGATGGGGTATTTGAGTAGCAACCGAATGGTGCGGAGGATGTGCGGGGTATCTTCGCCAATGATTTGAGCGAAGATGGGCCGTCCGCTTTGATGGTTGAGCAGCGAATCAACAATGTGCGCTTCGGGGATCGAGGTCTCGTGGACGCGAAAGTACTCGGTGACGAACCAATCAGGAGCGCCGCGTCGGGCAATGACGCGAAAGAAGTTGGTGGTCGTCACGTCTTGCATCGGTGCCAAGACCGAAGGACGGGTGCCCGGGATGATGGCTTCCGGCACGGGCTGGCTCACGGCTTTTTACGGAGGAATTGTTGTAAGGCTTCGCTCATGTCCTCGGCCCCTTCGACGATGGCGGCGGCCACGAGAACAGGGCGTTTGCTCTTCACCGCTAACACAATTGCATCGCTCGTGCGTGCATCCACTTCGGCAATCTTGCGTCCCAAGGGGCCTTCTTGGGTGACGATGATACGCGAACAGAATACTTCGTTGCGAACTTCGTTGATGATCACATGAGCCACGGTGGCATCGAGGCCGAGTAACAGGTGGAGCATCAAGTCGTGGGGCAGGGGCCGCTCGCTGTGCTTATTCATCAGGGCCGCTTGTAAGGCTTCGCCGACTTGGTTATCGATTTGAATCAGCAACGTTTTCTGGGGCGTCAGGAGAAAGACCGCCATGCCCGATTTAATCGGAATGACTTCGATTCCGGTGACGAGGATGGCGTCCTGAAAACTCATATTAGACGGTGTGGCGGGCGTTAAAAATTTCGCAAGCCTTGGGTCTTAATTCCCCCTGAAGTACAAAGAAAAACCTGAACCTTCCTTGAAATGACCCCTGATTTAGGGCAAGGTATCAGGATGCATCCGTTCCTGACCTCAGAATTTCTTTTTCCCTGGAGTCGTCTTACCCCTGCCCAAATTGAGCCCGATATTCGTCACGCGCTGGCCCAAGCACGCGGTTCCCTAACAAAGTTAAAGCAGCTTTCGGGCGCGGATCTGACTTTTGATAAAGTGTTATTAGGATTAGAAAGTGCCACCCGCGATCTCTCCCGCTCCTGGGGCTTGGTATCGCACCTCGACTCGGTGCTGAATTCGCCTGCTTTGCGTCAGGCTTATAACGCCTTGCTTCCCGAAGTGACTGATTTCTTCACGGCGCTGACGCTGGATGCCGAGCTTTGGGCCGTGTTGCAGGCTTACGCTGCCACCCCAGAGGCTCAGTCACTTCAAGGGGTGCGTCGTCGTTTTCTCGAAGAAACTCTCGCCGATTTCCGGGAAAACGGGGCCGATTTGGCTCCTGCCGCCAAGCAGCGTTTAGCCGAGATCAATGCACAGTTAGCCCAACGGACGCAGAAGTATACGGAGAACGTTCTAGATTCGACGAATGATTGGGAACTCTTTGTGACCGACGAAGCGACCTTGGCGGGCTTGCCTACGAGTGCTTTGGCAGCGGCGAAGCAAAGTGCGACGGCTAAAGGTCGCCCCGAAGCTTGGCGCTTCACGTTGCATACGCCGTCGGTGTATCCGGTTTTACAGTACGCTCAGCGGGAAGACCTTCGTCAACGTTGTTGGGAAGGTTTGGGGCAGGTGGGCTTGAAGGCCCCCTGGGATAACACGGCTTTAGTGCGCGAGATTTTAACCCTCCGTCAGGAAAAGGCTCGTTTGCTGGGTAAGCCCCACTTCGCCGATTTCACGACCGCTCGCCGCATGGCTCAGAATGGCCAGCGGGCCTTGCGGTTTGTTGAAGAATTAGCCCAACGCATTCGTCCGAAATTCGAACAAGAGGTCGTTGAATTAGAAGCCTATCGGGCTAAGCAGGTTGGCGATGCCGTCCGTCCTTTGCACCCCTGGGAATTGGCTTATTACTCCGAAAAACTGCGTCGGGAAAAGCATGGCTTTGATGACGAAGCTTTACGCCCCTGGTTCCCCGTCGATGGGGTGATTGCGGGGATGTTTAAACTCTTTGGTGATTTATTAGGCATTAAGATTGTCGCGCGGGACACGCTGTATCGCGACCCTGCCACGGAGGCGACGCAAGTCATCACCGCCGCGGCCCCTCGTTTGGAGAGTGCGCCCGTGGAAGTGTGGCATCCTGAGGTGCGTTTTTACGAAGTCTACGATGGGGCCCGACACTTGGGATCTTTCTACACGGATTGGTTCCCGCGTGAATCGAAGCGGGGTGGCGCTTGGATGAATTTCTTCCGCACCGGCGGTCCCCGTCCCAATGGTAGTTTCGCCCCGCACTTGGGTTTGATGTGTGGCAATTTCACGCCGCCCGTCGCTGGCCAGCAGGCCTTGCTCACCCACGATGAAGTCACCACGGTGTTCCACGAGTTCGGACACTTGTTGCACCACCTCTTGTGTGAAGTTGAAATCGAATCGCTCGCCGGCACGCGCGTGGCGTGGGATTTCGTGGAACTCCCTTCGCAGATTTTTGAAAACTGGTGCTGGCAAGAAGAGTCGTTGGCCTTGTTTGCGAAACATTATCAGACCGGTCAGCCCTTGCCTTCCGAACTTTTGGCCAAGTTGGACGCCGCGGCTCATTTCCGCGCCGCTTCGATTTGCATGCGTCAGTTGGTGTTCTCGAAATTAGACCTCGATCTGCACATGCGCACGGATGAGTTGAAGGACCGTGACTTAGATGCGCAGTGGAATGAAGATTACGCAGCGTGGATGCCCCGCACGACTCGCCCTGGTCCCGCCATGGCACGTCGCTTCAACCACCTCTTTTCTGAAGCCACGGGGTATGCGGCGGGCTATTATTCTTATAAATGGGCCGAGGCCCTGGAAGCCGACGCCTTCACCCGTTTTCTTCAAGAAGGCGTCTTAAACCCCAAGGTAGGCCGCGAATTACGGGCTAAAATCTTGGCGAAGGGCAATGCCGAGCCAGCCGAGCAACTTTTCCGTGACTTCATGGGCCGGGATTTGAACCCCGAAGCCCTTTTGGTGCGGGATGGGCTGGCTTAAGGGGCTTTAGGGCCCCTCAGGGGCGGGTAAACCCCATTAAATGGGGGGCTCCGCCTTATTCCCCTTGCGCCGAGGCGTTTTTTCCTATGCGTAAGGCCTTTACAGATGAATTTACGCAACATCGCAGTCATTGCTCACGTCGACCATGGTAAAACGACCCTGACCGACCGCCTTCTTTACCAGTCCGGCATGTTCCGCACGGAAGACCTCGATAAGCTAGCTGGTGGGCAGCACGGCTTGATCATGGACTCGGGCGATTTGGAACGCGAACGCGGCATTACCATCACGGCCAAAAATTGCGCCATTCGCTGGACCGACCCTCGCGATAAAAAAGAATATAAGATCAATCTAATCGACACCCCTGGCCACGCTGACTTCGGCGGCGAAGTGGAGCGCGTGTTGAACATGGCCGATGGTTGCTTGCTCGTCGTTGACTCTTTTGAAGGTCCGATGCCTCAAACGCGCTTCGTGTTGTCGAAAGCGTTGGCGCTCGGTTTGAAGCCCATCGTGGTGATCAATAAGATTGATAAACCATCGGCTCGTCCTGACGCCGTGGTGGACGAAGTGTTCGATTTGCTGGTGGCTTTAGAAGCCCCTGAGTCGGCTTTAGATTTCCCGATTGTCTACGCTTCGGGTCGCGAAGGTTGGGGTACCGTTGACCGCGCCAAGACCGTTGAGGGTCATCGTCCGAAAGATTTGATGGAATTGTTCTACACCATCGTAGACAAGATTCCTGAGCCCTACGCCGAAGGTTCGTCCCGCGGTGCGGCCGCTGGTTATAAGACCCGCGCCGAAGCTTTGGCGAATCCGTTGCAAATCATGGTGACGGCTATTTTGTATAGTGATTACGTGGGTCGTATCGCGGTCGGTCGGGTTACCGCGGGTAAAATTTCGCCCAGTATGCCTGTGATTCTCGTCAACCGTGCCGGCGAACAATTTAAACAGCGCGTACTCGAAGTAGAAGTCTTTGAAGCCCTGGGTCGCATCAAGGCCCAAGAGGTGAGTGCGGGTGATATTTGTGCCGTGATTGGTTTAGAGCACGTGGAAATTGGGGCAACCATCACCGATCAAGAAAACCCTCGTCCCTTGCCTCCTGTTAAGGTGGACGAGCCTACGGTGACGATGGCGTTCCGCGTTAACGATTCGCCTTTTGCAGGTCGCGATGGTAAGTTTGTTACCGGTCGCCAAGTCGGGGAGCGTCTGACCAAGGAACTGGAAAAGAACGTGGCCTTGCGCGTTGAACGCGAACCGGGTGCAGATGCCTTCCAAGTTTCGGGTCGTGGTTTGATGCACTTAGGCGTGCTCATCGAAACCATGCGTCGCGAGGGTTATGAACTTTCCGTCGGCAAGCCTCAGGTGATTTTAAAGACGATTGATGGCGTGCAATGCGAGCCCGTGGAAACCTTGGCGGTCGATTGCCCCGAAGCTTCGCAAAGCGATGTGATGTCGCTCGTGCTGGGTCGTCGCGGTGAATTGCGCTCGATGGATGCCAAAGCCGGTACGAGCGGCTGGATCCACATGGAGTTCAAGATTCCTTCGCGCTCCCTCTTCGGTCTGCGTACTTTGATGCTCACGACCACCCGCGGTGAAGCGGTGATGTACCACAACTTGCTCGGTTATGAGCCCGTGAAGGGCGAAGCCCCCCGCCGTCCTTCGGGCGTGATGATTGGTGGCGAGCCTGGTCAAGTGACGGCTTACTCCCTCGACCGTCTCTACGACCGTGGTGACTTCTTTGTGAAGCCTGGTGACGACATTTACGAAGGCCAAATCGTCGGTGAACACTGTAAGGATAATGACTTGGTGATTAACTTGGTCATTAACAAGAAGCTGACGAACGTTCGTGCTGCCGGTTCTGACGACTTAGCCAAGATCAAGCCCATGCGCCAAATGTCGCTCGAAGCTTGCTTGGAATACATCGAGTCCGACGAATTGGTCGAAGTGACGCCCAACTTCATCCGCATGCGCAAGCGCTGGTTAACGGAGAACGAGCGTAAGAAAAACTCCTAAGCCTGCGTTGGCAGTTGCAACACAAAGTGGTGGCCCTGGTTGGCCACCATTTTTATTTTCATGGCCCAGGCGTCGGGAGGCAGTTTGCTGGCGACCCGTTCAGGCCACTCGACAATCAGGTTCCAAGGCGGCGTGACTAAATCCCAGATCAATAAATCGTCAAAGCCCGCAGGGTCTTTGAGTCGGTAAGCGTCGACGTGCAAAATTTGGCGCGCGCCTTGGTAGGTATTTAGCAACGCAAAGGATGGGCTGGTGATGTCGCCCGTAACTCCTAGCCCGCGGACGAGTCCGCGCGTGAAGGTGGTTTTGCCCGTACCGAGGTCGCCACTGAGCGTGAGCACGGTATTAGCGGGCAAGAAGGCCGCCAACTCATACGCCCGACGCTCGGTCTCCTCACCAGAATAAGTGGTGAGACCGTTCGTCCAAGCGGAGAGTTCCGAGGGCCAAGCCATAGGCGGATTGTCCCGACTCACCCCGAGAGGGCAAGAATGCTTCGTGGGGACTCGGTTAAGAGACGATGTCGAGGGGCTTGAGGCTGTTCCAACCACCACGCGTGAAGTCAGGGCAGACAATGGGCATGCTGCCTTCTTTCACCGAGCGCACGGAAAGCTCTAAAATCGCCGACCAGTTGGCGGCATCGTAGACCGTCATGTCGGGAGTGATGCCTTGGCGGATACAATCTAACATCCGGTAATTCATGACGTGGTCCATACCCCCGTGGCCACCGACTTTCTTGGCAGACTCACCGATTTTTTTCACCAGCGGGTGTTGGTTGTTTTTCATGAACTCCTCGATCTTTTCTTTTTCTAACCAAGAGTGGCTGCTCAACTTCATGCCCTTCACCGCAGGGTGTTCGTTTTCCGAGGCCACGGCGAGGCGGCTGGGGTAGCCGAAGAACGTGGCCTTCGTACCACAGAGGGCGTTGATGCGCGAGTAGGGGCGGGGGCTCACGACGTCATGCTGAATCATGATGGTGCGGCCGAGTTGCGTTTTGATGATCGACGTATTCATGTCGCCGCAGACGTATTTTTCGTCGCGGTGCAGGCCGCCATTGGGTTGTTTCTTATCGCGGAATTGCGTGAGGTTGAATTCGGGAGAAGACACCGAAACGATAAATTTGAAAGCATCGCCCCGACCTACGCCGAGGTATTGTCCCACGGGACCTAAACCGTGCGTGGGGTAGAGGTTGCCGTCCATGAAAGTGTGGTAGTTGCGGCGCCAGCCACCTTCGCCATTGCGATCCCAGAGTACGCCACCGCCGAGGTCGTGGATGTAGGCACATTCGGCGTGCTTGAGGTCGCCGAAGAGACCCGAGCGAGCCATATTCAGCACGAAGAGTTCTTCGTCGCCGTAGCAGCAATTTTCTAAAATCGCACAGTGACGTTGGGTCTTTTCCGACGTGTCGACCAAGCGCCAAGCCTCTTCCACGCTGACGGCGGCGGAGACTTCAACAAAGGCATGCTTACCGGATTCCATCGTCTTCACGGCCATAGGGACGTGCCATTCCCAAGGAGTGGCGATGTAGACGACGTCGATATCATCGCGGGCCACCATCTTTTCCCAAGCGTCTTCAGTGCCAGCATACATCGCCGGCTCTTTGCCCGTGTGCTTCTTAACGAAGTTTACGGCATTCTTGGCTCGGCTTTCGACTAAGTCGCAAACCGCGATTACTTCTGCGAAGTCGAGGTTCACGGCCGAGGTGAGGTGGGTGCTTCCGCGATTTAACCCAATGAAGGCGCAACGGACTTTATTGAGCGGCTTGGTTTGCAGGTCCCACACTGGCTTATTGCCCGCAGGGCGGGGACGTGTGACGCCAATATCATGGGCATCCAGGAATTTTAAATTTTTAGGATCAGGACCCGCTTCGGCGGAAGGAATGGCTTGGAGACCTAAGCCAAGGCCAGCGAGAGCGCTGAGTTTAAGAAAATCGCGGCGATTATTTTTTTCGGGGAGGTTCATGGCAGGTAAAAAGGTATGACAACCCAGCCTTAAAGGGGTTGCAATAGTTGCCTAAATTAAATGCGAAAAATTTCTAATTTACGAAGCCTTGAATCCATTTAATCCCAAAAACCGCAAGGTTACGCACGATATGTCCCATAAAACAGGGCAATAGCGAACGCTCGGTGTTGAGCGGATTGAAGCGCCCAAAGTATAACCAAAGTGAAACGAGAAAAGAAAAGACGATGCTGATTTTGCCTTCCGTCGTCTTGAGGTCGAATTGGTGAATCACTGCGAAGACGAGCGAACCAATTACCATCACGCCGAGTAATTTGCCTCCGCTGAATTGGCCGGGTGCGGCGAAACCACGGAAGACAATTTCTTCAATAAAGGAGGCTCCGAGCAAGGCGGCGATGGCGTAGCTCGGGAGGGTCGACTGACTTTGACTCACGCCGAAATAAACTTCGCTGGCAGTTTCGAGTAGCGTGAGAAAAAGCACGCCGCTGATGACTAAAGCATGCACGGACCAAGGTGCGGAGGTCGTGCCCGGCCAAAAGCCTTCATCTTGGTGCGTCTTTTGGCGTTGGCGAAATTCGCCCCACCACGCCACGAAAACGCTTAGGCCTAAAATTAGGTAGAGGCAGGAGAGGATGGCGGGATGAGGCATGGTCGGTTAGCGGACTCCTAAAATCCAAGCGCGGTAACTCGGGGATACGTGATCCACTTGCAGAGTGATCCATTCGGGGACGGCGTAGGGGTGTTGTGCATGAACCCATGCTTCGAGGTCGCGGCTTTTGGCGGTGGCGTATTTAAAGTTAATCCGAAATTCCTCTTCGTTTTGCGTCACCCCTTCCCACGTGTAAAAAGAGCGCAGAGGGCCTTCCACTTGGGCACACGCCACCAAGCCTGCATTGACGGCGGCTTCGGCTAAACGCTCGGCCTCTTCGCGTGAAGGGAGGGTGGTCCAAGCGACGCTGACACTATCAGTCGTTGTCATCTTTATCGGGCAGGAGGTAGCGTTCGGTGATGATATTAATCAACTGGTCGCGGGCTTCTTGAACCGTATCGACGTGCAAGTAGAGGTTGCGGTCTTCTGGCGAGACCATGCCCCATTCGTGAAAGACTTCGAAGTTTACGACTTCTTTCCAGAACGCAGAACCGAAGAGCAGGACGGGGAAATGCTTCTTGGTTTTACCGGTTTGTATCAAGGTCAGCATTTCGAAGAGTTCATCGAAAGTGCCGAAACCACCGGGGAAGGCGACGAGTGCTTTGGCCAAATAGAGGAACCAATATTTACGAACGAAGAAGTAGTGGAATTCTAAATCCAGTTCCGGGGTGATGTAAGGGTTGTGTTCTTGCTCGAAGGGCAGGGCGATGCCGAGGCCTACAGAACGCCCGTCCGCTTGGTGGGCACCGAGGTTAGCGGCTTCCATGATGCCTGGGCCACCGCCCGAGCAGACTAAGAAGCGTTGGTACTCGGGGAGCGACATCGACCACTTCGTCATTTCATACGAAAGTTCCCGACAGGCATTATAGTAGAAAGAACTCCGCATGTTCATTTCCGCGACCCGCAGGCGGAGGGCACATTCGGCACCAGAGCACTCGGCCCGATCGGGCAGGGCCTTCGCTTCGGCTAATTCTTTGGCGGCACGCTCGGGGGACATCGTACGGGCCGAACCAAACATCACGACCGTGTTGCGGACCCCATGTTTCTTAAAGCGACCGTAGGGTTCTTGCATTTCGGCCATCACGCGGAGAATCCGGGCTTGGGGGCTGGTCATGAACTCATCGTTCAGGTAGGCCTTAGGCGGGACCGGTCGGCGGGGGCGCTTGGCTTCGCTCATGGGCCTATCCTTCCCCTTTGGGGGGCAGATGCCAAGCCGGTAAGCGTGGGGCTTGACACTAGCGAAAGGGTCGCCTTGTCTGGAGGCTTAATTGCCATGCAACCCACCTACCGCCCATCCAAAATCGCCCGCGCCCGTAAGTGCGGCTTCCGTGCTCGTTCGAAGTCCCCTGGCGGCCGCAAGGTCCTCGCCAACCGCCGTAGCACCGGTCGCAAGCGTCTCGGGGCTTACTAAGCCTTATGCGCCTCCCGCGGGAGCGTCGAATTCGAGCTTCGGCTGATTTTACGCGTCTCCGCAACCTTGGCTCGCGGCTAGACTGCGGGCCTTTTCTTTTAAATTATAAGGTCGAGGAGGGGGAGGGGTTGTCTCGTTTTGCGGTCATTGCCGCCAAGAAGACCTTCCCTCTGGCTGTCCAACGGAATCGGGTGAAGCGCTTGGCTCGCTCGATCTTTCGTTCTCAGGGGGAGCTTTTCCCGAAGGGCACCGCCTTGGTCTTGGTGGCCCGGGCCTCCATGTTGCGTCGGCGGTTTGCGGATTTGGAAAAAACCTTAGCCCTGGCCGCGCAGTGCATCCAAGAACGCCAAGGCCCGGAGGTCGCATGAGTGAGCCGACACCTTCCCTCGTGGTGCGGGCGGCCTTGGGCTTAGTCTGGCTTTACCAGAAAATCCTGTCGCCAGTATTGCATGCCTTGTTGCCTGGATCGGGTTGTCGCTTTCAGCCGACTTGCTCGGTTTACATGGCGACTAGTCTCCAGCGCTTTGGGCTTTTTAAGGGTGGATGGATGGGTCTAAAGAGAATCGGACGCTGTCATCCGTGGGGAAAATCAGGAATTGATGAAGTTCCGCCTAGATAAAGGATTTTTGGGGGCTGGAATTATCTCGCTCCAACCTAGGCTTATTTGCCAAGGTTAAAGGAGTGAAACCGCTTTATCCGCGTCTCTTAAATTCTCGGCAAGGGGGTACACTTTTGCTGGCGCTGACGTATTTAATTTTGGGGACTTTATTGCGGGTGGGTCTTTTGGCGGTGAGTGCCGGGGTCGTTTCCTGGGGTTGGGGTACTTGGGGGTCGCTGGTCGTTGGCTTCGCCTTTGACTTGGTCATGGCTTGGTTTCTCACCCTGCCTTTTGGGTTGTTGAGTGCTCTGTGGCCGAAGCGTTTTAGTTTTAAGGTGTTGGTGGGTTTCTGGTGTTTCGGTTCGTGCTTATTTGTTTTTTGGAAAATTGCGGAGATTCTTTTTTGGGAAGAGTTTGCGGTGCGGTTTAATTTTATCGCCGTGGATTACTTGGTCTACACGACCGAGGTGGTAAAAAATATCCGGGAGTCGTACCCGCTGCCTTTAATCTTGGCAGGGGTGTTGCTGCTCGGCATCGCCTGGTACTGGTGCTGGCGTCGCCTCGGGCTAATCGCCCGCTGGCATGAGGGATTCCAAGCCGAGACTTCTCCACGTTGGGTTGAAGTCGTGGCACTCCTTTTTCCGTTGGCCTTGATTTTAGTGACGGCTTTGTTTTTAGGCCGACACGATTTGCGCGTTAAAGAAGCTCCGAGTAATACGGTGGGAGAGTGTGTGACGACGGGCTTGCGTCACATGGTTAATCCGCAGCCGAGTTGGGCGAATAGTTACGACACGGAGTTGGCGAAGAACGGGGAATACTCGTTCTTAGCCGCTTTCTGGGCGAATCAACTGGACTGGAACCGGTTTTATCCGACTCGCTCCCACCCGGTGGCAGACTTGCGTCAACTGCTCGGTAACCAAGGGATTAAATTTGCGACCGATGACCCGCGCGACATCACCCGTATGGTCTCGCGGTCGGTTAAAGATCAGCCGCGCCGACTGAATGTGATTCAAATCACGGTCGAGAGTTTGAGTGCGGAGTTCTTGGGTTGCTACGGCCAAGCCCCGTATGTCGCCCAAAAGCTGACTCCTAACTTGGATCGCCTGGCCAAGGAGTCGATTTGGTTTAGACATTGTTATGCGAGCGGTACCCGCACGGTCCGGGGGATGGAAGCTTTGACGTTGGGGATTCCGCCGATTCCCGGGCAATCCGTGCTTCGCCGGGCTGGTTGCGAGAACCTTTGTACCTTAGGTTCAATCTTGAAAGCCCAAGGTTACGACACGGCGTTTATTTATGGGGGTGATGGGTTCTTCGATAACATGAATTACTTTTTCTCCACCAACGGCTATCGGATTGTCGATCAGCCTGCAGCCGAGAAGAAGGGTGAGATTACCACGTTTGGTAATGCGTGGGGAGCTTGTGATGAAGATTCGTTTAATTGGTGCCTGCATGAAGCGGACCGGGCCTTCGCCGCACACCAGCCTTTCCATCACTTCGTGATGACGACTTCGAATCACCGTCCATACACTTGGCCTCCCGGACGGATTGATGTGAAGTTGATCAATCGTGAGGGTGGCGTGGCTTACACCGATTATGCGATTGGCAATTTTTTGAAATTAGCGGCGAGCAAGCCTTGGTTTAACGACACGATTTTTGTCATCGTGGCGGATCACTGTGCTTCGGTGGCTGGTAAGCGGGAACTCGAAATTCGGAAGTATGAAATCCCCTTGTTTATTTGGTCGCCTAAGAACCTCGCCCCTCGGGTGGTCGACACGATGATGAGCCAAGTGGATTTAACGCCCACGCTCTTAGGTTTATTAAACTTTAATTACACCGCCCGTTTCGTCGGGGATGATGCCTTGGCGCCCACGTTCACGCCCCGGGCTTTTATCAGTAATTACCAAAAGGTCGCGGTCCTCCAGCCTGATGGCGTTTTGACGGTCCTGAAGCCCGTGCGCCAAGGCGTGCAGTATCGGGCCGATTTACAGACAGGTGAACTGAAACCGCTTGGTATCACCAATGAAATGGCGCTCGAGGAGGCCATTATTTATTACCAAGGAACCGATGAACTTTTCAAACGCGGTGGACTCACCAACCCCAGTCGCTAAGCCGCAAGGTTTAATCCTTCCGGGTGTTTTATTGGCCGGAGCTTTAATCTTTTTTGGTTTTCCGGGTTTGGGGGGCGAGCGTTTGGACCTTTGGTTTCAGGGGTTGTTCTGGCGGAATCAACAGTGGGTGATTGCTCATGATGAACCTTGGGCTCATGCCCTCGCTTACACGGGTCCGAAGGTGATTTTAATTATCCTCGCCGTTCTGCTTTTAATCGCCGCGTTCGTTCCCCAGCGTTTCCCCGCTTGGCTTGGGCGTCGTCGGGCCATTTACCTCATCCTTTGCCTGGGTCTCGTGCCGGCGATTTGTTCGCAGCTTCGCGTGGTGACTCATATGTCGACGCCGTTGGATTTAAAGCTGTTCGGCGGTAAGTTTGAGCACCTTTTACTTTTCCAAGCCAAGCCTGCAGGTTACCCCAGCAACGCTTTTCCCGCCGCTCACGCGAGCGGCGGGTTTGCCTTGCTTGGTTTGGCGTGGGCGTGGACGCATCCCCGCGGTCGTCGCCTTGGTTGGATCCTCGCTCTCGTCGCGGGAACTTGGATGGGCGGCTATCAAATCGCCCGCGGTGAACATTTTTTATCGCACACCCTCGTCACCGCCTTGTTAGCTTGGCTAATCACTTACTTGCTGGCGCTGGGGATTAAGCCAGCGCACGAGTCTTAAACTGATGGCACTACGACGTTGGTGTTGCGGATTTTTAATGGTTCTGGGCCTGGGACCAGGTTCTTGGCTGTCTGCCCAAGTAATCGTTAAGTCCCAAGAAAAGATCGTTTTTCTTGGTGACAGTATTACGGCCCAGGGTTGGACTAATGCCCATGGTTATGTGCAATTGGTTGTCGCTGGTTTAAAGGCCAATGGGGTTAACATCACGCCGCTTCCTGCCGGCATTGGGGGTCAACAATCTAATGACATGCTCGCTCGCCTGCAGCGTGACGTTCTCGCTCCAAAGCCTGAATGGGTGATGATTAGTTGTGGGATGAATGATGTCATCCACGGCGCGCATGGGGTCCCGTTGGAGCAGTATAAAATTAATATGACGGAAATGGTCACCCGTTGCCAAGCCGCGGGGATTAAAGTGATTTTATGCACGACGACCACCGCCGGCAGCGCGGAGAGTGCCGCCACTCAGCAACTTGGAATCTATAGTGATTTTTTGCGCAGCTTAGCCAAGCAGCGGCAATGCACGTTGATTGATCTCTATCCCGTTTTTGTGGAGGTGCTCCGTCAAAAGGATACGTTGCATGGCTTAACGGGGGATGGGGTGCACATGACGCCCGAAGGGAATATGTTGATGGCTCAAACTCTCTTGTCGGGTGTGGGCTGCACCGCCGCCCAAGTGGCGACCGCCCACGAAACTTGGTTAGACCTGCCGGGTGCGGGGACGATTATTACCCGCGTTGATGTTGAACTGAACCAAAAGTTTTTTACGGCGACGTGCCCTCTAACCCTGCGGCAGCGCGAGCGACTTTTGTCCGTCGTGGCCGCGGCGAAACGCCCCACGCTCAACCATTGGGCCAAGGAAAAATTACTCGCGTTGATGAAGCAAAAGGTGAAGCCCCAAGGGACTTATGATGCGCTCGAAGATCTTTTTGCGAGTACCGTGAAGAGTAAGGTCCAAGCCGAACTCCAACAGGAATTCGTCGCCGAGATTAATCAAGCCGTAGCCCGTTAGCAGTCCTCCTTTCTGGTGACAGTTGTACCTTTTGCTTGGGGTTAGTTTTGTTCTCTAAAACGGACCTTCAGGCATAAAAAAAGGACATCACGCGGTGATGTCCTTAAGTTGCCCGCTACGCTGGCCGGGTGTTTAATTTTCCCAACTGGTGATGTTGTCGGCGCGGAAGGGGCCGTTGTTCGAAGGTTCGTCGCGATAAGTGGAGGTAATGACCCCCGTCGTGGACATGGGCGAGGCACCCGAGTCATCCCAGTATTCGTTGTCGGCCAAGGGCAAACCATCTGCCGAGGGAGCCACGAAATTAGCGCCAGCACTGACGATTAAGAAGCCACTGGTTTTCCAGATGGCGTAGTTGGCGAGGTAAACCCCCGTGTTAGCGTCTTGAATGGGCGAGCCAGGGGCGTTGAGGACGCGGTAACGGTAATCGTAAGCGTTACCCCAAGGGTCTTGGAATTGATAGGCCGTGGGGCTTCCGCCCGTCCAATCGTTCAAGCCCCAGCCAGCATCATTGTTGGAGCTGATGGCCCCATATTCGATCAGGGGTTTCATTTTCCGACCTCCCGAGCCCGTCGCGAGTCGGGCATCGTTGTAGGCAATGAGTTCGACGTTCGTGCCGCCATTCGCAATCGGGAAGGCTTTTACAATCCGACGGCCGATGAGTTGGTCGAATAACTCACGACGAGCGGTGGAAGTATTGCCAGAAGAGGCCCGGCAAGGGTAGTCGCCGTAATTCTTTTTGAAAATCTCACAGGCCACCTTCATGGCTTGGATATCGCCCTTGGCTTTGGCTTTGCGGTTCGCATTCGTCGCTGCTTTAAAAAGGCCAAAGGTCATCGCAGTCAGGATGATGATAATCGAGATAACGATGAGTAACTCTACGAGGGTAAAGCCGCGGCGGCGTTGGGGTTTACGGTTCATGGGTCGAGGGGTAGGGGGTTAAATGTGACGGGAGTCGTTTTCGTCCTTTTTCACGTAGCCAGTGTCTTGGCGCTGATGGTTCACCGCATTTTTCTTTAAATAGGCTTGGTAAACGTCTTCCGAGGACATGCCGAGGACTTGGGCGATGGAAATCAGGAAGTGGAAGAGGTCGATGACTTCTACCCGAGCGTTCTGTTCGTCGAATTTTTGATACTTAGCCCACCATTTCCAGGGTACCGAGTCAGTTAACTCAGCCATTTCCTGTTGCATGGCCCGGAGGTAATTCAGGGTCCACTTGATCTTTTCTTCTTCAGTCATGCCTTCGGTGACGACACCAATGCGCTTATTGAGCGCTGCTTGCATTTGAAAGATTTCTTCGAGTTTGTCAGCCATACCCCCATCAAAGGAACTCCTGGGTCGGGGGCAACTATGTAAGCAGCGAAGTGTTTTCGAAAGGCTCCACTTCCCGCTTCCCTATTAGCTCAGACCGTTCTTTGATAGGGGTATGTCCGTGGCTTCTGGTGATATTAGTTTACGTAAACCCGAAGTGCTTGCACCTGCGGGCGAGTGGGACTGTGCCCGGGCGGCCGTGGAGAACGGGGCCGATGCCATCTTCTTTGGCGTGGGGCGGTTTAATGCCCGCGTCCGTGCCAAGAATTTTAGCGAAGCCGACCTCCCTGAGTTGATGGCTTACCTGCACGCTCGTGGGGTTAAGGGGTACGTGACCTTTAATACTTTAATTTTCCCAGAGGAACTCGCCGAAGCCGCTCGTACCATCCGGAGTATGGTGGTGGCAGGGGTTGATGCTGCGATTGTCCAAGATCCCGGAATCTGTCGCTTGATTCGCCGCATCTCGCCGGATTTCCCGATTCATGCTTCAACGCAGATGACGGTGACGAGTGGTGCGGGTATTGATTTCGCGAGTGAGCTGGGAGCCTCCTTGGCCGTGCTGGGTCGCGAGGTCTCGATTCCCGAGATGCAAAAAATCCGCACCGAACAAGCGGTGCAAAAAAAGCCACTGGACTTAGAAGTCTTTGTTCACGGGGCCCTGTGTGTCGCTTACTCCGGCCAATGTTTGACGAGTGAATCGCTCGGGGGTCGTTCCGCGAATCGCGGAGAGTGCGCCCAGGCTTGTCGTTTGCCCTATGAATTAGTGGTGGATGGTGAGATTAAGCCTTTAGGTGATCGGGCCTATTTACTTTCCCCTCAGGACCTAGCCGGTATCACCGTGGTCCCTGATTTAATTAAGTTAGGGGTTCGGTCGCTGAAAATTGAAGGGCGTTTAAAATCCCCGGAGTATGTCGCAGCCATCACCCGTGCTTACCGCCGTGCGGTGGATGCGGCGTGGGCGGCCATAGAGCAAGGGCGCGACCCTCAGGTGGCCGCCCTGCAAGTTCGTCAGGAAGAGGACTACGCCATGCAAATGACTTTCTCGCGCGGGCTCTTCACGGGCTGGCTGCGGGGGATTGATAATCAGCAATTAGTGCATGCCCGTTTCGGTAAAAAGCGGGGCGCGTTTTTAGGTAAGGTCATCGATGTGGCACCTCCCGGCGTGACCTTGCGTTTAGAGGGTCCGTTGAAGCCAGGGGATGGGGTGGTGTTCGACCAAGGTAAGCCCGCCGAGCGCGAAGAGGGTGGCTTTGTTCATGGTCTGGAACCTGCCCGCGGGGGTTTGACCTACGTGCGCTTTGATCGCAATGGTAGCATCGATTGGTCGCGCGTCGCCGTCGGGGCGTTACTTTGGAAGACCAAAGATCAAGAGCTGGATAAGCAATTGCACGATTCTTGGGATCGGCAAAAGGCGAATTACCGTCGCGAAATTCACGCCCGCGTGTCGGGTCGATTGGGACAACCTCTGCGCGTCGAATTACGCGATGAGGTAGGCCATGTGGTGGCTACCGAGTCTGCCATGCCCTGCGTTCAAGCCGAGAAGCGTCCTTTAGAAGCCACGGTTTTGCGCGATCAGCTGGGTCGCTTAGGAGATACGAGTTATGTCTTGGGTGATTTAGAGGCCGACCTCGAAGGGGCCTTGATGATTCCGGTGAGTGAGCTGAATCGTTTGCGGCGCGATTTAACGGATCGTCTCACCGAGATGCGCCGCCAACCACCGCCTTGGACGTTGTTGCCTTACCAAGATCAGTCCATCGTCGTGAAGGCGCAGGCTCCGTCTACGCTGAATGCCCCGGCCGAGATGGTGGTAGTCATTCGTGAGCCCACTCAATTGGAATCGGTTTTGCAATGGGGTGCTCGGGTGATTTACGCAGAGTTTGAAGATCCTAAGAAATTCCGCACCGCCGTAACCCAAGTGCGGGCTTTCGAACAACAGTCGGGTACGAAGGTTGAGTTTTGGGCCATGGGCCCCCGCGTGCATAAACAAGGCGAAGACCGCCTCACGGAAATTCTCCTTTCATCCCAGGCCGATGGCTACTTGGTGCGTAATCACCACCACTTGCGAGCCCTGGCAGGGCAGCGCCGCCGCGGAGATTTCTCCCTCAACGTCGCCAATGGGCTGACGGCTGAATGGTTCATGGAGCGTTTTGGTTTAGAGGGGCTGACGGCTTCCTATGATTTAGATGCCACGCAATTAACCGCCCTGCTGCAATCCGCCCCGCCCGCGTGGTTTGAGGTGACGATTCACCAACACATGCCGATGTTCCATATGGAGCACTGCGTGTTCTGCACGTTCTTGTCGGCGGGTAAAGATTACCGCGACTGTGGCCGTCCGTGCGAAAAGCATCGCGTGAAATTGCGTGATCGTGTGGGGGCTGAGCATATTTTGAAAGCCGACGCGGGTTGTCGTAATACGTTGTTTAACGCTCGAGCCCAAACGGGGGCGGAGTATGTGAACTCGCTCTTATCTTTGGGCGTGCGTCGCTTCCGCGTCGAATTCGTCGATGAAGATGCGGCGACGATTCAAAAGACCCTAACGCGTTACCGTGCTTTATTAGACGGGGAAATCTCGGGCACGGAGTTGTGGAATGATTTAAAAGTCCTCAACCAACTCGGCGTGACCCGCGGCACCTTGCGCACCCGTTTGCCAGCGTCCTAATCTTTAAGACGCTTCAGTCGGGGGAGTAGTCCCGTGATGCGGCGCGAGTCGGCCGCATTGCGTACGGCCATGGTGTAAGCACTGGGGTCGCCGACGATGATGACTTGTTTGCGCCCCCGCGTGATGGCGGTGTAAACTAAATTTCGGGCCAACATGATGCTGTGTTGGCGTAAAAGCGGGATGACCACCGCGGGAAATTCCGAGCCTTGGGATTTATGAATGCTAACGGCGTAAGCGAGCTGGAGGTCGCCTTGTTCACCGCGTTCTAACGCAATGCGCGCCCCGTCGAAATCTAGGTCCATATTACCCGTCTCGGGGTCTTGGTTTAGGACGACGCCGAAGTCGCCGTTGAAGACGAATTTATCGTAATTATTCCGGGTCTGGATGACTTTATCCCCTGGCTGGATTCGGCCTGTCTTGGCCGATTGCCCCCGAAGGCGTTGTTGGAGTGCCGTGTTAAAAGTTTGAATGCCGCCCGTACCCTTGTGCATGGGCGCTAAGACTTGGATGTCGCGTAGTGGATCGAATTTTAAAGCTTTGGGCAAAATGTCGGCACAAAGCTCGGTAACCATTTGCACGCACGCTTCGGGTTCCTCACAACGCACGAAGTGAATGTCTTCGCTGAAATCAATCGACTTAGGGTCGGTGTATAAAGTGGGCAGCGTGGTTTCCGAATGGAGGATGCCGTGTGCTAAGGTCACAATCCCCGAGCGCGCTCCTTGGCGAAAAACGGTGTCGAGTCGGGTGACGGCAGCGTGGCCTGAATCAATAAAATCTCCGAGCACGTTGCCGGCTCCGACCGAGGGGAGCTGATGAATGTCGCCGACGAGTAATAAGTGGGCTTGCGCGGGTATGGCACGCAGGAGCGCGGCGGCGAGTTTGTTATCCAACATGCTGGATTCGTCGATGATGACGTAATCCACCGACAGGGGCGCTTCAGCGTTCACCGTGAAGCCGCCAGCACTGGGATCAAATTTTAATAAGCGGTGAATTGTGGCCGCCGGCAGGCGCGTGGCTTCTTGTAAACGTTTCGCTGCTCGACCAGTAGGTGCGGCTAAGGCGATGCGTACACGCTTGGCGCTTAAGATATCGCAGAGTGCGCGAAGGATTGTCGTCTTACCCGTACCTGGTCCGCCCGTGAGGATGGCGACCTTGTGCGAAAGGGCCATCTGCAAGCCTTCGGCTTGAGCGGGTGAAAAAGTAAACCCCGCGCGCGTTTGGGCCCATTCCACGGCCTTGAGGGCTTGGATGGGAGGCAAGCTGCTTTGGCTTTCAAGCAAGCGACGCAAGGAAACGGTCAGCGAGTTTTCCGCATTCGCTTGGGCTTTGAGTTGAATGAGTCGTACGTCGTGATGCTGCGAGGCGTCGACGACTTGATGTTCGATGAGATGCTTCAGGCGGTCGTGGACAATGGAGCGATCGACCTCCAGAAGCTCGGTGGCTTTTTCGAGTAAACCGTCTTCTGGAAAAGCACTGTGCCCATCGCCTTCTAGTTCTTCTAAAGTATGTAGAATCCCCGCATCTACCCGTTGGGGACCTGCGGTAGGTAGTCCCAAATTGCGGGCAATTTTATCGGCGGTTTTAAAACCGACGCCATCGACTTGGCGACAAACTCGATAGGGCTCCGTCGTGAGAATTTTTTTCGCGTCTTGGCCGTACGCTTTAACGATGCGGAGGCACAGGGCATTGGTCACCCCGTAAGTCTGCAAGAACACCATCACTTCACGCAGAGCTTTTTGTTCTTCCCAGGCGGCTTTGATCGATTTGGCCCGTTCGGGTCCGATGCCTTCGACTTCGCGTAGGCGCGTCGACTGGTGCGAAATGATTTCAAACGTTCGCACGCCAAATTTCGCGACAATTTTTTCCGCGTAGGTCTTGCCAATGCCTTTGATTAAACCGCTTCCGAGGTATTTGCGGATGCCGTGAACCGAAGAGGGGAGGCGAGATTGAAAGGATTTTACGCGTAGTTGGGGGCCGTGCGTGGGGTGGCGTTCCCAATGTCCCACGACATCGACCGTTTCGCCGCATTGCAGTCCCGTCAGGTTGCCGAGCACGATGGTTTTATCGCCGGCTTCCGGGGCTAACTCGGCGATGGTAAAGTGGGTTTCCTCATCGAACCAAAGGATGCGCTCAATCACTCCCGATAAAGTGATATCGGGCGAACGAGGCTGTTCCCGAGGCGGCGGCATGGACTTAAGCCAAGCAGACTCTGGCTCAGGGGCGAAACAAAATCATAGCACCCGGAACACTTCTTGGCCGATTTGAGTTAAGTCGGCGTGAATGGTGTCGGGCTTATACGGCTCTAATTCCTCGGCGGTATGACTGCCAGTGGTCACGCAATGAATGCGGGCCAGTCCACCCTGACGTGCGGTGGAGATATCAAAGGGCGAGTCTCCGACCATGACGGTTTGGTCAGCTTGGGCTTGGAGTTGGGTTAAAACGTGGTGCGTGAACTCGGGCTGGGGCTTGCGCCAAGGATGCACGTTGGTGCCAAAGACGTTGTCGACGAGGTGGCGGATGTTTAAGTGCTCTAAAATCTTTTTAGAATTCGCTTCGTCTTTGTTGGTGTAGACCGCCGTTTGGATCTGCTGGGCTTTTAAGGCTTCGAGTAAAGCCACGCAGCCAGGGTACATTTTCAGACCGTGGAACATGACGTCGGGAAAGTGCTCGCGGAAGAGACGGGTGGCCGTGGGGGCATTGGCCTCACCGGCTAATTTCACTACCGTGACGTTGACCGAACCCCCGACCGCCCGGCGGATTTGTTCGAGGGTGACGCCTGGCAAGCCCATCATCTGCATCACATCGTCGTAACAACGGTGGATGGCCTCAAAGTTATCTACCAAGGTGCCATCTAGGTCAAAAAGGACGGTTTTAGGCAGGTGCGGAGCCATAGGAGACTCTTAATAGGGCGGTTAGTGAGCCCGATTCCAAGTTTGGAATTGAATGAAAGGGCGGGTTTCCTAGGTTGCGGCATCACGCTTATGAATTTCTCCCTGGATCTCACCAAACCCCTTAGCCGTGCTGGCCTCTTGGTGCACGTGCTGCTTTTAGGTGGTTTATTCTTCTGCCTTTCTAAAGGTGCCTTCCATTACATGAGCCACACCCTGCCTGAGTCGGGGGCTGAGAAGCGCTTGGAAGAAGTGACCCGTCAAGCCGAAGACAAGGCTTTTGCTAAGGCTAAGGCCGCCGCCAAAGGTAAGGCGTTCAACGAAGCCGCGGCCCGTGAAGAAGCTAAGAAGGTCGCCACCGAAGAAGTGGCTAAGGAAAAAGAAGAAATCCACCACCACGCCGTGGAAGGTTGGGCTCCTTTCGCCATTTTCCTCCTGATTCTTTCCTCTATCTTCTGTGGCGGTTTCCTTTCGATCGCAGTTCAACGCCGGATGAATGACGGTGCCGTGCAAGGGGTGTTCTCGTTGCTCAATTACCTCGGGGCTTGGCTCATCGCCGGTTACATTGGTTTTTACCCATACCTCGCGCAGAACGGTTTGCGCAATAGCTGGTCCGTTGCCTTCTTCGCTGGTTTAGTCTTAATCTTGCCCGCCCTGTTGGCGGGTGAAGGTAAAGGTCACGATCACGACCATGGCCACGATCATGACCATGATCACGGTCACGGCCATAGCCACTCGCACTGAGTTGGCTTAGACGACGGCTGACTTAGACCAGTCAAAGACGGTGTGGCTGATAAGCCCACGCTCCAAAATCGCTAAGTCGGTTTGGAGTTCGTTCTTGGAGAGGTTTTCACCGTCGTTCCAAGCGAAGCGATAGCTGTCGCCCGCCCGATGGAAGAGGCTCTTGTGGTGCACTAAGGCCGCCGTGCCTCGCTCCATAGGGGTGTCATCCGCCACCGCGGTCGGGAAGTTCAAACTGTGCACCTGTAAGGGGCCGGATTCCTGTTTTAGGAGTTGATGCGCAAAGTGGGCGGTGCGTTTACAGGCCGATTTTAAAGGGGCTTTTAAATCGTCGGGACAGTGCGTGGGGTTGTCGCGAACTTGCTCAAAAAGGCTTTGTTCGAGGTCGAGCGAACACGCCACGGCTCGAAGGCCCCACGCACTCCCTTCGGTGGCTCCTGCGAGGGTGCCGGAGCTGAGGCAGAGGGGCATGGTGGCGTTAAAGCCAATGTTTAACCCCGAAATCACGACATCAGGCTTATGGGGCAGGAGATGTCCCAGGGCAATGTTCACGCAGTCCGAAGGGGTGCCATCAATCGCCCAAGCATGGGGGCCGAATTTAGGGTAGGGTGACACGGTGACTTCACGGTGCCGGCTAAAAGCCCGCCCAATCCAACTGCGCTCTCCCGTTGGGGCGGCGACGACGACGCGAAACCCCTCCGCTTCGCAGGCTTCCACTAAGGCGTGCAGGAACGCCGTTTGGATGCCGTCATCATTCGTCAGTAAAGCGGTGGGTTTCATGACTGGCCGACAGCGTGGGGGCTTGCCTGCGGTCGGCAATGCCGAAGCAAAGGGCTATTTTTGCGGGCCCAACTTTTCGAGTTCGCTTATCTGGTCGCGCAACAACGCTGCCGACTCAAAATCCTCCTGCTGAATGGCTTCTTGGAGCAACGAACGGAGTTTGGGCAACTGCACCCACCGGTCATCGGGCGCGGTGGGGCGTCGGCCCACATGTTCGATGCCCGGCTGAATCCGGCTAATGGTCAGTTGGATACTTTCGAAATGGGTTTCGTAGCAGGTGGGGCAACCGAGGCGTAGGATCTTTTCAAAGTCGGCCCACCGGAATCCACAAGCAGGGCACTGGAGGCGTTTCTTGGGAGTGGGAACCGTGAGGTTAATACCCAAGGCTTGGGATGGCATCAAGGGGTGTTGCGCTAATTTCTGGACGACCTCGCACTGCCCGCAGCATCCAAAGGAGGTGACTTCCCCGCCGGCGACCATGGTGAGGTAGGTCGTGCAAGGTTGAGTGCACCCTTGGCATGCAGGTGGACGAGGGATGGCCATGACGAAACCTAACTCGTCCGTGGAGAGACTTCAAGTGTTAGGCGTCGTTTTCAGGTTGAAGCCTTGTTCAAGAAAGATTGTTTTAGAGGAGATGATTCCTCACGTGTTTTTACTCGTTCTGGCCGATGAAAAGGGAGTCTTTTGGTATTTAAAGCAAATGGACAGCGCTGGTCTCGGCGTGGCCGGCGTCTTGCTGATTTGTTCTTTTATCGGTTGGGGTGCGATGATCCAAAAGTGGTCCGACGTGAAAGAGTTGCGTCGTCGTAATCACGCTTTTGAACGTCGCCTGCGCGATGAAGCCGCCGTGATTGCCCTTAACTTTCCCCGTAGCACCAACCTTGGGCCCTACGAATACCTCGTCGCCGAAGCGGTCTCGGCCGTGCAACGTCACAAGGGTCGCTTAGTAAAACCAGCGGATGTGAGGTTGTGCATGGGTCACGTCGAAAACGCCATTGGTCGTGGGGTTTCGCGCACGATGGTGAAGTATGAAGAAAAAATGGTCATCCTGAGTTCCCTCGTTTCGGGCGGTCCTTTCTTGGGTCTGCTGGGGACGGTTTGGGGCGTGATGGTGACCTTCGGCGCTTTGACGGAGAAAGCGAGTATCGCCCAATTAGCTCCCGGCGTGTGCGGTGCTTTGGTAACGACGACGTTGGGTCTCTTAGTGGCGATTCCGGCTACCTTCGGTTATAACTATTTGCTTACGCAGGTGAAAATCATGACGACCGAGCTGGAAAATTATGCGAGCTCGTTGGCCGATCGCGTGGAGTTGGAATTAGAAGGTGAAGCCCGCCGCAATTTCGAACAGGCGCAAGAGCGCGAGCGTTTAGTGCGCGCCGCCGCGACCGCCCAAACTCACGTCGCCCCAGCCTCGCTCGTCACGCCCACGGGTCCAGTCGTAGATCCGCCCGTGGTGTTTCCTTCGACCACGCCTGGCTGGGAAGACGCTCAATAAGTTATGGCACGTTCTTTTTCCAAGCCGCACCGGTTGCACGTGATGAACGAACTCAACGTCACGCCGATGTTGGATTTGTGCTTTTGTTTATTGATCATTTTCATGATTGCGACGCCGGTGCTTGAGCAAACGACGGCCGTCAATTTACCCAAGGCCGAGAAAGGTGCTGGCAAGGCTGCCGACACCAAAGTTCAGTATCGTTTTGTGAGCATCAGCCGTGATGGGTCGCTGAGTATTGGCAATCGTCCGGTGACGTTGCCTCAACTAGAGAGCGAATTTGTGGCCATCGCCGCGATGCCCGAAGGCGAGCAACCGGTCGTGCGTATTCGGGCCGATGGGAGTCAGCCTTACCAAAAAGTGATCGATGTGATGTCGACCGCTAAAGCTAAAGGTCTCACCAAGGTGGGACTGGATACGGAAATTCGCTGAGATGTCTGGACCTAGTAAAGGCGTGGTTGGTTCGATTGCGATTCACCTCGGAATCATTGCCGCTATCGTCGGTTTCTCTTGGTTTGCGGCCCGTAGTTCGGGCAAAGTGATTCAGCCAGCGGATCCGCTATTGGTAGATTTAAACGGCATTCCCGGACGTCGCCCAGGCGAAGTGGGTAAGGCCGAAGGCGTGGCTCGCGGCGATGAACATGGCGAGAAGATGGGAATCGCCCGGGTTCATATTAAAAAATTAGACCTCGAAAAATTGGAACACGAACGGCAGCAAGCCGAAGCCGCCGCCCAAACGGCCAACACTTCCGATAGTAAAAATAACAGCAAGGTGGTCACCAAGAACGGCGGCACCAGTTCGAGTGGCAAGACGACGTTGAGTCAGTTTTTAAGTAGCAAAGGCACCCGTGGTAATGGCTCGGGTTTGGTGGGCGGTATCACCGGGGCGACGATTAAAGGTCGGAGTTACGGTACGGGCGATAATGGCGGCGATGGGGGCTCGGCGTCCGAACAACAACTTTACGCCGGTGAAGTCGAAGCGCGTTTTCGCTCCGCTTGGACAAGTCTCATCGCTGCCGAAGGCTCGGCGATTAGTGCCATTGGCAATTGCGGGGTGACGCTGAGTGTGGATGCCCGCGGGCATGTTTCTTTTTCCGGCTGGATCACGCGTCCAGCCGATTCGCACATGGCCGAATTAGTCGTACGCGCTTGTAGTCAAATCGGTAACTGCGGTCCACCCCCCGGTGGCCGTGGTTTCAAAATCGATTTTACGAAGGTCGGGGTTTCCGAAGGTTAATCTTTTACTTCCAAAGTAATTTGGACTTCCACGGCTACGCCTAAGGGGAGGCCGTTTACCGAAACCGCCGCGCGTGCGTGTTTACCCGCTTCGCCGAAAACTGCTAAGAGTAATTCCGAAGCCCCATTTAAAACCTTGGGACTATCGCTGAAGCCATCCACGCCGTTGACGAAGCCTTGCACCATGACCACGCGGGTGACGCGCTCCAGAGAGCCTAAGGCCGCTTGGGCATTCGCGAGTGCATTGAGCGTGCATTGTTGGGCGGCTTCATAGGCCTGCTTTAAATCTACATCTTGACCGACTTTACCGAGAGCGGTGGCCTTGCCGTCTTTCATCGGCAACGTGCCCGCGAGGTAGAGTAGGCGGCCCGTTTGCACGGCGGGTACGTAGGCACCGGCCGCAGCGGGAGGCGTGGGTAAGGTTAAGCCCAAGGCTTGGAGGCGAGCTAAAGGAGTAGACATCGGGAAGGGTAAAGGGGGAGCGGAATCGACGCGGCCGGGCGAGCCCAGCCCCGAGCTTAGAGGCCCTTGTTCTTCTTCATGCCTTCAATCAGTTCGACCACTAATTCGCGGGCGCGCGATTTAACTTCGCGTGCTAAAGTATTATCTGAAGAACCCACGGCTTTTTTGGTCTGTGTGTAGGTCTGAGCCAAGACGGGTTCCTTGTTGCGAATGACCGTCGCATTGTCGCGCACCGAAATCACTACTTCAGCGCTGTAACGACCGAGGCTCCGATCGAAGCGAACTTCAATCGAGAGTAACGGCGTCGAGTTTTCAGGGTTATTACCCGTGAACTCCTTCGGCACGATGTTCGCCCGGCGCATTTCTAATTCGATGGCATCGCGAATGTCGCTGCGCAATTCGCCGTCCTCAGGGCGACTTTCGCTCGTCGAGACATCAATGAAGAAGAAGGTGATGCCTTTTAATTTCGCAGTCGACTTGTCGTCGCTGCTGCCCGCTTTGCCACCGACGCGGCTGGATTCTTCAAAACCCTGAGCGGAAAGTTGCGTGGCGGCGAGGGTGCCAAGGCAGAGGAGGAAGGCGAGACGCAGAGAGGTCATGGTAGGGAGAAATACCATAATCCCCTTTGGCTTCAATCCCCTTTCGTCGGTTCAAAATGCACCGCATTGAGTGGGTGCATGTCTAAGAGGGTGGGGTACCAGCCTTTGACTTCGGGTCGAATCAGAAACTTATTTTTATTAAAAGCGATGGGCAGGACGGGGGCTTCGGCGACTAAACGGGCCTCGGCTTGTTGGAAGTATTCGAAGCGTTTAACGGGGTTAATCTCGCGGGCGGCTTGCCCAATGAGGCGATCATACTCGGCATCGCTCCAGTTGCACTCGTTGAGCTCATTGCCCGTAATAAACATCTCCAAGAAAGTATTGGGGTCGTTGTAATCCCCGCTCCATGCCGACCGGGCTAATTGGTAGTCTCCTTTGTGCAACGAGCTGAGGTAGACTTTCCATTCCTGGTTTTTGAGTTCGACGTGGATGCCGAGTCGTTGGCGCCACATTTCTTGATAGGCTTGGGCCGCCATTTGCGAACCTTCCGAGGTGTTGTAGAGGTATTCGAGTACGGGGAAATTCTTGCCGTTGGGGTAGCCCGCTTCAGCGAGCAAAGCTTGGGCCGCTTTGACGTCTTCCGACCACCGAGCCCGGGCTTCAAAGCCGCCCGTGCCTGGCGGGGTGAAGTGGAGTGCAGGGGATTCGCCCGCCCGGAGGACTTTTTCTACAATCTGGCGTCGATCAATCACCATGCCTAACGCCCGGCGCACCCGTGCATCACTCAAGGCCTTGCAGACCTCGGGGTTGCCTTGGACTTTGCAATTCACCCGGATGAAGGAGCACGAGAGATAAGGGTCGAGTCGGAGTTCGGGACTTTTCCGCTCAATCATCTCTTTGATTTTATACGGTGGGACGGTGCCGGTGATGTGTAGTTCACCACCGCGAAAGGCCCGTTCTTCGGAGAATAAATCGGTGATGGCACGAAACTCCACGCCGTTGAGGCTGACGTGTGCTCGATCCCAATAGAGCGGGTTCTTTTTAACGATGATGTGCCGGGCGACTTCCCAAGATTCTAAAACAAAGGCTCCGTTGCCGACGAGCGAACCGGGTCGAGTCCACGGGGTGTTCATCGCATCGATAGTCCCAAATTTCAAAATCGTCGGCGGGTGCACCGGCAGCCAGCTTTGGTGGGCAATTAAGCCCAAGAAATAAGGCACGGGTTCGTCGAGTTGGACGACTAAGGTGTGCGCATCGGGAGCGCGGAAACCGACTTGGCTGAAATCCGTTAGCTTACCTTCGTTAAACGCTTTCGCACCGTGCACGCAGTGCAGCATCGACGCATACTCTGCTCCGAACTTGGGTCGCAGAATTCTTTCGTAACTAAAGAGGAAATCTTGCGCCGTGACGGGATCGCCATTCGACCACCGGGCGGTCGTGCGTAAATGAAATGTCCACTGACGTCCATCCGCGGACATGGTCCAACTTTCGGCCACTCCAGGAATCGCACTTAAATCATGCGGGTTGTAATTTACTAACCCTTCGAACAGGGCCCCGACTAAACGAGATTCCAGCAGGCCGGTGACATTTTGAGGGTCTAGGCCCGAGGGCTCCGCGGCGTTATTAATCACCAAAATGCCCGCTGCGGCTTTTTGCTCGGCCGTGGTTTGGTGCCGTCCGCATCCCCCGAGTCCGCTGAGTAAGCTCGCGAGTAATAAAAGACGTCCCCAGCCAATTCGTTGCATGGCATTAGGTTTGGCACGCCCCGCCCGTGACTGCAAGCGGTCCTTGGGCCTTTCCAAGGGCCTGTGGGCTTTACAGGGTCGGGACGGAGAATATGAATCAAGCTATGTTTTACCCCACCCGACGTGATTTTACGGTCATGGCCCTAACTTTAATCGTGGCCGGAGGCCTGCTCGGTTTAGCAGAGCCTAATCCCCCAAGTGCCCCTTCGGCGACCAAGCCGATCTTGGGTTCGACGGCTTTTGATTGGGAGAAGTTAGTCGTTAAGACCACCAAGGTCGGTGCTTCGCGCAAAGTCTGCCAAGCCCCCACGGCCACGCTCGATGAGTTGGAGTGCCACGTGACAACGTTGAACCAAGGCCAATGGGCTCACCCCGCGCATCAACACCTCGATGAGGAGTTGATCATTGTGAAAGAGGGGACGGTGGAAGCTTTAGTCGCTGGCACGTGGACTAAGCTTGGGCCTGGCTCGGTTATTTTTCAGGCTTCCAATGTCGAGCATGCGATTCGCAATGCCGGTGAGACGCCTGCGACCTACCATGTTATTAAATGGAATTCGCCCGGGATGTTGAAGCAGAAGGCTGAGGCCGCGGCCGCCGCGAAGGGTAAATAGTTAGCCCAATAAAAAAGCGACCCGTGAAGGTCGCTTTTGAATCAGCCTTGGAGGCTCGGTTAGATGGCTGCCGAACCGCGTTCGCCCGTACGGATACGGATGACGTCCGTCAGACCCAACACGAAGATTTTGCCATCACCGATTTTACCGGTGTGCGCCGCCTTCGAGATGGTGGCGATCGCTTTTTCAACCTGTTCATCGGCCACGGCGGCTTCGATCTTCACCTTGGGCAAGAAATCAACCGTGTACTCGGACCCACGGTAGATTTCCGTGTGACCCTTTTGACGGCCGAAGCCTTTGACCTCGGTGACGGTCATGCCTTCGATGCCGATTTCGGCGAGGGCATCCTTCACTTCTTCGAGTTTGAAGGGTTTGATAATGGCGACTACGAGTTTCATGGTGGTAGGTGTGTTAGTATGGTTTGAGAGTTGGCTTATTCAAGACTACCTATGCAACCCTTGTGCCAAGGTTCGGTGACGAGGTTAGTCGTCTACGATTGTGCGTTTTTAAGCAACTCTTGCTTAATTAGAGCCAATTTTTCGGCAGATTTCAACCCAGGGCTTAGTTCAATGCCGCTATTAAGGTCCAAGCAGCCTGCCCCAAGTTGGCTGGCGGCCCGAATATTCGCTGGTCCTAGACCTCCAGCGAGGATCCATAAGTGCCCAGGGTAGGTTTTAACGGTGGTTTGAAAGTGAGCCCAGTCGGCTTGCTGACCCGTTCCGCCAAAGGCGTCCGCTCGGTAAGCGTCTTGGAGTAAACCTTGCGCGAGAGGAATTAAGTTTTCGGGAAACGCCGTACCGGGTGGCACTTTCGGTGCGAGCCAAAGGCTCGCGGGCGTCAGTGCTTGCGAAAGCGCCGCAATGTCCGTGCTTGTAGCACGGGGATCAAAATGTACTTGGATAATATCAAAGCCTTCGGCCTTGAGCGCCAGCGCTTGCGCGACGGAAGGTTGCACGGTGACTGCCACGCGAGCTCCTGCGGGCGTTTCGCGAAGTAAAGCTTCTCGCGCATTTGCTGCCACAAAACGCGGGGAGCCTTCCCAACAATTAATGCCGAAAAAATCGATGCCGAAACTTTGCGCGATGGCGATGTCTGCCGCACGCGTCAGGCCACAAACTTTTAATCGGTGTCCGCCAATCATGATAAGGCCGTGATCACGGCATCCCGAATGGCTTTCGCGGTGGGCGCCGTAGCCACACTGGCGAGCGGAATGCCCGCGCGGCGTAAAGCATCCGCCGTCGTGGGCCCCACGGCCACGGCTTTGGGTTGGCGTGCTCCAGCTTCCGGACGCAACGAAGCCGCTTGGTGTAAGAAGGATTCCACTGCCGAAGGGCTGGCGAACACAATCGCATCGGCTCCGCGCCGACGAAACTCGGCTGCTTCTGGCGAATCGGCCAACGGGGTTTCTTCCGTGGCGTAAACGCGCAAGGTGTCGACAATCGCGAGCCCGCCATCCGCTAATAAACGGGGGAGTTCGGGCGAGTTGAGGTTGCCGGTGACGAGTAAGACTTTTTGGTTTTCGATATTAAACTTATCAATCAACTCCCGTCCCAGGCTCACCGCATCGGCGTGGGCCGGCGTTAAGTCGGAATCTAAATGGTAAGTCCGCAGGGTTTTATCCGTGGCAGGTCCGACGCAGGCAAAGCGCACGCCGCCGACGGAACGAATGTCGGCAAAGCGTTCGAAGAAACGATCAAAGAAACCGCGCACGCCGTTGGGGCTGGTGAAGACAATCCAATCATATTCGCCCATGCTATCGAGCACTTCGGCGAGGACATCGAGTTGGGGTTCGAACTGAATCGTGGTGAGCGGTAACTCCGCGACGGCTGCTCCCGCTTCGGTTAATTGTTCTTTCCAATCCGCCCCGCGTCCTTCGGGTCGCGTGAGCACCACGAGGCGATCTTTTAACGGCAATTTAGTCATGAACGGTTGGGTAAAATTTGGGCGAGAATTTGGTCCGCGAGCGCGGAGGCGGCAGATAAATCAGCCGCGGGGAAGGGCAGGATGCGTAAACCGAAGTCGGCGCGGAAGAGGTAAATTTGGCCGTTGGCATAATGGCATGCAAAGGCGGTGTGACAGCCTTCACCTAACTTGGCCAAAAAGAGGCGCTCTACCATCACGGCAAAGGTGGTGGCCGCGCAGCCTGCTTGCACGTAAAGCTGGGTGTCGGCGCTGCGACATTGAATGGCTACTGCACCTTGTCCGGCTGCTGGCACCATCGTTTCAAGGGGCATGGGTTCAAAGACCAAACCGTCCCAAGCCCGAATGGCTAAACGGTTTAAACCTGAAGCGGCTAAGTACGACGCATCGGCATCGCCTTGGGCGAGTTTCTTGAGTCGGGTATCCACGTTGCCGCGCAATTCAACCCATTCGGCGGCGGGAAATGTTTTTAACCCTTGGGCCCGCCGGCGCGGGCTACCCGTCGCAATTTTTTGCGGCGTGGGGATGCTAGCACGGCGCACTAAAACATCGCGGGCATCTTCGCGTGGTAAGCAAACTGCAATGGCCAAGCCAGCCGGCATTTCCGTAGGCAAGTCTTTCGAACTATGAATGGCCACATCCGCTTCGCCTCGCAGTAAGCTCGCTTCCAGTTCGGCGGTGAAGAGGCCTTTGCCGCCTTGTTTTTCCAGCGACCAATGCGCTTGGCGATCGCCCGTCGTGGTGAGGATGCGCACCTCGGTAGGACGTTGGTAGGCCTTCTCGAGGCGTTGGGCGGCGTCGCGGGCTTGCTGTAAAGCGAGCGGGCTGCCGCGCGTGACGATGACGATGGGTCCAGGCATGTTTTAGAAACTTACAATACCAGCCTTCATCATCGCTAGTAAAATCCAGTAACCGGGAATCAGTAAATTACCGACGAGTAAGACCGTGGCCCAAATCCGCACTGTATCCCATTCCCGGTCGACTAATGCGAGGTAGGCGACGATGGCTCCGCAGAGCGCCGTGGGAATGCCCACCCAGACGCCAGTGGTAACATCGCGTTCAAAAGAGTCTTTAACTAATCCTAAATAAACCGGACCCGCTTTACGGGTCATGAAGAACGCCGCCGCTAAAGCCCCTGCGGCGATGAACGTCGCGAGGCCTTGAATGAGACGGTAGCCAGGATTTTCTTCGAGGGAAGGGTCAGAGGACACGCCTCTAGGAAAGCCCACTCCAAGGATTCTTCCAAGAAGCAACTTTCACCGACCGACCTTTTTACGCTGCTTAGTGGCCTAAACCTTCGTGTTCTTTGATGTATTCTTGCTTCAAGCCCAAGGCTTCCGGGGCGTGGAGCACCAGCATCTTCATCCGAATGTCGCCCGGGATTTTGGCCGCCGTGCTCTTGGAGACGACGAGCATCAGGGTGATCGAAAGGGGAACGGCCCAGATGGCAGGTTGCTCGCAAAGGATGCGCGCTAAGGGGTGTGCTACCCAGGTATCGGCTAAGACTTTGGCGAGGCTGTGGTCTGCCCAATACGCCGCGAGTTGCGAAGCGTCGGTAATCTTTTTAGCTCCAGCGGCCGCGACGTCCGAAATCGAAGTGAGCGTGATGGCAACTAACGCCGCCAGTCCACCGCCCAACATCCCCGCTGCGGCTCCGGGCATGGTCATGCCGCGCCACCAGACACTCATGAACAAGAGCGGGAAGTAACTCGCCGCAGCGATGGCAAACGCTTGGCCGACCATGAAGTTGATTTCCAAAGCCTCGACTTGCATGCCGAGTAAAATGGAGACGGCTCCGATGAGCACCGCGGCCCACTTGAAGGCACGGAGGCGTTGTTCAGGCGTGGAATCGGGTTTTAAGATGCGACCGTAGACGTCGTGGGCCAAGGCCCCGGTCATCGAAACTAGCAGTCCCGAGAACGTGGACATGAAGGCCGCAAAGGCGCCAGCACACGTGATGCCCGAGAGGATGGAGCCCAAGAGGGCGTGGTCTTTGCCCGCGAGTAAGGTGGGGAGTTCGAGCACGACTTTATCGGTGCCCTTGGCTCCGACGGCATCGTATAAGTGCGGGGTTAAGGAACGTCCGATCACGCCGTAAATCGGCGGGAAGACGTAAAAGATCCCGATAAGAATCATCACCCACATCGTGGTGCGTTTCGCGGCCACGCCATCTGGGTTCGTGTAGAAGCGTACGAGAATGTGCGGCAAACCCGCCGTGCCACAGACCAAGGCGATGATGAGCGAGTAGGTGTAGAGTAAGGAGTAGGGGCGACGCTCGGCTTCGAGTTCCGCTTTGGCCTCGGGCGTCTTGGCAGCGGCTAAGGAAGCATCGACGGCCTTCGTGGTGAGCTTACCAAAGGGTGCAATCCATTGCTCATCTTTGGGAGCTTTGGCAGGGAGCGCGAGGCGTTCGACTTGCGCGGGATTCGCCGTGGCTTCAAAGGCGGTTTTGTTAGCACCGAGGTGCGTGTGGTAGAAACCGACAATCGAGGCTAAGATAAAAATCGGCACCGCGATGGCGAACATCTTGAGCCAATATTGAAACGCTTGCACGAGGGTGATGCCTTTCATTCCACCCAAGGAAACATTGAGGGTGATGACGGCGCCCACGACCACGACACCCGCCCAATAGGGTAGGCCCGGGAAGATGTACGCTAACGTCGTGCCCGCCCCCTTCATCTGAGGCATGGTGTAGAAGAAGCCGATGAAGAGCACGAAGCAGACCGCGATTTTCCGGAAGAGCGGCGAGTCGTAACGACCTTCCGCGAAGTCGGGAATCGTGTACGCTCCGAAGCGACGCAAGGGGCCGGCGATGAATAATAATAAAAATAAATAACCGCAGGCGTAACACACCGGGTACCACAAGGCGTCGTAACCTGTGGCCATCACCATGCCCGCGACGCCCATGAAAGAGGCCGCCGAAAGGTATTCGCCCGAAATGGCCGAAGCGTTCCAGCCCACGGACACGGAGCGACCAGCGACAAAGAAGTCGCCCGCACTCTTAGATTTGGTCGCCGACCAGAAGCCCATGAACACGGTGATGAACACCGTGGCGAGGGAGCAGATGGCAATCCACGGGTCGACTTGACCTAAACTCAACGCAACGAAGGTGCTGATCATGGTGACTTAGCGTTGGTTGGTTTGTGGAGCGGCGGCGGCTTCGGCTTCTTCGAGCGCAATGGAGCGCTTGATGAAGACGAACGAGATCACCCACACGAAGGGGAAGAATAACACGCCGAGGATGAGCCAGGTTAAGGTGAAGCCCGCGACGCGTTGGGCCATGAACTCCGGCGCCAAATAATTCAGCAAGGGCAGGGCCACGAGCGCGATGGCAAAGCACAACGCACAGGCAATCGACAGTCGTAATTGGTCACGCATCAAGCGGGCTAAGAAAGCCTCACTCTGGGGGGAGTTGGGGTTGGACTCACTCATGGGTGTCGTAAGCCAAGCCGCTCCCTTAGAGATGGCAACACTCCGCATGAGCCCGCGCCGCGGATTGTTGAAAGTTCAACAAACAAAGAGGGCCAGCATCCGCTGGCCCTCTGGGGAAGTAGTCGGAACGACCGATTACTTGGTCGTGTACTCGGCTTGTGCGCCCTTGATGTTGCGCTTCTGCACCCAAGGCATGAGTGCTCGGAGGCGCTGACCCGTCTTCTCGATGGGGTGGTTTTCGCCCTGCTTCAACAACTTGTTATAGTTCTTGAGACCGGTCTTGTATTCCTTGACCCACTGAGCGGTGAACTTGCCGCTTTGGATTTCTTTAAGAATTTCTTCCATCGCCTTGCGCGAGGCTTTGTTGATCACGCGAGGACCGCGGGTGATGTCACCGTATTTAGCGGTTTCGGAAATCGAGAAGCGCATGCCGGAGATGCCCGCTTCGACCATGAGGTCGACGATGAGCTTCAATTCGTGCAAGCACTCGAAGTAAGCCATCTCGGGTTGGTAACCCGCTTTGACGAGGGTTTCGTAGCCCACTTTGACTAATTCGGAAGCACCACCGCAGAGCACGGCTTGTTCGCCGAAGAGGTCGGTTTCGGTTTCTTCCTTGAAGGTCGTCTTGATGACGCCCGCACGGGTCGAGCCGATGCCCTTAGCCCAAGCCAAGGCCGTCTTCGTGGCCTGACCCGAGATGTCTTGTTGGACAGCGATTAAAGCAGGCACGCCTTTACCTTCGACGTATTGAGCGCGGACCACGTGGCCAGGGCCCTTGGGAGCGCACATGGCGATGTCGACGTTCTTAGCAGGCTTGATGAGCTTGTAGTGAATCGAGAGACCGTGGATGAAGAGGACGGTTTTGCCACCGTTACCGAGGTTAGGGGCAATGTCTTTTTCCCAGACCGCAGCTTGCTTCATGTCGGGGATGCCCACGAGCATCACGTCTGCACGACGGACGGCTTCCGCCGTTTCGTAGACTTTGAAACCCTTTTTCTTCGCGGCGGCGGCGGATTTGGAGCCCTTGTACAAACCCACGATGACGTTTAAACCGCTGTCGCGGAGATTCATCGCGTGGGAGTGTCCCTGAGAACCGAAGCCGAGAACGGCGAGGGTCTTGTTCTTTAGGAAACCGAGGTCGGCGTCCTTGTCGGTGTAGACTTTAGCTGGCATGGTATATGTGGAGAAAAAGGAAATTAGGCGCTGGCTTTCTTGCGGCCGCGCGAAAGGGCCACCGTCCCCGTACGGGCGGTTTCAAGGATGCCGTAGGGCTCAATCAAATCTAAGAAAGCGTGAATCTTGTTTTCGTTACCCGTGAACTCAATCACGAGGGAGTCGTGGCCCACGTCGACGACTTTGGCGCGGAAGAGCGAAGCAACTTCGATAATTTCGGTGCGCGTCTTCTTGTCGCTTTTCACTTTGCACAAGATGAGTTCGCGGGCGACGTGGTCGACTTCTTCACGCGAGAAGTCATGCACGGTGATGACGTTGATCAGCTTATCGAGGGCTTTGACGCAACGATCCAGCGCCGCATCGTCCGCCAAGACCGTGGCCGTGATTCGCGAGTAGGCTGGGTCATGGGTGGGACCGACGTTCAAGGTTTCGATATTGAAACCGCGACCGGAGAGCATTCCGGCGACCCGAGCCAAGACGCCGAATTTGTTTTCAACGAGGGCGGAGAGGGTGTGTTTCTTTTTCATGGCTTGAGGCGTGGACAAGGGGGGTGGACAGAGAGGGACTCGAACCCACGACTTCCTCGGTGTAAACGAGGTGCTCTAACCAACTGAGCTATCTGTCCAAAAGGAAGGTTGGTAATAGGGAATGCCCCCGCCTTTTGTCCACTATGAAAACCATCCCCCTAGGCTTGCCCCTCCCGAATTTTGTCCGTAACTTCCCGAAATGGACGCTACTCGTCGCGAACGTATCCAGGGCACTTTGCTCGTTTTAACCCAGCCCGGGGTCTCTAAAGAGGCCCTTTTAGGGGCTTTGAGTGCCCTTGATGCCGAGGTGAAGTCGCCCGATTCAGGCCTGCCAGGGGACCTGGATCACTACCTTCGCCGTCGTTCTTATGAAAAAGCCCTGCTTTTTCTGCAAGGTCAGCAACCGAGCGCCGGTACCTGCGGTCGCGGGGCTTAACCTATGAGTCCTGATTCTAACCCCTTCGATAAACTAGACGGGCAGAGCCTTCCGCCCGGTCCACCCCCACGTCCGACCCCTCCGCCCGCTAAACCGAAGTTGGGCAAAATTATTTTACAATATGAGCGTGCGGGGCGGGGTGGCAAAGAGGTTACCATCTTAAAAGGGCAGTGGCTCGAGTCCCAGGAGATGCGGTGGCGCGAGGCGTTGCTCAAAGAAATGAAACGGGCTTTGGGCACGGGCGGCATGCTCGAAGACCGCGAAATTGTTTTGCAAGGCGACCGCCGCGAAACGGCGAAGGCTTGGCTGGTGAAGGCTGGCTTTACGACGAACCTTTAGTCGGTCACGAAAACCGCTCGCTTCACCGAGCGTCTTAAATTAACACCGTCTCGTGCCTGTCATCGCGCCCGAACTGATTTCCTTAGAAGGCTCGCACGCCCCGTTGCGTCGCGTGGTCGAGCTTTTGCGGGCGGCGGGTGGACGGCCCTATTTCGTCGGGGGTTGCGTGCGCGATGCCCTGATGCAAACCCCGGTGGTAGATTTTGACATTGAAGTCTATGGGCTGGGGACACGCGAAATCGCCGCGGCCTTGCGCCCCGAATTTGGCATCATCACGGTCGGGGCGGCCTTCGGGGTGACGAAGGTTAAAGACTTGCCTATCGATGTTTCGGTGCCTCGCCGAGAAAATCGCACGGGGGCCCGTCACACCGATTTTGAAGTGCAAGCCGACCCGAGTATGACGCCGCGCGAAGCCGCCGAGCGTCGGGATTTCACCATCAATGCGATGATGTGGGATCCTTTTACGGGCGAAATCGTGGATCCTTGGCACGGCCAAGAGGACTTAAAGGCCGGCGTGCTGCGTCACGTTTCGGCTAAATTCTCGGAAGACCCGTTGCGGGTTTTGCGTGCCATGCAGTTCGTGGCTCGCTTTGGTTTTACGGTGGCGCCAGAGACCATCGCGCTGTGTCGTTCGCTATCGCAAGCCGACCTTCCTGCCGAACGGCTGTTTGAAGAGTGGTCGAAATTACTGCTGCGCGGCACGAAGCCTTCGTTGGGTTTAAAGTTTTTACGGGACTGTGAGTGGACGCGGTTTTACCCGACGTTGCATGCGATGATTGATGTGCCACAAGACCCTGAATGGCACCCCGAGGGTTGCGCTTACACGCACACGGCTTTGTGCCTCGATGCTTTCGCCCGCGGTCGTATCGGTCAGAAGGACGAAGATTTAATCGTGGGTCTGGCGGTGCTGTTGCATGATATCGGTAAAGCTACGACGACTAAAATTGAACCGAAGGATGGGCGCTTGCATGCTTACGGGCATGAAGAAGAGAGTTTCCGCTTGGCTCCGGAATTCTTGAGTCAAATCACTAAAGAGACGAAACTGATTGAAGCGGTCCTACCTTTGGTCCGCTGGCATGCCCAGCCTTACGAATTGTTTCGCATCAAGGCCAGCGATGCCGCGGTGCGTCGTTTAGCTAATAAAGTGGTGCGCATCGACCGCTTGATTCGCGTGGATGAAGCCGACCGTCACGGGCGCGGTACTTATTACGGGCCCGAGCCTTCGCCTCAAGGGGTCTGGTTAAAGGAGCGTGCGGATGCGCTACAACTCGCCGCGTCGGCTCCCAAGCGTCTCGTCTTAGGACGTCACTTGATTGCTTTAGGCTACAAGCCCGCCGGGTGGTTTTCGACCATCCTTGATGAAGCCTTTGAGGCCCAGTTGGATGGTGTGTTTACGGACGAGGCCACGGGGTTATCTTGGTTGCAGGAACGGATGACGCATTTTAAGGTCTAATCTTCTATGAGTCATCGTTGTCCTGCTCTGCCTCAGTTATTGAACGCTCCCCAAGTCGATTGGTCAGCGGTGCTGGCCGTGGCGGCTCAAGGGTTTGATTGCGTGACGGGTACGATTCACCGCACCGACCCGCAGTCGGGTTTACTCAAGCTCATCGCCCACCAAGGGATTCCGCCGCAAGCGCTGCCGATGCTCTTACCTAAGATCGACAGCATTCCTTTCGGTAAAGGCATTGCCGGCTGTGCCGCGCAACGCAAAGAAGCGGTGCAACTTTGTAATCTGCAAGAAGACCTCGGCGGCGTTGCCAAGCCCGATGCCCGCAAGACGAATGTGCAAGGTGCCCTCGCGGTTCCAATTCTGGGTGCGGATGGTAAAGTGCTCGGCGTGCTCGGCGTTGGCAAGATGCAGCCCTATGATTTTACCCAAGCGGAGATTGATGATTTAGCTGCGGTGGCGAGTGCGTTGGCGAAAGTTATCTAAGTTTATATACCTACAAAATTGTAGGTAATACTGCTTACAGTGAATGAGTGGACGGTCTTCCGCGTGCTTCGTTTTATCGAAGCATGCGAAACTTGTTCACCTCGATGGTTCTTCGTTTGGGTCGTTATCCCAAAGCACTTCATTGTTTGTCGGTAGGGCTGCTGGGCTCGGTGGCGTCGGCGTGGGCGGCACCGCAACCAGAGTTTATCAAGGTGGAGAGTTTGACGGGGGCTGCGGAAGCGGTCGATGCCCACGGTGGGCTGCGTCAACTAACCCCTGGTTCCGCCATTGCTCCCGGCGATAAGATTACGACGAAGGGGAAGACGAAGTTGGTTTTAGCCGTTCCTAATGGGGCCAAGGTGCAGGTCGGTCCTAACTCCTCCTTGGGGGTCAAGGTGTTTCAACAAGTCGGGCGCGATCCCAAGGCACCAACATTGACCGAAGCGAATGGGTACTCGCTGACCTCACTCCAAGTCGACAGCGGGGAAGTGGTCATCGCCGCTGCACACCTCAACCCCGCCTCTTCAGTTTCCCTGACGGGTGCGAACGGTGCGAAGTATTACTTGGGTTCCGATGGGGCTTGTGCGATGAAGCGCTCGGGTAATACGACCGAGGTTCTCAACTTAGCGGGTTCCGGGATTTACCTTTCGAGTAAAGATGCGAAGGAGACTTATGCAGTGAAGAGCCAGGAGATTTTGGTGCAAGTTCCCGGCACCAAGCCCCAACTCGTTGCTTTAACCAATGCTGAATTTGAACAGCATATTGCGGGCTTGGGTTTAACGCCGTCGATGCAAGTGGCGGTGGATAATTTGACGGGTAATCGTGCTGGGGCTCCTGGCTTGGATGATCCTAATGCTCCGAGTGTTGAAGAAGCGGTGGCGCGAATGATGAATGTTTTAAATCAACAAGCGTCGCCTGTTAACCAATTGATCAACCCCTCGCCTACGGGTGGCTGAGTGCTCGGCCCGTCGGCGAGTCTGGGCATTTGAGTAAATCATGCGGTAAGCCTTCAAAGATTAATTTCCCGCCTTGGCTACCGCCGGTCGGCCCCAGTTCCATCACCCAATCCGCTGCTAAAATTAAATCAGGGTGGTGTTCGATGACAATCAGCGTCGCCCCCGCATCCCGGAGTTTGCCCAAGAGTTTTAGGAGCTTCGCGATGTCGTCCCAATGCAAGCCGGTGGTGGGTTCATCGAGCACATAAAGTCGCCCGTCATGGCTGCGGTGCGATAACTCCGCCGCGAGCTTTAAACGCTGCGCTTCGCCGCCAGATAGGGTGTTGGCGGGTTGACCTAGTTTTAAATAGCCTAAGCCAACTTCGACGAGGGTTTGGAGTTTGTCCGCTAACTTAGGTTGTGACTTAAACACTTCCGCGGCTTCTTGCACGGAGAGTTCTAAGGCTTCAGCGATGTTCAGGCCTTTGAACCGAACTTCCAGGGTTTCGCGATTAAAACGTTTACCGGCACAACTGGGGCAGGCGACGTAGGTTTCGCCTAAGAACTGCATGTCGAGGGCAATCGAGCCTTCTCCCGCACAGGTTTCACAACGTCCCCCGCGTACGTTAAAGCTGAAGCGGCCCGGTCCGTAGCCCCGCACTTTCGCCAAGGGCAGCGCAGACCAGAGCGTGCGCATCATATCCATGATGCCGGTGAAGGTGGCGGGGTTGGAACGAGGGGTGCGACCAATGGGCTCTTGGTCAACCGCGGTGAAAGCGACGATTTTTTCCAAGCCATCAATGCCGCCATGCTTTCCAGGAATGAGTTTCGCCCCATTGATTTTCCGTGCCGCCACGGCTGACAAAATATCAATCGCCAAGGTACTTTTCCCTGAACCCGACACCCCACATAAAACCGTTAAGTTTCCTAGGGGGATTTTGGCGGTGACATTCTTGAGGTTATTTTCCTGCGCGTTTTTGATGACGAGGTGGTCGCGTTGGGGTAGTTTGCGCTGCAGCAAGCCGCTTAAAGTGGCCCGACCAGCTAAGTAAGCTCCGGTGCGCGAGGTGGTCGCTTGCGCACATTGTTGCGGGGTGCCTTCGAAAATCACTTGGCCACCAGCCAAGCCCGCTTGCGGGCCCATTTCGACGAGGTGATCCGCGGCGAGCATCATGTCGCGGTCGTGCTCGACGACGATGACGGTGTTACCTAAATCCCGCAGGGCGTGGAGCGATTTAATGAGTCGCTGGTGATCGCTGGGGTGCAACCCAATGCTCGGTTCGTCTAAGACATAGGTCACCCCGACCAGTCCGAGTCCGAGTTGCGTGGCGAGGCGGACGCGCTGCGCTTCGCCACCGGAGAGGGTGTTGCACTCGCGTTCTAGGGTGAGGTAGTTGAGGCCAGCTTCGTGTAAAAAGGAGAGGCGTTGCTCTAAGTTTCGCCGCGCTTCTTCTAAAGGTTTTACCGCGGGTTCATGCGCTATTTCTTGAATAAACTTCAGGGCCGCGGGAATCGTGAGTTTTAAGAAATCGGCGAGGTGTAGGCCGCGGATTTTGACCGATAAGGCTAAAGGCGAGAGGCGTTGTCCGTGACAACTTTCGCAAACCGCCCCAGCCTGAAATTGTAGCAGTCGTTGGCGTAAAGATTCGCCCGTGGTGGTGCGAAAAGCATGCGTGAGTTCAGCAAACATGCCGTGCCAAGTGGTCTCGACGAGTTTGCGTCCTTTGGCAGGGGGGAGTTGGAATTTCTTAACCGGATCGCCGTAGAGGAGGCATTGCCGCACGCTCGCGGGTAATTTTTCCCACGGGGTGTTTTGGTCAAAGGGGACTTGCTCGGCGAGGGCTCGCAACAGGGCGTTGCGTCGAATCAAAACTTTCCGCGTGGCACATTTCCAAGGCTTCACAGCCCCTTCCAAGAGCGTGAGTTTTTCGTTGGGAATGGAGAGGCTTTCTTGGAAACGGAGTTGTCGACCTAAACCATCGCACCCGGGGCAGGCACCTTCGGGATGATTGTGCGAAAGGATGCGCGGGTGAATGGGTTCATACGTGGTGCCGCAGTGTTCGCAGGCGAGGTGCAGCGAGAGTGGCCAGACTTTTTCGCGGCCTTCGTGGTCGGCTAATACTTTGGCCTGCTGACGGCCCTCGCGAAAGGCGAGTTCGAGTGAATCGGCGAGGCGACTGCGTTGCTCGGGTCCGCTGATTAAACGGTCGACAACGACTTCGAGACTTTGCGGTTCTTTGCCGGTGAGTTTACCGGTGGCTTCATCGAGGGTGTAAACTTTTTCGTTCAACCGCACGCGCGTGAACCCGCGACGACTTAAGTCCGCGATCATTTCTAAGAGCACTGACGGACGATCGGTCGCGATGGGAGCGAGGATGATTAACTTGGCGCCGGTGGGGATTTGGGCGAGGGCTGCTAAATTATCATCGAGGGAGCGTTGGCGCACGCGGTAGCCATCCTTTAAACAAAAACGCTCGCCGGCGACGGCCCAGAGGGGCCGGGCGAGGTCGGCAATCTCCGTCAGCGTGGCCACCGTGGACCGCGGGTTGGTGTTGCCCCCAGTGCGTTGGGCGATGGCGATGACCGGGGACAGGCCGTGGATGAAATCGACGTCGGGACGCGGGGCGGCATCGAGCAAGCCGCGCGCCTTGGCCGAGAGGGATTCGAGGTATTGGCGACTCCCTTCGGCGTGGAGGGTATCAAAGGCTAGGGAGGACTTACCCGAGCCGCTGACCCCCGTGATGACGGTGAGTTGGTGGCGTGGGAGCATTAACTCCACGTTCTTCAGGTTGTGGGTCCGGGCACCTTTGATGTGTATGGAGGTATTCAGAGTAGGGCAGGCTAACCCGCTTTATTGTTGAGGAAAAGCGTGAACTGACTCCCCGCTCGCCTCCCGTTAATAACTTTTCGCAAAAGCGCTTTTCGGCTCCCTCGGTTTTTGTCACGTTGGAGGGATGCTTCGCTGGATTCTCGTCGCCCTTGGCTGTTGCCTCTGCTTCGTTGCGCGCGCAGACCAAGATGAGCCCCGTATTTTGATTTTGGGCGATAGCATTACTTACGGCGGTAACTGGGTGGTGAGTGTGGAGTCGGCGATTCGCGCCCAACGCGGTCTGAGCCGGATTCCCATTGCGAACCTCGCCCTGCCAAGTGAGACCGCTTCAGGTTTGTCAGAACCAGGTCATGCGGGCGGCAGTTTTCCACGTCCCGATTTGCAGGAACGCCTCGGCCGGGTGTTGTCGCAGTATAAGCCGACCTTGGTTTTGGCCTGCTACGGAATCAATGATGGGCTTTACTTGCCGCTCGACAGTGCGCGGACGCAAGCGTTCCGCAATGGTATCATCAAACTTCGCCAAGCGTGCATTCAAGCTGGTGCGAAGGTCATCATCATCACGCCGCCGCTTTACGCTCCGGATCGGCCTAAAGATTTTATTAATTATGACGGCGTGTTGGATACTTATGCTCAATGGTTGGTCGAGCAACGCGCGGCGAGTTGGCAGGTAATTGATATTCGCCCTCACTTGCGTGAGGCGATTGCAGGTGCGAAAAAGGAAGCTCCCAAATTTATTTACGCCAAAGATGGCATTCACCCTGGACCCGAAGGGCACACGTTCATCGCCCAAGCGGTGTGGTCGCAGTTGGCTCCGATGATGAAGTGGAAGCTGGACACGCCTTTTGCCGACGGGCCTAAATTTAAACTTTTGCAGCAAAGCATGACCGTCTTGCGCGATGCTTGGTTGAAGCAAACGGGGCACTTGCGGCCAGGTTTGCCTAGCGGGTTGCCCTTGGAGCAGGCCGAAGCCCGCTCGAATGCCTATTTACGCGAATATTTTAAATAAAACGGGGTTTTTAGGGGGTTTTTGGGGTAAGGGTATTACTCAAGAAACACCATTCTGACACGCAGTTGTCACAATGTCATGGGATGATGAGGTCGTTCTCAATTCTCCTATGTCCAAAACCATCACCTCCCTAGCCCTGTTAGTCTTAACGGCTTCGGCTTCTTTCGCCCAGCAATCCAATGCTGTGGTGGTTGATGCCAAGTTGCCTGACTACAGCGTCGCCTCCGGCGTCTCCGGTAACCTCAACTCGGTGGGTTCGGATACCCTCGAGAACCTCATGGCCTTCTGGGCTGAAGCGTTCAAGGGCAAGTACCCTAACGTGAAGATCCAGATGGAAGCTAAAGGTTCGGGTACGGCTCCGCCCGCCCTCATCGCCGGCACGGCTCAACTCGGGCCTATGAGCCGCGAGATGAAGTCCAGCGAAGTGGACGGTTTCGCCAACGCTTTTGGTTACAAGCCCACCAAGATTGCCGTCGCCATCGACTCCTTGGCTGTCTTCGTGAACAAGGACAATCCGATCAAGGGTCTCTCCTTGGACCAAGTGGACCGCATCTTCTCCTCGACGCGTAAGCGCGGTGGTCAAGACGCCACGACCTGGGGTGATGTCGGTTTGACCGGCTCCTTCGGCTCTAAGACGATTTCGACCTTTGGTCGTAACTCGGCTTCGGGTACCTACGGTTTCTTCAAGGAAAAGGCGCTCAAGAATGGTGACTACAAGCCTACGGTCAAAGAGCAGCCCGGTTCGTCGGCTGTGGTTCAAGGGGTTTCCTCTGAACTCGGCGGTATCGGTTACTCGGGTATCGGCTACAAGACCTCGGGTGTGATCGCCTTGCCTCTCTCTGAGAAAGACGGCGCCCCCTTCGTGGAGCCTAACTACGAAAACTGCCTCAACGGCACGTATCCCTTGGCTCGTTACCTCTACGTCTACGTCAACAAGTCGCCTCGCAAAGAAATGGATAAGCTGACCCAAGAGTTCATGACCTTCGTCCTCTCCAAACAGGGCCAAGAGATCACGCTCAAAGACGGCTTCTTCCCTCTGCCTGCGAACGTGGCCGCAGAAGGTCGTAGCTCGTTGAAGTACTACTCGGCTGAATAATTTGGTCTCGAAGCCACTCCATCGCCACCACGCCCACATGGGTCGGTTATTTAAGTGTGATGGAGTGGACTCGAGTCCTCCCAGGCGGGGTTACCCGCCTTCTCTTTTAAAAATCTACGTTACCGAATCGTAACACCATGGACTCATCTGACAAAAAGCCTCTCCAGCCTCTGGACGAGTCGCGCTTTCAGGTGAGTCCATGGACGTTGCGGATCGATACCTGGATGGGTCGGTTAATCTCCTTCGGGGGCATCAGCGTGGTGCTCGCGGTGCTGGGGATGTTAGTTTTCTTAGTGTGGCAAGTGGTGCCACTGTTTACCGGGGCCAAAGTGACGTCGCAACCAGAGTTGCGTCTGCCTGCCGCGGTGGTGGCTTTCGGCGAAGATGAATACGGGGCTTTGCCTTTTATTGGTTTAGCGGATGGTACGATCAAGTTCTTGCAGAGTTCGGATGGAGCGGTGACGGAAACCTGGACGCCAGAACTGGCTGGCCGTCACGTGACAGCGGTGCGTGCTTATTCGCGCCAAGGGCTGGTTTTATTAGGCTTGGACGATGGTTCAGTCCAATTTGCCAAAATCACTTATCGGGTGGAATTCACCTCTCAAGGGGATCGTCATTTGTCGCCCCAAGTTAAACTCGAAAAGCCGCTGACGGTCGGGAAATTAACTTCCCCAGTGCGCGATGCATGGGTGGCGCAAAGTGCCAACGGGAGCTTGGTGGTGCTGCAACAAGAGTTAAACGGTCACCCCGTGCTCACGGCGACGCGCTTGCAAGAGCGCAAGGGCTTGGGCGGGCGGGTGACGGTGATTCCAGGCACGCCTTCCGTGGTGGCGGAAGGGGTGACGGATATTGCTGAGGTGCTCGTGCCTTCGACGGCCGATACGGTCTTGGTCCATCGTCGTTCTCACGAGGTCTTAGTTTATAATTATAACGAGAATATGGAAGCGTTCGCGCTGACGCAGACGTTTAAACCGTTTGCGAATACGGCTCAGCCCGAAATCAGCTCCGCAGGTTTAATCTTTGGTAACGTCTCGGCGGTGTTTGCGAATCGCCAAGGAGCTCAAGAGGTTTGGTCACTCTACCCGCAAAAACAATCGGATGGTCGTAGCTTGCGTCGCTGGGGTTTGATCCATGAAGGCGAAACTTTGCCCGGCGTGCCGCAAGGGATTTTCCCCGCCGAAGGTAATAAGTGCTACCTGGTGGTGGCGGGTGATCGCTTGCAGATTCGTAATATGACGACGGGGAGTTTGCGCTGGGAAGGGCCGGCTCCTAAGGGCGTGCAACAAGTGATTTTCTCCCGTAACTACGAGCGTTTCACGGCCTTAACGAGCGAGGGTAAATTGGTGCGTTGGAAATTAGAGGATCGTTACCCCGAGGCTTCGTGGTCGACGTTCTTCGGCAAGATTTGGTATGAGGGGGCAACGGAGCCAGCCTACACCTGGCAGTCGAGCTCGGGGTCCGATGAGTTTGAAGCGAAGTACTCCTTAGTACCTTTGTTTTATGGTACGGTTAAGGGGACGTTCTATGCCCTGATTTTCGCTCTGCCGATTGCCTTGCTCTCGGCTATCTACGTTTCGCAATTCCTGCGTCCCGAGTATCGGAATATCGTGAAGCCAGTGATGGAAATCATGGCCTCCTTGCCCTCGGTGGTGCTGGGTTTCTTGGCGGGTCTGTGGTTGGCTCCGTTAGTCGACACGCACCTGATTTCGATTTTCTGCGTGATCCTGATTTTAGCACCTCTGGGTTTATTAGTGGGAGCAATTTGGGCCGGGTTGCCTCAGCCTTGGCGCCGTCAAGTTAAGCCGGGTTTAGAATTTGTCTGGTTCCTGCCCATCCTGGCTATCTTTGTGACGTTGGCTTGGCAATTAGGCCCTTGGGTGGAATCGTTGTTGTTCACGGTGAAAGAAGGGCAGACGGGCGCCGCAATCGTCGACTTCCGTGAGTGGTGGCGCCAAGTTTCGACGTTGGGTTACGATGCCCGTAATTGTTTAGTGGTGGGTTTTGCGATGGGCTTCGCGGTGATTCCGCTGATCTTCACCATCGCGGAAGATGCTTTGTCCAACGTGCCGCAATCCTTGGTGTCGGGTTCTTTAGCCCTCGGTGCGAGCCGCTGGCAAACGGTCTGGAAAGTGGTCCTGCCCACGGCTTTGTCGGGAATTATTTCCGCGGTGATGATTGGTTTCGGCCGAGCCATCGGCGAAACGATGATTGTGGTGATGGCCACGGGTAATACGGCGATCATGGAAGCAAATCCTTTCAGTGGGATGCGTACGTTGTCGGCTAACATTGCCGTGGAATTGCCCGAGGCGCCTGCAGGTCAAACGCACTACCGCACGCTCTTCTTGGGGGCTTGTTGTTTATTCATCCTGACTTTCGTGATCAACACGTTGGCGGAAATTTTACGTCAACGGGTGCGCGACCGTTATAAAGTTATCTAACGATGAGTTCCACCCCTACCACTTCTACGACCGCTCGCGGCGAACCTTGGGTTTGGCTGACGAGCCTCGGCTTGATTGTGGGTTTAGTGATGGTGGCGGGGTTGTTGTCTTTGGTGGTGAGCGAAGGGCTGCGCGTTTTCTGGCCTGAAACGGTGGCGGTGACGGAATTAAAAGAGGGCCGTGCCATCATCGGTCCGATGGTGCAACGTCGCATCCGTCCAGGAAGCCCCGCGTCGGCTCCCGTCTACGAGCGACAATATCAAGTGGGGATGCGCGAAGTGAATGGTCAAGCTTACCAATGGTTTGATGAGAGTCGGGTGCTCAAGGAATCGTTCCCTGCCGAAGTGATGGGTTTGGAGCGGATGGAGAATGGTCCAGCGTTTGTGCGTCCGGTGCGCTTAACGAATTCAGCCGGTAAAGTTTACCAGGCCACGGAGGCTGCCTTTGCGACTGAATTACAAAATGAGGTCTCTCGGGCCGCCGGGATTCGTGAAAAGATTGCGAGCTTAACGAAGAATGAAATCGGCGATCTGAACAGCCAGATGGAAAAGAGCCGCATCGACCTGCGTCGGGCGGAAGATCAGCACCTGCTGGTCGAACCCATCAAGGCACGTTTAGAGCAATTAAATCAGGCTTACGCGGGCTTGCATGACCAAGCCGAAAACCTGCAGAAACAAGCGGGCTTGGCTAAATTAGAAGTTCTCGATGCGGCTAAAAATGCCCACGTCATCCCGCTCTTTCAAATCGTCCGCGCTTGGTCCCCTAATCAGCTTTCCTTCGGGGAGCGTCTCGGGATTTTCTTCAGCCGCATCGGTGAATTTATTACCGCCGAACCTCGGGAAGCGAACACCGAGGGTGGGGTAATGCCCGCGATTTTCGGTACGTTGGCGATGACGGTCTTCATGAGCCTCTTGGTGACGCCCTTTGGCGTTATCGCCGCGGTATACCTTCGCGAGTACGCCCAACAGGGCTTCTTGCTGCGCTTCGTCCGCATCTGCGTGAACAACCTCGCCGGCGTGCCTTCGATTGTCTTCGGGGTCTTTGGTCTCGGGTTCTTTGTTTACGTCCTCGGCGGTACCATCGACCAACTTTTCTTCGCGGATCAGCTGAAGTATAATAATCACTCCCCAGTCTTTGGTACGGGTGGGTTGGTGTGGTGTTCGTTGACGTTAGCGTTGATGACGTTGCCGGTGGTGATTGTGGCTACGGAAGAGGCGCTGGGTTCGGTGCCGCGCGGGATGCGGGAGGCTTCGCTGGCGACGGGGGCTTCGAAGTGGCAAACGATTCGCTATGTGATTTTACCCGCAGCGGCTCCAGGGATTTTGACCGGGGTGATTTTAGCGATGGCCCGCGGTGCAGGTGAAGTGGCGCCGTTGATGTTGGTCGGGGTGGTGAAGTTGGCTCCGACGTTGCCCATCGATGCCACGGCTCCGTTCTTACACTTAGATCGCAAGTTCATGCACCTCGGTTTTCACGTGTATGACTTGGGTTTCCAGTCGCCCGACTCCGATGCCGCGCGCCCGATGGTCTTTGCCACGACGTTACTACTCATCATCCTGGTGGTGTGTTTAAACATCGGGGCCATCTACATCCGCAATCGTCTCCGTGCCCGCTATAAAAGCGCTTCGTTCTAACCATGACTTTGCTTTCACCTTCTATGACTTCTTCACCCTCCATGACCCGCTTAAAAGTTCGACCCAGTACTGAGCGGGGTGGTCGCAAGGATTACATCAGCATCAAGAATTTCGGCTTCTGGTATGGGAGCAAAAAAGCCCTCGAGTCCATTAGCCTCGATATTCCGGAGCGCCAAGTGGTGGCGTTTATCGGGCCTTCGGGTTGCGGTAAGTCGACCTTGCTACGCAATTTAAACCGGATGAATGACTTGGTGGATAATATCCGCCACGAGGGAGATATTCAAATCGATGGGCGTTCGATTTACGACCCGGGCCTCGAAGTGATTTCGCTCCGCCGTCGCGTGGGGATGGTGTTCCAAAAGTCGAACCCGTTTCCGAAGTCGATTTTTGAAAATGTGGTCTACGCCCTCCGCGTGGTCGGCGTGCGTGACCGCGCCTTGCTCGAGGAGGTTTGTGAAACGTCGCTCCGCAAGGCTGCTTTGTGGGATGAAGTGAAAGACCGTCTGCATGACAGCGCCTTGGGTCTGTCGGGTGGCCAAATGCAACGTCTCTGCATTGCCCGCGCCATCGCAAATCGCCCTGAAATCCTGTTGATGGATGAGCCTTGCTCCGCCCTCGATCCGATTGCCACGGGTAAGATTGAAGAGTTAATCCACGAGCTGAAAGAGCAGTTCACCATCGTGATTGTGACGCACTCGATGCAACAAGCGGCCCGGGTTTCGGACCGCACGGCGTTCTTCTACTTGGGCAAGCAAGTGGAGTATGATACGACGGAGAAAATTTTCATGAACCCCTCGCAACCTCAAACGGAGGCCTACATCTCAGGTCGCTTTGGTTGATCTACTTTAATACCATGCAACGCTTCTTCCACGACGAGCTTCGCCAGCTGCGCGATGACCTAATTTTAATGGGGGAACGCTCCCTCGATATGACCCGTATGGTGCTCAAAGCTGTCGAGACGGGTGATGATTCCTTGGCGCTGCAAGTGCGCGGGATGGACGATCGGGTCGATGATTTAGAAAAGCGTGTCGACCGCGAAATCATGCGCTACTTGACGTTGTTTGGTCCGATGGGCAGCGATGTGCGTCTGCTCTTGGCGGCCCGGGATATCGGCCATGACCTCGAGCGCGTGGCGGATGAGGCTTCGGTGATTGCGAAGCGTTCCCTCGTGATTTCCGAGCGTGGTCCGTTGAAGAACTTATTGCATGTTCCCGAAGAGGGGAAGATTGCGGTCGAAGTTTTACGCCTCGCCTTGGATAGCTTTATTGAAGGTGACTTGGAGAAAGCCCGCTTGGTGTTAAAGCGCGATGTGGAAATCGATTCCCTGAACCGCAAGAACTACGAAAGCCTCTTTGGGCATTCGGGTGACACGGCCAAGGTCTCGGCTTCGCACGTGGAATTAATCTTTATTTCCAAGGCCTTGGAGCGCATCGGAGACCACTCGAAAAACATCGCCGAACAGGTTATTTTCCTGACTTCGGGCGAAGATGTGCGTCACTCGCGTCAATAAAGGTTCCTCAAAGCGACTGGGTTGGTTCTTGTTCCTGTAGGTCGGTGTGGTATGATGTGCCATGGTTTTACGTCGTCTTTGGCACATGCTCCTTGAGTGGGCTTGCCTCGCCCTTGGGGTTTTCCTGGCGGGTCGCTTTGGCTTTTTGAGCTATGGAGATGTCAGCACCTTAGCGGTCGTGGCGATCTTGCTCGGGATTTTAAATTCCGTGCTGCGTCCGTTCTTGGTGGCGGTCTTTTTAATCGTCTCGTTGCCCATCCTCATCCTGACCTTGGGTCTGGGGGCTTACTTGGTGCTCTTCCTAGCCAACGGCGCCATCCTGGGTCTCACGGCGAGCTTGGTCAAAGACCTGCATCTCAATAATTGGGCTTTATCGACTTTGACGATTTCGATTTGCTCTTGGTTCTTGGCTTCGGCGTTGGGGATCGACCAGTTGAAGCCCTTCCGTCGGGCCCAAGCGGCCAAAAAGGGCGAATCCATCAAGGACGACGCCATCGACGTCTAAAAACAGGCTAGGAGGGGTGAAGCCTTGGGCTTTCCTGTCATTTTCCCCTTATCTTAATCTTGTCACTGGCTGACTCATCCCCTTGTTTCCCGTCCACTTCTATGTCCACGCCATCTCTCTCTTCTTGGGCTCGTCAAGTTTCTCCTTCGCCAACGTTGGCCGTTGATGCCAAGGCGAAGGCTCTCAAGGCCGCCGGTAAAGATGTCTGTGGCTTTGGCGCGGGTGAACCTGATTTCGACACCCCTCAGTTCGTCAAAGACGCCTGTGCTAAGGCCTTGCAAGCGGGTCAAACGAAATATGCTCCCACGCCTGGTATCCCTGCCTTACGCAAGGCGATTGCCGAAGATTACGTGCGTCGTGGTTTCGTGGGCATGGCCGAAGGCAATGTAGTCGTTAGCCCTGGTGGTAAGATGTCCTGCTACTTGGCCATTCTCGCTACCATCAGCCATGGCGACGAAGTGATCATCCCTGCTCCTTTTTGGGTGAGCTACCCCGAGATGGTGAAACTCGCCGGTGGGGTTCCTAAATTCATCCAAGCCGAAGACACGACGGGCTTCAAAATCACGCCTGCTCAATTGAAGGCGGCCCTAACGCCTCGCACCCGCATGGTGGTGCTGAACAGCCCTTCAAACCCCACGGGTGCGGTTTACACGCGTGCGGAATTGACCGAACTGGTCGCCCTCTGCGTGCAGGCCAACGTGTGGATCCTGTCCGACGAGATTTACGAAAACTTGGTCTATGATGGTCAAACGACCTGCAGCCCTGCGACGTTCTCGCCTGAGGCCGCTGCCTTGACGATCACGGTCTCGGGTTACGCCAAGAGCTACTCGATGACCGGTTGGCGCTTAGGCACGCTCATCGCCAGCACGCCCGTCGCCGCTGCGGTGGCTGATTTACAGAGCCAGATTTCTTCTAACGCCACGACGTTCGCCCAATTCGGCGCCCTCGCAGTCCACCAACACCCCGACCAAGCCAAGGCTGCCTTGGCCGAAATGGCCGTGGCCTTTGACCGCCGTCGTCTGAACCTCTGGAAGGGCCTCAACGCCATCCCCGGCCTGACCTGCTACCGTTCGCAGGGCGCCTTCTACCTTTTCCCCAACATCCGTGCCTTCGGCCTTTCGTCCCAAGAGTTCTCCGCTCGTTTACTCGAGGAAGAGCTGGTGGCGGTGGTCCCCGGCTCGGCCTTCGGTTCCGAGGGCTATATTCGTCTGAGTTATGCAACTTCCGACGAAATTATTGCCAAGGGACTCGAACGCTTGGCTCGCTTCTGCGCAAAGTTGAAGCGATAATTGCGGCATGCGCCGAGTCTACCACCTGGCAGTTTTTTGCATCGGGTTAGGCTTGGCGCTGTTTATCACGGAAAAGCTCTTAGGGTTTTGGGCCAACTTTTCCGCCGTCACGGCACGTCGCGTAGGCTTGTTGGAATCCACAGGGCTGCATTTACCCGATGTGTTCTCGGTCGAACACTTGCGGACGTGGCACTCGGCGATGGCAATCCTCGCCACGCCGCTGTTATTTTGCGGGGTTATCCTCTTAATCTACCTCAAGTGGGTTTGTCGCGACCCAGTCACGCGCAATCACCCCGCACCGCCTCCGCTGGATGATCCGATGCTGCAACTGCAACAGATTTACCTAACGCTGACGTTCTTCTTTGGCTCCTTGGACGATGTGTTGGAGTGGGGCTTTGAGCTGGCGACGATGCTCAGCGTGCTCTCGAGCATCGCGAGTATCTACTACTACTTTCTCTACACGCGGCGCCGGGCCTAAGCGGGCTCGACCAGAATACACGCCATGCCCGCAGCATCGGCCGCTTCCTTGCCGCGCGGGCTGTCCTCGATGACCACGCAATCTTTGGGGTCGAGGTTTAAGCGTTGCGCGGCGACTAAAAATAAATCCGGATGCGGTTTGGAGCGGGCGGCGTCTTCGACCGTGACGATGGTGTCGAAGAGGTGGCGGAGCTGAATTTTATTCAGGGTTTTATCCACGTGAGCTCGACGACCGGCCGAGGCGACCGCGGTTTTGTGCCCCATTTTACGGACGTAGTGCAAGAGGTTCACCACGTCAGGACGGGCGGTGACGTCTTTTTCTAAATGAATTTCTAAAAAGTCATGCCCATCGGCGAGGAGTTGTTCGACGTTCAACTCAAACCCATACAACTGCTTCAATTTGATGCAGGTGTCTTGGGCGGACATCCCACCCATCGAACAAAACAGGGGCCAAGGGAAATCGAACGGCCGGCCGATTTGCTTACTAATAATATGAGTCCAGCTGCGGTGGTGAATCCACATTGACGCCGCTAGGGTGCCATCGCAGTCAAAAATCCAACCAGGTCGTTGCAGCCAGTCAGACTCTTTGGGCAACAGGGTTTGCATGGCGCTTAGCGAAAACCTCCGGGCGGGAAGCCGCCGCGACCGCCGCCCATTTGTCCCATGCGACGCATGAGTTCTTTGCCTTTACCGCTTTTCATCATGCGCATCATTTCGCGCATCTGGGAAAATTGTTTAATCAAGGCGTTCACGTCGCTGACTTGCGTGCCCGATCCTTTGGCGATGCGCAGACGGCGCGAGCCATTGAGGATGTCGGGATTGCGGCGTTCCTTCTTGGTCATGGAGAGGATGATGGCCTCGGTCTTGCCCATCATCTTTTCTTCGCGCGTGCCAATCTCCACATTGCCCATACCGGGCATCATTTTGACGATGTTGCCCAACGGCCCCATCTTCTTCATCTGCGACATTTGGGCCAAGAAATCTTCTAAGTCGAAGTCGGCCTTGCGCATCTTTTCCGCCAAACGCTCGGCTTCTTTTTGGTCGACCACTTCCTGCGCTTTTTCCACCAGCGAAACGACGTCGCCCATACCCAAGATCCGTTGGGCCATGCGCTCGGGGTAGAAAGTATCAAAATCTCCCGATTTTTCGCCGGTTCCTAAGAAGCGAATCGGCACGCCCGTCACGGTCTTCATCGACAACGCCGCGCCCCCGCGAGCATCGCCATCGAGTTTGGTTAAGATGATGCCAGTAAGGGGCGTGGCGGCGTGGAACTTGGAAGCCACGTCGACGGCTTGTTGTCCCAAGGCGGCGTCGGCGACGAGGAAGACTTCGTGAGGGTTGAACTTGGCGCGAATCTGCTTCACCTCGTCCATCAACTCGTGGTCGATTTGGAGCCGGCCTGCGGTGTCGACGATGACTAAGTCCGCTGCGGCGGCTTCGGCATCGCGGGTGAGTCGGCCTACCATCTCGGCCACGTCTTGAGCTCCACGTTCTGCCCGGAAATCAAAGCCTTCTTGTTTGGCTAAAGTTTCTAATTGATCGATGGCCGCGGGGCGACGCAAGTCGGCCGCGATGAGCGAGGGTTTCCGGATGCCAGCTTTTTTGACCAAGTGCTTGGCCAATTTAGCGGCGCTGGTGGTTTTGCCTGAACCTTGCAGACCAACAAGCAGCACGCGAAGCGGACGGCGGAGGTCGAGGGCACGTTCGCCTTCGCCCAAAAGCTTGGTTAACTCGTCGGCGACCACTTTGACGGCCATTTGGCCGGGCGACACGCTC